>Ga0224501_10000022_pt1 | contig 178711 bp, 138 predicted proteins | sample SF_Oct11_sed_USG_4_FD_169105 | JGI IMG/M metagenome (GOLD analysis project Ga0224501, IMG submission 169105) | Sediment microbial communities from San Francisco Bay, California, United States - SF_Oct11_sed_USGS_8_1 | ecosystem: Environmental > Aquatic > Marine > Sediment | place: USA...
CCTGCTCGGCAGCCGATTTTCACCCCTCAGCCTTCCGCCCGAGGGCTCCGCCCTGCGGACAGCCGAGCCGCGACTTTCTTCCTGAGACGGGAAAAGGCTTCGTTTGACACCAGTCTCCTAGAGCGGCGACCGGTTTGAAATCGCCGCAAATTCGCGAGGGAGAGCAGGTTCAGCGTGCCGTTACGGTGCCGCAGGCGTAGCCCGAGCTACTTCGAGGCGCCGAGCGGTGCGCTGGGCCCGCTAAACCCGCGAAGTTGTGGTGGTTTCAAACCGATCGGCGCTCTAGATGTGCTCGGCGGGAGTGCTGAGCCGATGATCGGGGTCGATACGATGCCAGATGCAAGGACGGCCTCCGCCGGAATACTCCGTGTATTTCAAGGGGGCCGGACGCCGCAGCTGGCGCCGTAGCGGTCCCGAGAGCGGATCATGACTCCCGCCGAGCACATCTAGGTGGCTGTCCACGTGGCGCGTCGGGGCCACCGGTCGAGCGGCGGCACGCCGCCTGGCGAGCGTGCCGCGCGGGCCCAAGCCGCCGTGATTCATTCGCGCACATCGAAGTAGTCGATCTTGTGCAGCGGCATGAGCACGCTCGACAGCAGATTCATCAGGTGTTTCTGAATGCGCTTGTAGTAGCGGGCGCACAGGGCCAGGGGCACCGCCAGTGATGCCGGCTGCCGGGAGGCGCACAGCGTCCTGAGCAGCCTCTCGCAGCGATCGCTGAGTTCGTGGCCCTGTTGGCATAGCTCCTCGGCACGCTCTCGGTCGCAGCCATCGAGCACGGCGCGGACTTGACCCATGGTTTGCTCCACGCCGGCGCGCAGTTCCGCCAGTTCGCGGCACAGGGGATCGCTCGGCAGGGGGCCGTTCAGCATCGCGGCGGCCTCGAGCAGATTCTTGGCGTGGTCGCCGATGCGTTCGATGTCCTTGATCAGGCCGCTGATGACCAGAAGTCGCGCCTGCTGCATCGTGGAGGATAGTGCCAGCTGGCTGACCAACTCCCGTCGAATGCGTTGCTGCAGCCCGTTGATCTCGCGGTCACGGGCATAGAAAGCCTGGCGCTGCGGCTCGTCGAGGGGCGCTCCAAAGAGGACCTCTCCGGCTTCTTTGACCGCCTGCTCGCACAGGCCGAGCATGGTGTGAACCTCGGAGGCCACGCTCTGGTCGAGGCGACCGCTGCGCAGAATCTTGATTAGCTCGTGAAACATGATGGGGGCTCCTCGGAGGACTCGGGATGGACGCAAGGGGCACGGTGGTCAGAGCAAGCGGAATAGGACTAGGCCGAGCAAGGGCAGGCCGTAGAACAGGCCCACCACATAGAGTGCCGCCCGCAGCTTCGAGCGCACGGCGATATCGGCAATGGCGCGGGCCATCGACAGCGGCAGGGCGCGCAGCTTTGGAAGTGGGTAGATCAGCAGCACACCCACGAGGTTGAAAAGCATGTGGACGAGCGAGATCTGAACCGCCTGGTGAAGGGTCTGGAGGGGCACGGCGGTCGAGGCCATGAAAGCGGTGAGGGTGGTGCCGAAGTTGGCACCGAGCACCAGCGGGAAGATTTGCTCCAGGGTCATGATCCCGGTTCCAGCCAGTGGCACCAGGAGCGACAGCGTCAACGAGCTCGACTGCACCAGCGCCGTGAGCAGCGCCCCGGCGATCAGGCCGACCAGCGGCGATGCATCCAGCGCCGCGCTGACCGAACTTTCGAGACGGCCCTTGGCCAGCAGTCGCAAGCGCCCGACCAGGACATAGAGGGCGCTGAAAACCGTGGCTACCGACAGCAGCAAAAACAGCAGCGCTCCGCCGCCGGCCGTCGGCCAGAGGGCGAAGCTCAAATCCCGCAGGGGATCGAGCACAAAGTCGGCGGCCGTGGCCATGGGATTGTCCATGCGCCCGCTGCTGCGCGGGATCGCGCCCACGATCTGGCCCGACAGCCACTCGAGCATACCGGTCGCCCGCTCCAGTGGCAGCAGCAGCGCCACCACCAGCAGGTTGAAGAAGTCATCGCAGGTGCCGGCGGCCAGCGCGCGGCGAAACTCCTCGGGCCGAGCCACATGCCCCATCGAGACGATGGTATTGGTGACCGTGGTGCCGATGTTGGCCCCCATCACCATGGGGATGGCGCTGGCGATGGGCAGCGCTGCCTCGGGGGCGGCCACCATGCCCACCACCATCGAAGTGGTCACCGACGAACTCTGCACGATCGAGGTCGAGAGAATGCCGATAAGCAGTCCGACAAAGGGATTTTCCGAGACGTGAAAGAAGAACTCCAGGGCATCGCGCCCGAGCAACTTGAAGGCCAGCCCCATGCCGCGAATGCCGATCAAGAAGGCACACAAGGGCAAAAGCAGGCTCAGCGCCCGCCCCAGCCAGCGCCCGACGTGGGAGGACATGACTGGGACTTAAGCACCGGGACGGGCGCTGGCGATTTCAGCCAGCCAGCGCGCGGCGCCAGGGTAAATGGGTTTCGCTGGGGGCAGCAGTCGGCAACACGCCCGCATCCTGCGCCAAGCACTCGCGTCCGGCAAATGCGCGTCCTCGCGCGCGCTGCTACGGTGTCGCAACGCGGAGGGAGTTGATGGCTTGGTCGGCGGGAGATTGGGTGGTGCGCCGGGAGGTGCTGGACGAGGGCCCCTGGATGGGAAGCCTTGTCATGATCGTGGAAGACTCGGTCGACCTGCTCGTTTCCTACACTCCGACCGGCTCACCGTTCGGCTTTCCAGAGGGGCCGTGGCCGACTCCAGATGGACGCCACCCATGGTCAGGGAGCAGCAGCTGGCGCGGGCATGGGTGCTTGATGCTTCAGCGACCCGGCGATAGCTACGCGGTGTGGCACTTCTGGGATGGCGATGAGCGGCGTTTCGTCTGTTGGCATATCAATCTGCAGTTGCCGTTTTGCCGCACGCCCGTCGGCTACGACACCCAGGACCTCGAGCTCGACTTCGTCGTGTTTCCGGACGGTCGCTGGCAGATCAAGGACGAAGAGCTGCTCGAACAGCGCGTCACCGAGGGCCGCTGGAGTGCAGGGTGGGTCGAGGAAAATCGCCGTCTGGGCCGCGACATCGCGGCGCGCCTGGAGCGAGGGGAGCGCTTCTGGTCGCTCGAGTGGCGAGACTGGCAGCCCGAGCCGGACTGGGAAGTTCCCCTCGCACTGCCGGCAGGGTGGCAGGACGTATAGAGCAGCGGCGTACTCACCGATGCGACTTGGCAAGCGCAGGCCTGTCGGCTAGCTTGCGGCGGCAAGAGCGACGAAATGGGCCAAGGGAAGTCGGGGTGGTTGGGTGCGCTGCGCACTTTTTTTGTCGTGCTTGTCGCGGCGTCCTTTGCATCGGGCTGCGGCACGCCGCGGGTGCTGGCCCCGCGCCAACCGCCTTCTCGGCGCATGCCGGTGGTGCAGATGCCAGCGGAGCCGCCAGCGCAGGGCCATGGGCGCGTCGTCATCGACGTGGTCGACGGCCCCATGGATGTCAGCGCGCGCACGGTCGAGTCGTTCGCGGGTGCCGGTTCTGGGCCACCGCGCAGTGGTCCCCTGTGTCGCACGCCCTGCGCGGTCGACCTGCCCTTGGGCCGCTACAAGCTCTACCTTTCGGGCTTGCGTAGCGATCCCTCCCGTGGCGACGCTGTCGACCTCGATGTGCATCCCGGGCTCAACGTGCTGCGCCGGGCTTCGGGCAAGTATGAGACGCCGGAGTACATGCCCACGCTGCCGATCGTGCTGATCGTCGGCGGTGGCGTGGGCGTCGTCGGCGGCGGCGCCACCCTGGCGACCGGCAATGGTGCGGCGGGGGCCATCCTGATGGGCCTCGGTTTGGCCTTGAGCCTTGGCGGGGCGATTGCCTGGCCGCGGCGCGCGGAGCAACAGCAGGGTCGCTCGACGTTTTGGAACGAGCCTCCGCAACCGATTCCGGCGGCCGAGGCACAGCCGGCGCCAGCACCCGCACCCATTTTCGACAGCTCCCTGGCGCCGCCCGCATCCGGAGCGCCGACGGGCACCGACAACGCGCCCGAAGCAAGTGACGAAAGCACAAGGACCCCTGAACCATGACGACCCGACTTCTACTCTCCATCGTGGCGACGCTCACCCTCGGCGCCTGCGCCACCAGCTTCACCGGTTCGGCACACATCGATGGCGGTCGCGCCGGCTGCGAAAACAAGTGCGCGGGCCAGGGCCTGGCCATGTCCGGCCTGGTGTACATGGGCGAATATTCGAGCGCCTGCGTGTGCGAGGTGCCCGGCAGTGGTTCCTCCGCTGCTCCGGTGGCCAGCGTCGCTGCCGGCGCTGCCGGCGTGGTGATGCAGCAGCGGCGCGCGCAGCAAAATCAGCAGCATCGCGCCTATTGAGGGGCGCTTGGCGCAGCCTTTACGACGTGCGATAGGAAGGGCGATGCCATACTTCGAACGCGACGGGATCTCGCTCTACTACGAATTGCACGGCGAAGGCTTTCCCGTGCTGCTCTTCGCTCCGGGGGGCATGCGCAGTGCCATCGCGGTCTGGCAGCGGGGCGCCTACGACCCGATGCAGCGGCTGTCGGACGAGTTCCAGCTCATCGCCATGGATCAGCGCAACGCCGGCCAGTCGCGCGCGCCCGTGCGCAAGGGCGACGGCTGGCAGGTCTACACCGAGGACCACCTGGCCCTGCTCGACCACCTGGGCGTCGAGCGCTGCGCCGTGCTCGGCAACTGCATCGGCGGCTCCTTTGGCCTGGGGCTGATCCAGGCGGCTCCGGAGCGGGTGGCCGCGGCCGTGCTGCAGCAGCCCATCGGGCTCACCACCGAAAACCGCAAGCTCTTCTTCGACATGTTCGACGCCTGGGCCAAGGACCTGGGCGAACGCCCCGACGTGGATCAAGACGCGTTGGCGGGCTTCCGGCAGGCCATGTACGGCGGCGACGACTTCGTCTTCAACGTCTCGAAGGACTTCGTCAAAACCGTCCAAACACCCCTGCTCATCACCCTGGGCAACGACCCCTACCACCCCAGCGAAACCTCCCGCGCCATCGCCGCATTGGCCCCTAACGCGCAGTTGCTAGAGCGCTGGAAGGAGCCGGAGCTCGTGGATGATACGGTGGCCAAGGTGCGGGCGTTTTTGCGTGAGCACGCGGCGCTCTAGGTGGCTGGTGTCAAACAGGTGGGCGTGGATCTCGGAGCGCCGTGACCCCGTGCGGGCCAGGCGAGAACCGAGGAAATACCCGCTATTTTCGCAGCGGGCTCGACTGGCTCGCGCGCGGTTGCGCCGCCCGAGAGGCGCGTGCAGCCGTTTGACACCAGCCACCTAGAGCGGCGACTCGCTGCGACGGACAGCGCCGTGATGTCCTGTAGCCCCGAGGTCAGGATTTGAACCCCGTCGCGGGACTGCGGACAGGAGCCGCCCGGACGTGGGAGGTGGGTGCCTACCTCGCGCTGTCGGGCACGCTGGCCTGGCTCCTGTTCGGCGCCATCGGGCAGCCGGAGGCGCCGGGCTGGCCGTGGGGAGAGCCGGTTTCCTGGTTTCGAGGGGCGGCGGTGCTCGTGGCGGTCGCGGCGATGATGGCTCCGCGTTTTCCGGAGGCCCTGCGCGGATGGCTCGGTCTTGGGGCTGTGAGTCTGGCGTGCATGGCGGTGGCGGCCCATCTGCTGCGCACCACCGCGTTCAGTCTCGGCGGTGACTCCCAGGACTCGGGCTTTATCATCGAGCAGTTGATCGCGGCCAAATACTACGGATGGCCGGTGGACGGGACCTACCAGGGCCTCTCCGCATTCTATCCACCGCTCTATACTCAGCTGCTGGGCAAGCTGGCAGCGGCTTTCGATTTTCAGGCCGCCGCCATGTGGAAGATCTTCGGGTTGGCGATGACAATCCTCGCCCCCGCTGCGGCCTATGCGCTGTGGACGCGCCTCACCACGCACGCGACCGCGCTGTTGATCGTGGTGGGATTCGCGTTCAGCGCGCCGGTGCTACACCTGCACAAAACCCACGAGTGGGCATCTCTGCTGGTTTTTATGCCGTGGTGGCTGGGGGATGTGATGGGACTCGCGCGCCACGACGGTCGCATGTCGGCACCCGGGCTCAGCGCCGCCGCGCTGGTCGGAGCCCTAATCTTCACGACCTTCTATTATTGGTTCTTCGTGGGAGCTGTCGCGCTGCTGCTGGCTGCCGTTCTGCGTCGCCGCGCCTGCGGCCCCGGACCCATGCTCGACCTGCCCGGACTCGCGGTACTCGCGGGCTCGGCGCTGCTCGCTGCGCCCTACTGGTTGCCACTGCTCACCGACATGCTGACGATCGACAATAGGCCCATGCAGCAGCGCTGGTTCTCGACGAGCATGAACGCGCTGCCCCTGCGCTTGCATTGGGACCTGTCGGGAGTGGTCGAGCTGCTCGGGATGCTCTTTCTGTTGCTGGTGCCGTGGCCCGCCAAGAAGGAGCGGATCCGGGCTCTGCTCGGAGGGCTGCGAGTCGTTTTCGTGGCCTACCTGCTCTGGTACGTGCTCGGCAGGATCGCCGTGGAGCTGGACGCGCCGATTCTACACGCCAAGGCGCGACCCATGATGCTCTACGTGCTCTACGCCGCGTGCGCTGTGGGTGCAGTGGAGCTGGCGACAGCTACGGCTTCTTCCGCGGTCGCGCGCGGGGCAATCGCCGTGGCGCTGGCTCTCGTGGCCGCGCAGAACGTGGATGCCTACGCGGGCCTGCAGGGCACTGCTTGGCTCGACAAGGCGCTCGCCAAGGGACGTGATGAGCCCGAGCGCAGTGTGCTCAGTAAAACGAAAGCGCTGAACGGTTTGCGGGGCAAGACCGTGCTCACTTTCAAGCGGCGCCACATCCAGTATATGCCCGCCTTTCAATTCCTCGGGGTCAGCGCCCACTACGCACATCCGGCGGCGCGCTTCGATGGGCGGTACGGCCTGCTGAAGGGATTGGTTCTGCTCGAAGACTCCAGCGCCGTGTGCCTGCTCCTGCGCCACAATGCTTTTGTTCCAGTGGACTACGTTTGGTGGCCGGAGAAAGCGACGAAGGTGGTGTTCCTGGATGACTTTCCCAATGGCATTCGCAACGGTCATCTGAAGTGGAAAGGAGCGGGGCGTCACGGGGAGTGCCTTGCGCCGGCGGGCAAGGGGGGCTGGATGAAACAGATGCTGCGGGTGCAGGACCCGGGCCTGGCCCGCGCCGGAGAACTCGGGCCTGCCGCCAGGGCCCTGGCGCGACGCTACGGCGATGGAGCCCTACGCGCAGCCATTCGCGATTGAGCGACGCGCGGCGGGCGCGGTGGGCGACGGCGAGCGAAGCCTGCCCGCACCCCTATCAATCCACCCGCACGATGCCGGTCTGGAAGAGTTGGGTGGTCGGGTCCACGTCCACCGTCAGAAAATGGCGGCCCATGTTGTCGAGGCGTTCCGGAATCGCGCCGCCGCCGCCTGTAATGTAGGCCGGGATGCCGGCGTTGCTGTAGGCATAATAGGAGTGGACGTGGCCGTAGACGGTGATGTCGACGCCGGCGCGCGCCAGGCGGCCCAGGAGCATGTTGGCTTCGGCTCGGCTGGCGAAGGCGCCGTTGCGGATGCCGCGGGCGTCGAGTGGGGGGATGTGCATGTAGACGGAGTGAAAGGCGTCGTTGCCCTGCTGGAGCCAGTCGTCGAGCCAGGCGTAGACGCGGGGGGCGAGGGTGGCGCTGGCCGAGTCCAGCAGCGTGAAGTGGGCGCCGTGGAAGCTGAAGTGGTGGCTGCCGCGGCCGAAGTAGCGGTGGTAGCGGTCGTCGGCGATGCCCAACTCGTGGTTTCCCAGGGTGGTGAAGCAGGGGACGGCTAGCTCGGCGAGTTCGCGCTGGAAGCGCTCGAGCTGGCCGCTTTCGCCCTGTTCGGTGAGGTCGCCGCTCATGACTGCAAAACGAATCGAGGGGTCGTCGTTGATGCGGCCGTAGATGTCCTGGACGTCGTCGATGGCGTCCTGGACGTCGGCGAAGATGGCGTAGCGGAAGGGGGTTTCGTCCTGGGCGTCGGTGACGCCCAGGTGCAGCTCGGCTCGTCCCGCTGCCGGCAGCGTGAAGGCCCAGCGCTGCTTGGTGGGCGCCGCTTGTTCGGTTTGCGTGGCCTCTACGGCCTGCCCCTCGTACTCAACTTCCAGCTGTGCGCCGGGCATGGTGTTTTCCACGAAGAGTTCCCAGTCGGCGCCCGCGTCGGCTTCGCTCGCGAGCGTGAACCTTAGGTCCGGTGCTCCGGCCCAGAGGTGAAGGTGCCCGGGTCGAAAATTGCGCACGGCGGCGCGACCGCCGACGACGCTGATCTTCGCGCCTTCGCTTTCGGCCTGGCCCACGCGGGCGTCGACGTTGGCACGGTGCTCGGCCACGTCCAGGCAGCCGCTGGTCCAGAAGACGGCGAGCGCGAGGATGCGCAGTCGATTCATTGCCAGGTCCTCCGTCGCAGCAGAAGTGACAGGCCGACCACGTAGGCCGAACCGGATTCGGCGAAGAGTGAGGCGCCCATGTCCTCAGAGAAGAAGTGGCGCACGTGAAGGCCAAAGTGGCCCAGCGGACCGCTGCCCAGGCCGGGCACCTTGAGGCCGGCGGCGAAGCCGTCGTGACGATGGTCGTAGTAGAGCGTGACGTCGCCACCGTCGCCGATGAAGAAGCCGAAGCCGAAGCGCGCCAGCATCATCTCGTCGGACTCGGTCGAGGTGTCGAACTGGCGGTTTGCACCCAGCGCGTAGCCCAAGCCGTAGTCAAAGAAAGAACCGGCAAGCGTCCGGCCGAGGACGCTCAGCTCCAGGCGCCCGGTGACGGAGGCCTCTGCGAAGCTGGTGGAGAAGCGCTCCGGGGCGAAGCGATGGTGGCTGGCCCCCAACTCCAGATCGATGTAGCTCCCCTGCCCAGAGCGCAGCAGACGGTAGGCGCCCAGGGCACGCAGGCGTTGGTTGTCGTGGCCCAGGCCGAGCCAGCCACTGAGCTGCACGCGCACGTCGCCAAGCCAGCTGGTGGCCGCCACGTGGCTGAAGGCGTCGTAGTCGAAAATGGGATCGCGTACGTAGCGCGGGCCGACTTCGAGCTCGAGGGCGGGCTGCAGGAGCGGCCTGCCGAAGCCGCCCTCGGGTGCCAGCACGCCGTAGATGTCGGCCAGGGCCGAGCTGCCAAAAAGCCCGCCGCCCAGGGCGGAGACGGCGATGAAGGGGCCGATGGTCTTGGGTGAGGCACCCGTGACGGCAAGGCCTGCGATGCCCGCGACCATCAGGCCCAGACCGGCGCCCTCGGCTGCCAGCAGTCGATAGCCGGTGCGCGTTTCGCCAGCGACGAAGTGGCCGGTGCCGTGGACCAGCAGCCCCGGCACCACGGCGGTGATCGTGGGCAGCACGCGTGGGCGCCCGGGCGCGGGCATTGCCTCCGCAGCCGCTGTGGCCTGGTTCGCCGGCTCCACAGCGCCAGCGTCGGCACGGGCCGAGACGCTCGCGAAGAGCAACAAGGAGAGCAGCCAGACCTTGACCATGATCGTCGGCCCTGTGGCGTTGCCGGTGACCCGCTACCTCAGACTCGAGCAGGCGCGGGTGGCGCGGGCGACCTCGGCTTGATCGCTGCTGACCTGCACCAACTGGCAGTGAGGTGTGGGGTCGAAGGGGTTGATGAAGATGGCTTCGCGCAGCGCCGGTGCAGCCGCCTCGCGGTTGCCGGTGGCGACCCAGGCGGCGCCGACAATGGCGTGGGTGGGCGCGTGACCGGGAAAGCGCTCACGTTGGGGGGAAAGTGCATCGATCGCCTCCTGGGGCCGCCCCGCATCGAGCGCGGCACGTCCCCAGCGCGCGGCGACGATGGGGTCGAGGCGGTCGGCTCGATGGGCTTTTTCGTACTCGAGGGCGGCGGCCAGGCTGCGGCCGCGATCCCACAGCAGGTCGCCAATGCGCAGGTGGCGGCGGGCGGTGCTCTCTTTGACTTCGGAGGCTTCGTCGGCGGGGCCTTCGCCCTCGCGGAAGCGCAGCTCCAGGCGGCGGGCGGCGCCTTTGCCCTCGGACTTGGGCAGGCCGGCCTGCCAGGTCTTTTCGAGCTGCTGGAACTTGGTGCCGGCGGCGTCGGCCAGGGCCTTGCGGGCATCGACATCGTTTTTGACCGAGAGCAAAGCCTGGCGCAGCGCCGCCTCACCGTGGTCGCGGACGTAGCGGTCCATGAAGGTCGAGACCTGCGCGAAGGCCAGGGCGGCGTCGTCCTGGGACGGCAGCATGGCGATGGAGGGGTGCATCTGCTCGAAAGTCAGTAGCTTTCCGGCCTGGCGCGCCTCGGCCAGCAGCTCGCGCGTGGCCGGATCCATGTGCAGGCCGGCTGCCCGGTCCCGCCACTTGCGCTCGAGCAGCTTGGCCGTGCCCTCTTGAAGCCACACGGGCGCGCGGTCGGCCGTCATCTGCGAGAGCACCAAATGCACCAACTCGTGGGTGATGGTGTCGGCCCAGGGATAGCCCCGCACCAGCGCCCGCGGACTGGTGATCATGAGTCGGTTCCATTTACACAGGGCCACGGTGCCGGTAGCGCGGATTTGCTCGACGGTGAGCGATGAAAGCTGGGCGAGGGTATCGGGGCTGGGGTAGATCTCCAGACGCACCGGACCCGGCAGGTGCGTGCCCAGGACCTCCTGCAGCACGCGGTCGCCGGCGCTCAGCACTTCAAGTGCGTAGCTCGCCAGGACCGCGTCCTTGCCCGAAGGGTGCAGAATGCGGTAGCGGCCGTCTGCGCTGCTGAGTTCCACGTAGTCGCGCGTGACTTCTTCGGTCGCCCGATACAACTCGACCAATCCCTGCCAGCGCTGCTGCTGCTTTTCGGTGCCCGCCGCGAGCGCCCCCGCGGCCGTATCATAGGCCAGGCGATAGTCACCGCGATGGAACGCCAGGCGGGCCCGCTCGAAGCGCGCCGCAGCCTGCCCCGAACTGGTCTCGTCGAGGCTCGCCAGCAGCTGCTCGGCGCGATCGAGTTCGAGCGCGCTGATGGCCTCGGCCGCTTCGGTCAGCTGCTGCTTGGCGCTCGGCTCGGCGTCGCCGCGCCGGGTGGGCAGCTGCAGCCCGGCGACGACCAATAGTGCGACGAGCCAGGGCTTGAATTGGAAGCTCATCGCAGCAACTCCTCGTAGTAGCGCCGGATGGCCCCCTGAAAGCCCCTGGGGCCCGGTTCACGCATGGCGTCGAGCAGCTTGCGACGCATCTCCACCGGGCCGCTGAAGGCTTCGGCGTCGGGGATCTCGACGGGGCCGTCGACCTGGCCATCGCGGCCTTCACCTTCGCGGCCTTCGCCGGATTGACTGCCGCTGCCCGCCTGCTGGCGCTGGGCCAGGCGTTCGTCGATCTCGCGAATGCGGTCGGAGGCTTCCTGCTGCGCCTGCATGGCCTGTTGCGGCTTGCCCTGCTTGAGCGCGCGCTCGGCGGCCTGCATGGCATCGGATACCTCACCCATGGCCTGCTCGGCCTGGGGCGATAGCGGTCTGTTGTCGGGGCCGTGGGCCAGGGATTGGCGCAGACGTTCGGCGGCTCCGCGCGTCTCTTTCTGGGAAGTGGCGTCGCCCCGCATGCGCGCGCGCTGTCCTTCGCTGAGGTGGTCGCCCAGCTGCGGCGTTGCCCGATCCAACTCTTGGTTTAGAGCTTGCAGCCCCTGCGAGGCGCGCTGTGCCCGCTCGGCCCGCTCCCAGGTCTCGCCCTTGTGCCCGGGAAACATCTGCGCTTCGGCATTCATGCTGGCGGCGGCGTGGTCCAGGTGGCGCTCGGCGGCCCGTCCGTTGCGGCTGGCCTGGGCCAGGTCCCCCGTCTGCAGCGCGTCGCGGGCGTCGCGCAGGCGGTCACGCGCACGTCCCAGCAGGGTCGATTCCATGCCGCCGGGGGCGTCTTTTTGGAGCGCCTCCAGCTGCCGCTCCAGGGCCGCGGCCCGCTCGCGCATACTCTCGGTGCTGGTGGCACCCTGGCCCTTCACGCGCCCGGTGGCGTCGCGCACGATGTCGCTGCTGCGCTCGGCCAGTCGCTGCTGTTGCTCGCCGATCATACCCAGCTCGCGGCGGGCCTCGGCCAGCGCCCGATCGCGCGGACCGAAGTGGGCTTCGCGAAAGCGCGCACCGCCGCCCTCGATCTGCGACTGCAGCTCTTCGATCTGTTCCTGTAGGGCGGCGAGCGCCTCTTCGGCCCGCGCCAGGTCGTCGCCCTCGACGGCATTGCGAAGCTCTTCGATGCTGCTGCGCGCGTTGCTCTGGGGAATTGCCTCCTGGTTGATAAACTCGCTGGGCACCCGCTTGGCCAGGCGCGAAAGGTTTTGGGCCAGCTCGCGCAGGCGGCGCTGGGCCTTGGCGATTTCGGCCAGCAGCGCCCGTTTGCCCTCGGCGCTGGGTTCGTTCTTGAAGCGCTCGAGCAATTTCTCGATCTCTTCCTGAAGCTCTCCCAGCTCGGTGCTGAGCTGGCGCGCTTCATTGACCAGCGCCTCTGCGACGGCGTCGGCCAGCAGGATCACCGCCTCTTCCTCCTCTTCGACCACTTCGCCGTCCAGGCGCACGCGCAGGGGATGGCTCGAAGCACTTCCCTGATGGAGCGAGTCCTCCCGGCGCAGCGCCCGCCGGATGCGATTGCGCGCCCCGCGCAGCTGCTCGGTGTCGATGGGGGCTGTGGCAGGGGCCGCGTCGACACTGTCGATGACGCTGCTGAGCGCTTCGGTGAAGGCCAGCTCCCCCACGTGCAACTCGGCCATGCGTTTGCGCGCCGCCATGGCATCTTCCGGGGGCGGCTGCTCCAGGCGATCGGCGAGCACATCGAGGGCGCCGTCCAGCAGCTGGCGCAGCTTCGGCACGTGTAGCGACAGGCGTTGGGCCTCGGAGGCGATCTCCAGCGCCAGGGTCGGTGAGGTGCCCAGGTTTGGGCCGGCGACGGAGTCGGCGTCGGTGGCCTCCAGCCACAGCAGCAGCAAATCCCCGGGTCGGGCACCGAGCTCGCTTGGTAGCAGCTCGTGGCTGTCGTCGAGCTGCGTGCGCGGACCGTCGGCCGCCAGCGCCGCCCACAGTCGTCTGCGCTCCTCGCTGCCATCGGGCAGCCGCACCGCCAGTTCCAGCGTGGCCAGGCCGTGATCGTCGTGGGCACGGTAGCGGATCGACAGCGGTAGCTCGGCCTCCACGATCATGCCGTCGCGCGGAGCGTCGATGGCGATGGTGGGGGGCTTGTCGGCGACCACCGAAAGCGAGCGCGCTCGGCTGTCCTGGTACCAGCGTCCCTGGCTCTCGAAGCGAATCGCCAGCTCACTGTCCTCGCGGGCCTCGATGCGCGCCTGGTAGCGATGCTGGCCCCGTTCACCGAGCGCGCGCAGCTGCACGCGGCTTTCGCCCAGCACCACGACGCCGAAGTCCGCGGCGATGCGAGCCTGCAGATTCAGCTCGATGGTGGTTCCGCGTGGCACCTCGATGCGTTCGGGGTCATCGAGACGCTGGGCCTTTCGCTGCAGGTAGCTCGGGTAGATCAGCCGCGCCTGCAGGGAGCTGACCACGGGCGCCAGGTGCACGCCGTCGGCGCGCACCTGGGCGGGGGAGAGCAGGGCGCCCAGGCTCTCGCGCAGCGAAGCGCTGGCGCCCAACGACGCGAGACTCAAAAGCAGCGCCGCTGCTCCGGCCAGGGCAGCGGGCTGCAAAAGACCGCGCCAGGGCACCACGCGCTCGGGCGGCAACTCGGAAAGCGCCGCACGCACCGACGCGGCGTGGGCCCCGACCAGCGCAGGCGAGCCGTGGCCCGGGCCGCGGGTGGCCAACTCGAGCGCGCTCTGGAGCGCCGAGGCCAACGACGGGCGGTGGGCGGCAACCAGCTGGCAGCCGCCGTAGCCGCGCAGCCGCGACAGCGGGCGCAACAGCCACAGCGCTGCACCAAGGGCGGCAGCGCCGCAGAGCAGCAGGCTCAGGCGCGCGTAGCCGGGGGTCACCACCGCTGGCGCCATCGTGGCCAGCGCGAGCAAGAGCACGCTGGCCAGACCGCTGCAAGCCAGCAAGGCGCGCAAGAGGAGCTGCAGGCCGGCGCGGCGCTTGATGCTGCCGAGGTAGTCCGCGATGGCACCACCTGCGCCCTGGGCGCCGCTATGCGAGGTGCGATTCATGATCGGCTGCAACGTAGCAGAAGCTGGCGCCGGGCCACGCGGGAGGCTTTCTTTCTTCGCGGGCCCCCGGGCGTCTGCAGGCCGCTCCGTGCGGCGCTTGTAGCATGACCGCTGGGCGACCGTTTCGGTGGCTCCACACGCGAGCAGAGCGGCCGCCGCGCTCTGAATGGCGCTGCCGTCCCGAGCTGCAGCGTAATCGCTATGGCACCGATCATCATTTTACGCGATGATGGGCAGCTCTCGGGAGGAGAGTCCGATGTCCGGTCCGCCGTCCGAAGTAAGCGCCTCCGAATCGCCAGGAGCCAATCCGCTGCCGCAGCCCGAGGCTGCCGTCGTGCGCGAAACCGGTGTCGAGCCGATGTCGGCAAGCGATGCATCGGAGTCGATCGAGTCCGAAGTGTCGCGGCTGGAGTCGCTGCTGGCCGAGCGCTCGCGCGCCCTGCGCGAGGCACAGGGCGAGGTCGGTCGTCTCTCCCGCTTGTTCGTCGAGGCCCAGGGGCGTTTCGAGGCCCTCGCCGCCGATGCGTCCCAGGGTGAGGCATCTCAAGGCGAGGCCGAGCCCCCCGCAGCCGGAGACGCCGAGCTGCGCGCTGCGGCGGACGCGGCGGTGGCGCGTGCCCTGGAGGCCGAGGTCGCACGGGCCGAGTTGCGCTTCGAGCTGGACGAGGCGTTGGCGCGCATCGCCGGACTCCATGCGGCGGCCCGCGCGCCAGCGGCCAGTGCACCGGCGGCCAGTGCGCCGGCAGACCGCGATGTCGAGCTCGAGCAGGCCCGGCTCAGCGGCACCGCCCGCGGCCTCAAGGCGGCGCTCGCGGAGGCCGAGGAAGCCCGCGATGTGGCCGAGGCCCGTCTGATGCTGACCGAGCAGGACTTGCAGGAAGCCCGCGAAGCGCTGCGCAAGCGCGCCAGCGAGCTAGGGCACCTTCGCGAGCAGCTTGAGTTGTCGTTGATCAAGGAGCGCTCCAGCGTCGAGCAGCTGTCGCGCTCGGTCGCCGAAGCCGAAGCCGAAACCCTGCGCGGAGAGATCGCGGGGCTGCGGGCGCGGGTGCAGGAGTCGGAGCGGGCGCTGGAACTCGCCCGCCAGCGCGTGCGGGCGGTGGAAGCGAACTCCGTGGACCGTGAGGCTCTGGGCGCGGCGCGTGCCGAGCTGGGAGTGCTCAAGGCCGAGCGCGAGAGTCTCGAGGCGCGCAGCGCGGAACTCGATCGGCTGCTGTCACGGGAGAGCGACAAGGGGCGTGATCTGGCGACCAAGCTCGCCCAGAGCACGGCAGAGGCGGCCAGCAGCAAGCAGGAAATCCGGCGTTTGCAGGCGGAGGTCGATTCCTTGCGCGAGGCCATCCGGGCGCTCGAAGAAGACGCCCAGCGCCGCGAGGAAACCCTGGAGGCCCAGCGCGATGCGGCCCAGCGCGGCACTGTGGGCCACAGGCGTCAGATCAGCGCCCTGAGCGAGACCCTGCGCGAGACCCGCGCCGCCTTTGAGAGCCTCTCCCAGTCGCTGGCCGAGCTGCTGCACCAGGAGGCGCCGGAGGGGGCCGAAGAGGCGACGATGCCGGGTGTGGCAGTCGAACTCGAGACCCTGGGCCAGCTCGAGGGGCGCGTGGCCTCCCGCGACGAGCGCATCGCCGTGCTCGAAAAGCAACTGTCCGAAGCCGAAACGGGGCGCGCTGCGGCCCTGGAGGATCGCGATGTGTCGGTGGACCACTGGCGCGCTGAGCTGAGCCGGACCTCGTCGGAGCTGGAACGCAGCCGCAGCCGCTTTTCCGCCGTGCAGAACGCGCTCCGGTCCCTGCGCTCGAGCCTCGGCAGCGACGAAGCCATCAGCGCCGAGCGCTTGCGTGAAGTCTTCGCGCTGATCGAGTCATAGGAGCTTGCTGGGCCCCGCTCTCCCGCCCTGGCCCGGCTTTGCCCCCTCGGCTTTGCCCCCGGGAAGAAAGCAAAACGCCGGATCCGATTCGGACCCGGCGTTTTGCCGCTGGCCGTACCAAGCTGGAGACTACATCTCCATGCCGGCCGGACCGCCGCCGTCTTCGGACTTCTCCACGATCATCGCCTCGGTGGTTAGCATCAGTGCCGCGACCGACGAAGCGTTCTGGATGGCGGTGCGCACGACCTTGGTGGGGTCGATGACACCTGCTGCGATCAGGTCTTCGTAGGTGTGGGTGGCGGCGTTGTAGCCACTGGCTGCGCCCTTGGTGGTGCGGACTTTTTCGACCACAATCGAGCCTTCGACACCGGCGTTGTTCGCCAGCTGCCGAATGGGCTCCTCGAGCGCGCGGCGCACGATGCTCACGCCCACCGCCTGCTCTTCAGAGACATCGAGCTTGGCCAGGGCCGACTGGCAGCGCAGCAGGGCGGTGCCGCCTCCGGGCACGATGCCCTCTTCGACCGCGGCGCGCGTGGCGTTGAGGGCGTCCTCGACGCGGGCCTTCTTCTCCTTCATCTCGACCTCGGTCGCCGCGCCCACGCGCACGACCGCGACGCCGCCGACCAGCTTGGCCAGCCGCTCCTGCAGCTTCTCGCGGTCGTAGTCGCTGGAGGTCTCCTCGACCTGGCGACGGATGGTGTCGATGCGGCCCTTGATGTCGGCCTTCTTGCCGCCACCGTCGACGATGGTGGTGTTCTCCTTGTCGATGGTGACGTGCTTGGCGGTGCCCAGGTCGCTCAGGGTCACGTTCTCGAGCTTGATGCCCAGGTCCTCGCTGACCACCTGGCCACCGGTGAGAATCGCGATGTCCTTGAGCATCTCCTTGCGGCGGTCGCCAAAGCCCGGGGCCTTGACCGCAGCGGTGTGCAGGGTGCCGCGCAGCTTGTTGACCACGAGCGTCGCCAGGGCTTCACCCTCGATGTCCTCGGCCACGATCAGCAGGGGCTTGCCCTGCTTGGCGATGGCTTCGAGCACGGGCAGAAGATCCTTCATGTTGGAGATCTTCTTCTCGCACAGCAGCAGGTAGCAGTCCTGCAGCTCGGCTTCCATGCGCTCCTGGTCGGTGACGAAGTAGGGCGACAGATAGCCGCGGTCGAACTGCATGCCCTCGACCACCTCGAGGGTGGTCTCCAGGCCCTTGGCTTCTTCGACCGTGATCACGCCTTCCTTGCCGACCTTCTCCATGGCCTCGGCGATGATGTTGCCGATGGTCTCGTCGCCGTTGGCGCTGATGGTGCCGACCTGGGCGATTTCTCGCGGGTCCTTGGTGGGCTTGGAGAGCTTGCTCAGCTTGTCGGTGACGGCGCGAACGGCCGCCTCGATGCCGCGCTTGAGCTCCATGGGATTGTGGCCGGCGGCCACCATCTTCGAGCCCTCGCGGTAGATGGACTGGGCCAGCACCGTGGCGGTGGTGGTGCCGTCGCCGGCCACGTCCGAGGTCTTGGCGGCGACCTCGCGCACCATCTGGGCGCCCATGTTCTCGAACTTGTCCTCGAGCGCGATCTCCTTGGCCACCGTGACGCCGTCCTTGGTGACGGTGGGGGCCCCGAAGCTCTTCTCGATCACGACGTTGCGACCGCGCGGCCCGAGCGTGACCTTGACCGCGTCGGCCAACGCGTTGACCCCGTTGAGGATCTTGTCGCGCGCATTTGTATCATAAATGATTTCTTTGGCTGCCATTTCAAAGACTCCTCGGGCTGGCGACGAGCGCCTCAGGCCCTCGCTTGCTTACTCTTGCACCACCCCGAGGATGTCGTCCTCGCGCATGATGAGTAGTTGTTCTCCGTCCACCGTGATGTCGGTGCCGCCGTATTTGCTGAAGAGCACGCGGTCGCCGACCTTGACCTCGGGCTTGCGGGTGCTGCCGTCCTCGAGGATCTTGCCCTTGCCGACGGCGAGGATCTTGCCCTCGGCCGGCTTTTCCTTGGCCGAATCGGGAATGATAATCCCGCCGGCGGTCTTCTCTTGCTCTTGAATCCGGGAAACCAGGACACGGTCCTGGAGGGGACGAATGCGCATCTGAACCTTCCTCCGATATCGTTGCCGGCGTGTGCTCCGGCCCATAAACTCGCATGCCCGCCCGGAAATTCCGGTGAGGCGCGCGAAACATAACCAGCCCCACGGCCCAGTCAAGGGTCAGCGACGGGCCATTGTGCGCGTTGCCCGCATTCCGTGATAGCGCTAGAATGTCGAGTACTTGGGCGCCAAATGCCAGATCGGCGGTGGCGTCCGGTGAACCCTCGAAGGAGCCTGGATGGCGGCGATCGACGCCTCTGCCAACATTCGAGATTTCTTTCAGGCGCAGCTGTCAGAAGCGCTGAGCGCCCAGGGGGTGCAAACCGCCGACGCCACCCGCGACTATCTGGTCGAGCTGATGGCTGGCTTCGCCAACGGGCCGCTCGTGGCGCGACTGGGCTTTCCCCTGGTCACACTGCTGGAGCGGGCCCTGGCGGTGGCGGGTCGCGAACGCGAGGCGCGTCTGCGCGAGCTGGGCGACACCTCCCTCTTTTTATACGGTTTTCTCCCCGACAGTTTCGAGCGCCGCGGCCTGACCGCCGAGTACGTCGAGACCATGGGCGGGCGCGCCTACCGGGCTGTCGTGCGCGTGCGCGGCGGTGGGGTCTTCGCCGAGCTGGCGTCCCGATTTAGGGAGATGGGGGGCGTGCTCGACGAGGTGAGGGAGCGCACATCTTTGCGCACCGACGGAGAGCTGCTGCGACTCTACCAGCGCTGGCTCGAGTCCGGCTCCGACAGCCTGGCCCGGAGACTGGCGCGGCGAGGGGTCCATCCCGTGCCGCCCTCGCGCGGCGAGATCAACTGAAAACCGCTGACGAGCACCTCCTACAGGTGGGGCATCACCGCCGTCTTTTTGGAGCGCTCCGGCACTGCAACGTGGATTTTCTTGCCGGGCGTGCCGTACAATTTCTGCCATGCCCATGCTGCGGATCGTGTCGCCTGAAGGGCAGGAGCGCTCGGCCCAGCTCCAGGCCCACAACACCCTGGGCAGGCATCCTGACAATTCGATCCAGATCCTCGATCGCATTGTCAGCAAGAATCACTGCCACATCATCCAGGTCGGCAACGGCTTCGTGCTCAAGGACCTGGGCTCCCTGAACGGGACCTACGTCAACGGTCAGCGGGTGCAGGGGGAGCGGGCGCTCAGGCGCGGCGATGAGATTGGTCTGGGCTCCACCAAGATCATCTACGTGGGCGATGGGGGCGTCTCGCAGCCCCAGATGAATTCAGCACCGCAGATGAGCGCGGCGCCCCAGCCCGCCGCTGTTGACCCGCGCGCCAACGCCGCTGTTGACCCGCGCGCCAACGCCGCTGTTGACCCGCGCGCCAACGCCGCGACCGCAGCAGCCGCCAACACCGCGACCGCCGTGGCCGCCAATACGGGTCTGGCCGCGGTGCCCTCGCCCGCGCCCCCGGTCGGCCGTGTCACGATGGCCCCGGGCATGGTCGAGAGCCACGTGCGCGCCAAGCTGGCGCAGCAGGCGGCGCAGAACTTCGTGCCCGAGCGGCTGATCCAGGACCAGGCGGCGCTGCGCTCGGACTACGAAAAGCTGCGCGTGAGCTTTGAGCTGACGCGCGCCATCGCTGGCGAGCTGGATGTGGACCGGCTGCTGACGAAGATCCTCGACACCGCTTTTGAGGTGCTGGCGGTGGATCGCGGCGTCGTGCTCCTGCTCAACGATGCCGGCGACCTGCAGCCCAGCTGCGTGCGTACCAAGCGCGGTGACGGCACCGAGGAGGTCGCGCTGTCGACCACGATCATCAATGAGGTGCTGCGCGACCGCACGGCCGTGCTCTCGAGCGATGCGCTGATGGACCAGCGCTTCAAGGGCGCCCAGTCGATCATCATGCAGGGTATTCGCTCCAGCATGGCGGTGCCGCTGATCTACTCGGAGCAGCTGCTGGGCGTGATGGTGCTCGACTCCCAGGTGGCCGCCAACGCCTTCACCGACAAGGACCTGCAGCTGACCCAGGCGCTGGCCAATCAGGCGGCGGTGGCCATCCAGAACGGTCTCTACGCGCGCAAGATCGAGCAGCAGGCGCTGACCCGCCAGCGCTTCGAGCGCCTGCTGTCGCCAGCCATCGCCGAGCTGGTCGTCAACGGTGAGGTCGAGGTGGAGAAGGGCGGCCACAGTCGCGAGACCACGGTTTTTTTTAGCGACATCCGGGGCTTTACCGCGATGAGCGAGCGGCGCAGCGCCCAGCAGATCGTCGATATGCTCAACGAGTACTTCGAGCTGATGGTCGAGGTGATCTTCGACCACGAGGGCACGCTGGATAAATTTGTGGGCGATGAAATCATGGCCCTGTTCGGATCACCGGTGAGCCATCCCGACGATCCGGTCCGCGCCGTGCACGTGGCGGTCCGGCAGCTGCGCGCGCTGGAGCAGTGGAATCGCGTGCGCGTGGCCCGTAACGATGAGCCGGTGGAGATCGGAATCGGCATCAATACCGGCGAGGTCGTCGCCGGCTACCTCGGCAGCAGCCGCGCGCTCGAGTACACGGTCATAGGAGATGTGGTCAACACGGCGGCCCGTCTTTGCTCGGCCGCCAGCGCCGGTGAGATCCTCATCAGCCGCGCGACTTATCTGCGGGTCAAGGACTACTTCCGGGCCGAAGAGCTGCCGCCGGTGCACGTGAAAAATAAGGCCCAGCCGCTGCAAGTCTACCGGGTGCACGGCGAACTCTGAAGCGGCGCCCAGGTGAGTGCCGCCGTCAGGCGCCGGGTTCGGCTGCCGGCAGCGGCACGACCGCCAGCTCGTCGCGCAGCTCGCCGAGTAGGGCGTCGAGGGCGGCCTGTTGGGCCCCGGTGGTGATCACCGAAACAGTACCGTCCCCGCTGCCGAAGATCAGGGCCAGGCCGTCGTAGGCCTCCAGGATGGCTCGAAGCAGCACCACGTCGGCGTCGGCCACCCGCAGGCGGCGCTGGGTCAAGCCGGGACCGAGCGGTGGGACGGTGGCCACGGGGCAAGCTTCGCACCTTGCGGACATGGGCCAAAGGCCCAATGGCCGCCGACGGCTTTTTTGACCCCCGGGCGGGCGCCTTCCTACGATAGCCGGGCCGTGGAGTCGGTTTTGCCGCGGCCCAGTTCCCATGCGACCGATCGTCTTGAGTTTTCTGTGCTCCACAGCCCTGGGCTGCTCGACGGCGAGCCAGGTCGAGCCGCGCACGGCCCGGACCGCAAATGGGACCGACGGCGCAGGGGCAAAGCTCAGCTGGCTCGAGTCGCGCGCCGTGGCCCAGGAGCAGCGCATCACGGAGTTGGAGACGCGGCTGTCGCTGCTGGAACTCGAGGGGCGTAGCTTCCGTGAGGCGACGGCGGGCAAGCCCCGGGAAACCGTGCGCATCGGCGAGGGACGCCGCCAGGATCGCGAGCAAGACGGCGACGAGGGCGACCGCGAGGTGGGCGAGGACATGGACGAGCAGCCGTTGATTCGCGTGCAGGTCGATCCGCCGGCTCCCAAGGTCCTCGAACCACTGGTCCTACCCGAGCCTCCACCGGGCGTTTCAACTCGTCTGCCCGTGGTACCGCTGCCCGGCGAGCGCCTCAGCGGCGAGCAAGCCCCATCAGGTGTCGAGATCCAGTCCCGCTATCGCGTGGCCCTGGGCCATCTGCGCGGGCGGCGCTACGAGGAAGCGATCGTCGGCTTCGGTGAGCTGCTCACGGCCGCGCCGGAGGGAACCCTGGCCGACCGGGCGCTCTACTGGCGCGGTGAGTGCCACTATGCCCTGCGCTCCTATCGGCGCGCGCTCGCCGACTTCGAGGCGTTGGTGGCGCGCCACCCGAAGAGTTCCAAGCTTCCCGATTCGATTCTGAAGATCGGTCTATGCCACCTGCGGCTCGGCGATTCCGAGACGGCGGCCGCGCACTTTCGTCGGGTCCGCACGGAGTACCCCAATAGCGATGCCGCCCGCATCGCAGCCCGGGAGGGTTCATCATGAGGAAATACCTTCTTTGCATGTGCATGTTGGCCGTCGCCTTCAGCATGCCGAGCGCCGGCTCCATCGCAGCCCAGGACAGCTCCGACGACTACGAAGCCTATTTCGGGTTCGAAGAGGAAGAGGACGAGGAGGCGGGGCCGGCGACGCTGCAGCAGGCCATCAAGGAAGGGCGCGGATATCGTATCGGGCAGGGTGGCGCGCATGCTGCCGGCCGCGACGTGCATGTGGTTCGCGACGGCGACACGCTCTGGGATATTTCGGGGCACTACTACGGCGATCCCTGGCACTGGCCCCAGCTGTGGTCCTACAACCCCGAGATCACCAACCCCCATTGGATCTATCCGCTCGACGAGATTCGTCTGGCGCCTGGGGCCGGCGGCGGGCCCGGCGCAGGCGGCTATGCGGGCGGTCCGCTGCAGCCGGGTCCGGCGACCGCGGGGGAACTGGCGGGCACCGAAGCGGCGCCGGCCATCGTGGTTCCGCGACGCGCCTGGACCCCGGAGACGGTTTTTCTGCGCGATTCGGGCTATCTCGACAAGGAGGCGCTCAAAACCATCGGTCAGATCGAAAGCGGCAACGAAGAGCACATGATGCTTTCGCCGAGCGATCAGGTCTACATTCGCTTCGAAGAGAAGCAGAATGTTCGAGCGGGCGATCAGTTCACCATCTTCCGCCGGCTGCAGGACTGGGAGCGGCACCCCGACGAAGAGGGCGAACTCGTGCGCGTTCAGGGGCTGGCCGTAATCCGTAGTTATGACCGCAAGACGCGCGTCGGCCGTGGCGTGATCACCGAAGCGCTGGAGCCGATCGAGCGCGGCTACCTGGTGGCCAAACTCGACCGTCGCTTCGACCTGGTGCAGCCGCAGCGCAACACCGCCAACGTGGTGGCGCGGATCATCGCGACCGTGCGTCCCCGGAGTTTGCTGAGCTTTCAGAACGTGGTGTTCCTGGACGTGGGCCAGGGGCAAGGCATCAAGCCCGGCAATCGCTTCTTCGTCGTGCGCAAGGGCGACGAGTGGCTGGAACAATCTCGGGACCTGACCGGTGATACCCGCGAGCTGGGCAGCATCGAAAATGCGCCGCCCTACGATCCCGATGCGCTGCCCAAGGAGGTGGTTGCGGAACTGCGCGTGATCAAGGTCCGCAAGGATACCACGATCGCGCTGGTGACCCGCTCGGACACCGACTTGAAGCACGGCGACATCGCCGAGATGCGCAAGGGCTTCTGAGGTCGCGGAACCGGGCGTTCAAGGTCGTGCCGCAGGGCCGTAGTCGACTGCAGCACGCTGGCACCGGAGGGCGTTGCGGACACGCAAAACCGTTTCCAGGTCAGCGCCATTTGCCCACGCACGCCGATGTGGGACAATGGGCGCATGGCGGAAACGGAGTCCGAACTCCGGGAGGAACTCGCGCGCGAGCAGGGCAAGCTGCGGGCACTGCAGGAGATCGCGCAAACCCTGGCTTCGACGCTGGAACTCGATGAACTCTTCGGGGCGTTGCTCAGGCGCATCAAGAGCATCATGGATGCCGACGAGGCCACGCTCTTCGTGGTCGACGAGGAGCGGCAGGATCTGTGGTCGCGCTGCACGCGGGGAGGTGGCACCGAAGAGATCCGGTTGCGCATGGGTCAGGGGCTGCCCGGCTGGGTGGCCCAGAACGGTCGCTCCTTGAACGTCAAAGACGCCTATCGGGATGTGCGCTTTGATTCGGAGTGGGATCGGCGCACGGGCCATCACACCACCAGCGCCCTTTGCGTGCCCGTGAAGAACCCCCTGGGGCGCACCATCGGCGTGCTGCAGGTGCTCAACCGGCGCTCCGACTACTTCAAGCTCGAGGACGAGTCCCTGCTGTCGTCGATCGCGTCGCTGGTGGCGGTTTCGCTGGAGAACAACAAGCTCTTCGTGTCGGTGGTGGGCAAGAACATGGAGCTGCTCGAGACCAAGGAGCAGCTCGAACAGAAGGTGCGCGAGCTGGACGTGCTCTTCGAAATCGCCCAGGTCTCCGCCAGCGCCGAGCAGCTCGACGACTTGCTCGAGGGGGCCCTGGCGCGCGCCATCCATGCTTCGGGCGCCGAGGCGGGATCGATCCTGCTGTCGGAGGCCGACGGTGGCCAGCTGCGCTTTCAGGCGGCCGTTGGCGGTGATCCCGAGGCGGTCAAGCGCCTGAAGGTGGCGCCCGACGAGGGCATCTGCGGTTGGGTCGCCACCCACGGCAAGCCCCAGGTCGTCAACGACGTGCACTCGGATGCGCGCCACTCGAGCGGCATCGCCAAGAAGGTCGGCTACCACCCGCGCTCGGTGCTGTGCGTGCCGCTGACGACGCTGCAGGGGCGCGGGGCCCTGGAGCTTCTCAACAAGGGCTCGGGCAACACGGCCTTTACCGACGATGACCTGAAGCTGGCGAGCGTGATCGCCCGTCACGTTTCGACTGCCATCGATCTGGCCCGGGCGCGCACACGCCAGGCCCAGGAGCAGCGGCTGTCGACCATTGGGCAGCTGCTGTCGGGCGTGGTCCATGACCTGCGCGGCCCGATGACGGTGATCTCGAGCTACGCGCGCTACCTGCGAGAGCAGCCGGATGCCTCCGAGCTGGCCGGCTACGGCGAGTCGATCCTGCGCCAGGTCGAGTCGGTCAACGCCATGACCGGCGAGATCCTGGCCTTTGCCCGCGGCGAGCGCCGGCTGCTCGTGAGCAAGGTCTACCTCAAGCCCTTCTTTCAGACCCTGACCGAGCAGCTTCGGGCCGAGCTGGACGGTCGGCCGGTGGAGCTGACCCTGGAGCTGTCCGACCGGGGCACTGCCTATTTCGACCAGGACAAGGTGACGCGCGCGGTGCACAACCTGGTGCGCAACGCCGCCCAGGCGTTGGGACCCGGCGGCGGGCATATCGGCCTCGCGGTGTCCTCGGTCGCCGATGGTCGGCTCTTCATCGAGTGCCGCGACGACGGGCCGGGTGTGCCCGAAGAGATCCGCAGTCGCATGTTTGAGTCCTTTACCTCACATGGCAAACCTGAGGGAACAGGGCTGGGATTGGCCATCGTGCGCAAGGTGGCCTCGGACCACGGCGGGGAGGTGCGCATGAATAGCCGCCCCGGGCATACTGTCTTTACCCTGGAGTTACCCTCCAGGCGGCCCGGAGTGAGCGAGGCTCCGCCAGAGGCCAACTCCGGATCCGATCAGGGACAGGTGATCGCATGAGTACTCCATGGGTAACCCACACGATGGCCGCGCTGGCGGCTGCGACCCTGCTGCTGCTGCTCGGCGGTGGCGCTTCGGTCCAGGCTCAGTCCTCGGGGCAAAGTCAAATGGGCCAGGGTCAGGCCGCCATCCAGGTGCGCTCGGATGTGAAGCTGGGTATCAAAGGGACTGCTGGTACTAATAACGAGCGCTTGCAGCAGTTGACCGAGGCCGTCGGCGATCAGATGGGCGCGGTCAAGAGCTGCTATCGAGACCTGGTCAAAAAGCGGCCCACCACGGTGGGCTCCTTCGCCATCAAGCTTTCGCTGGCCTCAGGGGCCAAGGTGGGGCTCGAGGTCAAGGAAAACGGGGGCAGCGACGCGGACCTGCGCAAGTGCGTGGAAAAGGTCTTTCGCAGAGCTGGCTACAAAGGGGTCGACCGGCCCGCGGCCGCGATCGTGTCGCTGGAGTTCGCCAACAGCCGTGCCGAGGGCCAGGACGAGATGGTCGAGCACATGCGCGCGGCCGATCGCGTAGAGGTCGCAGAGCGTCCGGAGGGCGGCTTCGAGGCCCGCTGGAAGGAGCCCGCCGGGCGCCTGGAATTCGTGGTCGTGGGCAAGGACTCGATGCCCGCGGTCGAGGTCGCGCTGCGAACCCTGCGCGACAACTTCGCCGCCTTTCTCGACTGCCGCCGTCGTGCCGAAAAGGACGGCAAGTCACCCGCCGGTCAGATCGACGTCAGCCTGCGCTTGCGCCGGGGCGGTGAGGCCTCGCCCAAGGTCACAAATAGCACCGTGGCCCACGAACGCGGGGCCAAGTGCGTGGAGCGCAAGCTGCGCCGGTTGAAGTTCGAAGACGCCCCAGCCGCCAAGAGCGTGGACGTCCAGATCACCTTTGGGGCCTGAGGCCGCTCAGGCGAAGTCTTTTTCCTGGCGCTCCTGGTCTTCCTTGCAGCGGATGCAGAGCTTCGTCTCGGGACGGGCCTCGAGTCGCTTGGCGCTGATGTCCTCCCCGCAATCTTCGCAGGTGCCGAATTCGCCGCTGTCGATCTTCTTCAGGGCGTAGTCGATTTTCGAGAGGAAGGTTTTTTCGCGACCGCGGAGCCGGAACTGGAAGGACTGCAGACCTTCGCTCGCAGCGAGATCCATCTCGTCCGGCAGATCGTCGGTGTCCACCGTCATGTGCTCAGCCTTCAGGCTTCGAGCGTTCGAAACCAGCGCTTCCCGCTTTTCCTCAAGGATCTTGCGGTAGCGCTTGAGGTCACTCTTCTTCATCGCGAAATACCCCTGGGATACGAGGAGCGCAGCAAGATAGTCACAGCGGCCTCGGAGTCAAGTCTGACGCAAGCGAAGGTCTCACACTTGCGTACCTGAGCGAAAGTTCCGGTCCCACAGTCGCAAGCGCCGCAGCAAGAGATCCAGCAGCAGCAATGCGATGGTGAGCAGGAGCAGTTGGGGCCATAGGGCCTGATGGCCACGTACGTGTTCGCCGCGGCGGTCGAAGAGCCGTTCCACGTCGAGGGGGCCGCCGCCGCCCAGCTCCGAAGCCCGTGAAAGCAGGGCCAGGTCGGCTTCGGTGGCGGCGTATTCGCGCGGGTAGGGACGGTCGAGACGCGCGTGGCCGATGCCCGCGGTCCTGCCGTCCAGGCGGTGCAGGGCGGAGAGCGAAAACGATCCATAGCGCTCGAGGGGGAAGCGGGTTTCGTAGCGGCCGGGCGCGGTTTGTCGCATGGCATGGCGTTCTTCGAAGCCCCCGCCGCCGCTGTCGGCGATCGTAAGAGTGGATTCCATGCCGTTGATGAAGCGGTCGTCGGGGCCGATGGCGTCGGCCACGACCACCACCTCGCCGCGCTCCAGGCGCGCCTGCAGGGGCAGCTCGGTGTCGTGCTTGCGGCGCATGTGCTCGCGCACCAGCTGACCCCAGAAGCGAGCGAAGCCGCGCCAGCGCAGCCAGTCGGTGGACCAGCGCGACTTGATGTCCGAGGTCCAGGCCAGCGACCAGCCCAGACCCACGCGCCAGCGTGCCAGAAGTGGTTCGCCCAGGTCGCTGGCGACGATCACCTGGGCCGGGGTGGGCTTGGCCTCGGTGGCCACGTAGCCGCGCAGGTAGGGGGCGCTGCCCATGTCCAGGCCCTTGAGGAAGTCGGCGGGCGTGATGGGGGTGGCCGCGATCAGGTCTTCGACGGCGCTATTTCTGCCGACCGTGGTGGTCTCGCGCGTGAAGATGCGCGGGACGTTGTGGGGGTCGTTGGTGAAGTAGGCGCGGCCGCCGCCGAGGTTGGCCGACTCCTGCAGGAGACTGCGGTTGACGTCGGTGCCGAGCCCCACGGTGGAAATGGTGATGCCCTCGGCCCGCATGGCGCGCACCAGCTCCGGGATACCCTGTTCCTGGGTTTGACCATCGGTTAGAAGTATCATGTGCTTGACGCGGGCGCGTACGCCGAGCAGGTCGCCAAAGGCCATGTCGAGAGCGGGAAAGATGGCGGTTCCCCCGCGGGCCATGAGCTGGCCGATGTTGCGCCCGATGCGCAGGCGATTTTGAGCGCTCTGCATGCGCACCTTGCGTTCGGGGCTGCTTGAAAAACCGACGACCCCCAGGGAGTCCGAAGCCCCCAGCACCTCGGCCGCCGCCTTGGCCGCATCCTTGGCGAGTTCCATCTTCATGCCCGCCATGGAGCCACTGGTGTCGATGACGAGCGCCAGCGCCAACGATTGCTCGTCGCGACGGCGTTGGGAGTCCATGCGCACTGGCAGCAGGCGCTCCATGGCCGTGCGTTGGTAGCCCCCGAGGCCGAAGCTCTGGTCGCCGCCGGCCATCATGAAGCCGCCCCCGTGGTCGCGCACGTAACGCTCGATGACGCCCATGGGTTCGGCGCCGACGGCCTCGGCGGGCACGTCCGAGAGGATGAAGAAGTCGTAGCGCGCCGCTTCGCCCAGGCTGCGGGGTAGGGCGCTGGGCGGCAGCACGTCCACGTCGAACTCGCCGCTGCCGAGGGCGTCGGCCAGGTGGCGGGCCTGGGCCGGCGCCGAGTCCACGATCAGCACGCGGGGACGGCCCAGGGCCACGACCGTGGTGGTCACGCTGTTGTTTTCGGCGAAGTGGTCGGGGCCCAGGGGCTCGACCTCGATGCGATAGCGCGCCGGGCCCGGCACGCGTAGCACTGAGCGAAAGCTGACGCTGTTGTCGCCTGCCGCGAGGTCCAGCTCGCGCACGGCGTCGAGGCCGCCCAGTACTTCGCCCTGGTACAGGCGCACGCGGGCCTTGCCGGGCTTGCTGGCGAAGATCGTGGCGCGCACGTCGAAGCTCTGGCCGACCTGGGGCGCGTCGGGAAGCGAAAGCTCGCGCACGGCCACTTCGTGGGGGGCGCCGCCCGCAAGGGCATGGTGCGTGAGCCGCACGCCAAAACCGCGGGCACGCGAGACCTCGGTCAGCAGATCGCCGCGGGTCTGCAGGCCGTCGCTCAGCAGGGCCACGCGCTTGATGTGGCCGGCGGGAAACAGCCCGTAGGCCAGCTGCAGCGCCGCTTGCAGGTTGGATTCGGAGCCGCCGCCGGGCTGGCGCGCGATGGCCTGGGCGAGGCTTCCGTCCTCCGGGGCCGCAACGCGCGCCGGGCGCGCGGCGAAGGTGACCAGCTGCAGGTCGTTGCCGCCGCGGGCCTTTTCGGCGTGTTGCACCAGCTCGCGCGCCCGCTGCAGGTCCGGGTCGCCCACCGAGTCGGAGACGTCGACCAGCATCACCGCGCTGATGCGGGTGGCGTCTTCTACCCGCGACAGCCGTGCCAGTGCCAGCACCATGGTCGAAAGGGCCAGCGCGCGCAGCAGCAGTGAGAGCAGGCGCTGGGGCCGCGGCAGATCGGCCAGCGATCCGTGGCTGGCCCAGGCGAGCAGCAGCACCGCCGCAATGGCGCCCAGATAGGCCGGGTCGAGGACCTCGAAGTGGCCACCCAAGCCCGGCACGGCGCGGGGGGCGTTGCCGAGGGCGGAGGCCAGCAGCGAGCCCAGGGCGAGGCCGAGCACCAAGAGCGCGACCCCCGTGAGCAGGCGCGCGCGGCTCATAGCGTCCACCGCCGATGAAAGGTGATCCACTCGAGCATGGACAGGCCCAGGGCCAGGGCCGCGAGCAGGGCCCAGGGCGGCTCTCCCGGCGGTGTCGGCTTTCGGGCCGGTGTGGGCACTGTTCGACCCGTCAGTTGAAGCTGGCCCGAGGGAGTGAGTTCATGATCGAAGCCCGGCTCCAGGTTGACCGCCAGCAGCTGTCGCCTGTCGCCGAGCTGAAGTTCGTAGAAACCGGGCGCTTCAGCCATGAAACCGGTGCGGCCGTTGGCTGTCACCAGCTCCCGCTGGCTACCTGAGGGCGTGCGCAGGCTGGCCCTCTTGTCGCCTTCGGGCACCTCGAGTTCCACGAAGCGGCCCACGTGATGGGTGTCGCGGTAGTCGTCGCGCTGGGTGCTGAAGAGATCGATACCGTTGAGCAACAAGAGCGGCCAGGCGACGCGCAGGGGCAGGTCGCTGTCGCGGATGTCGAAGGCGATGGCCAGCATCTTCTTGCCCGCCCGCTCGCCGCTCACCAACAGTGGAACGCCGCCGGAGCCCGCGATGGCGCGGTCGCCGGGCGCGAGCTTGAGCCTGAGCGCGCGGCCCACGTTGACGTCGCGCAGGGCCGTGTGGCGCAGCCAGGGGTGCTTGTGATCGATGCGATCGAAGAAGGGGCGCTCGGCCTCGCCCAGCACTTCGAAGGGGGCAAAAACGCCCGCGGCCGAGGGCGCGGGGTGGATGTAGAGGCTGTCGACGCTGGGCGCTTCTGGCGGCAGGGTGGCGTCGAAGATGGCGGCGTCGTAGCCCTCGGTGCCGGCGTAGGCCTCGGGATGCACGAGATCGACGTCCAGGTATTCGTCGAGCAGCAGGGCGGCCTCGAGGTAGCGATTGCCGGCAGTCACGCACAGCACGCGGCTGCGGCGTCGCTCGGGCAAAAGCGCGTGCCGGCGGTCGTCGAGGGCGAGGTCGTCGCCTTTGGCATCGGGGTGCAAAAGGCGCGCTTCCAGGCTCTGGCTGACGCCCGTGATGTCGTCGTAGACGCGCCGCACGCGGCCCCGCGCGTCGATTTCGAGGCTCTCGGCGTCGATGGGCTGGCCGTCGCCCAAGAGCTGCAGCTCCACGCGCTGCTTGCGCTCGGAGGTGTTGATGATCTCGAGCCACAACTCGCTCTGGTTGCGCTCGAGCGGATAGCGGCGGGCGGAAAAGGCGGTGATGGCCAGGTTGCGGCCGCGCGTGCCGAAGACGCGATGCTGCACTTCGATGCCAGCGCGCTCGAGTTCCTTGCCGAGCCTGTCGTCGCGCAGGCGGGCACGATCGGAGAGCAGCAGCACGCGCGGGCGGCTTTTGCCGCGCAGGACGTCGAGGGCGAAGCGCAGGGCCGCGTCGTGGTCGCTCTGGCGTGCGCCAGGGGTCAGCGCTTCGAGCGCGCGTTCGAGCTGTTGGGGGTCTTCGACCATGGGCGTGCGCGGGGTGGGGGCGCTGTCGTAGCTGGCCAGCAGCACGGCGCGGCCGGGGCCGGCCGAGCGGCAGTGGGCGCGGGCCACCTCGAGGGCGGCGCCGAAGCGGCTGGGCTCGACGTCGCGGGCGGCCATGCTGGCGCCCATGTCGAGCAGGATCACCAGATGCTCGCGGCGCTCGTCGAAGCCCTCGGGACGCGGGTCGCCGATGGCCAGGGCCAGCGCGCCGACGATGCACAGGGAAAGCAGCAGCGACAGCAGATGCCGCAGGCTCGAAAAGAGGCGATTGCTGCGGCTGTCACCGAGCACCTGTTCCCACAGCCCCACGAAGGGCACGGGCACCGGCCGCCGGCGCTGCCGCAGCATGTACATGGCGATGGTGAACGCCGAGGCCAGCCCCAGCACGGCCAGGACCTGCATCAGGCTCAAACCGGTGAAAACCATCAGGTGACGAGGCCTCCGCGCCTGAGCAGTCGCAGCACATTTTCTTCGAGGGCCGTCGCGGTGTCGATGCCGTGGTAGCCCACCTGCTTGCGCACGCAGAAGCTTTCGATGCCCTCGAGCCTGTCCTGGTAACGCTGCCGGTAGCGTTGCAAGAGCTTGTCGGTGACGGTGACGCGGCGGCTCTCACCTGTCTCCACGTCGATGAGCTCCACGTCGCCGCGAATCGCGGGCTCGGCGTCGGCGACCGAGCGCAGGTGCAAGACGTGGGTCTCGAAGCGCGCGTAGCGCAGGGCGTTGATGCAGTGCTCGAACCCCTGGGGGTCGTAGAGATCGCTGATCAAGATGGCGACGCCGCGGCGTTTGTTCTGGGCGACAAAGGTGGCCACCGCATCGGCCAGCTTCGTTTGACCCGTCGCCGCAAGCGGGCGCAGGAAGTCGAAGACCGTGAAGATGCGCTGCTGGCCGCGCGTGGGGGGCAGGCGCTCGACGCCGCTGTCGCGCAGGGCCGTGATCGAGACGCGGTCCAGGTGGTGCAGCGCCACGTAGGCGAGGGCGGCGGCCAGCTTTTTGCCGTAGGCGAGCTTGTTCGGCGTGCCGAGCCCCATGGAAGCCGAACAATCGAGCAGGATGTAGACCGAGAGGTCTTCCTCTTCTTCGTACTGGCGCAGCACCAGGCGATCGAAGCGGCCATAGACGTTCCAGTCGATCTGGCGGATGTCGTCGCCGGGCGAATAGCGGCGGTAGTCGGCGAATTCCACGCCGGTCCCCGAGCGCCGGGAGCGGCGTTCGGCGCGGCTTTGGCCGCTGAAGATGCGGCGCGAGACCAGGGCCAGGTACTCGAGGCGCTTCTGGAATGCCTCGTCGAAGAGCTCCCCGTCGGAGCCCCGGCCGGTCGCCTCCGGCGCGGTGGGGCGATTGCGAAGTGGCCAGCGCAATTGAGTCACCTCACCCCGGTGAAGGCACTTCTCGCAGCACTTCGTCCAGTACCTGATCGCTGGTGATGCCTTCGGCCTCGCCTTCGAAGTTCAAGATGATGCGGTGCCTGAGCGCCGCCTTGGCCACTTCGCGCACGTCGTCGATGGCAGCGTGGAAGCGCCCGTCGAAGAGCGCGCGGATGCGGGCCGCGGTCATGCAGGCCTGGGCGCCGCGGGGGCTGGCGCCGAAGCGCACGTAGCGTTTGACCAGCGCTGTGGCCAGGGGGCGATCGCGGTGGGTGGCCTCGAGCAGACTCACGGCGAAATCCTGCACGTGACGGGCGACGGCCACCTGACGCACGGTACTGCGCATCTGCAAGATATCGTCCCGGCCCAGCACGGGGCTCACTTCGGGGGCCTGGGTGCCGGTGGTGCGGTCGAGGATGGCGTGCAGCTCGTCGTGGTCGGGAAACTCCACGTGCAGCTTGAAGAAGAAGCGGTCGAGCTGGGCTTCGGGCAGCGGGTAGGTGCCCTCCATTTCGAGCGGGTTCTGGGTGGCGAGCACGAAGAAGGGCTGCTCCAGGGAGTGGGTGATCTTGGCGACGGTGATCGAGTGCTCCTGCATGGCCTCGAGCAGCGCGCTCTGGGTCTTGGGGGTGGTGCGGTTGATCTCGTCGGCGAGCACGATATGGGCAAAGAGCGGGCCGGGCTGGAAGCTGAAGCTGCGCCGGCCGTGCTCGTCGTCGGTGATCATGGTGGTGCCCAGGATGTCGGCGGGCATCAGATCGGGGGTGAACTGGATGCGCGAGAAGCGCAGGTCGAGGGCGGCGGCCAGGGCGCGCACCAGGGCGGTCTTGCCGAGCCCGGGCACGCCTTCGAGCAGGGCGTGGCCGCCGGCCAACAGGCAGGTGAGCACGCCGTCGATGATCGGTCGCTGGCCCACGATCACGCGCGCCACTTCTTCGCGCACACGCCCGACCTTGGCGGCGAAGTCGGCCACGATCTCTTCGGGGGAGGGTTCAGTCGTCATTCTGCCTCGCGGGGACGGATCAGCTGGAAGTATCGCCGAACGTAGAAGCGATAGCCCCCGGGAATTTCATCGCGCTCGATCACGCTCTGGGCGTGGCGGCCGTATTCGGCGTGCACCTTGCGGTAGGTCTCGCTGGCGAAGCCGCGGCGGCTCGACTCGTGGATGACCTCGCTGCGGCTGGGGCCCTTTCCCTGCTGGCCCTGCACCCGCGTATCGACGCGCTTGCCGTCGAGCTGGGTGGCTTTGGGGCCGGACTCCGAGGTGCCGCCCTCGCCGGCGCCACTCTGGGGCGAAAGGGCCGTCATGCTGCCGGGGCGATCGGATTGCTGGGCGCCGGGCAGCAAGAGGCTCGACTCGCTGCCGTTCTTGCCGCCCTTGCCCGGCATCAGCAGCGTGCCCTTTTCGCCCTCGCCCTCGCCTGACTCGCCGGGCTTGCCGCCTTCGCCGCCCTTGCTTCCGGGGCGACCGCTCTTGCCGCGCGACAGTCCGGCGAAGCGGCCCAGGGTCAGGCGCTCGCCAGCGCCGCCCGGGCGCTTGCCGGCACCGGAGCCTTTTGACTGGGAGTCATTTTCCTGCTGCCCCTGGCCGCCCTGCTTGCTCAGCAGCTGGCGCAGCTGCTCGAGTTGTTGCTGAAGCTGCTGCAACTGCCGCTCCGAGAGCTGCTCTCCGGCTGGTCCCTGCAACTGCTGAGCGCCCTGCTGGAGGTGTTCGGAGCCGCCCTGACGGTTGTTCTGCCCGAGCTGTCGCGCGGCTTCGGCGAGCTGTCGGCGCAGACGATCGAGCTTGCGGCGGGCCTCGTTCTTGCGCGCCATCTCCTGGGCCTCCCGTTGTAGGCGCTCGAGTTCGCGCTGGCGCTTTTTGAGCAGGCGCTTTTCCTGGGGGCTCGCTTCGGCCTGCTTGCGCTTCTTTTTCAGCAGGCGCTCGAGTTCGTCGCGCTTCTGCTCCAGCTCTTTTTGGCGGCCCTGCTCCGGTGTTTTGGCGGCGCGTTCGAGCAGCTTCTGCAGCTGCTTGGCATGGGCGGCGCTGAGCTTCTTGTCGCGCAGCTCCTTGGCCAGCGTCTCCAGGCTCTCGCGCGCGCGCGCGGCTTGGCCGGACTTGAAAGCGTCGGCCACCTCCTGGGTCTCGCCGGGGCGGTCCAGGCTGCGCCCGAGCTCGGCCAGGGCCTCGCGCAGGGCGGCCTGCTCCTGCTCGCCGCGCTCGGCCTCGAGCTTCCGCTGTAGCTCGCGCAGGGCGCGCATGGCCTCGGCGCGGTCGAGGCGGCCCTCGCCCATGGCTTCGATGATGGCGTTGAGTTCTTGGGCCAGGGCGCGGGTTTCGGGATCGCCCTGGGCCTGGCTGGCGATGGGGTCGACGTCGCGGCGGAAAGCGTCCAGATCGTCGCTATGCAGCAGGGCGCCGCGGCGGGGAGCGGCCCTGGGGCTCGGCGCCTTGGGGCTTTCGGGTGGCGCCGGCTCGAAGAGGGCCAGGGCCGCACAGACGGTGGCCAGGCCGCCGCAGAGCAGCAGACGTTGCGGTCGCCGGTAGGGGGCGACCTGGGCCGGCTCGGCACGGGCCAGGTGGCGGCGGGCGCTGTCGATGGTGGCCTGCATGAAGCGGCTGCGCTGGCCTGCTTCGATGTCCAGGAAGGCACAGGCGCTGGTGGCCAGGTCGCGCGTGGCCATGGCGCGATCGAGGGAGCGCGCTGCCAGCTGGGCGGGCACCGGCCGCAATAGGCCCACCAGTAGGCCGACCGCCGGCAGAGCGAGGCCCAGGAGCAAGACGGGCTCGGCTGGCCAAGTCGCGTCAAGGCGCGCTGCGATCAACGCGAGCGCGGCCAGCGAGAGTCCCGCGGCACCGAAGTCGCACAGCCGCTCGAGGCTTCGCTGCAGGCGCAGGCGAAGTCCCACGGCGGCCAGGGCGGGTAGGGCGGCCGAGCCCTCACCGGGGCCCGGCGTCGCTTCGGGCTCCGCGCCGGCGGTGGCCGCTGGCCCCGTGGTCGACATATCCATGAGATCCCACGGATCGCGGGCGCGCGCAATCGCGTCCAGCGTGAGCCAGGGGCGTCAGGCGAATGGCGGCGTCGCACGGCTGCCGGCCGCCGCCTCCGACAGCAGCAGGGCCGAGAGCTTCTCGCCCGCCGCCACGCGAGTGCAGTCGGTGGGGACCATCACGAGGGCGTCGACGCCGCTCATGCTCGGCAGCGAGCCCGAACCCTGGCGCGGATGGGGCTCAGCCAGCAGGCGCCCGGCCTCGTGACGGAGGCGCGCGCGCACCAGCTCCAGGCGTCCGGGGTCGTGGAACAACGCTTGGGTGAGTTCCACCGTGACCGGCTGCCGGTAGGGTCGAAGGTCGCCGAGCATGCGCCGGATGCCCGGGCGCACGAAGACCTCGAAGGTCACCATGGCGCTGACGGGGTTGCCCGGCAGGCCGACCACCGGCACGCCACCACAGCTGCCGAAGCGCAGGGGCTTGCCCGGCTTGATGGCGACCTTCCAAAAATGGCTGACGACACCGACCTGGGCATAGGCCTCGGCCACCAGGTCGTAGGCGCCCACCGAGACGCCGCCGGTGGTGAGCACCAGGTCGGCGGCCGTGAGCGCCTGCCGCAAGGAGGCCTTGATGACCTCGAGGTCGTCGTTGGCGGTGGGCAGCACCTGGGGCTCGGCGCCAGCCTCGCGCACCATGGCCGCCAGCGCGTAGGTGTTGCTATTGACGATGGTGCCCGGCTCCCGGGTCTGACCGATGTCGCGCAGCTCGTCGCCGGTGGCGAGGATGGCCACGCGCGGCCTGCGGTAGACGCTTACGGCCCCCACGCCGAGGCCCGCGAGCAGGCCGATTTCTCCACTGCCGATGCGGCTGCCGAGTGCCAATGCCACGGCACCGGCGCCGAGGTCGTCGCCGCGGCGACGGATGAAGCTTCCCGCGTCCGGCAACCGCGCGATGCGCAGGCGCCCAGCGACCAGCTCGGTCTGCTCGACCATGACCACCGTGTCGGCGCCGTCGGGCATCGGTGCGCCCGTGAAGATGCGCATGGCGGTGGCGGGCGACAGCGGTCCCGGTGGCGGGCCTCCGGCGCGCGACTCGCCTGCGACGGGTAACCCCGTGGCGCCAGCCTCGGTCGCGTCGGCGTGGCGGACGGCGTAGCCATCCATGGCGCTGTTGTCGAAGCCGGGAAGGTCTATTCCGGCGATCACGTCCTCGGCCAGCACGGCGCCCTGGGCGGCGAGCAGCTGCCGGCGCTCGGCCCCCAAGGGCTCAAAGTGGGGCATCATTTCGGCCAGCGCCGCTGCGATCGTTTTCATATTGTCGGACCCGATTGGCCCGCGATTCTACACGCTTGCGCAGCTGGCGTCGCCGCCGTCAGTTGCGTGCCGCCGCGCCTTCGCGCTTCACGTAGATCACCAGCTCGCTGCCGGGTTCGGGGCGCTCGCGGGTGCTGAAGCCGTTGATGCGTGCGATGGACCCCACCGACAGCTCGAAGCGTTCGGCCAGGGACTTCAGGGTGTCGCCTTCGCGCACCTGGTAGCGGATGCGCTCGCGATGCTGCTCGGCTTCCCGCTGGTCGAGGAAGGCCTCGCTGCCGACCACCAGGGGGCGCACCTGGTCGGCGCGCCAGACCACCGAAGTCTCGAGCGGAAAGTCCGTGGGCAAAAAGAGCTGAAGCCACATGCCCGACTGCAGCTTGGCGTCGGTGGTGACATCGTTCCAGCGCAGCAGGTCGTCGAGACCGAGCTGAAAGTGCTCGGCGATGGCGGCGAGGCGATCGCCCGGCTGCACTTCGTAAAAGACCCGCTGGCGGTCGCTGTACTCGAACTGGCGCTCGGGCACGCCGACGACGCTGGCCTCGGGCCTGTCGTCGCCGGCTTCGCTGCGCGGCGCCACATCGGGGACCTTCAGGCGCCGTCCGGGGCGCATGGCTTCGTCGTCCTCCAGGCGGTTGAGGCGTCGCAGCTTGCTCTCGGTGGTGCCGTAGATCTCGGCCACGTCCTTCAGGCGTTCGCCGAAGCGCAGCACGTGGACCCCGTGGCTGGGTCCGCTGGGCGGGGCGTTTTTCCAGCGCCCCTTGAAACGATCGAGCTTGTCGGCCGGGATGCGCACGGGCCAGCTGTCTTCGTCCGGCGGTAGCCGCGAGCGCTTGATGTCGGGGTTGAGGGCGGCCAGTTCGTCCTGGGAGAGGCCGGCGGCGCGCGCGATGCGCCCGAGGGATGTGCCGCCCGGCAAGTGAATGGAGACCAGCTCCTTGGCCTCGCTCAGGGAAAGCTCCTCGAGGCCGAAGCGCTCGCGATTGAGGTCCACGATGGCGCAGGCCAGGATCTTGCGGACGTAAACCTCGGTCTCGTAGGGCAGACCGGCTTCGACCTCGGACAGCACCTGGAAGTCGTTGCTGTTGTACTTGCGGATGGCGCGGACCAGGGCGCCGTAGCCCATGTTGAAAGCCGCCAGGCTCAGTTCCCAGGACCCTAGCTGCGAGTTTAGGTCCTCAAAAAACGCGGCGGCGGCCTCGGTGGCGCGGCGGGGATGCATGCGCTCGTCGATCCAGCGGTCGACCTCGAGGCCATAGTCGCGCGCGGTGGGCGTGACGAATTGCCAAAGGCCCACGGCGCCGGCCGGTGAGCGGGCGCTCGGATCGAAGCCGCTCTCGACCATCGCCACATAGAGCAGGGCCTTGGGCAGGCGGTGTTCCTCGAGCACCTGGTCGATCATGGCGCGGTAGCGCCCGGAGGCCTGCACCCAGGCCCGCGCGTGCTGGCGGCCGCGGGGATCGTTTTTGTAGTAGTCGAGGATCTCGATCAGCCGGTCATCCCAGCGCACGGGGATGTCGGGCAGCACCACGTCCTCGAGCCATTGCAGCTGTGGGCCGCCGGGGCGCGTGGAGGGGGGGGCGATCGTCGCGGCGGCGGCGGGGCGGATGGTGCCTGTGGAATCGGTCGTCGTTTCCAAACTCGGCGGCAGGGCGCCCAGCTCGATCGGCGAGCGGCTGGTCTCCGGCGCTGCTTCGTCGCCCGCTTCGATCCCATCGAGCTCCACCCGCGCCAGGCGGATGGCCTCGCTGACATCGAGGCCCACGGGATCGGCGTTGTCGGGCGCGCCGTCCGCATTTTTGGACTGGGGGGCGGGCGGCTCGGCCTTTTGCGCGTGCGCGCCCATGGTCGTCGCCAGGACGAGCAAGCCGCTGAGCATGAAACGGACGAGCATCAAAGCAGGGTATGCCACTTCCCCACACCCTCGCCACTTCCCGGCTTCGCTCCGGAATCTGGTATCTTTTGGGCAGCGATGCACCGTGGGATCCAGGATATGGTCGATTGGTTTTCGGGACATCCGGAGGCCGCACAGCAGGCGGGGGCCACGCTGGCCCAGTTGGCGGCCGTCGAGGACGTGATCGCCTCGCCCCTGCCCACCGACCTGCGGCTGCTGCTGTCCCGCCACAACGGCGCTGCGCTGCCCAGCGGCCAGCTCCTGCGCGCGGGGGCACTGGATGGCTCCGACGGCTCCGCCGAGCCCATTGTCCCCGAGTTGAGTGTGCTCGGTGCCCTGTCCCAGTTGGCCCAGCAGCTCGGCTCGCGACCTGACGACCCCGAGTTGCTCCTGCCCTACTTCCGCACCGACGAGGGCTCGCTCCTGGCCTTCGATCGCAGCGCCGGACCGGTCGCCGACACCTGGCCGGTGGTGGACTACCAGCTCGAGGGCGGCCAGGCCCGGCTGGTGCACAGAACCCTCTCCGGCTGGTGTCGCATGAGCGTGGCCCAGTGGTCGGACCAGTCCGGCGCCGAAGTCTTCGACCTCGACAGCTACCTGGCCAGCGGACGTCGCCACGTGGCGGTCGAGCCGGACGTCTCGGTCGCCCACGCCACCGTCGCCCATGCCCTGCGCCGCGCGGGTCAGCCCGAAGAAGCGTTGGCGGCCTACCTGAAAGCGGCGCGCTGTGTGCCGTCGCAGCCCTGGTGCGACTGGGAAGCGCTCAAGCTCGCGGCGCTGCTCAGGCTTCCGGACGAGGGACTGGAAGCGGCCCGGCGCCTGTGTGCGCACGCCCCGGCATCGCGTTGGCGCGAGCGCGAGACCTCGCCTGAGCGGGTGGCCGACATGCTCGGCAAGGTGGGCGCTGTCAGCAATCCGCGCGATCCGATCCTGCGCCTGCTCGATCAGCTCTCTGAGCAGAGCGACGACGGCGCGGAAATCGACCACATTGCGTCGGTGAGGCGTTATCTGATGGGCAACGGCGCGGCCCCGGCCACAGTGCCCCCGCGACCGACCGCCATCGAGACCGACGACGAAGCCGACATCGAAGAGCGCTGGCAGCAGGCGGAGCAGGCCTATCGCGAAGGCCGCATTCGCGAAGAAGACCTGCTGCTCGACCCGGCCTACCAGGTGCTCAGGGCCCACCGTCCACTGTCGGACCTGCTGCGCATTCGACGCGAGTTCTGAGCGGCGGGGCACTGGCGACGTCTTCGAAGTTGACCCTTGGTTGCCAAGTCCCCACGCCGCACACAGCCGCTCGCTGCGGAATGGCGGGCCCTAAACAAGCGCAAGCGGAGGATGAGCTGCGCAAAGACGTTGTAAATCAGGGGTTCGCGAAAAGCGCAGGCGCACCAGGAGGAGCGTTGAGCATTTTCGCGAGCGTGTGAACGCAAGAGATTTGTGAAAATCGCCTGCAACATGCGCTTGTTTGGGGCCCAAACGTTCAGGCTGATTTTGGGCAGTGGGGAAATCTATCGAACGCAGCAGCCAATTGCGGCTATCGACCGATGACTTCGCGCGAGCTAATACCACAAGCATGGCGTGCGGATGCAGCGACTGGAACGCCCCTCATCAACACGGTCGAGCAACGACGGGGGGAATTAGCACTACTGTGTCAGGGTAGCGGCGGCCCTCGCTTGTTCAGGGGATTTGTAGGCTTCGTCGGCCGTCTCGGAAGGGGCCCACCCTGCCGTCGACGTCCGCCAAACCCTACAAATCCCCTGCCCGGCGTGATCTTCCTCCGCTACCCTGACACAGTAGTGTTAGAGCGCCGCTCGCATTGAAACGAACGCGAGTTCGCGCTTGGAGGTGACCCCGCCGGATCGTTCGGCCAGGAACAGAAGCGCTTGCCAAAACCCCGAGTCGAAGCCCCCCGACGGCTGCACACGCCCGCATGAACACTCCGAGATAGGCGCCCTATGATGGACACTTCGCCCGAGCCTCCTCTAACCCTCCAGGCCACGATGGTCACCATCGGCCAGTATGAGTTTGTCGTCTTTTGCCTTCCGAGTCCGCAGCTGCCACCGCCCAAGCACCTCAGTGTTGCGGAGCGGGAAATCTTGCCTCTCTTGTTGGCCGGACGATCCAATCTGGATATCGCTCGCCAGCGCGGTACGTCGCGGCGCACCGTGGCCAATCAAGTCGCGTCGATCCTACGAAAGCTCGGGGTTTCCTCGCGGGTGCACCTCGCGGCGGCCCTGGCAAGGAGCTGATCGGATATGGACGAGCTCGATGCGATCTCGGTAGTCGAAGCGGCCTATAGCCTGGACGGCGACGAGAAGGATTGGTTGCGGAAGCTGGGGGACGTACTTGGGCTCGATCAGGGCCTTGGCTACCAGGTCTGCGTGATGCAGACCCATGGCCAGGGGCATTCCTGGGCATCGCTCGGCGGCACGACCGTGCTGCAGCAGGGAACGCCCCCCGGCTATTCGGCGGCGGCCAGGCAGCTCTTCCAGTCGATGGGTCCGCGCGCACGCCGCTGTCTGCTGTTTCCCGAGGCTCCGCTCATCACCATGTCGAGTGTACTGCCACGGCAGCAGGACGTCGTCGCCGAGAACCCGCTCCACGGCATCGGCGTGGCGGACGCGGTCCGCGCCTTCGTTTCAGATCAGGCCGGCACTCAACTGGTCTTCACCGGCCTGCGATCGAGCGTCGCCACAGTGCATCGCTCGGTGCGGCAAATCTGGGGGCGGCTCGCACCCCACATCTGTGCCGGCTATTGGCTGCGACGCATGCTCACGAAAGCTTCGGAAGCCTGCGACCCGCTGGCTCCGCTTTGTCCTCAGAGCCGCGAAGGCATGCTCGAACTCGACGCGCGTCGTCGCCTACGCGCCGTGGCAAAACAACTCGATCGCGCCCGGACCCGTCGACTCGAGCCCGACGAAGCTCTCATGTTGTGGCGTCAGTTGCTGTGCGGCGGTTTTTCCCGTGTCGAGCAGTTCGATGCGGTCGGCAGCCATCTGGTCGTCGCCATGCGCGGCGTGCCATCGACGCGTGACCCTCGCGGACTCACCTATCGTGAGCGCCAGGTTGTTGAACTCACCGAGCTCGGACATAGCAACAAAGCGATCGCCGCCAAGCTCGGCTTGCGCCGCTCGAATGTAAGTGCCCACCAGCGTCGAGCCCTGCGCAAGCTTGGAGTGGAGTCGGCACAAGACCTCCGGCGTCTGGGGCTGTCCATGCGCGGCGCCACCCGCGCCGATGCCAGGGCCGGGGCCAGGAGCGGGGGCGCCTTCTCCGAGACTCTCAGTTGAAGCGCCACCCGCCCGCAGCGTGACGAACTCGAGCCGCGCCTCCTACACAGCTCTTCGAGACGCGGCTCTGGTCGCTCGAGGCGGAGGGACGATGCCGAGATCGATCATGCTTTCCGCCATGTCCATCACCATGGCGTCGACGCCTCGCGAGCGCCACCCGAGAATACTTTCTGCGCGTGCGCTCGAAAGGTCCTGTCGCTCGTGCAACTCCGATACCGTGAGCGCAGCTGCTCGGTCCCACAGCGCTACGACCCTCAGCAACCAGTCCGGAAGCTTTCTCTGGGGTATCCGAAACCCTCGATCCTCGAGATGCTCTGCGAGAATCGCGGCGATGCGCGACAGGGGAACATGCTCGGTGGCAAGCACGAAGCGCTTGCCGGGGGCCTGCTGACTCCGCATCGCGAGCAAGTGGGCCTCGGCGAGATCTCGCACATCGACCAGCGCCCAGCCTAGCGCCGGGCACCCCGGCAGCTCACGGGTCAAGAGTTTTCGGATCACCTCTCCTGAAATGCTGAACTCAGCATCGTAGACGGGACCGAGAACGACGCCCGGATTCAACACAACGAACTCGAAGCCCCGTTCGGGGGGAAGAGTTTTCACGTAATCCCACGCGGCCCGTTCGGCAAGCGTCTTGCTACGCTCGTAGGCACCGACTTCGTCGGTCAGCAGGCTCCAATCTTCCTCGTCGTACACTCGCGACCCATCACGCACGTGCCCATAAAAAATCGCAGAGGTCGATGACGTCATCACCAGGCGCTCGACGCCGGCCTCCACCGCGGCCTTGAGGACTCGCAGCGTGCCGTCACGCGCCGGCTTGATGACATCCTCCGGGTTCTTCGGCGGAGCCGAAGGGACGGGTGAGGCGACATGCAGCACGTGGCTGCAGCCGTGCATCGCGTCACGCCAGCCGTCGTCCTGGGTCAAATCCGCCTCGAGCAGCGTGAGCCGATCGAGGTCCGAGTGCTGTCGCAAGATGCGCCGGACCCTCTCGGCGCGCGAAGCGCTGCGGACGGTGCCACGCACGCGGTAGCCCTGCTGGAGCAGCAGCGCAACGCAGCGCATGGCAACGTATCCGTTGGCTCCTGTCACAAGGACATTCGTATTCGAGTTATCTTCTTCTTGCATCGTTGCATCCTCCACGAGCTTCGTCGCCGCATCCCTACGGCTCGCACGGTTCCCCGAGACCCAGCCGAATGACAGAACCCTGCGGAACGATCGAATACGCTGCCAGCGCGACGTTGCCACTCGTCACGTAGACTTTTCCATTGACGACTGCAGGCGTTCCCACGGCTCGGCCCGGAAACATAACGGTCTGAAGCACGCTGCCGTCGACACTGTCGACCACGTACAGCCCCCACGCCGGGTCATCGGCGAGCGGCTGTAGCTCCTCCACTGGCGACTGAAAGTAGAGAAGCTCATTTGCGATCGAAAGTCCTCCGACCACGGGGGACCCAGGGATGCTGAGTGTCCAAAGTTCATCACGGCCGTCGGCCGTCAGCGCCATCACCCGACCCTCGAAGCCTTCATAGAGGCACGGGCCGGACGCACAGTCGGAAGGGCCGCTCTCGCTGTGCATGCCATGTTGAAAGACCATGCCATCTGCATATGCACCTCCAGTTTGAAAGCCTCCCAGGGCATTTCGAGGCACGATATGCGCCGTGCTGGAGACGAGTTCGCCCGTGGTTCGGTCGACGACGTGATAGCGGCCATCCTTCTGACCCGCCCCAACGACCTTGCGGCCGTCTGGTAGCGTATACAGCTTGGGCGCATCACCCATGTCCATGTCGAGCATGCGGCCCGTCGTCGGCTCCGGGTTTTCGACGCCAACGACCCAAATGTCGTTTTCGGTGAACTGCCGAATCCACAAAGGCTCCCCGGTTTGGAAGTCTATCGCGATGATCGCGTCACTGGTCGGCGTGCCCTGCCCCAGGGCATTGGGGGACAAGTTCTGGCCCGTACTCACGAAAACGGTGTCTGTTTCGGGGTCATAGGTGGGCTGCGACCATATGTCGGCACCGGAGGGCCCATACGTGAAGGGAAGCAGCTCGGGGGGAAGCAGCTCTGAAACGCCAGAAGCCACGAATCGCCAACGCTCTTCGCCAGTTTCCAAGTCGAGGGCGATCAATGCGCCCTGATGCGTGCAGCACTCCAGCGGGATTCCGGCCGAGGCCAGCACGAGCGCGTAGTTTTCGAGTGATGCCATGCCGATCAAAACGGTGTCGCCAACGATCGTTACGGAATTTCCCGCGACGCCTCCGACTGGATTGGGGTTTAGCCCGCGGCGCGTCCAAATCTCTTGCCCGGTTCGCTGATGACGTACGTAGATCTCTCCCGCGGCATCGCCCACGACGACGTAGGGGCGAGTTTTGGCCAAAGCAGCGGCTCCGAGAACAGGGGTCGCCGTAGGTGGGCCGAGTTCGGCAGGAATCAAGGCTGCCAGGGCCAGCGAAGGGGGGTCGGTGCGAAACGCCCAGGCGAGTTCGCCGTCGTTGTCGATGGCGAAGAAGCTTCCGCTCATGTCACCGACAAACGCAGTGCCTTGGCGATTGATTACCGGCGTGGCGTGAATCGGAGCCACGTTGCGACCGGCTCGGGCGGAGTCGAACTCCCACTCGACCAGCAGCGCTTCGATCGACGCTCGACTCAAGCAATTTTCGTAGGGGTTGTTGCCTGTCCCTGCGAGATCGAAGCCCGACACGGGCCACGCCTGGCGGCGCGGCCTGCACACGTTGCTCTCGTCGGCTACGGCCGAGCGGGTGTGCCCGAGAGCGAGGCTGGTGCAAAGAAGTGATAGGCAGAGGCCGAGACCGTGTTTCATCAAAATCCACCATTTCTTCGAAAGAGGGTTTATTGTGAGTTCGCGTGCAGTAGTGGGCGGCTCAAGTGGAGAGGTGCTGCTTGATCCGCAGATACAGGGGCATGGTTTGCCTTCGCAGGGCCGCGACTTGAGCGTCGTGCTCGATCGCGCGGTGAAGGCGCGCGACCTCCTTTTTCGCGTCTTCGATTGCGGCCGTCAGCGGCATCACCGGCTGCAAGTCGAAGATTTCCGCGATGCGCTCGAGCCGCCGTTCGATGGTGCCGGAGACGATGTGGTATGGAATTTCGAGCTCGCGCAGGGTGCGGATGAGCAGCTCGTCCGACAGACGTCGAAATTTCTCCGACACCGGGCGATGGCCGTCCGGCGTCAACGGAAATTCGACTGGCAGGTGTATGAAAGTGCCGTAGGTCTTTTTGGCGTGCCGCTTTGCCACCGCACCGAATGCGTCGTTGACCTCTTCGACGAAGCGCCGGTAGGGCAGCATCGCAAGCCGCTTGGCGTTTCGAAGCAAGACGCCGTCGTTGGGGTTGATGCCGGCCTGGAGCCGCGCTTTGCCGTAGACCCACTCATGCAGTGAGGAGCCGTCGGAAACCCACGAGCCTTCCATCGCGGCCTCCCGTGCGACCCGCTCCGTGAGCCGCATGATGCCAAGCTGAAACAGTTCCGATGGACTGCAATCTTCCAGCGCCTTGCCCGGAATTGCTTCAGGAAGCAGCTCGCGCATGGTTCGCGCTTGCGTACGCGGCAGGTTCACCCAACGTGACAGTGCTTCCGTCGTAGTGGTCTTGCCGCTCGAGTAGGTGCCGGACACGGCGAGTCGAAGGCTTTCGGTAGTCGATGTCATTTGAATCCCATTGCCATTGAGAGCGTTGGCCGATGCGTCATCGTTCCCCGGTTCGCAGACGAACGTTTTTTGTCGTGGAATCGGTCGTGAGGGAGGTTTCGGGCAGCTGGTGGGCGAGGCTGTATGTCGCTGTTGCGCCCGGATAGGTGAGTCCAAAGTCCGCGGTCCGCCAGCGCTGATCGCGGACGCGCAAGACCTGGGTCTTTTCGATCCACGTCTCCATTGAAAATTCCGCGTCGCGCGTCCGCGGACTCGGCGACTCGAATGAAATGCGCCGCATCCACAGGTTATGACTTCGTTGGCGATCGATACCGTCCTGGCGATAGAGCAGTGCCTGGGCTACCTGCGCGACGCTGACGACGGCATCGACGAAGGACACAAACGGGAGGTAGTTGCTCGACAAACCCAATCGTACGGTAGGAGGGCTGGTAAGGCCGACCCGCGCTTGTGCCCGCGGCTGACGCGGATCGATCAATAGGTCCCGTATTCGCACCGTCGTGTCGCGATAGGCCAGGCCGTAGTAGCGATGTTCGTTCTGCGCATCGCTCCGCTCCTCCGGCATACTTCGTGGTGTCGGGGAGACCTTTGCGAGGGGGGGATGATCCAGGCAAAGTTCGACCTCCATGGTTCCGACGGAGACCCTGAATCTCGAGCTCGCTCCACAAATGGAAGCATTCGTTGCACGCGTGTCGATGTGCCGCATTCCAACGGGAACAGCGCCCAGGTCGACACTCGGCGACGTCCCCGCGCGGAGCTTGCATCGCCGCATCCAGGACGCGGCCAGATCTGCCTCCGAGAGCCCACAAGCGTCACGCAGGTAGAGCTCGGCGACTCGTACCGCCACGATGAAAGCGTCGATGCTACTGAGGTGAGGAACCAATTCTCGGTTCTTCTTTTTTGACCAATTTTCTGGATACACAATGCGGCACGAGGCGTGGGCGCTCGCGCTTTCGGGGTCGATCACGACCTCGCCGAGGCGCTGGCGCACCTGGCGGTAGCCGTTTCCAAAGAAACGCTCCGTAAACCTTCCCAAGACCTCATCAATGTCCGCGAAGTATTCGACATCGCTTCGAATCGCCTGCATGGTCTCCTCCCCTCGTTGCTCGCTCGGTTGTTGGCCAAAGTGCCGTGTAGGCGCATCTCTAGCTTCCGGGCTGCCCCTCCCGTAGTCATTTGTTACAGATGGATCGGCCCGAGCGGCGGCGCGGGCTCCGGTGGGCCTCGCGCGCCTGCCGACGGCTTGCCCGTTGATGGCGGGTTGACCATTGCGAGGTTGGCGCACGCAAACGGGCGAGCGCTCCATCGACGCGGCGGCGGAGTGTGCCGATGCAAGGCCGGCGCTCCTCAAAACGGATCGCCTGGGCGACGAAACCGCGCTGCTCGACCCAGTCCCCCCGACCCTGGCGCCTTGCAACACGGCAGGGTTCCTGCAAAAGGCACAGACCCTCGCGTCTTCGGAGTTTGGATTGGTCGAAAAGGATTTAGAGCACCGAAGACGCGAGGGCCGTCCCCAAAGTGCCCCACGGTGTCCCACGGTGCCGGCTATGACCGGGAGTGGTTTTCCGGCGACACAATGAAGTGCAGCGAGATGGAATGCGCAGCGGCTCCCTTGGGCGGCCTCCGCAATTGACCGGGATGCCCCCGGGTTATGCGAGGCTTCAGTTGGCTGCGGTGTTCGACGCGATCCTGTCCAGCATTGCGTGGGCGACCGCGCGGAGCTTGTCATTCTTGGTCGTGGACAGCACGTTGCGCAGCGGTGCGATGGCTTCTTCGTGCTGGTCGCGCCCCATGAGCACGGTGGCGAGCGTGAGCCCTACCTGTGGGGCGCGCGGCACCAGGAAAGCGGCCGCCTCGAGGACCACGACGGCCTCCTTCGAGCCCGAATCGCGCACCAAATAGCTGCTGCCCAGCCCGAAGTACGCCTCGGCCAGGGCGTCGTTGGCGTGGATTGCCTTGCGGTAGGCGTTGCGCGAGCGCTTCAGCTCGGCCTGCACCGCTTCGTCGCCCCCGCCGCGCGCGTCCAGCAGCTGCGCTCGCGTCAGGTGCAGATTGCCCGTCATCGTGAGCGCGTTTGCGGCGTCGGGCGACAGCGCCTGGGCGCGCTCCAGGTGTTTCGCCGCGGCGACCAGCGCGCTGTCCAGGTCGGCCTGGCGCTGCTCCTTGCGGGCCAGCTCCGCCCGCATCCAGTGCGCCCGCGACAGCGCCGTCTCCACGAGCCCGTTGTCCGGCTCGTGCGCCCGCGCCCGATCGAGCACCTCCAGCGCGGCCGGTGTCGGACCCAGCGTGTTCAGGAGCAGCGTACCCAGCCGCAGGTGCGCCTCCGCGGGGCGCAGGCCCCGGACGTCCACCCGCGGGATGGCGAGCGGCACCACGGGCTCGATGCGCAGGTAGTCGAAGCTGCTGCGCCCGGCGTACGTGCGCACCATGCGGTCGAAGGCGTTGATGTCCATCCCGAAGGCGCGCTCCACGGCCCGCTCGCTCGGGACGTCGGCTTGCCACAGGCGCAGGAACTCGCCGAGCTGCCCCGCCAGCGTCGACGTGCTCGACAGGTAGTGCATGGCGCACCATGCCTGGGCGTAGGTGTCGCGCGTCTTGCGGTGCAGCTCACCGATGTTGTCGGCTTCCAAGACGTGGCGCATGTGGACCCACTGGCCCAAGGTCAGCCCGGCCATGCGGCCGGGTGACGGCTTGCCCACCGTGTAGCGTCCCTCGTCGTCGAACTCGGTCGTCGACATGTACTCGGCGAGGCCCTCGTTGTACCAGCTGGGCACGTGCGAGCCGCCGATGCTGATGACGTAGTGCACGTACTCGTGAAAGAGGACGTTGCGGCTGGTCTGCCAGTCGCTGGTCGCGGCTATGTTGATGATCGCGTGGTTGCCGCGGTGGGAGCTGTAGAAGATGCCGCTGGCGTTCTTCGTGCCGCCGAGGGCGCGGAAGTCGCCGCGCGAGTGGGCCAGGAAGATGCGCAGGGGCGGCGCGGCCTCGCGCTCCGTGGCGGTCGTCCTGGCCATCACCACGAGGTGGAAGCGCTCCAGATCTTTCGCCAGGTCTGCGGCGACCTCGGGGTCGCCGTCGGTCAGCACTTCGAAGCGCGGCGTCTGGGCCAGGAACCACTCGCCCTCGGCGGCCTGCGTTACGGCGTGCGTCCCCGCGCAGTCAGCGAGCCCGAGCGCGAGCCAGATCGCACACGTCCCCACGCGGACCGGGCCGCGCATGATGCTCCAGAATCGATGCTCCATCAGTGTTGGCGCCCCCTTCACAGACCTCACCGTGCAAGCGGGCGAGCAGGATAGCACGCGTGCGTGCGGTGGCGCCGTCGCTGGACCTCGGCGGCGTGCTCGCCGCCCGCTGCCGGGGAAGATCCCTCCAAGGGCGCCACTGCGGAATGGCAGGTTGCGGCGGCGGCAGGGGCGGGCAGCGAGGTGGGGTCGTCTCGAGTGCAACGCTTCAATAGGCAGGCTGTTTCGAAGACATTCCGAAATGCTAGGATCGGCCAATGAAATCCACGGAACAGCTGGTGGAGCGGCACAGCGAGATCTGGGCTCTGATGGCGCTGTCGGCAGGCGCAATCGACGAGCTGAACGGGGTCGTTGCTGCAGTTCACGGTCAACTTCAGGACAATCTGGCCAATCGGCCCGAGGTGGTGCAGGCCGCGGTCGCGGTGTGCAGGCAGCAGGGGCCGCTCAGCCGCGAGCAGTACCTGAAAGCCCATCGAGAGCGCTTCGATCGTCTCGGTATCAGCGAGCCGACTCAGGCGGAACTCATCGAGGCAGCCGCGTTCGTTTGGCGGGCCCTGCACGATGCAGAGGTATCGGATGCCGAGCGTCAGACGGCGCTGAAGATCGAGGGCATGATGAAGGCCATGGGCGGCCCGCCTCCGTGCTGCGACGACAACCTATTCGCTCGCGCTGCAGCGGCCGCGCCGGAGTAGCGCTGTTGCGTGTCGTCGCGGGGCGGCGGCTGGCTTCACGCGATGCAGAATTTGCGGCAGCAGAGCTGGATGCGCTGCTGACTGTCGTCGATCTCGAGGCGCACGCTCTCGGGGCAGCCACCGCAGCGCTGTAGCTCGACCAGCTCTCCGATGTCCGGACAGTGCACGGTCAGTCGCATGGGATCGGCGACCGCGTCGGTCACCCGCAACTCGACCTGCAAGCCGCATCCGAGGTACTCGTCGGACTCGACCAGCGCCGCAGTGCCCTCGTCGCTGATCGGGTTGGCGCTGCGCACCACATGCACGGCCCGTCCGGCGGCCACAGGTGGCTTGGCTCCGGCGCAGGTGTCGGAGGGCGTCAGCTGGCAGCACTCGCTCCCCTTCGACGCCGCTGCGGAACTCGCGGCCTTTTTTGCTGCCTCCGCCTCCATGCGCTGCACATCCCCCAGGCAGCAAGCGCCGCGTGGGTTCTCCACCTCGCAGCGATCCAGACCGCGTCTGCAGCGCTCCTGAATCACCTCGGCCGCCCGGGCTCCATTCGCGGATGGCATGGCGCTGGCGGCGATGTCCTCGGCGGTGAAGCCGAAGCAGTAGCAAATCGGCCGCGGCTCGAGGCTCTCCTTGACGCCAATGCGCACGCGAAGGGCGTGCTTTGGAATCGTGACGGACTGGCCTGCGGTGGAAGCGAAGTACGCCAGGTCACAATCGGGGCTCGCGCAGAAGTGAAACCCATCCCTTTCGGCCAGGGTCTCGAGTCGCGCAGTCTCGACCAGGGCTTCGATCGTGGTCGCCGTGACCTTGCGACCGCTGCGACCGCAGCTGGGACAGGTGCGATCAGCCACCGCTGGCTCGATCCCTCGTGGTTGGGATGAACGCGTTGGTTCGAGGCATCGCAATCATTGTACTACGAACACGATGTAATCACCGGACGGATCGCAACGTTTCAGCATTGTCCTCGACGTGGGGGCCGGGCGTACACAACCGGCGGTGATGTGGGCAGGTGGCACCGGGAAAGACCGAAGTGATCGAGCCGAGCTGGAGTCCTCCGAGGCGACGGGCACGGCGCTGGAAATAGGCCGCACCCAGGCCGTCGATCAGGAGCAGGACCAGGGTGCGCGCCTCGCTCAGACGCGAGCCCGGCAGCAGTGCGAGTTCCGGGTACGCGCTGGCTCAAGCCCCCAGCCCCGCCCGCAGCGACGCCATCAGGTTGACCCGGCCACCGCCGTCATAGTCGGGTTTCGCCATCGCCCGTGCGCTCTACTCACCCACATGGTAGCGCAGCTGCACCAGGCCGGCGCCGATTTCGCGGCTGCTCTCGAGTCCCAGCGTGTGGCGAGCGAGCGCAGCTGCGAAAAGCGGCAAGCCGGCGCCCAGGATGATGGGGAGGACGGTGACGGTGATCTCGTCGATGCGCCCGGCGTCGAGGGCCGCCCGGATCAGTGCGCCGCCGTCGAGGTAGACGTCTTTGTCACCGGCTGCGCGCTGGGCCTCGTCGAGCAAGCCGTCGACGCTTTCGGCTTCGACGGCCCGCACGCTGGGTGCTGCCCCTTCGAGCGGCCGATGGGTGGCGACCAGCACCGGTGTGTCGCCGTAGGGCCAGTCCCCCTCGAAGCCCGCGGCCACGTCGTAGGTGCGGCGCCCCATCAGCAGCGCGCCGATTTCACGCATGAAGGGAGTGAAGGTGTCTTCGGCGCCTCGACCCACATCGAGCCAGTCGAGTTCGTCGTTGGGGCCGGCGATGAAGCCGTCGAGGGAAGCGGCGATGAATACGCGGATGCGGGGCATGGTGGGCAAATCGTACCGGGTGATTCGATGCGGCCTGGCCTGCGACAGGGCCCGTCGCGTGCGAAAGATCGCCGCCAGCCCCGAAAAAGGTCAAGCCCCCATCAAGTTGGACACTCAGCGGTCGATGGGATGAGGTGGATGCGGCCGTCGATCGCATCGGTTTGCTGAGGAGTTGAATTCATGGGTTTGAACGTCGATGTCCTACGCTCTAGCTTCGAGTTGGTGGTCGAGACCGCCCCGGATCTCACCTCGCGCTTCTACGAGATCCTCTTCGAGCGCTATCCCCAGGCGCGCCCCATGTTTCATCGCCGCCCCCGCGAGCAGCAGGCCAAGATGCTGACCGAAGCGCTGGTGGCCGTGGTCGATCATCTGGAGGATGCGCCCTGGCTGAGCGAGACGCTCGGTGCGATGGGCGCCAAGCACCTCGAGTACGAGGTGACTGACGAGATGTACGGCTGGGTCGGCGAGAGCCTGCTGGCCACCCTGGCCGAGGTCGCCGGTGAAGCCTGGACCGATGAGGTTGCACAAGCCTGGACCGACGCCTATGGCGCCATCAGCTCGCTGATGCTGGCGGGCGCCGAGAATGCGCGGGCTCTGGCGAAGACGGCCTGAGTTCGCGCGGCCGCCAGATTCAGTCTTCGGTCGGCACGTAGGCCTCGCGCGCGACTTTCACCGTGCGCTTGCCGGCACCCCTCTGCAGCCCCAGGCTGACGCGACTGCCGGGCTCCCCGCGCAACATGGATCGGGCCTGGGAGGCTGCCAGGATCGGCTCGCCGTCGATGCTGACCAGCCTGTCGCCCGCGCGCAGGCCCGCGGCGCGCGCAGCGGGGCCGAGGACCGCGCGGACGACGACGCCGCTCATTTTGCCCTCGAGCGCCACGGCCACGCCGATGCGTTCGCGCGGACCTGGCGCCGGCGCTGCCTCCGGCGTGACGCGCTCGGGCAGCCGGAGCAGGAGGCCCCGGCCCCGTTCGAGCACGCGCACCTCGGTCTCGAGCTGCACCTCGCCGCCCTCGGGATGGCGGGCGCTGAGCCAGGTGTCGCCCGGCGCAAGCCCGCGCAACTCGAAGCGGCCGGCGTAGTCGGTGCGGGCGGCCGCAGCCCAATCGGCGGGCTCGCCAGCGGTGACCTCGGCGTTGAAAACCGGCGCGCCCAGGGAATCGACGACTTCACCCTCGAGGGCTCCGGCAGGACGCAGCGCCACCGGTTCGAGTTCCGCCATCGAGTCACTAGCGATGTGCAGCGGTCGTGCCTCGGTGGCGTAGCCGTCGGCTTCGACGGTGAGCGTGTAATCACCGGGGGTCAAGTTCGCAAATCCGAACTCGCCTGAGATACCGCTGTGGGTCAGTCGAGCGGCGCCAGCGCTGCCCTGGGCCTGCAGGGTAATGCGCGCGGCGCCCAGGGGCGCCCGCTGGTGTTCGTCGCGTACGCTGCCCCTGAGGCGCACGCCCGGCAGCAGCGTCAGCTCCAGCTCGGAGCTCGGCAGCTCCACCAGCTCGCGCACCAGGTTGGCGTACTCGGAGTGCTCGACGTGCAGCTCGTAGGGCGGCGCCGGCAGTCCGCCCGCGAGGAAGCGCCCATCGACCGCCGTGACGGTGGTGCGCGTGAGCGGGTGGGCGGGGTCCAGGGCGCGGACGTGCACCAGGGCACTCGCGATGGGCAAGCCGCGGGCGTTGACCGCGCGTCCATGGAGGCTGAGGGATTGTCCCGGTAGCACCAGCTCGACCTCGCGGGTCTCGCCCGCGACCACGGTGACGCTCTGTCGCAGCGGTGGCAGCCCCAGGGCGAAAGCCGTCAGGCTGACCTCGCCGACCAGGGCGTCAAAGGCGAACTCACCTGCGGCGCCGCTCACGGCCATGCGCGGGCGTGGCTCATCGGGCGTGGTCAGCTGTAGCCGCACCCCGGCCGCCACGGCGCCACGGCCATCGCGGACCTCGCCTTCGATGCGACCGCCGCGCCCGAGCGACAGGCGTAGCCCCTCGAGATGGGCGCCGGCGACCAGGGTTTGGACCGGGCCGCGGGCACTGGTGAAGCCGGGGTGGCGGGCGACCACTTGCACCTGCCCTGGTGGCAGACCGGCGATGTGGAAGCGCCCGTCGGGACCGCTGCGAAGCGACAGCAGCAGCGCGTCGACGCCGGGGTCGGCTCCGAAGGCCCGATCATCGACCGCGGCCTCGGCCTCGCCGGCCACCGCGCCGGCAACCACTGCGCTGCCGGCCGGCACGATCGGCGACGCCAGCGGCGGAGCGCTGTCGGGCAGCAGCGGGATCCTGGGCACCGGTCCGTAGGTGACGCCCAGGTTGTCGCGCAGGGGCGCGCCCGGCTCGCCCACCGCCTCGCTGCGCCGGGTCTGAAACAAGTCGAGCCGGAAGCGATCGGCGCCGGGGCCCAGGTGCAGCGGGCTGCCCACGTCGGTGGTGCCCAGGACCTCCAGCTCAGCGCCGGCCACGGGCTCGCCGTCGGGATCGAGCACGACCCCCGCGAGGCTGCCCGCCTGGCGCAGGGTGAACTCCTGGAGGCTGTCGCCGGGGGTGACCTCGGTGTGCAGGCTCACGTGGCCATCGCGGGTCAGGATGGCGCGATGGGGCACCCCGCGCAGGCCCGGGATCTCGAAGCGCCCGTCGGCGTCGCTTTCCACCACTTGCCAGCTGGCCGACAGCGCTTCCTCGGCCAACGCCACGCGCACCGCGGGCAGGGGCGTGCCGCTGGCTGCATCCAGCACCCGGCCCTGCAGGGGCCAGCCCTCGTAGAGCCGCAGTACGACCTCGAGCTCAGAGGCGGCTTCCAGCGTCAGGCCCTCTTCGGGGTCGGAGGTCAGCGCGTCCCTGCGCGCTCGCAGCTCGTAGACGCCGCTCGGCAGGGGCTCCAGGGAGAAGCGCCCATCGACGTCGGTGCGCACGCTGCGGGGGGGCCACACGCCGCTGCCGGCAAGGGTGACCTCGGCGTCGGCGGCGGGCAGGCCGTCGGGGTCGAGTACCTGCCCGCGCAGGGAGGCGGTGCGCTGCAGCACCACCTCGATGGGCTCGGTGGCCGGCAGCTGCAGCTCCGGGATCGCCACGCTTTCGTGACCGTCAGCCTCGATACGCATGCCATAGCTCCCCTCGGCCAGGCGCGCGAAGACGATGGCGCCCCGGGGGTCACCCACGGCCGACACGACGGCCGACGCGCTGGGCGCCACGCGCTCGACGAAGGCGCGGGCCGCGGCGATCGGTGCGCCCATATCATCAATGACACGAAGCTTCAGGGCATGGGGGCCTTTGGGTATCGTTTTTGCGTCAGGCCCGGCACTGTCGGCGGCCGTAGCCGTCCCGGCACGCGTGCCCACGCCGGCAGCCTCCCCGCGCCCAAACTCCGGACCCCGATCCCACAGCGCGCCGGCCACCAGCGCCCCGGCTGCGCACGCCGCCAGCAGCGTGGGCCATGATCTGGGCGTCCGGGGGGAGGGGGGCACGCTGCAAGGATACGCCTGCAGCGGCCAGAGATATTCCCGCCGGGCCTATTTCTTGGTCGCGGGCTTCTTCGCCGCCGCCAGCGCGACCGGCGTCAGCACGTCGGTGCCCATCGCCTGCTGCAGCGGTTCGGGCACGGCGACGCTGCCGTCGGCGCGCTGGAATTGCTCCACGATGGCCGGCACCAGGCGGCTGGTGGCCAGGCCCGAGGCGTTGAGCGTGTGCAGCAGCTCGTTTTTCTTCTGGCCCTCGCGCCGAAAGCGCATCTTGCCGCGGCGGGCCTGGTAGTCGCGAGCATTGGAGGCGCTGCTGACCTCCTTGTACTCACCCATGCTCGGGATCCAGACCTCGATGTCGAGGGTCTTGGCCATGCCCGGGCTGCAGTCGCCGGCGGCCAGCTGCGAGACCTGATGGTGCAAGCCCAGGCTGCGCACCAGGCCCTGGGCGTGTGCCAGCAGCTCCTCGAGGGCCACGTCCGAGTCCTCGGGGCGCGTATAAAAGAAGAGTTCGACCTTATTGAACTGGTGGCCGCGCACGGTACCGCGCTCCTGGGTGCGGTAGCTGCCGGCCTCCTTGCGGTAGCAGGGGGTGTAGCCGAAGTACTTTCGCGGCAGCTCGGCCTCGCTGAGGATCTCGTCGCGGTGCAGGTTCACCAGGGCGGTCTCGGCCGTGGGCAAGAGGAAGTGGCGCTCTTTTTCCGCTTCGCTCTCGAGGTAGAAAACGTCTTCATCGAACTTCGGGAACTGCCCGGCCGTGAAGCCGCATTGGGGCAGCAGGATGTGGGGCGGCAGCATGAACTCGAAGCCCGCCTCCAGGTGGCGGCTGACGAAGAAGTTCAAGAGCGCCCACTCCAGCCGTGCGCCCATGCCGCGGTAGATCCAGAAGCCACGGCCACCGAGCTTCACGCCGCGCTCGAAGTCCACCATGCCGAGCGACTCGAGCAACTCCACGTGATCCTTGGGCTCGAAGTCAAAGCTCGGCTTTTGCCCCCAGGTGTCGAGCACGCGGTTATGTTCCTTGCCGCCGGCGACCACGTCCGCGTCGGGCAGGTTCGGCAGCCTGTGCATGAAAGCGTCGACCTGCTCCTGACGTTCCTGGTGGCGCGCCTCGAGGCCTTTGATCTCCTCGCCCAGGGCCTTCATCTCCGAAAACAGCCCCTGGACGTCTTCACCCGCCTTTTTCAGCTTCGGGATCTCGGCCGACACCTCGTTGCGGCGGCTGCGCTTGCCCTCCAGCTCGGTCTGGATCGCGCGGCGCTCGGAGTCCCAGGCCAGCAGCTGCGAGAAGTCGACCCCGTCCATGCGCTTGAGCAGCGCCTCTTGCACCTTCGTCGGATTTTCGCGGATCAGAGCAATGTCGAGCACGGTGGCAGTCCTTTCGCGGCGAACCATGCGCGATCCCTTCGGCGACGGCAACGCCCGGGGCCCGGCCGCAGGCGCATCACGGGGGTGCGCGGCTGCAGCCGCCGCCAACCATTCCGGTGAGCGCGACCTGCACGATCACATCGCCCTGACGCAGCGACTCGACGAAGTCGGGTGCGGCGCCTGCGACAATGCGTGTGAAGACGAACTCGGGCATGAAGCAGGCGCGGCCCCGCAGCAGGATCCCGACGCCACCACCCACGCCTGCGAAGCGGCCGTGCCAGGCCTGGCCGTAGCCGAACTCCCGTGCGGAGCGTTTTCCGATCAGCCCCGAGCCCACCACGACCAGGTCGACCCCCGAACCCAGCCGCTGGCCCGCCAATAGCAAGGCGCGACCGCTGAGCATGCGGTCGAAGTGGTCCGCGTCCTCGTCGAAGATGCTATCGGTGTCCGGGTCCTTGGACGTGGCCGCCGCCAGCGCCAGCGAGAGGTCGAAATCGCCGTCGATGAGCTGCCCCTTGAGCTGGCCCTCGACGTGGGTGAAGTTGGTCTTGGCGGCCAGCTCGAGGCGCTCCACCACGCCGTAGCGCGCCGAGATTTCGGGAGCCAGCGCCACCTGCTCGCTGCGCCTGCTGGTCGCGAGGCCCACGCCGACTCCGAACTGCCCCTCGCCCGCCGGCAGGGCCTCGGGCATCTGGGCGATGCTCGTCGAGAAGCAGCCCGCGAGCATTGGAAGCGCCCACAAACCCATCGGCCGAGGGCCGCGTCGCCTCCGCTGCCGCTCCATGCGAGGGGCAGCTGCAAAAGACGTACCGCACGCAACCCGGGACCAGCCTGGAGTTTGCGCCGCGAGCGAGTCGCTCCGCCTGTCGCTCGCTCACCACACTGTCGTCTCGAATGCACAGTAATGCAGCTCCCGCTTGCCACCGCCGGACGGCTTTGCTACATGGCCAGCCCGGTTTTACGAGGCTGAGTCATGGCATTTTCCTGCGATTTCTGCGGCAAGGCACGCCAACGCGCCCACAAGGTGAGCCATTCCAACATCAAGACCCGCAAGTGGCAGGAGCCCAACTTGCAGCCCGTGCGGGCCCTCAAGGACGGGCGCGTGCAGAAGATGCGCGCCTGCACCCGCTGCATTCGCTCGGGGCGCGTGGTCAAGGCGGCTTGAGCGCTGAAGGGCAGGGCCGTGGCGGGCGGCGACGCCGTGGGCCGCCGCAGCAACGCCCCCAGCGTCTGCAATATCCTGTGCCCCCGGGCTGTGACCCGGACTCGGTGGTCCTGAGCTACGCGGTTCCCCCGGAGTACGCCGGGCTGCGCCTCGATCGTTTCATCCAGCAGCGCATCCCGCGGCTGTCGCGCACCCGCGCCCAGCGCATCGTGCGCGCCTGTGCCCACCGCGCCGACGGCAGCCGCCGGCGCCCCAGCGAGATCGTGCGCGAGGGGGAGGTGGTGCTGCTGGTGCGCCAGCGCTTCGAAGAGCCCGAGGTGCCGCTGGAGTTCGGCGTGCTCTTCGACGACGGTGAGGTGCTGGCGGTGGACAAACCCCCGGGCCTGCCCATGCATCCGACGGCGACCTACCACAAGAACACGCTGACCTACCGCCTGCGCGAGCGCTACGGCGAGCACGGCGACTTCGTTCCGTCGATCGCCCACCGCCTCGATCGCGAGACCAGCGGGGTGGTGCTCTGCGGCCGCAGCCGCCAGGCCGAGCGTGGCTTGAAGATGGCCTTCGAGAGCCATCGCGTGCAGAAGACCTACCTGGCGATCGTGCGCGGCGAGGTCGACGACGCGCTCACGCGCATCGAGCTGCCGATGGCGCCGGTGCGCGACGGGCTACACGTGTTGATGGAGATCGCCGAAGCCGACGGGTTGCCGGCCCAGACCGAGCTGCGCGTGCGCGAGCGCCGCGCCGGCCACAGCCTGGTGGAGCTGTGGCCACGCACCGGCCGCCAGCACCAGCTGCGGGTGCACCTATCGGCCGTGGGCCACTCGATCGTGGGCGACAAGCTCTACGGTCCCGAACGCGAGGCGCCCTTCCTGGAACAGATCGAGACCGGCCTGACGCCGGAGTTGGTGGCCCGACTGGGCCATCCCCGACAGGCGCTGCACGCCCATGAAGTGCGCTTCGAGCATCCCATCGACGGCCGCTCCACCTCCGTGAGCGCCCCCTTGCCCGCGGACCTTGTGCAACTTTGGGCGGCCCTGGAATGAGCTCTTTGACGCCCCCGCCGGCCCATGGCATGAAGCTTCGTCATCCATGACTCGCGGCGCTTTGCACCATGGCTGCCGCGCGGTTCGTTTCCCCTGGGCCGCGTTTCTGCTGATTTTACTGGCTCCGGCCGGGTTCGGCTGCGCAAGCGGCGAGGGCGCCGTGCGCACCGGCCCCCAGCTCGACCTGCGGCAGCGCCAGCTCTTCGACAACGGCGTCGATTTGATCGCCGATCCCACGGGTCTGCAGGGCGCCTGGCTCGACCAGTGGCAGGCCGAGCTCGATGAGCGCCTGGGCCATGCCGACAGCATCGTGGAGGTGGAGGTGAGCGCCGTGCGCACCGACACCGACCCCGGGCGCCACACCAGCTATCGGATCATGGTGCGGGTGCTCAGGGTGCTCAAGGGCGAACTCGAAGCCAGGGAGCTGAGCCTGGCCTCGCTGCAGTCCGACGCCGGTTTTCCCAGCGTGGAGCGCAACGGGTCGCAGCTGCTGCAGCGGCGCTTCGTCGCCTTTCTGCTGCGCGGGGTGGCCGACGATGGCGCCGGTCGCGACCACTTCCATCTCTCGCCCCCCTCCCAGGCCACCCTCGACCGCATCGCTCAGGCTGAAGGCTCTCACATCGAAGCCACCACGATCGTCCGGGAGGCGCGCTGATACCGCTCTGCTCCCAGTGCACACAGAGGAAATGCCGATGAACGCCGCACCTTTCACCCACCTCACCTCCGCGCTCGCCATCGCGGCCCTGGCCTGTTCGGGTCAGCAACAGGCCCCGGCCGAGCCCACCGAGCCGCCCGCCGCCGCCGCACCGAGCGCCGAACCGGAAGCAAAGGCGCCGGAGCCCGCGGCGGAAGCGGCCAAGCCGGCTGCCGAGGTCAGCGACAAGGCCGAGGATCCGAGCTTCGAGATGCAGCTGTCGCCGGTGGGCACCTACGCTGCCGGCAAGCTGGGGACTGCCCAGTTGTCGCTCAAGCCGCGCGGCGAGTACCACATCAATCAGGAATACCCGATCAGCATCGACCTCAAGGGCAGCGACGGAATGACCTTGCCCAAGCAGACGCTGGGCAAGGATGAAGCGGCCAGCTTCGGCGACAAGGAGGCCAAGTTCGATGTGCCCTTCAGTTGCGAAAAAGCCGGCGAGCATCGCATCGAGGCGCTGGTCAAGTTCGCCGTGTGCACGCCCGAGACTTGCGTGCCCGACGAGCGCACGCTCGCGTTGAACGTTGCCGTGGACTAGATGTGCTCGGCGGGAGTGCTGAGCCGATGATCGGGGTCGATACGATGCCAGATGCAAGGACGGCCTCCGCCGGAATACTCCGTGTATTTCAAGGGGACCGGACGCCGCAGCTGGCGCCGTAGCGGTCCCGAGAGCGGATCATGACTCCCGCCGAGCACATCTAGTCACCGTTCCGATCGCTTTATTTCGACACGGGAGCTAGGATCGTTCAGGCGCCATTTGAGCGCGCCCGAACCATGAGCGACACACGCCCCCTCCTCGATGAATTGGGCGAGTCCGTCAAGACTCGCTTCCAGGCCCAAAAGCGCGTTCTGTCCTATGACGACTATCTGAACGAGGTCGTCTCCCACCCCTTCCGTCATAGTCGTGACGCCGCGCGCTATCTGCGGGACTGCTTCGATTATTTCGGTGTCGAAGAGGTGCCACGTCCCGGCGGTACGGTGCGCCGCTTCAAGCTCTTCGACCAGCGCTTCGTCGACGGAGAGAGCCCCGACGTGCGGGATGAGCAGGCCCGGACGCCGCCCTCACGCGCTCGCCTGGTGGGGCACGAAGCGCTTCAAAACGAGTTCTATCGCGCGTTGCAAAACTTCGTACGCGAGGGGCGTACCAATCGCCTGCTCTTGATGCACGGGCCCAACGGCAGCGCCAAGAGCACCTTCGCGGCCTGCCTGATGCGGGCGCTGGAGCGCTACTCGGGCACCGACGAGGGCGCGCTCTACCGCTTCAGCTGGGTCTTCGCGCGCGGCGCCGAGGAGCGTTCCATCGGTTTCGGTAGCGCCGGAAGACGCGGGCGGGCGGGCGAGTCGCTGGCGCATTTGGAGGCCGACAAGGTCGAGGCCAAGTTGGTCAGCGAGCTGCGCGAGCATCCGCTCTTGCTTTTGCCCCTGGAAGAACGGCGCGCACTCATCGAGCGCATCTACACGGAAGCCGATATCGACGATGCGCCGCCCGAATGGCTTTGGCATGGGCGGCTGGGACGCAAGAACGCCGAGGTCTTCGACGCGCTTTTGGCGAGCTATGGCGGGGATTTGCGCCGCGTGCTGGCCCACGTGCAGGTCGAGCGCTTCTACATCTCCCGGCGCTATCGCACGGGCGCCGTGACCATCGGGCCGCAGATGGCGGTCGACGCCGGTGAGCGCCAGATCACGGCCGACCGCTCGGTGGCAGCGCTGCCGGCGGCGCTGACGTCGCTCTCGCTCTACGAGACCCAGGGCGAGCTGGTGGACGGCTCGGCGGGACTCATCGAATACAGCGACCTGCTCAAGCGCCCGCTCGAGGCCTGGAAGTATTTGCTCTTGGCCATCGAGAGCGGTGAGGTGGCGCTTTCGGTCTCGGTGCTAACGCTAAACTCCGTATTGTTGGCGAGCACCAACGAGGGGCATCTCGAGGCCTTTCGCCAGCACCCGGAGTACGACTCTTTCCGCGCTCGGCTGTCGATGCTGCAGGTGGGCTACCTGGTCGATTATCGCCAGGAGCAGCAGATCTACGACGCCCAGATCGTGCCCCAGCTGCGATGCCATGTGGCGCCACATGGCATCGAGATGGCCGCCCTGTGGGCGGTGCTGACGCGCATGTTGCCGGCCCAGGTCGACCACTACGAGTCACCGGCCCTGGGTAAGGTGGCCGCCGATCTGACGCCGATGGAGAAGGCCCGTCTCTACGCCGACGGAGATATCCCGCGGCGTCTCGACAGCGAGCAGGCCAAGGTGCTGCGCTCGGGACTGGGCGAGGTGGTCTCCGAGCTGGAGGGACGCTCCGAGTACGAGGGGTCGGTAGGGGCTTCGCCGCGCGAGATCCGCACCGTCGTGCTCGATGCCGCCCAGGACCCCCATCACCCCTGCCTCTCGCCCCAATCGGTGCTCACGCGGCTTTCGGAGCTGTGCGCGCGGGGCGACTACGAATTCCTCAAGCACGCGCCGCAAGACGGCTTCCTCGACGCTGGTGCCTTCATCGTTCAGGTGCGCAAGCACTGGATCGAACTCTTCGACCGTGAGGTGCGCGCCAGCACGGGCCTGGTCGAGGAGTCGCGCTACCGCGAACTCTTCGAGCGCTACATCAGCCATATCTCAACTTGGGTGAAGAAGGAGCGGCTGCTCGATCCCGTGACGGGCAAGTACGTCGAGCCCGACGAGGGGTTGATGGGCCGCGTGGAGAGCGCATTGGACGTGGCCGAGTCCGACGCCGAAGAGTTCCGTCGCAACCTGATCAACTCCGTGGCGGCCTATGCCATCGACCATCCCGGCGACAGCATCGATCACGATCTGATCTTCCCTCGGCAACTGGAGCAGGTGCGCGAGTCCTATTTCGCCGAGCATCGCACCCAGGTTGTCGCGATCCTCGACGACATGCTGGCGCTGCTCTCCGACGGCGACAAGCGCGTCAGCGAGGAGGGGCGCGCCGCTGCCGAGGCCGCCCTGGAGCACCTCTACACCATCGGTTATTGCAAGCACTGCGCGCGCTCGTCGCTCGGCGAGTTGCGGGAGGAGCGCTACCTGTGATCCCCCTGCTGGGCCGGGAGCAGGTACGCAAGGTCGACCGGGACGCCGTGGAGCAGCTGGGGCTGCCGTCCATCGCGTTGATGGAAAACGCCGGTCGTGGTGCCTTTGAGTGCATCGCCCGGCGCTTTCTGGGACAGCTCGAACGCGTGGTGATCGTCGGCGGTCATGGCCAAAACGGCGGCGACGGCTGGGTGGTGGCGCGGCATCTGGCCCTGCTTGGGCATCGGCCGCTTTCACTTCTGGTCGGCGCCCCCGAGCGCGTCACCGGCGACGCGGCCATCAACTGGAACGTTCTCGAAGCCATGGGGGCCGAGCGCAGGGTGCTCACCGGAAGCGACGCCGCCGATGAACTGGAGGCCGAGCTGAAAGGCGCGAGCCTGATCGTCGATGCCCTCTTCGGCACCGGCCTCGATCGGCCCATCGCCGGCCTGCCGGCCCTGGCGGTGGCAGCGATCAACGCCGCGGACGCGCCGGTGGTGGCCCTCGACTTGCCCAGCGGCGTGGATGCCGACAGCGGCGCGGTGCTGGGCGTGGCGGTGCGGGCGGCTGTGACGGTGACCTTCGCGGCCTACAAGCCCGGGCTCCTGCAGCATCCGGCGCGGGCGCTCGCCGGCGAGCTGCACTGCGCCTCCATCGGTGCACCGCTGGGCGCGGGCGCGAGCGGGGAGCCGGATTTCGGCTTGATCGAGGACGCTGACGTGGCCCGATGGCTACCGGCGCGGGCTGCTGACGCCCACAAGGGCGAGGCCGGGCGCGTGCTTTTGGTCGCCGGATCGCCCGGGCGTACGGGCGCGGCGCAGCTTGCGGGACTGGGCGCGCTGCGGGCGGGGGCCGGTCTGGTGACGCTGGCCGCCCGCGGTGCCGCCCGTGAAGCCCTGGACGCCAAGGTGACCGAGCTGATGACACTGGGGTTGCCCGCCGATGCGGCGGAGGCAGAGGCGGCGGTGCGGGAGCTGGCTGCCGGCGTCGACGCCGTGGTCATCGGGCCCGGCCTGGGCCTGGACGCAGGGGGGCGCGCCCTGGCGCGCAAGCTCTCGCTGTCGCTGGCGATCCCCATGGTGGTCGACGCCGACGCGCTCACCGCCCTCGATGGCGCTTTGGAGGCGCTGCAGAAAGCGCCGGCCGCGCGCGTGCTGACGCCCCATCCGGGCGAGGCGGGACGCCTGCTCGGCCGCAGCAGCGCCGAAGTGCAGGCCGACCGCTACGCTGCGGCCCGGACATTGGCGGCGCGCTCGGGCCAGACCGCGGTGCTCAAGGGCGCCGGCAGCCTGGTGGCCACTGGCGGGCGGCTGTGGGTCTGTGGCGCCGGCAGCCCGGCGATGGCGGTGGCCGGCACCGGCGACGTGCTGGCCGGTGCCCTGGGGGCCATGCTGGCGGTCGACGGGGGCGCCCTGACGCCGCACCGGGCCGCCGCCAGCGCCGTGCAACTGCACGCGCGGGCCGGCGAACTGGCCGCTGTCGACGACCGCGGCCTCTTGGCCTCCGAGCTGGCCGCGCGGCTGCCGCAGGCGCTGCGGCAATGCCGAGCCTGACAGGCTGTCAGATGGTCGCGGGGGACGCGCGACAAAATGGCAGGCCCACTGGCACCGGAACGCCAAAAAAACCTGTGATTTTGGTGTCTTGCAAAATTGGCGCGGGGGTTGCTTTCAATCTGAAGCATGAGCGCCGCCCAATCCTCCACCGCAGCTGCCCCCGAGACCTTCGGCCACCTGGTGGCCCCCGAGCTGACCGGCCTACGCGGCCAGGCCCTGCGCCTCACGCGCTGTCCGGCCGCAGCCGACGACCTGGTGCAGGAGGCCCTGCTGCGCGCGTTTCGCCACCGCGGTCGCTTCAGCGTGGCGCCGGGGGCCGACCCCCAGCGCAGCATGGGCGCCTGGTTGCGCCGCATTTTGCTCAACACCTTCTCGAGCGGCTACCGGCGCCAGCGCCGGGAACGCGAAGTGCTGGAGAGCGCCTGGCAGCAGGCGGCACTGGGGCCAGCCCACCAAGAACCCGCCGCGGCGGAGCCGGCGGAACTGAGCGAGCCATTGGCCCTGTCGGTGGCGGCGCTGCGCCCGGAATATCGCGCCGTGCTATGGGCGGTGGCGGTCGACGATCTGAGCTATCGCGAGACCGCCCAGGCCCTGCATTGCCCGGTGGGCACGGTGATGTCGCGGCTGCATCGGGCGCGCTCGAGCCTGCGTCGCAGCCTGGCGCGGGCCGGCGCAGCCGCGGGTGTCGCGGGGACGGCGGTAACCCTCGACGCCGCTTGACGACCCATTTGCGGCCCCCCATATTGCCAGCCCCTTTCCGGACCAGGAGGTCGCCCGATGGCGAAGACCTACGCCGACTTGCTTCAGGACATCAAGCAACACGTTGTCACAGTGTCCCTCGAAGAGTGTAAGCGTCGGCTCGAGGCAGGCGAGGACTACGTCTTCGTCGATGTACGTGAAAAGGAAGAAGCGCGCGCCGGCTACATCCCGGGCGCAGTGCTTCTGCCGCGCGGTTTTCTCGAGATGCAGGCCGAGCAGCGGCTGCCCGACAAGAACGCCAAGATCGTCGCCTACTGCGCCGGCGGCACGCGTTCGGCCTTCGCCGCCAAGGCCCTGATGGACCTTGGCTACAGCAACGTGGAGTCCGCCAACCCGGGCTTCATCCGCTGGAAGGACATGCGCTATCCGATGGAGACGCCGCCGGATCTCACGCCGGCCCAGCTCGATCGCTACGCGCGCCACATCATGCTGCCCGAGGTGGGCGAGGCCGGGCAGGAGAAGCTGCTCAAGTCGCGCGTGCTGCTCTTGGGCGCAGGTGGCCTCGGATCGCCGGCTGCGCTCTACCTGGCCGCGGCCGGCATCGGCACCCTCGGCATGATCGATGCCGATGTGGTCGACGCCAGCAACCTCCAACGCCAGATTCTGCACGGCACCTCCACCGTCGGCGTGCCCAAGGTGGAGAGCGGGCGCGAGCGCTTGCGCGACCTGAACCCCGACGTCAACGTCATCGCCTTCGAAGAGCGGCTGACCAGCGAGAACATCGACCGGGTCTTCGACCAGCAGTGGGACGTGGTCGTCGACGGCCTCGACAACTTCCCCACCCGCTACCTCGTCAACGACGCCTCGATCTGGAAGAACATCCCGGTCGTCCACGGCTCGATCTTTCGCTTCGACGGCCAGGTGACCACCTTCGTGCCCAAGCAGGGGCCCTGCTACCGCTGCTTGTACCCCGAACCGCCGCCGCCGCATTTGGCGCCGTCTTGCTCGGAGGCGGGCGTGCTCGGCGTGCTGCCCGGCATCATCGGCACCATCCAGGCCACCGAAGCGGTGAAGCTGATCCTGGGCCAGGGTCAGCCCCTGGTGGGACGGCTTCTGATGTACGAATCGCTGCAGATGCAGTTCCGCCAGCTGAAGCTGCGACGCGATCCCGACTGCCCGGTGTGCGGCGAGAAGCCAACCATCACCGAGTACATCGACTACGACGAGTTCTGCGCTGGATCCTGAGCGCCTTCGGCTTCGGCTTCGGTTTCCTCGTCGGCTGCCGCTTGGCTCGCTGAAGCGTCGAGCGGCAGCGCCGTCACCGTCAGCGCCTGGGCTTTGGCTTCGCCCTCCGGGCTGCTGACGCGGTCGGCGCACTCGATACGCGCCACGCCGCCGCGCTCGAGGCCTCCGAAGAGCAGCGCCTCGGCCAGCGGCTTTTTGATCTGCTCCTCCACCAAGCGAGCCATTGGGCGGGCACCGAAGGCCGGCTCGTAGCCGTGTTCGGCCAGCCAGTCGCGGGCAGCGGGGCTCAGCTCGATGCGGACCTTCTTCTCCTCGAGCTGGGCCTCGAGCAGCGCGATCTCTTTGTCGACGACCTTGAGGATGACCTCATGGCTCAGGCCGTGGAAGAGAATCCAGGCGTCGAGGCGATTGCGGAACTCGGGCGAGAAGGTGCGCTCGATGGCGCCCTTGACCTTGGTCTCGTCCAGGTCGCGGCGTGAGGTGGGGGCCTTGGCGTTGGCATTGAAGCCCACGCGGCCGCGGTTCATCTCGAATGCGCCGGCATTGGTGGTCAAGATCAGGATCACGTTGCGGAAGTCGGCCTTGCGACCGTTGTTGTCGGTCAGGGTGGCGTGATCCATCACCTGCAAGAGGATGTTGAAGAGCTCGGGGTGGGCCTTTTCGATCTCGTCGAGCACCACCACGCTATGGGGGTGCTTGCGCACGGCGTCGGTGAGCAGGCCGCCCTGGTCAAAGCCGACGTAGCCGGGCGGGGCGCCGATCAAGCGCGAGACCGTGTGGCGCTCGGAGTACTCGCTCATGTCATAGCGCAGAAGCTCGATGCCCATGGCCCGCGCCAGCTGCCGCGCCAGCTCGGTCTTGCCCACACCGGTGGGCCCGGCGAAGAGAAACGAACCGATGGGCTTGTCCGGATTGCGCAGGCCCGAGCGCGAAAGGCGAATGGCGCTGGCAAGCTTTTCGATGGCCTCGTCCTGGCCGAAGATGACGCGCTTGAGGTCCTTGTCGATCTGCAGCAGGCGATCGCGATCGGAAGACGAAACGCTCTTTTCCGGAATACGCGCCATCTTGCTGATCACGCGCTCGACGTCGTCGGTGGTGACCCGGCGGCTGCGTTCGGCACCCGGGCGCAGGCGATCGAAGGCGCCGGTCTCGTCGATGACGTCGATGGCCTTGTCGGGCAGGTAGCGCTCGTTGATGTGCTTGGCGGCCAGGCGGGCAGCCGCTTCGATGGCGTCGTCGTCGTAGCGGACGTCGTGGTGCTCCTCGTAGCGGCTCTGGAGGCCACGCAGGATATCCACGGCTTCATCGACGCTGGGCTCGCCCACCTCGATCTTCTGGAAGCGGCGCGCCAGGGCGCGGTCGCGCTCGATGTGTTTGTACTCCTGGTAGGTCGTCGAGCCGATGCAGCGCAGCTTGCCGGTGGCCAGGGCCGGCTTGAGGATGTTGCTGGCGTCCATGGAGCCGCCGCTGGTGGCGCCAGCGCCGACGATGGTGTGGATTTCGTCGATGAAGAGGATCGCGTCCTCTTGTTCTTCCAGGCGCGAGATCACGCCCTTGAGACGCTCCTCGAATTGCCCGCGGAACTTGGTCCCCGCCAGTAGCGCTCCCATGTCGAGGGAGTAGATGCGGGCGCCGGCGATCACCTCGGGCACGCGTTGTTCATGGATCGCCAGCGCCAGCCCCTCGGCGATGGCGGTCTTGCCCACGCCCGATTCGCCCACGTAGATGGGGTTGTTTTTGCGCCGTCGACACAGCACCTGCATGGTGCGCTCGAGCTCGTCGTGGCGCCCGATGAGCGGATCGATCTGGCCGTCGGCGGCGAGCTGGACCAGCTCGGTGGTGAACAGCTCCAGGGGATCGCCGCTGGGCTCATCGTCGTCGTCGTCGCCGCCCCGGGCGGAGCGCCCCGGTTGCCCTTCGGCATCTTCGTCGCGGCCGGGGCCGATGCGGCGCCGCGAAGCGCCGTCGCCACTGCCCTCGGGGACGACGCCGTGGGAGATGAAACGCTTGAGATCGAAGACGTTGAGGCCTTCACGCTCGAGCAGGTAGACCGCCTCGCTTTCTTCTTCCTTGAAAAGCTGCACCAGCACGGCGCCGCCGTGGATCACGTCCTGATCGGACGAGACCACGTGGATCGCCGCACGCTGCAGCACGCGGCGCACGGCCAGCGTCTGTTGCACCTGCACGTCGACTTCGGGCGGCAGTGCCTCCATGGCCTCGCTGAGAAAGTCCCCGAGGGCGCTCTGCAGGCGCGCAACGCGGCCGCCGCAGGCCTCGATGGCTTCGCACACGTCGGGATCCTCGAGCAGTCCGAGCAGCACGTGTTCGAGGGTCACGTACTCGTGGCGCGACTGCTCGGCCTTGGTGTAGGCGGTGCGCAGCGACTCCTGCAGCGCCCGCGAAATGCTGGGGCCATCATTGGGCATCGTCGCTGCCTCCTGCGCTTTCGGGTTCGATGCTGAGCATCAGCGGGTAGTCGCGGGCACGGGCCATGGCTTCCACGGTGCGCACCTTGGTTTCGGCCACCTCGTAGCTGTAGACCCCGGCGATGCCGACGCCGTTATGGTGGACGTGCAGCATGATCTGTACCGCCTCGGGCTCGGATCGATGGAACACCAGTTTGAGGATCTCCACGACGAACTCCCGCGTGGTGTAGTCGTCGTTGTGAAGCAGCACTTTGTAACGCGGCGGGCGCGCGAGCTTGCGCCGCGTCTGGGTGCGCGTGCGCGTGATGATGCCGGTCTCGGAGTCGGAGTCGGGGGGCCTGGCCATGATCCGCCCCCATTGTAGCTCGAAGCGCGCCCTTTGCCCGCATGAAGCAGGCCGCCTCGTGCAGCCGTCGTTCAAGTCTCGGTGACGGCTCGCCAGCGCCCGGCGATGGCCTCGCGCAGCTGCTCCAGACCCACGTCGGGGTAGCGCGGCTCGACCTCGATGACGTCGCCGCCCTTTTCGTGCAGGCGCAGCACCAGACGGTCTTCGTCGGTCTCGATGGCCTGCAGGTCGCTCCAGGGCACAAAGCGCGGCGGGCCGCCCTCGGCCAAACGCAGGCCGTCGCGGTCGAGTGCCAGATAGTGCGTGGACAAAGTCCCGTCGCCCGCGCGCAGGCCTGCGAAGCCCAGCTTTGCAAAGCGCAGGGCGAAGATCAGGCCCGCAAGGCCGACCAGTCGCGGCAGGGTGAAGGGTAGCCACAGCAGCCACAGCCCGCAGACGAGCAACAGGAGCGCGGCACCGAGGCGCAACCAGGCCAGCTGGCGCTCATCGCGGCGATCCACCTCGAAGCGCACGGGGGCGACGACCGGCGGCGATGCGCTCACGTTGGGCCGCTGCTGCCCGTTTGGGGACAGGCATGGTAAGGGAGGGGCACCACCACCACCACCACCGACGATGAGGTCGCAGACATGAAGCTAGGACTCGTACTGGGTTACTCGGGGCGTCATCTAAGCCTGCCGATGGAGCTGATCAAGGAGGCCGACGCGCTCGGCTTCGACTCCTGCTGGACGGCCGAAGCCTATGGCTCCGATGCCGTGACCACCGCCGCATGGGTTCTGGCACGCACCGAACGCATCCGCGTGGGCACGGCGATCATGCAGCTGGCCGCGCGGGCGCCGACCATGGCCGCGATGACCGCCCTGTCGCTGCAGCACCTCTCGGGCAATCGCTTCATCGTCGGGCTCGGCCCCTCCGGTCCCCAGGTCGTCGAAGGCTGGTACGGCGCCTCCTATCACAAGCCACTGACGCGACTTCGCGAGTACATCGAGATCATGCGCCAGGTGTTGGCGCGCCAGGCCCCGGTCGAATTCGAGGGCGAGCACTACCAGCTGCCCTACAAGGGCGCGCACAGCAGCGGCATGGGCAAGCCGCTCAAGAGCATTCTGCACCCCGAGGGCGCGATACCTTTCTACACCGCCACCCTGCGGCCCAAGGCGCTGGCCATGAGCGCCGAACTTTGCGACGGCTTTTTCCCGATCTGGATGAACCCCCAGCGCTACGACATCTTCGCCCCGGCGATCGAAGAGGGCCTCGCGCGCGCCGGGGGGGGCAAGGGGCTGGCCGATTTCGACGTGGCCCCCTTCGTCACGGTGGTGGTGGGCGACGATCTGGACGCCTGTCGCATGCCCGTCAAAGGCATGATGGCGCTCTACATCGGCGGCATGGGTGCCCGCGGCAAGAACTTCTACAACACCTACGCCACGCAACTGGGCTACGGTGATGAGGCCCGCAAGATCCAGGACCTGTACCTGGACGGCAAGAAGGCCGAAGCCGCGGCGCTGGTGCCCGACAGGCTGGTCGACGAGGTTGCGCTCGTGGGACCGGCCGACCGCATTCGCGGCGAGATCGATCGCTGGCGCGACGCGGGCAAAAACCATCATGTGGGCTCGATGCTTCTGGGTACCGGCCAGCCCGAAGCACTGCGCTTGATGGCGGAACTGGTGCTGTAGTTCCCGCACCTATCCCCCCGCTCTCCCGCATAAAAAAAGCCCAGGCGCCGCGAGCATCGCCGGCGCGTCATGTGACGCGTTGGCACTCGCAACGCCTGGGCTTTACTGATCAAGCCTTATTCGGCGGCTTCTTCTTCAGCTCCGCCTTCTTCGCCGGCGCCTTCTTCGGCAGCGGCCTCTTCAGCAGGGGCCTCTTCCTCAGCAGCAGCCTCTTCGGGCGCAGCCTCGGAGAGCTCGTCGCCGGCGGACTCGGTGGCCTCGTCGGCAGATGCCGCGGGAGCCTCCGAGCCACCGCACGCAACGGCACCCATCAGGCTGACGGCGAACAGGGCTTTGAAGAAGTCTTCACGCTTGAGTTCCATTTGTCTCGGCTCCAAGAGAGTGGGGCGCACATTCGCGCCGATACGCCGCGGACCTTAACCCTGCTTCCGTCCCCTCGGCAACTGGGGGCAACGCCCTACATGTGCGGCAGATGACGCTGGGACCCTTGAGCGGCCCGATCGGGTCCTCCTGGACGCCCATGGTCCCCCGCAATGCTTAGGGATCAGGCGCGGAAATCGCAGGTCGCAGGAAAAATGCGCTCCTGGCGTGGCTCATCGAGGCCCTGTGCTGTGGTTTTTGGGGCCTTCAGCCGCCCAGGGCCCGCGCTGCCTCGGTCGCATGGTAGCTCAGGATCAGATCTGCGCCCGCGCGTTTGATCGAAGTCAGGATCTCAAGCATCACCCGCGTGCCGTCGATGCAGCCGGCGGCGGCGGCGGCTTTGACCATCGAGTACTCGCCGCTGACGTTGTAGGCGGCCACCGGCACGTCGCTCAGCTCGCGCACCTTGGTGATGATGTCGAGATAACTCAGAGCTGGTTTGACCATCACCATGTCGGCGCCCTCGTCCAGGTCGAGCTCGACCTCGGCCAGCGCTTCGCGGGCGTTGGCGGGGTCCATCTGGTAGCCCCGGCGGTCGCCTTCCTTGGGCGCGCTGTCGGCGGCGTCGCGAAAGGGGCCGTAGAAAGCGCTGGCGTACTTGGCGGCGTAGCTCAGGATCGCCACTTCGGAGAAACCGTCGCCGTCGAGGGCATCGCGGATCGCACCGATGCGGCCGTCCATCATGTCGCTGGGAGCCACGATGTCGGCGCCGGCGCGGGCGTGGCACAGGGCTTCCTTGCAAAGAAGCTCCAAGGTGGCGTCGTTGTCGACCTCGACGCGGCCGCTCCGGGTTCGCACCAGCTTTCCGCAGTGGCCGTGGTCGGTGTACTCGCACATGCAGACGTCGGTGATCACGACCAGCTCGGGCATGGCGTCTTTGAGCGCTGCCACGCTGCGGGCGACCGGGCCCTCGGGGTCCCAGCCCGAGCTGCCCTCGCCGTCCTTGTGCTCGGGTAGCCCGAAGAGGATCACGGCCGGCACGCCCGCGTCGTGGGCCTCGCGCGCGTCGCGCACGATTTGGTCGACCGAGAGCTGGAAGACTCCGGGCATCGAGCCCACTTCGTTGCGCTGGTCCTTGCCGGGCATGGCGAACAGCGGCAGCACCAGGTCGGAGGGCGTGAGCTGGGTTTCGCGCACCATCCTGCGCATGGTCTCGGTGGTGCGCAGGCGGCGCGGGCGGCGTTCGGGGTAGGGCATGATTTCAGTCCTCTACGGCCCTTCGTCGGGGGCCTCAATCGGATTGGAAGTGGGCTTTGAGGGCGGCGACCAGCCCCTCGGCGCTGGTGTCTTCGGCGGTGATGTCGATGGACAGCCCCAGGCGCGTGGCGGCCTCGGTGGTGACCTCGCCGATGGAGGCCAGGGTGATCTTGGCCAGCAACTGGGGACCGGCTGGGCCCAGGGCGGCCAGCGTGTGCTCCACGGTGGAGCCGGAGGTGAAGGTGACCACATCCAGCTCTCCGGCTTCGATCAGTGTGCGCAGCTGGGCGAGATCGTCGGCATCGGCGGCCACCGTGCGATAGGCGGCCACGACGAACAGCTGGGCGCCGGCGGCGACCAGGGCCTCGGCCAGGGCCTCACGCGCACGCTCGGCGCGGGGCAGCAGCACGCGCACGCCCTCCAGAGTGCCGCCATGGGCCGCGATCAGCGCCGCGGCCAGGCCTTCGCCCCGCTGCGCCTGGGGCGTCAGGTCCGGCCGCAGGCCGCGGTCGCGCAGGGCCTGGGCGGTGGCCTTGCCGATGGCGGCCAGGCCCACGCCGCCCAGGCTGCGGGCGTCGCGCTGGGAGCGCTCCAGCTCGTCGAAGAAAGCTGCCACGGCGTTGGCACTGGTGAAGGCGATCCAGTCGTGTTCGGCGGCCCGGGCCACCGCATCCGAAAGCGCCGCCGTGTCCGGCGCCGGCTCGATGGCGATGGCCGGCACGCACAGGGGCTCGGCGCCGGCGTCGCGCAGGGCGCGCACCATGGCTTCCGCCTGGGCGCGCGGCCGGGTCAGGAGCACGCGCTTGCCGAAAAGCGGCTTGTTGTCGTACCAGCGCAGCCGCTCGCGCAGTCGCACCACCTCGCCCACCACGGTCAGCGCCGGGGTGCCCAGGTCGGCGGCCTCCACCTCGTGTGCCAGGGTGGCGACCGTGGCCACCACCGTGCGCTGGCTGGGCAGGGAGGCCGAGGCGATCACGGCCGCCGGACAGTCGGGGGCGCGACCATGGTCCATCAGGGTCTGCATCAGCGCCGCCAGGCGGCGCCGCCCCATGAAGATCACCAGCGTCTGGGTGGCGGTGGCCAGCTTGCTCCAATCGTGGATGCTCTGGTCCTTGTCGGGCGACTCCGTGGCTGTCACGTAGGCGATGGAGCTGGCCAGCTCGCGATGGCTGAGGGAGATGCCGGCATAGGCGGTGGCCGACAGCGGACTCGGCACGCCGGGCACGACCTCGAAGGCGATGCCGGCGGCGGCCAGCGCTTCGGCCTCTTCGGAGCCTCGACCGAAGAGGTAGGGGTCGCCGCCCTTCAAACGCGCCACGCGGCGGCCGGCGAGGGCTGCCTCGACCATGCGGCGGTTGATCTCGCCCTGGCGCTCGGAGGCCCGCCCTGCGCGCTTGCCCACGAACTGCAGCTCGGCCCCGGGGCGCGCCAGGGTTAGCAGCTCCGGGTGGATCAGGGCGTCGTAGAGCACCAGATCGGCTTCGCCCAGGCGACGTCGGGCGCGTTCGGTGATCAGCTCGGGGTCGCCCGGCCCGCCGCCGAGGAGAAAGACCATGCCGCGTTCGGCCATGGGCGCGAGTGTAGCGGTCTTTCGCCATCGCCCCAGGGAAGAAAGCCACGCGGCCGTTCGATCCGTGGGACTCGAGCGGCTACGCTACGCTGCGTGTCCGGCTGTGCCCATCCATCGCGGCGAGCGGCCCGGCGCGTCGCGCTGGCGCCGTGGTTCGGGTTGCTCCCGCTGTGGCTTGTGAGCGCCGTCGCAGCGCCAGCCTCGGCCCAGTCGGGGGCCGTGCTGGACGTGGGTTTCATCCCTGCGCCGCGCGCGCAGATCGCGATCTGGCTGGAGGACGAAGCCGGCAACTTCATCACCACCATCGGTCTGACCGAGGCTGTGGCCTACCGCGGCGTCGGCAATCGGCCCGGCGCCTCCGAGATGAACAGCGGCTACCGCTGGCCCTACGGCCGCCGCGAGGGCGTGTTGCCGATCTGGGGGCGTCGCCGTGCGGGCGCCGTGGGCGCAGCGCCTTTTAAACGCGTGATCTTCCAGGACCGCAGCTCCGAGGGCTTCGCCTCGCGTACCAGCACCGACTTCTCCCCCGACACCTATTTCTGCCTCTCCTTCGACCGCGACACCACCAGCCGCGACGCCCTCGATGCGGTGAGCTGCGCCAGCGTTTTTACCAGCGACAAGGGGCGCTACGTCGGCGCCGCCGACGTGGAGAGCGGCTACAGTGAGCCCTACCAGGATCCGCGCATGGACAGTTCCTGGATGGCGCAGCTGGGACTCGAATCCTGGTATCCGCCGCGCATGGATCTGGCGCCCTGTGGCGGCTGCAGCAATGACCACGCCGACGTCGCCAGCTTCGCCCAGCACGCGCGCGAGGCGATGCCCGAGATCGACGCCGTCACCATGGCCACACCCCCGGGGGGAGTCGAGCAGAGCGTGCTGTTCACGGTACCGACCAACTGGCCGGCGGGTCGCTACGCGCTGCTCGCGGAGGTCAATGTCGAGGGCGACTACAACGGGAGCTTCGACGCTTCCGTTTATCCGACGCCGAGTCTGCCCTCGGGCAAGTGGGATAGCTGGGCGATGACCTACGGCTACCCCTATCGCGGCCAGCCGTCGGCCCTCTACAAGGTGTCCTTCGAGCTGGGCGGAGCGGGAAGCTCCAGCCACGCGGCCGCCGCCCCGGTGGGGCGCGCCTCTTGGCACGTCTGGGACGAGGATTACGGACGCGTGCACTCGCCTTCGGACCTCAGCGACGATCCGAGCGGGGCGCCCTTCAGCGGGGCCGACCGGCTGCGCGCGGGGCAGGGCGGGGGGCGCCTGCGGCTCCAGGTCACCACCTTTACGGCATTTGCCCCGAGCGATGAGCCCCCGCCCTGGATGCAGGAGGCGCCGACGCCAGTGGACCGTGCTGTCGAGCCCAGGTCCGGCGACACCCCTGGGTCGGATCCGGGGCAGGAGCCCGCGATGGAGGGGGACACCGCAGCGGAGGCTTCGGGGGGGCAGACGAGCACTGGCAGCACAGGGGCTGGCAGTCGCGACGGGGCGATGGAGCCCGCCGCCGAGGAAGAACCCCTCCGTGACCGGCAGGGCGAGGACGGCGACGAGGCGGTGATCCTCACCAGCGCTGAGGCCCGGCTCGACGGTCCCATCGGGCCCGTGCGCGGACTGCAGATCGAGCAGCACCAGGACGGGCTGCACTCCCATGAATGGATCGTGCTGCGCTTCCGCGCCGTGAAATCGGAGCGGCCCCTGCACCGCTACGAAGTGCGCGTCAGCCAGGCACCCATCGAGGACGAAGCCAGCTTCATCCGCGACGGTAGACCGGCGAAGACCGCCACCGAGGACGCGGAGGGGGCTGTATCGCTGATGCTACCGGTGGACGTGGCTGCCGGTGAGGCCATCGAGACCGAGATCGGAGACCTGGCCGCCCTGACCCATTATCACGTCGCGGTACGTGCCCGTGACATCCTCAACCGCAGCGGCCCCATCAGCGTCGCCCAGGTGACGACCACCGAGCGCACCTTCGCCACCGTCTCGCCCTGCGTCATCGCAAGCGCCGCCTGGGGCACGCCCCTGGCCCGGGAGGTCGGGATCTTGCGCGGCGTGCGCGACCGTTACCTGATGCCCCACGCCCCCGGTCGCGCACTGGTGGGCGCCTATTACGCCCACGCGCCACCCCTGGCGCAGGCGATCGACGCGCGTCCCTGGTTGCGCTCGCTGATGCGGGGGACACTCAGGCCCGTGATCGCGCTGGCCCGGCTGCTGTTGTAGCCGTGGCTGCGCGGGCCCCTGGGCCTACGTGGAGCACATGGACGGGAGCAAACCCGCCGGCATCATCGGAGTCCTGCCCAACACCATCTCGGCGGCCCGGATCGTCGTGGCGCTGGTCTTTCCCTTCGTGCCCGAGTCGCTGAGGGTGTGGCTGATCGTCGGCGCCGGCATCAGCGACGGCCTCGATGGTTACCTGGCGCGCCGCTACGCCGTCACCAGTTGGCAGGGGGGCATCCTGGATGCCGTCGCCGACAAGCTCTTTACGCTCTCGGCCCTGGGCACCTTCACGCTCGAAGCGCGATTGCCGCTGTGGCAGCTCGGCGTCTTGTTGGTGCGCGATGGGGTGGTGGTGTCGACGGCGGCGGCGGTGGTGATGCGACGCCGCTTCGATGATCTCAAGCGCATGCAGTCGCGCTTCGCCGGCAAAGCCACCACCTTTTGTCTCTTCTTTTTGATGACGGCGCTGGCCCTCGAACTCGAGGCATGGTTGCCCTTGCTGGTGGGCTTGAGCGCGACCTCGAGCTTTGCCGCCGCCGCCGACTACGGACAGAGCTACGCCAGCGGTCGGCCATCGGGGGACGCGCCGAATGGGTGATGGCTTTTGGTTATAACGCTTGGTCATGACGCAACGCGCAGCCATGTCTTGCGCGCGCCGCTGCACCCCACGAGGGCGCCTGCGCAGCCGGGCCGCCCAGGGGCGCCGTCTTGTTCGCCGCGGGCTGTATGCTAGTCTGCGCGCCCCATGAAGCAGCGCACCGAGACCGCGTTGGTGACCTCGAAACGCCTGATAGCAGTCGCGACTTTTTCGAAAGCCACGGTGCTTGGCCTCAGCCTCCTGGTCACCCTCGGCGCTTGTTCCAACGCAGGCGGCTTGACCGAGGCCGCAGAGCCGCGTCCGAGCGCGCCCGAGCCGACGTCGGCGCCCGCCGCCGCGGAGCCGGAAGCGGAACTGGCTACCGTGGAGCTGAGCCCGCCGGGGCACCCCCTGGTCCGCGTCACGGTGGAGCTGGCGCGCACGGTGCAAGAACGCCAGCAGGGCCTGATGTATCGCAAGCAGCTGGCGCCGGACGCGGGCATGCTCTTTCTCTTCGAAGAGGAGAAGCCGCTCAGCTTTTGGATGCGCAACACCTACGTCCCCCTGGACATGATCTTCATCGGCAGCGACCTGCGTATCGTAGGCATCGTGGAAAACGCCGAGCCGCTCACCGACGACTCGCGCTCGGTTGACGGTCACTCGCAGTACGTGCTCGAGGTCAACGCCGGCTTCAGTCGGGAGCACGGTCTTGCGACGGGCACCGCCGTCGCTTTCGTGGGCGTGGAGGGCTTCGTGCCTCCCGATGGGGCGCCATGACGCGCGGCGCAGCGCGGGCGGCGCTCGCGTTGGCGCTGCTGTGGGCGGCCTGTCGACGTACGCCGGAACCCGGGGAAGCATCGGAGCCCGAACCCCAGGCGCCGCCCGCCAGTGCGGCGTCGGAAGCGGCCCAGAGTTCGACCCAAGCCACGGCGGGACGTCCCAAGGATCCCGGCACCGAAGAGGTCGAGGGCTACCAGGTGATCCGCGCGCGCACCAAGGACGGCCAGGAGACCGCCATCACCGTCAAAACGCCCGCCGGTTGGCGTGCCGTGACGCCGCCGACCGAACCCGATCCCCACGGCGGAGAGTTCACCCTGAAGGAAGCCACCAAGGGGCTGCGCGGCAAGGGCACCTTGGTGGCGCGCATCAAGACCTCGATGGGAGAGTTCTACTGCGACCTCTTCGCCGACAAGGCGCCTCGCACCGTCGCAAACTTCGTCGGGCTCGCCCGCGGCAAGCGCAAGTTCTGGGATGCCGACAAGCTCGCCTGGACCGCGCGCCCCTACTACACGGGCACGCAATTCCACCGCGTAATCCCCGACTTCCTGGTCCAGGGCGGCGACCACGAAAACACCGGCGACGGCATGATCGGCTACGTGATCCCCGACGAGGTCCATCCCGAGCTGCGCCACGACCGCCCGGGCCAGCTCTGCGCCGCCAGCCGCGGCCCCAATCGCAACCAGGGGCAGTTCTTCATTACCGAAGGACCGGCGCCCCAGCTCGACAAGAGTTCGACCATCTTCGGTCAGTGCGAGCCCATCACGCTGGTGCAGCGGATCTCGCGGGTACCGCAGCAGGGCGCGCCTTCCTATCGACCGCTGGCGCCGGTGGCGATCGAGGAAGTCGAAATCCGCAAGGTGGTCGGAGGGCTCGAAAAATGGATGCCCGACAGCGCGCGCCTGCCACCGCTGCCGAACGTGCCTGTTCGCGGCGGCGTGATCCAGGTGCCGGGAAGCCAGTCCCAGGGCGGGCGCTGACCGCTACTTGCCGGAATCGCCGCCAGTCTTGACGCGATCGACCTTGATCTCGGTGTCCAGACTGCCGTCCGGGCGCTCGTGGAAACGCAGCCGAAACTCCGCCTGAACGTCGAGGCCCAACAGGACCTTGCGCATCTCCGACGCGATATCGGCCTCGCGCAGGAAATGGCCGACTTCCTGGGCCACGGCCTTGACCACGCCGCTGCGCAAATCTCCCAGTTGACTGACCACGTTATGGGCCATGTCGCGGGGGAAGAACGACTCGCCGACCTTCTCCAGCGGACCGCGTCCCGCTTCCACGCCGCGTCGCAATAGCTCGGCCAGGATACGATCGAGGCCCGGCCTGGGATCGTAGTCATCATGTGAACGCCGCCGCGTCTCGCGGCGGGGGTCGGGGTCGAGCGGATCGTCGATCGCCTCTTCTTCGTTGCGCGCTCCGGCTGCAGACTCGCGCGGCGGCACCGAGGCGCGTCGTCCCGGCGGCGCGGCGGAGGGGCGGTTGGAGTTGCGATCGGTCATCGGCGGTCGACTTTGAAGCTGCTTGTGCAGATGCTCGCGTGGCGTGATGCAGCAAGGGTAGCTCTCCTTGCGAGCAGCGCAAAGCGGCCTCAAACCGGGGGCGACGCGCGATGGCTGTTCTCGATTCGCGAACGGTCCTTTAGAGTGCATGGGTTCGAGCCCACGTCCGCGTTCTGTCGCCACTCTGTCTCCACCTTGTCCCTCAAGAATCGGACGCTCCCTTCGGAGCTTCGCAAAGCGCCCCATTCCGCCATGCAACGCGTTCTGATGGTATCCAAGCCGGTGTCGCCGCCCTGGAACGACAGCAGCAAGAATCTGGTGCGCGACCTGGCCTCCAGCATGACGCGCTATCGCCCGCTGGTGATGGGCGCGGCCGGTCAGCCCGCGGCGATCGCGGGGGTGGAGAGCGAGGCCGTCTACCCCGCGCGCTCGGGTGCTTTCGCGCCTGCCCTGGCAGACAACGCGCGCGTGCTCAAGCGGCTGCTGCTGGGACGCCAGGCCGACCTTTGGCACTTCTTCTTCGCGCCCAACCCCCGTTCCTCGCGCGTCTGCCACGCTGCAGCGCGCCTGCGGCGTGCGCCCACGGTGCAGACCATCTGCAGCGCCCCGGCGGACACGGGTGATTTGCCCGCACTGCTCTTCGCCGACCGCTCGGTCGTGCTCTCGCAGGCCACCGAAGCGCGCGTGCTCGAAGCCGGCCTCGCGCCCGAACGGGTGCGTCGCATCGCCCCGGCGGTCGCACCACTCGAGCCGATCGCTGCCGATCGGCTCGACGACACGCGAAGGCAGCTGGACTTGCCGGTTGGACAAGCGCTGATCGTCTATCCCGGTGACCTGGAGTTTTCCTCGGGTGCAGAGCTGAGCCTGCGCTCGCTGGCTGCATTGACTCGAAGCGATGTGACATTGGTGATGGCCTGCCGCGCCAAGACTCCGCGCGCGCAACAGGCCGAGCAGGGCGCGCGCGCATTGGCTCGCGAGCTGGGCATCGCCGAGCGCGTGCGCTGGTTGGGAGAAACCCGGCGCATTCATGAACTGCTCGGCTGCGCCGACATCGTGATGCTTCCGAGCGAGACGCTCTACGCCAAAATGGATCTGCCGCTGGTGCTGATCGAAGCGATGTACCTCGAGCGTCCGATCCTGGTGGCGCGCGACACACCCGCCGAGGAACTCGCAGAAGGCGAGGCCGCGTGCGTGGTCGAGACCTCGGTGGACGCGACCGGCGCCGCGCTCCAAGCGCTGCTCGACGATGCCGAGTCTCGCCGTCAACTCGGCGCCCGCGCGCGCAGGGCCGCGCTCGGACGTTACCACCCGCACATCATGGCGCAGCGCTACGAGCAGCTCTACGACGAGTTGCTCGGCCCATCGGCGCAAGGGCCCTCGATGTAGCTCGACACGCCTGCGGATTGGTCTGCGGGCATCGTCCCGATCGCTCTCCGCCGTGAGGTCCACAAATGGCTGCGTTTTCCGTGCGCCGCAACCAAGGGTCGAGACGGAAACGACGCCCTGGGAAGGGCCGTCCATCGCATCGAGACTTCAGTGGCGAGCTAGCTGGAACTTGGGTAGGCTCTGCCCGCCGCCGCGGCATGTGGGGCGCAGCCATTCCCTGGAATTAGTAGAAGCGACGACCATGAGCCGACCCTCCGACGCCCAAAGCCGCGCCTATTACGATGACTTCAGCCGCGGCTATGAGCGTGGTCGCAGTCGCGGCTACCACGCCCTCATCGACGACCTCGAACTCGATGTGGTCTTGCCCCTATGCGAAGGCCGCAGCGTGCTGGAGGTGGGCTGCGGCACGGGGTTGATCCTCGAGCGCCTGGCCCAGCGCGCGCAATACGCCTGCGGCGTCGACCTCTCGTCCGGGATGTTGCGCATGGCCCGCGATCGCGGGCTCGAAGGCGTGCTCGGAAGCGCCACGGCCTTGCCCTTCGCCGACGAGAGTTTCGATCTGGTGTGCAGCTTCAAGGTACTGGCACACGTGCCGGACATCGGATCGGCGCTGGCGGAAATCGCGCGCGTCACCAAGCCCGGCGGACAGATGGTGCTCGAGTTCTACAATCCATGGAGCTTGCGCTACGCCGCGAAACGACTGGCCGGTCCACAGCCGATCAGCGACGGCCGCACCGAAGCCGACGTCTATACGCGTTGGGACTCGCCGCGCGCGATCGAACACTGGCTGCCCACCGGCGTCGAACTCGAGGGCTTCCGCGGCGTGCGCGTGGTCACGCCGGCGGCCTTCGTGCATCGCATTCCCGTCGTCGCACCCGTGCTCGCCGCAGTCGAGCGCGTCGCATTGGATTCGCCTCTGCGTTATTTCGGAGGTTTTCTGATCGCGTTGCTGCGCAAGCGCTGACTTGCGACACTGGGCACTTGGCGATATGAGTCGTACGCCGATGGCAAACGACGGTCACAGCTCCCAAGGATTGCGACAGCGCGTGGAAGAAGCGTTGACCGCAGGAGCGCGCGGCACCAGCGTGCTGATGCAGCTCGAGCGCCTGGTACAGAGCGCCGAAGATGGCAGCGCCGACGCCCTTTTCGCACACCGGCAGTTGGCAGAGCTTCGGCTGGAGCGCTCGCCGTGGCGCGCCGCGCTTCACCTTCGACAGCTCATCCAACACGGCGGCGCCGACGACGGCGTGCACGCATTGATGGGGTTGTGCCAGGCGCTGCTCGGAAACTTTCACGCCGCCGCGCGCGCCTACGAACGCGCGCTCGAAGACTGCGAAGACAACCCCTGGTATCGGCATAACCTGGGGCACCTGCTCGACGTGGGCGCCGATCGCCCCGAAGCGGCGATAGGTCACCTGCGGCTGGCACATGAGCTGGAGCCCGACGAAGACGAGATCACCGCCTCGCTGGCGCACTGCCTGGCACGGCTGGGCGAGCTCGATGAAGCTCGCTCCCTGGCCTTGCACGCCCTGCGTGCCGCACCCGACAGCGCCGAGCACAAGTTGCTCGTCGATTGGATCGACCGCGGCGCGCCGGGACAGGACTCCCCGGGCACCCTGCTGCGTCAAAGCGCGATGGACAAGCGCAGCGAACCCAGTGAAAGCGTTTCTGGCGACGACCCCGTGGTTCGCTTGCTGTGGCAGCGCATGGGCGAAGCCAGCTATAGCCGCCAGGAGATCCGTCGCGCGGTCGCCCTTTGGCTCGACTTCCGGGGCGAGCGCGAGCTACGTGGGACCAAGCCCGAGGTTCACGCCGCCGCGGTCGAGTACACCATCGCCAAGCTCGACGGTTTGCAGAACCTGACCCAGGGACGCATCGCACGCCGCTACGGTGTGGCGCCTGGCTCGATCTCCCAGCGCTACGGCGAAATCCGAACCACGCTGGCGCTGGTCCCGAGCGATCCCCGCTACTGACGCCAGCTTCGGCCTGCACAAAAGTTGCCCGCCGATCGAGACTCCGTTACGCCGATGGCATGCGCGAGGCAGGCTGCGGCGAGGACAAGGGCCCCTGGTCACAGTCGGCGATTGCCTTTTGCCGCGCACTGTTGTCACTGGGACGCTCGCGCTGTAGTGGCATCGTGCGGGTGGACTGCGAACGGGGCCGCTCGGGCCTGGTGCTGAACGACGGACGGATCGTGGGCTTGCACGGGCCGTTTCGAGCTGCGCGAGCCCTGGGTGATGCACTGATCGAAGCCGGCCAGCTGGATGCCGCCGCCCACCTCGAGGCACTGCGCGCCGATCATGAAAGCGACGCATCGCCGGATGCGAAGCTGCCCGCGGGTCGTTGGCTGCTTCGCCACGGCCTGGCCAGCGCCCAGTCCATCGATCGCGCCCTGCGCTTGCAGGTCGAGGAGCAGCTGCGGGCGTTGCTGTCCTGCGAGCAGCTTCGCAGTGGCTTTCAACATGTGCCGGCGCAGGGCCCCGGGATCGATGACGCGAGCTGGCCAACAATCGCAGATGTGGTCTTCGATGCGCTCACGGCCCAGGTCTCCGACAGCGACCGCCGAGATATTGCCCAGCGCCTCCGAGGACGCCGCGTTCGGCTGACCAAGCGGGGCGAGAGCACCCTGGGCGCACTCGAGTCCGACGGCTCCAACGCTGAGTTGATGCGCGTGCTCCAGGGCGGCGTGTGCTTCGATGTGGCCATCACCTCGGCGGGGGTGGAGCGCCTGTTCGTCGCTGCCGAACGTCTGGGATTTCTGCGCGACGCCGATGCTGCGGTATCCGGGGAACGCTATCGACTGCTGCTACGCAAGCGCCGACAGCTGCGGGCCGGCAGCGATGCCCACAGCTTGCTCGAGCTGGACGCCGACGCGAACGCCGGCGCGGCGCGACGCGCCCTGAGGCGTCTGGCCCGCGATCTCCATCCCGACGGTTTCGACGCCGATGCGCCCCCAGGCCTGCGGCGCGTCGCCGAAGAGGTCATGGGCGACCTGGTGGCCGCCGAACGGCACCTGCAGGAGCATCTGCGAAGCGCCTGATCGCCTTCAGCCGCGTGGGTGTCATTGCGCGGAGTTGGTAGCCGCATCTTCGACCGGCTGCCACCAGGCATCGCCGGCTGGAGCCGTCGGCTGCGGCTCGGGTGGTACCGCGGCGGGCTCGGCCGGTGCGCCGTCGGGGAAGCGCTCGATGGCGGGCGCTGGCGTCGCGACCGGATCGATCACCGGGCCGAGCGGACTCTGCAGCTGCCACCACGGGCGTGCGGAAAAACCGCCTTCGCGGTCGAAGCCGGCGCTGACGTGGGCCTGCCACCAGGGGCCGGTGGGCGTCGCCGGAGCGCTCCGGGCAACGTTCTGAACGCGCCTTGTCTCAGGTCCGATCCGAATCACGTGGCGCGCCACGGTGCGGGCCTCGCGGAAACGTGGAAAGCGGTAGGCCGAGATCTGCGGGACCATGCAGGCGACCAGCTCAGGGTCGTCGGGCAGAAAGGAGAGGGCATGGATGCTGCCGTCGCCCTCGGCGATGAAAGCCAAGCGAATCTGGGCGAGCTTGGGGCTGCGCGCGAGCAGCCCGTCGATGCACGGCTTGAGCTGCGCGGCGTGTTCGTCAAAGACTCGCGCGATGGCGTCACCAGCGAGCGTGGCCGGAAGCGGAGCGGGTGGCGGCGGCGGCGGTGCGTCCGCGCGCTGCACGGGGGACCGATCGGCGGGCGCCAGCAGTCGAGCCACGGTGTCGCCGAGGGCCCTCGATGCGCGACCGTCGTCCAGCAGACTGCGCAGCAGCTCGGGTCCGCTCTCGCCTCCGTGCTGCAGCACGCCGCGGGCCGCCTCGTCGAAGACCTCCGGGACCTGGGCGAGGGCGCTGTCGGCCCGGTAGCTGCGCAACAGCGCCATCAGCGGCTCGACCACGCTGGCATCGCCCAGCTCGCGCACCGCCCGCACCACCGCTGGCAGGTTCGAAAGCGGCGTCTCGTGATCGTTCATGCGCTCGATCAGCAGCGGCACCGCGCGCCGTTCCTGGGCGTTGAGCAGCGCCGGCACCAGCATCGGCAACGGCGGTGGGCGCGTGTCCTGGATAAAGTCGTAGCGGCGGTCGAGGGCCTCCACCAGGTGGATCGAACCCGCCGTGCGCTCACGCACCGCCGCGGCCACCGCGTCATCCAACTCCGGCGGGCTGCTCGGATGCTCGTAGATCTGCAGCAGGTCGCGGGTCGCGCTGGGCTCGGGCAGTGCCGAAAGCATGCGCACGGAGAAGCGACGGGCGGGCACGGTGCGGGCGTCGGTGTCGAGGGCCAGCGTCCGCAACATGACCTGCAGCTCCGGTGACGGTGCAGTGGCTGCCGTGGGCACCCCGTCCGGGCTCAGCTCGCCCGCGTGCTCGAGATTGGCCGAGGCTATCGAAGTTGCCAGCGCGAAGCGCGGCTGGATGCGGCCGTCGGCGGCGGCCAGCAACAGCACCTCGCCGGTGGCCGTGACCACCAAGAGCCCTGCGCCCAGCGAGCGCGCCGCCACCGCATCGTGCTGTAGCGCCCGCGCCCACAACAACTTTCCCGCCGCGTCGAAGCCGAAGACGTGGCGGTAGAAGAGCCCGTACTGGCGGCCATGGGCGCTGGCCACCCCCGCCGTCGCTTGCTCGAGACCGACCACGTGATCGACGCGACCGTGGGCGCTGGGAGCGCCGGGGCGCGGCTGGTAGGCGCTGTGCTCGCCCCGCGGCGCGCCCGGCAGCTCGAGCGCGGGGCGTGAGAGGGGCGTGACCGGACCCGAACGCAGCCCGCGGTAGGTGTCGCCGGCACCCACGACGTAGATGCGCCCATCGCCGAAGAGCAGCTTGCCGTCACGTAGCTGTACCCACTCGATGCCATCGTCGCGGCTGCGCAGGCGCGCCAGCTCGCGTCCGCTTTGGGGGTCGAGCAGCACCACGCTTTGGCGTTGCCAGGGTACGGCGACGAGCCCCGCCTGGGCCGCGGGTCGACCCATGGCGCCATCGGCCTGATGCGACCACAGCAGGCGGCCATCGCGCGCATCGAGGGCGATGATCTGCGAGCGGGTCTCGGCGGCGCTGCCGGTGCGCGTCGTGCCCACGCCCACGACCACATCGCCGGCACGCGCGGCGCCGAGCCAGATGGGATGGGTCAGGTCATGACCAAAGCGGGTCAAGCCACTCTCGGCATCGAATGCTTCGAGACGGCCGCCAGCGCTGACCACCACCAGGTCTCCCAGCAGCTGGGGCCGCGAGTCGGCCAAAAGCGCCCGCCGCCAGCGGACTTGGCCGCTCTGACCCTCGACCAGCAGCAGCTCGGGTTTTACGCCCGCCGTGGTCATCGGAATGACGCCGGCCTCGACGCCTGCTCGCCCCTCAGCTTCCGCGAGGCGCGCCAGGGCCACCCGCGTCTTTTTGGGGGCATTGTCCGGAAAGCGGGTGTCGAAGGCCGCTTTGATGCCGGCGCCGCAGCCGGCGGCCAGCGAAAGCAGCGTCAACACAAGCCCCGCGATCGCGCCGCGCGCGCCCATCACGGCTCCGTCCTTCCGGACGGCACTTTGCGCCCGGGTGAAAGCTCGATGCGCTTGCCCTGGTGACCGGGCCGGTCGTCGATGCGCCGGGCGGTCTGGACCACGGCATGGCGCAGATCGCGGGTGCCGCGGAAGTCCAACGTGCGCGCCATGCGCTCGAGAAAGATCTTCACGCTGGGCCCGGCCACCTCGCCCAGCCGCGCCACGATGTCGAGCTTCAGGGGCTCGTCCAGGTCGGCGCGCAGCAGCAGCTGTTCGTAGCCCGAGAGCATGACGTCGATGGGGCTGCGGCCGAGACGCTCGTGAAAGCCCGCGGTGGCAGCTGCGTCGGCCAGCCGTCCGATGGCTGGCGCGGCCTCGCGCACGCCGCGGTCCAGGGCTCGAAAGAGCAGTGGCAGCTGGGCCCGGGCGCCGCGCAGGCCCAGGCCCCGGGCCGCCCGTCCGCGCACGCCGGCGTCGCTATCGCCCACGGCAAAGGCCAGCGCCGCTTCGATGGCGGCCTCGGCTTCGGTGCCCTGGCGGGGCATGGCCAGCAGCCCATCGAGCGCCAGCTGACGCACCGCCGCCCTGCGATGGCGGGCCATGCGCTGCAGAAGTGCACGGGCCGGGGGCAATGCCCTGTCGGGCCGCTTGGCGGCCGCCAGCGCGCGCAGGGTATGCTCGCTGAGGGCGTCGGGCTGGCCCTGGAGCAAAAAAGCGTCGAGCACGGCGACCGCCCGGGCATCGGCCCGCGCCACCAGCCCATCGATGGCTGCGCGCACCGCCTGTGGGTCGGACCCCTGCAGCTGCGCCTGCAGGGCGGCCACGCTGCCGACGCCCCCACCGGCGCCCCCGCGGGGAGCTGCCCGGGCCCGGCCCGCAATCAGCCCCAACGGCAGCAGCAGCAGCCACGGCAGCATCCATCGCAGCGCTCGGGGGCCTCGTTCCGACATGTCGGGGAAGCCTCCGCAATTTCTTCCCCACTGGCCACCCGCGGGCGTCCGAACGCTGTAGGATCGCGAGCGCTTGCTCGCGCCGCAGGTATCGACTCTCTTAATTTGACTCATCCGTTCAGGTCGTCCCTCCTGTCGAAAATCGCGGTGGCGTGCATGAACCTCAAGCACATCCAAAGGGAGCGCGAGCCGTGGCCGAGCTAGCGCCGGTCAGCGCCGCCACGGCGCCCGCTGCGGCGCTTCCGGTCCGCCGCCGGCTGCGCGGACCGCTCGGCGTACGCATGCGTCTTTTCGCGCTGCTGCTGGCACTGGTGGTCGGCTTCGCCCTGTGGCGCGTGACCCAGGGGGCGGTGGTGCGCGCCGGCGCGCTGGAAAAGGCCCTGGCAGCTTTCCTGGAGCGCGAGGGACTGCGCGTGGATGCCGATTCGGTGCGCTGGCTCGGGCCCAGAACCTCGGCCCTGAGCACGCGACCGGCGATTTTTCTCGCCCAGCGCGGCAGCGAGTTGCCCGATCTCTACTACGCCGACGTCCGTGCCAGCCGGGGTGGGGCGGTGCTCGACGCGCTCTTCGTAAAAAATCTAACGCGCAGCTCCAGCGCGACCGAGACCCAGCCGACGCTGCTGGGGCGCCACCTGGCCTTTGGCGTGCGCGTGGGCGACCTCTACGATGCGGTGATCGTACTCGATACCGGCGGCGAAGAGCCGGTGCTGACGGCGGCCTGGCCCCTCAGGGCCAAGCTCCAAAACGCCATCACCAACCTGCAGGACAGCGGCCGTTACCGGGGATTCGGGCGGCGGCGCTACCAGCTGGTGCCGGCGGCGGTCGAGTTGAGCATCGGAGTCGAGGGCAACTACTTCGCGATCGATGCCGACGGCGAGACGCTGCAGATCGATCCCGACAGGCTCGAGCCCGTCGACGGCCAGGTGCGACTGCGCGCCAGCACCCCCGGCAAGGGCATGCCCGGCACGCTCACCTGGCTGGTCGACACGGTGCGCAATCTGTCCTTTGTCGGCGCCGAGCCGGTGGCCTGGCTGGAGCACGTGGTCTTCGGGCTGACCGACCGTGCCAACCGCGCCTACCACGGCGCCGTCGGCGTCGACACCGAAGCCGAGGTGCGCGAGGCGTTGGCCGTTGCCGATCTGAGCCCCGAGCGCGAGGCCCTGCTCACGGCGCCTGACCCCGAGTTGGGGTGGCCACCGCCGGCCCTGAAACCACAGCTGCCGGGCACGGTGCGCGGGGAAGGGCGCTGGTTGCCAGTCGTCGACGACCCCTTCGTCAACGCCTACCCGAATGCGCCCCCCGCGTTCTACCAGACCTTCTTGCGCGTCGATCCCGAGCGCGACTTCACCCGCGTCTACTACACGATATGGGATCCGCGTCAGGTCCAGCTGCACATCGCGATGGGAACCGAGGAGCCCGAGAGCGCCACCGGCGAGACTGGCAGCGGCATGATCCCCCGCGATTCCGAGACCGTTTCGCGACTGGTGGCCGGCTTCAATGGTGGGTTTCAGGCGATGCACGGCGAGTTCGGCATGATGTCCGAGGGGCGCGTGTACCTGCCGCCCAAGCCCTACGCGGGCACGGTGGCGGTCTACGAGGACGGCCGCGTGGCCATGGGCTCCTGGGGCGGCGTCGATCGCGGTGGCTGGGACGAGGAGCGGGCCAACCGCCAAATCCCCGAAGACATGGTGGCGATGCGCCAGAACTTGACCAGCGTGGTCGAGGGCGGGCGTTACAATCCCTGGAAGCGGTGGTGGTGGGGCGCGGCGCCGGTGTGGGCCGAGGAGCAGACCTACATCCATCGCTCCGGCCTGTGCCTAACCAAAGATGGTCACATGGCCTATCTATGGGGCGAGTCCATGGGCCCGGAAGAGTTGGGCAAGGCGATGCTGGCGGCGCACTGCGAGCGTGGGCTGCATCTGGACATGAACAGCCGCCACACGGGACTCGAATTCTACCGCCCCCTGAAGCAGGGCGAGGCGCCGCTGGGGCGCGCCCTGCTCGAAAGCGAGTATGAGGGACCGATGCCGGAGACGCCGCAGGCCGGCGCCCCGCTTCTTCGAGCCCGCAAGGCGGTGCGCACGATGACGCCCCTGCGCTTCCCGCGCTACGTGCAGCGCGACCCGCGCGATTTCTTCTACCTCACGCTCAAGCCGGTGCTGCCGGGCCCCGACCTGCGCCTCGGCACCCGCCGCATTCCCTTCGAGACCAGCGGGCTGCCCCACGCCGGCTGGCCCCATGCCTTCGCGCGCGCCGGCCTGCGAAGCGTCGACGGCGGAGGCGCCTGGCTGGTGCGCATCGACGCCACCCGGGCGCTGCCCACGCCGGCAGCTGCTTGGCCCGACGAAACGCCCGGCAATGCCCAGGGCGCCCAACCCGGCACCGCGGAATCCGCCGAGGCCGAGCCGCCGCAGGGCGAGGCGCTGGCCTACCTGGTCGCGTCTGCGCCCGCTGGAACCCAGGCTGCAAGCGCGGACACCGGTCCGGTGCCGGCGGCGCTATCGCTGACGCGCGAGCGGGGCCCGGCGAGCCTGTTGCGCCACCGGCTGGTGCCGAGCAAACGGCTGACCCCCGGCGCGGCGCTGCTCTCGGGGCCGCCCCTGCGGGCCGTGCCATCGGCACGCGCGGCGCTCGGCATCGACCCCGACGGCTTCCTGGTTTACGGCGAGGTCGACGCGCGCGAGCCGGAGGGGGCCCTGGCGGCGCGCCTTCTGCGCGTCCGGGTGCGCGAGGCCATCGTCGTCGAACGCCTGATCTTCGCCGCCGATCAGCGCCTGGTCGCGGTCGACGGCGAGACCGAATTCGAGGCAGTCCCGCCCGGGGCGCTGGCCCTGCGGGCCGAAGGGCGCCCGGCGGCCGAAGTGCTCAACCCAGACGTCAAACCGCGGCCCTATCGTTTCTGGGGCTGGATGCAGGGGCGCCGCGTCCGCTATTTCCCGGAGGGCCCGCCGCGTTTCGAAGCCCCCGAGGACGTGGTGGAGGAGGCCACGGGCGGCGCCCCGGTCCCGGGGAACTGAGCGATCCGGAAGCGCCGCCGACCCGCCCTGCGATGGCACTGGGATTTGCCTAGGACCTGGCCCCGCGTCTACTATGGCCAGGCGTCCCCCGGGCTCCGACCTCGGTGCACCGGGTGGGTGTGTGTCCGCTTGACCGAAAACCGCACGATCCCATAGTGTTTTGGGCTTCGAGCTGCCGATACGGGACGTCTTCGGCTCGACCCTGCGGCACGAGAGCCAGCCGTGAAGCAACCGATTCCCTTCGGAAAATATTACCTGCTCGAACGCATCAACGTGGGCGGGATGGCCGAGGTATTCAAGGCCAAGGCGACCGGCGTCGAGGGCTTCGAACGCATGGTGGCCGTCAAGCGCATTCTTCCGTCCATCGCCGAGGACGAAGAGTTCATCACGATGTTCATCGACGAGGCGAAGATCGCGGTGCAGCTGACGCACGCGAACATCGCCCAGATCTTCGATCTCGGAAGATTCGACAGTAGCTACTACATCGCCCTGGAGTACGTTCACGGCAAAGATATGCGCGCCATCTTCAATCGCGCGCGCTCCCGGGGCGAGCAGCTGCCGGTGCCGATGGCCTGCTACGGCATCATGAAGGTCTGCGAGGGGCTGGACTACGCGCACAACAAGCGCGACGCGGCCGGATCGTTTTTGAACCTCGTCCACCGCGACGTCTCGCCCCAAAACATCCTTTTTTCCTACGAGGGCGAGGTCAAGATCATCGACTTCGGCATCGCCAAGGCCGCGGGCAAGGCCGGCAAGACCCAGGCCGGTATTTTGAAGGGCAAGTTCGGCTACATGTCGCCCGAGCAGGTCCAGGGCATGGAGATCGATCGCCGCAGCGACATTTTCGGCGTGGGGATCTGCCTCTACGAGTTGCTCACCGGCGAGCGACTCTTCGTGGGCGAGAGCGACTTCGCGACCCTCGAGAAGGTGCGCAACGTCGACATCATGCCGCCCAGCACCTACAACCGGCGCATTCCCGATGAGCTCGAGAAGATCGTGCTCAAGGCCCTGGCGCGCGACCGCGACCACCGTCACCAGACGGCCATGCAGCTGCACGACGAGCTGCAGTCCTTCATGTACGGCAGCGGTAACTTCTTCGGTCGCCGCGACTTGAGCATGTACATGCACCGGGTCTTCGCCGCCGAGATCCAGCGGGAGAGCGCGCGTGACCAGGAGTACGCGGCGCTCAACGTGGTCCACAACGACCCAGCCACCGGGCTCAACGCCTTCGACGAACTCGATCAGGTTAGCACCGTCAGTGCGCTGAACCTGCAGCCCGACTACGCCTCCCAGCCGCGCGCCCAGGCGCCCCAGTACGCGCCGCGCCCGCAGACACCCGCGCCGCCCGCGCGGCCCATGATGTCGCCACCGAGCGCACCCGGAGTGCCGCGCAAATCGACGCTGTTGGGCATGCCGGCCGCGCGCGCCCAGGCGCCTTCGGTGCCCGGGCTCATCCCCAACGATCGCTCGATCCCTCCGAACAACCCCCGACTTCCCCCCCAGGCCAATGCCGGTCCACCGGCCCAGGTCGGCATGGACTGGGACGACGACGAGCTGTCTACCCAGATCTACGATCGCCCCGAGGATGACTCGGAGCCAGCCCTGATGGCCGTCAATGCGGGGGACCTGGCTCTGGGCCCCGGGTCCGGACGCTTTCCGGTGGGCCACGCCAACGCCCAGGCGGGGCACTTCGGGCATCCGGTCCCCCCCGCCCCGGCGAGGCCCGAACCGGGATTTGCGCCCGCTCCCGCACCGTCATTCGCCGACACCCCGAGGCCGGGCCATGTGATGACCCAGCCGGGCCTACCCACTGAGATGGGCATGCCCGCCGCGGGCAGAAGCGAACGACGGCGGACCATGGTGGTGGCCGGCGCCGCGGTGGCAGCCATCGTCGCCATCATTGTCGTCGGTTTGGTGCTATTTCGGCCGCCCACACCCGGCACTGTTCACCTCAGCACCACGCCGGGCGACGTCTCGGTCACGATCGACGGCGTTCCGGTGACGGGTTCGAGCCCATTCGTGATCGGCGAGGTGGTGCCCAAGCAGCCCCACGAGATCGTCGTCAGCAAGACCGGCTACCGGCCCTGGAGCAGCCGCTTCGAGCTGCAGCCCGACGAGATGATGCAGCTGCCGCCGGTGAAGCTCGAGCTACTGGAGTCCGGCTTCGCGCTCAGTTCGGAGCCGCCGGGCGCCGCGGTCTTCGTCGACAACCGCAAGCTTCCGCAGACCACCCCGCTCAGGGTCATCGATCTCAGCCCTGGAGACCATCAGATCCGGCTCGAGGCCGAAGGCTTCGCACCCTGGGGCAGCTCGCTACACGTGACGCCGGGCACCGTGCTGGACCTGCCGCAGGCCCGACTGATCCCCAGCGCGGCGGCCCAGAACGACCAGGATAAACGCGACCGGGGCGAGGTCGAGCGGCCCAGACCACAGAAGCGTGACGCTCCGATGGTGAAGCGCCCTCCACCGCGAGAGAAGCCTCCCGTCGAAAAGGCCAGCGGCAGCGGCACGCTGCGGGTGCAAACGCGCCCCTGGTCCAAGGTCTTCGTCGACGGCCGGCTCATTGGCACCACGCCGCAGATGGCCATCACGGTCAGCGCAGGTCGCCACACGGTCACCTTCCGCAACCCCGACTTCGGCCTCGAAAAGACGATTCAGGTCAACGTCAAGAACGGCGAAGTCGTGACCAAGATCCTGAACTTGAGCCCCTGAGCCTTCCCCTTCGGGTCATTCGACGCGCTGGTCGACCGAAAGCAGTGGTGAGGGTTCGAGGTTGCCGTCGTGGATTTCGACATGGCGGGAAAAGCGGCTGTGGTTGCCATCGCCGTCGAGATCGCCCTCCGCCCGTAGTTCGACGTTGACCGGCTCGTCGCCGGCCTTGCCGCCAAGGCTGCAGCCGCTGGTGCTCGGCAGAAAGCTGTAGCGAAAGCGGATGGCCTCGTCCGGCTCGAAGGCCAGGGCCCGCCAGGTGGCGCCTTCCGGATCGGGGGCTTCCGCGAAGCGTACCTCTACCGGGTCCATGCTGGCTTGGGCCGGTGTCGGCCCCGCGCCCGGCGGCAGACACATCAAGCTCATCGGGCCGTCCTCGGTCGGGCGGTGAGTGGTGCCGTAGTAACTCTGCACCGACAGATGCAAGCGCTGCAGCTCGCGCGGCGCCTCGGCGATCTTGCTCGAGCGCAGGGCCCTCAGGAACGTCGGAATGCTCACCGCGAACACGACGCCCAGGACCGAGACCAGCAGGGCGGTTTCTACCATGGTCAAACCGCGGCGGGCTCGCCTGGAAGCGGAATCTGACTTGGAAGCCATCGGCGGCGGAAGATAGGCGTCCGCCGGCCGGCTGTCGAACCGGCCGTGGAATACCGCGCCTCGGTCCCTGCGGGCAGAGGTCGTGGATGCGTCACGGCGGCAGAGCGAGGTCCTGCTGCGTACGCTCGGCGGCGGGATCAAAAGCGTGGATCGCCAATGACTGTGGGTCGAAGCGCTTGCCGACGAGGAGATAGAGGGCAAGCGACAGGAATGGAAAGTTAGCCTTGCGCTCAAGTTCCAGCTCGTCGTGGGCGCGGCGCATGGTCTCGGCGTGTTGTCGGCTGACGAGGCTGGCGAGTGCCGCTTCGACCTGTTTCTTCAGCTGTGGGTCGGAGATCTGCCCGTAGATCTCTTGAAGGTGGTCGATTTGGCGCTGCCGCATGCCGAGTCGGCCCAGCTGGGTACTGTTGCTCAAGGCCAGCCAGGGGGGGCCCGCTCCGCGAAGGGCGGCGAGTTCAAGGTGCTCCTGGCCCTTTCGCCGAGCTTCCCGAATCTCCGCTGGGTCGTCGAGCAAAGGGACCAGTTCGTACACGTAGCTGGCGCCGAGTTCCCAGGCGAGCTCGCCATCGTCGGGAAAGTAGCGGGTCGAGCGTTCCAGATAGGCAATGGCCTGCCTGGCATCGGCAGCGGTATTGGCAAGCGGTCGATACAGGGAAGCGGCAGAAACCCAGGTGTAGACGCGCCGGAAGAAAGGATCGAGTTCGAGGATGGCGTCGGCGTAGTTGTGGAGGTTATGTAGACCACCTCGGTTGACGACCTCGTCCCCGAAGTAGATCAGGGCGCGCAGCCACAACAGGTCGGCCAGGGCCTCACGATGCCCGAGGGAGAGGACATCCAGCCAGTCCGGCGGAGGCAAATAGTAAATGTCTTCGTAGCGCTGCGCCCGACCGAAATGGTTCTGTCCGGCCAGGCGTGTTTTCTGCAGTAGAGGGGCGGCCAGCAATACGATTGCGACGACCACAAATGCCTGCCGCAGAGGCACTTTCCCGAGGTGCGACATCGCGGGAAGAAGTCTATGTCGTCGCAGCCTGGCCGCGGAGAAAAAAAAAGCGCTCCCCGGGCGCACCGGAAAGCGCTTTGGCTCTACGCCGCGCGTCGAGACTATTCGAGCTCGTTGTCGATGTAGATACCTCGCGCATGGTAGAGCTGGTTGTCCGCGTCAGTGCCGACCGCCAACTCGAAGGTACTAAGGGTCCCGTCACCGTCGAGATCGCCCTGCGCCCGGAAGGTGTACAAAGAATCAGTGTTGCTCGCATTGCCGCACGCGCTCGCTGCCGTTCCGCCCGCTCCGCTGTCGATCGCGTAGGAGTAGTAGACGTAGTCCGAAATTTTGAAGCCCAGCGCGGCCGCGTTGACCTCAGTCACAAGGAATGCCTGCTTGCTGGACGCGGGTGCCGTCGGGTTGTTGGTCATCTGGCCGACGGTGCAAGAAGTGTTCATCGTATTGTCAGCGAGGCCCTTGCCCACGCGTTCGAGAGAGTAGTAGGTCGCAGCATTCTTGAACGCTGCGTTCAGGTTGCCGGATGCCTCACCGGTCTTGGAGCGCCGCAGGTAGCTGATGAACGCTGGAATCGCCAGCGCTGCCAGGATGCCGAGGATCGCGACGACGATCATCAGCTCGATGAGGGTGAAGCCCGATTTCTTCTTGAGTAGCTTTGCCATGGTGCAGTCGTTCGCGCCTTTCCGGCGACGAGCCGTCGCCTCAGCTTCCGAAGGCTACTGAGCGAGCCCACGGAGGTTCCGTGGGAACTCGAACAAGCAGTTTGCGTGCCAGGAGAGCAGGGCGCTTTCTATCCGGAAATCAGCCCCTGCGAGACGGGCCGGCGACGCGCTTTGTCACCCGCTCCCGAGTTGGGTGACAAAAATTGGCGATGCATGCGCGGAGGGGATGTCGCCAGCTTCCGACATCACATACTTCAGGCGCATTTCACTCCCACCCCTGTGCGGGCTGGTAGTAGACCCCGCGCGCAGCGCTGATGACCTCGAAAAGACATGGCGTTCCGTCGCCGTCGAGATCGGAGGTCGCCTGGGCGATGAAGTAGAAGTCCGGCTGGGTATTGAAACCGTAGACCCCTGGCAGCGAGGCGATGTCGTCGGGCGTGCCCGCTGCGATGTGGTAGCCGAAGCGCACGGCACCCGCCGGCCTGGCGCCGAGCTGGCTCCATCCGGCCACGTGGACCCCATCGGGAAACTGGGCCTTGATACCGTCCTTCATCCTCGTGGCACTGCCGGGAGCCCAGCCGTCCGCGCCTGTGGCCAAAGGCGTGGTATAGCCTCCCACCTGGGCATATTGTCCGAACTCGGCCCGGTAGGCCTCTTGACGCAGCTTGATGGCCCCCAGGAATTCCACCGCCTCGCCTGTTCGCGAGCGCTGGATGTAGCCCATGAACGCAGGGGCGGCGGTGGCTGCCAGGATGCCGAGGATCGCGACGACGATCATCAGTTCGATCAAGCTGTAGCCACTGCGAGCCTGCTTGCGTGGAAACCTACGACCTATTGGCACCATGCGCGCCTCCCGTGACCACGAGTGTTGAGTATCGTTACCCCGGGTGCAAGAGGGGCTCCGCCGCGCTCCGGCTTCAGTCGCTGCCTTCGTCGCATTCATCGCCAACGCTCCCATCGTATTTCGCCAGTCGATAGCGGAAGGAGCGGAAGCTCATGCCGAGCAGGCGCGCGGCCTCCTTGCGCACGCCGCCGCACTGTCCCAGCGCCTTGCGCAATACGCGTTCTTCGAAGTGGGCCAGGTGCGCGTCGAGATCGAATCCGTCGGTCGGCAACTCGGCCGGCAACACGAAGGGGCTGCCGCCGGCCGAGGCCGACGCCTCCGGGTCCAGGTCGGCCAGTTCCAGACGGTTGCCCAGGGCGAGGGTGACGGCCCGCTCCACCAGGTTTTCCAGCTCGCGGACATTGCCCCGGTAGGTCTGCTCGGCCAGCCAGCGCAGGGCCTCGGGGGCGAAGCTCAAGCGTTTGTCCTGGATCGCTCCGTGTTTGATCAAGAAATGTTCAGCCAAGAGGGGGATGTCCTCTGGCCGCTCGCGCAACGGCGGCAGCGCGAGCTTGATCACGTTCAGGCGGTAGTACAGGTCCTCCCGAAAACGACCTTCCGCCACTTCTTGCTCCAGTTCGCGATTGGTGGCCGCCACCACGCGGCAGTGGATCGCGACCTCGCGGGTACCGCCGACCGGCCGCACGCGGCGCTCCTGCAGTACGCGCAGCAGCTTGACCTGCAGGGCTAGGGGTAGCTCGCCCACTTCGTCGAGGAACATCGTGCCGGAGCCAGCGGCGCGCAGAAGGCCCTCCGAACGCCGGTCGGCACCCGTGAAGGCACCTTTCTCGTATCCGAAGAGTTCGCTTTCGAGAAGCTGCTCGGGCAGGGCTGCGCAGTTGAGCGCCACGAAGGGCTCGTTTGCGCGGCGGCCCATCTCGTGCAAAGCGCGCGCGATCATCTCCTTGCCCGTGCCGCTCTCACCGGTGACCAGAACGCTGGTCGGGGCATCGGCCACGCGTTTGACGAGATCCATCACGCGGGTGATGGCGGCACTTTTGCCCACCAGATTGCCGGAGCGGTACCCGTCGCGCACACGCGCCCGGAGCGCGCGATTCTGGGTGACGATCTCGCGCTTTTCGAGGGCCTTTTCGAGCACCGCCAGCAGCTCGTCGTTCTTGAAGGGCTTTTGGATGTAGTCGTATGCACCCTCGCGCATGGCTTGCACGGCCTGCTCTGTGGTCGCGTAAGCGGTTATCATGATCACCTGGATCGAGTCGTCGATGCGCTTGGCCGCTTCGAGCACGCCCATGCCCGAGCCATCGGGCATCGAGAGATCGGTGATCACCGCGTCAAAGTCCTGCGGCTGCTGCAGTTTCTGGACGGCCCGGGTCTGGCCATCCACGACCTCGACTACATGTCCGTGGCGCGCGAGCAACAGTCGCAGCATCTCGCGCAGCCCGGTCTCGTCGTCGACGACCAAGACTCTCGACGGCATGGGCGGATCCTACATGAATTGTTCCTTGGAGCGCGCGGCAGCCGTTGGCCAGGCTGCCGCCAGAGCAGCCGAGACGGCCGTGGATGCCGCTATCAAGAACGGTCCTGCCAGGTCGTTTCTGGGCCAAGAGGTGGCTGACATGGTGGCCAGAGAAGTCTATCGAAGGGGACAACAAGCCTGGGCGTCTGCGCAGGAAATGCCGTGGGAGCACCTGTGAGCGCTCGCGATGGAGGTGAGCAAAACCCCGGGGCGGTGGACGCGCACGGAGATCGCTTCGACGTGCACGTGCTGGGTTTTCCCGGTGACGTGGAGCGGGCGGTGGCGGCGGTCGCCCACGTTTTTGAAATCGATCCTGCGACCGCGCGCAGTGTCGTGCAACGCGCACCGCTGGTCGTCAAGCGTGGCGCCAGTCGCGACGCGGCCATGGAGTTCGTGGCAGCCCTGAGTCAAATCGGTGCCGAGGTCGCGCTGCGGGCGGCCGAGCCCGGCCCGGTCGAAGCAACGGCGAGCTTGCCGCGCCCGTCGCGCGCACCGCCTGCGGGGCTGATCGTGGAGCGGGCCGCTCCGAGCGCCGAAATCGTCTTTCCCGATGTGGTGGCCGATCCGGCACCGCCGCAGGCGGCGGTCTCGGTTGCGGAAGCGGAGACTGTGAGCCCTGTGGCCGCAGCCGAGCCGGTGCTCAATGACCCGACAACCAAACCCGCCGCGTCCGAGCCCGCGCTGCAGTTGGCCCTGGATCTGCCACCACTGCCGGCCCTGCCCACCGGGTTCGCAGGCTTGCCGCCGGGTGGAATGCAGGCGCCGCGGGCGGCCGGCGCCAAGGGGCCGCGCAGCGCGGCGATGCAAGCCGCCGAGAAGCAGGACAGCTATTGGTCGACCCGGCGCCAGCGCGGCCCAGCACAAGCTGCGGCGGTCGTTGTCCGGCGCTCGACGACCGATGCGGCGCGCGAAGAAGGTCCGCGGCCCCGACCGCAGCGCGTCGAAGCCACCGCGGTGGACAGTGGCAAGATCGGCGGCCGTGCCCTCTCCGCCCTGACCCTCACCACCGCCGGTGGCCTCTTCTACGGGGGCCTGGCCCTGGGCGACTCGGTGCTGCTCGGGGGCGCATCCCGGGTTTCGCTGCTACTGCACACACTGGCCCTAAGCGCGGTTCTCGGCAGCCTGGCCAGGGTTGGATGGTCACTGCGCGCCCTGCTGCCGCTATCGCTACTGTCGCTGGGGCTTTTGGCGGCACTGAACTGGGCCGCGACCCCGCACATCGACTACGAGGTCGTCGCTAACGAATCGGAGGCCCAAGGGCAACTCGAGGTGAAGTGGAGCGGCGGCGGCGACCACGCCTTCGCGGTCCACGATGCCCATGCCATCGTGCGGACCCTGCCGCGACTCATCGGCGATGACATCCTGGTGCGCGAGTTGTGGCTGTTGGGGCGCGAGCGGCCCGACCTCAGTCTCATTTTCGAGCTTCCGGCCGGGCAACGTGGCGCCGGGCAGGGCGGAACTCCCGACGCCCTGCTCGCCCGGGGCGATGTCCTGGCGGTACGGGCAGCCAGTCACGACCCCGCCCGCGTCTCGAGTCTGCGCATGCCCGGGGCCGGCCGTCCCTCGCCGGTCGTGGACGGGCAACTGCAGGTCCGGGAGGCGACGCCCGTCGAGAGCGCGGGCTTGTCCGCGACCTTTCGCGTGCGCGGCACGCTGGAGTTGACGTTGCTCGAGGGGGGCCAGCCGCGACGCATCGAGGCTGAACTACGGACGCGCGTCGTGCACAAGTAGGGGCTCGCCGTCAGTGGGCGCCATCGCTCGACCGGGCGGTGAGCGCCTGCAGCCTCGGGTCGCGCGGAGGGCGGCCCATGCGCGACAGATAGAAGCGCGCCACCTTCGCGCGGCCGGCCTGCAACTGGATCGCGGCCGCCCGCTCGAGCGTTTCATCCGCCACCGGTTCGAGTTGAAGCGCGCGTTCGAGGGCGAGCAACGCGGCATCGGTGTAGCCCGCCACGAGCATCTCTGCAGCCAGCGGGCGCAGTCCAGGGGCGCTGTCGAGGACAGCGTGGTAGCGACTTGCGAAGACCTCAGCCTGAGCGCTCTCCGCGGCCCGGTCGCCCCTGCGAGCCTGATCCCGCAGGACCACCGCCTGCATCAGCGCCGCATGCCCCAGCTTGATGCGCGGCTGCAGCTGCACCATGCGCCCGTAGGCAGCGACCGCGCCGTCGAGGCGACCGGCGTCGCGGCGCAGCTCTCCGAGTTTCATCCAGGCGTAATAGGCGTCGGGTCGGGTGTGGACCGCGTGGCCCCAGAGCCGCAGCTCGTCGCTCCAGACCGCCTGGTAGCCGACGCTGCGCAGGGCCAGGGCGGCCGCAGCCAGCAGTGAAAGCCAGACCGGCGCCCGGCGCAGGAGGCCGCTGCCGCCACCGGGTCCGTCGAGCGCGCTCGCCAGCGCCAGGGCCAGGCCCAATAGCGGCAGCGAGAGGTAGCGATCCTGCAGCGGGAAGTACATGGGGACGAGGTTGCTCACCGGCAGCAAGAAAAAGAGCGCCAGCGCCGCGCCCAAGCCCGGACCCGGTACCCGGGCGCGCAGTCCGGCGACGCTGAGCAGTAGCAGACCGGAGGTCAACAGCCAGTCAACAGGCGAGGCGCTCAGGCCGTGCGAGTGGTACATGGGCGAGTTGGCGGCGGGCCACAGCGCCGTCGCCAGCTGGTGGCCGACGGTGGCTACAAAGCGTTCGACGGTGGCCAGCGCCCCGGCCTCGCCACCCCGTAACATCTGGTTATGGCGCCACTGAAATACCACGGCGATTGCCGCGGTGGTGGCCATCAGCAGATTGGGCAGCTGATGGCGAAGACTCTTGCCGAAGCTGCGACCGATCAGAGCGCGATCGATGGCGAGCAGGGCGAGGGGCAGGGGGATGGCCGTGGTTTTGCTGAGAAGGGCGGCCAGGTAGCAGGCGCGGGAGCCCCAGGCGGGGCGATCGCCGAAGCGCTCGCTCCTGAGGTGCAGCGCCATGGCAGCGGCGACAAAGGCCATCGCCAGGATGTCCTTGCGTCCCGTGGCCCAGCTGACGACTTCGACCTGCGCCGGATGCAGCGCGCATAGCAGGGCGCCGATGAGGGCAGCGGGCGCCGACAGGCCCATGCGCCGCAGGGCCATGAGCAGCAGGTTGGCGGTCGCGATCCAGAGCAGCAGATTGGTCGCATGCAGGGTCGGCCCGTCGGGGCCAACCCAGGGCACATCCAGCCAATAGGACAAGAGGTGCAGCGGGTGGTAGGCCTCGAAGTGCGGTCGCGCGAAGATCGCCGCCAGGTTGGCGAGCGAAATCTCCTGGACCAGGGGGTTGTCGACGATGAAGCGACCGTCGTCCCACGAGCGCTGCAGGGGGTAGGGCAGGGCGCGCGAGAAGGTCAGCGCCGTGGCCAGCGACAGAAGCCCGTGGTGGAGCAGGAGCCGTGAGTTTTCGGCGCCCGCGGGCTTGTGCTGGCCTGGCGCCTCGAAGGCGTCGCTCGAAGCGGCGGTCGGCCCCATCACTCCAGGGTCATGGGGAAGTGCACCAGCATGTCCGGACCGTTGAAGGAGCGGAACTGGATCGATCTGGCGGCCTTGCGCATGCAGTCACCCGCTTCGGTCTTGGTGATCGCGCTCGGCCCCTTCAGGTTGACCCGCTCCACGCGACCTGCGCCCGAGATGCGCATTCCGAAGATGAGCTTGCCGGTCACGGGTTCGTCGTCGGCCAACAGCAGCAAGCAGCGCCGAACTTTGGGAAAGACGCTGTCGAAACCCTGCTCGATTTCCGAGCCGCGCAGCTGCTCCTCGCCGCCGGCCGCGGTCGGATCCATGTGGCGATCGTCGGGCCCGCCCAGATCGTCGCCGCTCAGGGATTCGCCGCTGTAACGCCTGGTCGTGCCGTTCTTATTACGCTTGCCTCGCCGCTTGCGCTTGCCCTTTTTGGTGGTCTCCTCAGACTCGAGCGGCAGCTCTTCGACGCCGGCATCGGCGTCTTCGGCGGACCGGGGCTCGAGATCGATATTGAGCAGCCCCTGGGTGTAGGCGTAGAGGAATCCGCCCCAGAGAGCGGAAGCGGCCAGAAATCCTGCTAGAAATCGAAGCACGTGGGGCTTATATCACGCTCTGCAAGGCTTTTCGTTTTGGACTCCTCGTCACCAGCCGGAAGTTTTCCCAGGCGCGCATGTCGCCGGGGACGGCGCTGTGGTGTGGGATCGACCCTGGGGCTTTTGCGGGAGACGAAGGCCAAGGGGCGCGCTGGCGCAGCCTGGCTCGGATTGAGCCTGTGCCCCATTGCCGCGCTGCTGGCCGCGCTGCTGGTCCCTGCGAGCGCGGGCGCCCAGGAGCGCGTCATGCCCGGTCGCACCCTGGCTACCCTGAGCGTCGGTGCACCGCTGCGGCTGACGCGCAACGTGGACTTTGCGCAGGATGACGTGGCGCCCCTCTATGGCGACATATTGCTGGGCTACGCCTTTGCAGGTCCACTGCGACTGCGCCATGGCCTCGGTCTGGGGGTCTCGTTGAACCTCTCGGCCGAGGGAGGCTACGTCGAACCGGTCGGGGCCGCCAGTCAGCTCCTGGTCATGCCCAGCTATCTGCTGTTCTATGACGCCAGCCTCGATGTGGTCGCGCTTGGTCACGTGGGGCTTCCGTTTTTGCTAACGGGCGATTTCAGCGCCGGGGTGGAGCTGGCCGCAGGCCTGGCCTACAAACTGACCGCCGGCCTGGGGCTCTACGGCGAGCTCGGCGCCGATCTCTTCGTCGGCGCCGAGTCGCAGGTTCACCCCACCGTCAGCGCCGAGTTGGGCCTTTTGATCGACTACGAGATGCTGCCATGAGTCGCCGTCACCCTCTCTTGCGGCGCGCTGCGTTGGGCCTGGGGTTGCTAGCCTTTTTGGGCGGACCGACGCCGGGGGCCGTGGGCTCCTGCGACGAAGACCTCGACGGCTTCGTCGACCTGCGCGAATACTGCAAGGAGCGCGAGGAGCTGGTCTGCGTGCGCCGCTGGCTGCGCAAGGAGTTGACCGACGAGGCGCGCGACGACTGCCGTCGCGAGGCGCTGAGTCTATGCGAGCGACGCGTCTGGCGGCCGGACTGCAGGCCCACCGAACGCCAGGCCCGCGCATGCCTCAACGCCCTGCGCGCCAAGGGCACGGTAAAGACGCCCGAGGACGAACTCGAGACGTGCAACCGCGAGGCCCTGTGCACGGTGCGCGAGAGCCAGGACAGCAACGACAGCGATGCCGGGAGCGGACCGTGAAGCGGCGACTGCTGTGGGGGCTCTTGGCGGCCATGCTGCCGTGGCTTGCCGGCTGTGTGCTTTTTGTGGCCAAAGCTGACTATGCCGACTACCGAGCCATTCGACTCGCTCCGAGCGAGCCGGCCCGCCTTTTGGCCATGCGCCGCTACATGGAACGCCATCCCGAAGGTACCTACGCGGCACAGGTGCAGGGTGAGCGCGAGCAAAGGGATGCCGAGACCTTCGACGCCCACCGTGCGACCAGGAAGGGCCTCGAACTCTACCTGGCGGCCTTTCCCGACGGGCGCTTCGTAACCCAGGCGCGCGAACGCCTGGCGGTGGTCGAGGGCATCGAGGCCCAGCGGGAGCGCGCGCGCGTGCAGGCCGAGGCGCTGGTGCAGGCCCGCAAAGAGCGCGATGCCGAACTGCGCAGAACCTGGATCACCCGCTTCGTCGGCTACTGGCTTCGATCTTTTGCCGAGCTGAAAGGCTGGGGACGCGCGATTGGCGACGTGGCCGGGTCCAACCCGGAGTTTTCGCTGGCCTTTGGACGCATCCCGCGCCCGCGCTGCACGGCACAGGAGTGCGTCAAGTACTACGGCAGCCCCTTTGGCGTTCCGATTCCTGGCGGCACGCGGCTGGAGCGCACCATGCGCTTGACGCTGCGTCTGTGGGTCGAGGGCGGACGGCTGCAGCGCGCCGACCTGCTGTTGCCCGCGTGGGGCTTTTCGCGCTGGAGCGAGCTGGAGCAGCGGGCACCTGTCATCGACGCCGAGCCCCTGGAGCGCACGCGGGCGGTCGAGTGGGCGCTCGCCCAGGTGCAGCAGATGCTCGCCGCGCGTGGCGCGGTCAAGGAGCTGGGCGAGGTTGCGCGTCCGCAGCTGCCGCTGCCAGCGATTCCGGAGAGCGGGGAGATCACCGACGTCACAGCCATCGATCCGAGTGCGCCGCCCAACGTGGTTCACAACGGGCGCTTGAGTCCGGCAGCGACCGCGGCCGGTGGCCCCAGCCCCGAAGAAGTACGCCGGATGCTCGTGGAAGAGCAGCCCGAAGGCCAGGCCGACATGGTCATGGACGCCATCGGCGTCGACAGGCAGGGCCGCGAGGTCGAGCTCGGAGACCGTCCGGCCGATGCCGCGCAAGGCGCAGCCGGTGGTGAGATGACCATGGCGCCGCTGGAGGTTTCACTGGAGGGTGCCGGACAGCCGGGGGCATCGACCGTGCCCGCGGCGCGGCCGGCGGATTTTGCGGCCCAGATCGCGCCGGCGGTCACGCGCGTCTATGAAGTCGGGGGGCTGCGCGTCACGGTTTTCGCGGCCGGGACCGATGCGGCGGCCCCGGCGTTCGACGGCCTGTCGATCGAGAAGATCCGCAGCGAGCGGTGAGTTCGGAACTCACGAGCGTAGGCATCGGCCCATGGCTCAGACAGTGGCCGTGCTCGGCGCTTGCCGGGCTTTGCCTGGGCGCCGTCGAATTCGGGCTGGTGACCTACAGCGAGCGGCGGCTCTTCGCCTCGGAGGGGCAGCTCTTGCACTACGGGCTGCTGTCGTTGCCGGTGCTGGTCGGAGCGACGGGCCTGTTCGGCGCCGCAGGACAGGCGCTGCTGATGTTGGCGCGGTGCGATGGGGCGCTGGTGGACGTGAAGCTACGCAGATTGGTCTTGTCGATGGCCTGGCCGGGGCTTTCGCTGGCGCTGTGGGCGCTGACCGCCGGTCGCCGAGTTCGAGAGCTGCCGGGACGGGCGCTCGCGGTGATCGCCGTCGGCGGGGTCCTGGCGTGGCTGCTTTCGCGACTGGCCGCGGCCGTGCTGGCGTCGACGCGACGGGGGCAGGGGGCTCGCTGGTCGGCGGCGCTGTCGCTCGTGGGGCTCGCGGCGCTGCTGCTCGACATGTACACGCTGCGGCGCCTCTACCCGGTCTACCATCTGGGGCTCGCCCTGGTTGCGGTGGCTTGCGCGCTACTGGCGGTGCGCGTGGCGTGGCCGGAGCGCGCCCGGTCGGGCCCGGTGGCGAAGTTGGGTGCCTGGCTGCTCGCCGGGATCGTGCCGGCCGCTGCAGCGATGGGGGTCTGGGGGCTTGCGAGCGCCCCTGGACTGCGGCTGAGCGCGGAACTGGGCGCGCCCCTGGGCGGCAAGCTCTCGTGGGCACTGACGGCTGCGCTGCCGGCGGCGGCTGCCCCATCGCGGCCGCCCGCGTCAGCGGCGCCACGGGCGGCCCCGAACGCGGTGGCCCGGCGCGGCATCGACTTGCGCGGGCGGGACATCCTGTTGATCACGGTCGACGCCCTGCGCGCCGACCGGCTGGGCGCCTACGGCGGCGCGGGCCTGACGCCGCAGATGGACCGCCTGGCGCGCGAGTCGGTCGTCTTCGCGCGCGCCTACACGCCGACGCCCAATACCTCCTACGCGATCGCGGGCCTGATGACGGGGAAGTTTCTCGAACCACTGATGGCGCTACCTGGAATCGGGGAACGGCACAGCACCCTGGCGCAACAACTCGGGCGCCACGGCTACCGCACGGCGGCCTTCTTCCCACCGGCGGTCTTCAACGTCGACGGCGAAAACTTCGGTTGGCTCCGGCGAACGCGCTTCGGCTTCGCGCAGGCCGTGATCGACTACGCCAACGCGGAGGGCAGGGTGGAGCAACTGCGCGACTACCTGGAGGGGCTCGACGGTGGGAAGCCCGTGTTCGCCTGGGTGCACCTACTCGAGCCCCACGAACCCTACGAGCCGCCGGCGGGTTTCGCGCGCGGCGACTCGGCGCGTGATCGCTACGACGGAGAAGTGGCTGCCGTCGATGGGGCCGTGGGCCGGCTGGTCGAAACCTTTCGCAGCTCACGGCCGGGGGCCACGGTAATCGTGACCGCCGACCACGGCGAAGAATTCGAAGAACACGGCGGCCTCTACCATGGCACCACGCTTTTCGAAGAGCAGGTGCGGGTGCCGCTTCTGTGGTCCTCGCCCGGGGTGGCCCTGGCACGCATGGTCGAAGTGCCGGTGGAGCTTCCCGACATCGCCACGACGCTGCTGGCATCGCTGGGCATCGCGCGGGAGGCCACCATGCGCGGCGACGACCTGTGCGCGCTGCTGGCCGGCGCCGACGCTCCGGCGGGGCTGCTGGCCTACGCGACGGTGGGTGCGTGGACGATGGCCCACGACGGTCGCCACAAAGCCATCTGCCGGACATCGGCCGAGCGCTGCGTGCTTTTCGACCTGCGGCGCGACCCCGACGAGCGTCATGACCTGAGCGCGCGGGAGCCCCAGCGGCTGGCCGAGCTGCAGGCCGGGCTGCGCGACTTCTTCGCCTCGCTGCCGGCGGTCGAAGCCGAAGCCAGGGCGGCCGCACAGGGATTGCCCGCGGCCCTGGCCCGGGCACAGCTCGGCGACCCCGAGGTGGGGCCGGAGCTGGTACCGCTGCTGGGTGACGCGCGAGCGCAAGTGCGTGCCCGGGCGGCGCGGGCCGCGGGCGAGCTGGGGCTGGCCGCCACCGCTCCCCTGCTGGAGCGCCTGCGGGAGCACGACCTGGACGCGGCCGTGCGTGCTGAAGCGGCGGTAGCCTCGTTGCGGCTCGGCGAAGGCAAGGCCGTGTCACAGGTCCGCGGGTTACTGAGCGCGGGCGAGGCGCCCATGGGCGAGACGATCGGGCTGCGGGCCGCGCAGGCCCTGGCGGGCCAGGGCATCGCGGACGGACTGTCGCTGCTACGCGACGCGGCCAAACACGCCGGGCTCGAGCCGCGCGACCGGACCGAGGCGGTGATGGCGCTGGCACGGGTCGGCGGTGGGCGACAACTGGAACTGCTGGGCGAGCTGCTCGGCGAACCGCAAATGCGGCCCACGGCGGCTCGGGCCCTGGGCCAAATGCCGGGGCAGGGCGCTGCCGACCTGCTCGTCGAAACGTTGGCGCGCGAAAGCGACGCCGCAGCGCGGCAGGCCGAAGCCGAGGCCCTGGTAGCCCGAAACGACCCCCGCGCCGCCATGCTCATCAAGCGCCACCTGAGCGCGGGCAGCAGCATCCCGAATGCCGTCGGGCTACTGATTCAAGCCGGTGCGCTGGGGCCGAACGCGAGCGACGGTGGCCAAATCGCGCGGAGCCGTGCCCTGCGCGGTGGGCACTGGCGCTGCCAGCCGCGCGGCTGCCGACCCCTTGCCGGCGCCACCCTGCGGCTACCGGCTGCGACGGGCGCGGGACAAGGGCGCGCCCGCAGATTGCTCCTGCGCGTACATGCGGAAGGCGGCCGGCGGCGCATGCGCCTGGCCGACCGGGAGCTGGCCTTCGCGGAAGGGCCCGCTGAGCACGGTTTATCCCTGCCCAGCGACGTCCGCGCCGAACTCGCGGTCGCGGCCGACGAAGGTCTGCTGATCGAGGCGGTTGTCGTCGTCGAACAGCAGCTCGAAACCGACTAGATGTGCTCGGCGGGAGTGCTGAGCCGATGATCGGGGTCGATACGATGCTTGCTGCGCTGCCAACTGAGTAGGCAGGCGGCCAACCCCTTGTCGATGCTCAACCAGCTCGAAGCAGACGAAAATGCGCCTCGCACCCGTGTGCGCATCGTGATGGTCGATGCCGGACTCATGACCGAACTCAAGGGAGCGTATCCGCCGGAGATACCGGCGTATCTGCTGCTCGGCTATGCCAACGATGCCGATCGTTTCGAGGCACACGCCACGGTATTTCGGGACTTCGTCGAGCGAGTCGTCTTCGATGCCCAGCCCTGAAGCAATGGGCTGGCGCACAGGCGGCGCCGATCATCGACACGCGAACTGAGGCCACGGCTTCAGAGCAGGCTGCGGACAGACCTTCGCCGAAAGCACGGGGCTGGAAGGAAAAGCTGCCAGGACGTTTTCGCAGGACGTTTTCGCAGGCCAGTTTTTCCCGTGAGGACGATGTTCGCGCGGCGCACGGCACGGGCGTCTCGCCGATCGGGCCGCGATTCGTACTTCGCAGAAGATATATTATGTAAACTAGATGGGCGCTGGACCGGGCCAGCGAGCGACCGTGGCCATCCCGACGCCGATTTCGCGCGGGCGCGTCCCGGTGCTCCGGCGCGTCCCGGCGCGTCGAAGTGCGGCGGGACGCGCCGTTCAGTACTGAATCGCGTACAGCGTGCCGCCGTTGGACAGCACGAAGCCGCGGCCATCGACCAGCGCCGCCGGGGCCGTGATGCCATGGGCGGTCTCCAGGCGGCCGCGCTCGCGGCCGTCGACCAGCGACAGCGCCAGGAAGCCGCCCAGCGATTCCGGCACGTAGACCAGCTTGCGCTCGAGCGCGAGCGTCGGCTGGCCGGGCGCGCCGCGCACGACCGGTCGCCGCCAGCGCATGGTCCGACGCGGCAAGTCCAGGCAGACGACCCCGTGCTCCGCCGACGCTACGATCAGCTCGTCTGCCGAAGCTGCCAGCGCCCAGACACCCTTGAGCGTGGCGTCGTGGCTGAGGATGTTGCCGTTGGCCAGCTCGAGGCCGTAGAGGCCGCCCGAAAACGAGGCCACGTAGACGGTATCGCCGCTGATCGCCGGGGTCGTGTCCACGTCGACGAAGCGACGCGTGATCGGGATGTCGTCCAGGTCCGCGGAGGTGTCGGTCTGCCACAGCACCGAGCCGTCGCTGCTGTCGAGGGCCACGACGGTGCCGTCGCTGAAGCCGGTGATGACGCGTCGCTCGGCCGCCGCGAGCCCGGCGTGGCCGGTGATTCCAAAGCCTTCAGGCCGCTCGTCACGCCGGTAGCGCCACAGCACCGAGCCGTCCGACCGCGACAAGGCGACGACGGCGTCGACGTCGCTCACCAGGTAGATGGCGTCGGCTTCGAGCACGCCAGCCCGCGAAAACGATTCGCCCAGCTCCACCTTCCAGCGCTCGCTGCCGTCTTCGGCGCGCAGCGAAAGCAACGTGCCGGTGACTGTGGCGAGGTAGAGTTCACCGCGCTCGGCATCCAGCGTCGGTTCGGCTTCGAGCGCCGCGCCCGCTTCAACCCGGTACAGCTCGCGCCCCGACTGGGATAGCGCCAACATCGTGCCCCGCGTCGAAGCCACATAGACCCGCCCACGTATCGTGTCGATGGCGGGGGCCGCCTGCTCCACCGGCACCGCTGTGGCGCGCCGATCGTCGAGCAAGCTTCGCGTCCAGCGCACACTGAAGCCCGGCCCGGCCGCTCGCGTGTGCTCGTCGTCCACCCAGGCCAGCGCCTGGGGACCGCCGAGGCCGCCGCAGCCGCCACCTCCAAGGCCCGCGAAGACCAGGGCCAGCAGCAGCCACCCGAGGCCGCGGCAGCTCCGACCGCAGCGGCGGTCGCTCACTGGGCCTCGTCCGCCGCTTCCGGAGCCGCCTCGGGCGCGGCTTCTTCGCCCGCTGGCGGCTCGGGCGCTTCGGGCTTGTTGCCCAGCGGAATCTGGATCGTCTTGGCGCCACCGCCGCCCGCTTCGACGTTCTTCTGCAGCGCGTCGACGATGTCGTTACTCAGGCCGCCTGGGCGCTTTTCGCCCGCGCCTGCGCCATCCATTTGCTTGCGCAGGGCGTCGATGATTTCCTGGGTGAGCGCTGGATTGCCGCCGCCCTCGGGGCCGACCGGCGGCAGCTGCGCGCTGAGCTTGTTGCCGGTTTTTTCGCCCACCCCCAGCTCGCTCATCAATGTGGCCACGTCCGCCATCACGCTTTCAAAGCGCGCGCCCTGCTCCGGCGGCCGCTTGGCTTCGTCCTCGCTCAGGCTCTTGAGCAAATCAGCGGCTTCCTTGCGCTTGCCCTCGGCCACCAGCATGCGCGCCCGGTGGTAATCGCCCAGGGGCCGGAAGGCGCCGCCCTCGAGCGCGGCCAGCTCCTCGAAGCGCTTGGCGGCCTCGGTTTGCTTGCCCAGGGCTTCGAGCGCGAAGCCGAGGCCCGCGAGCCCTCGCCAGCGCAGGTAGATGTCGTCGTCGGCCCCGTCGAGCACCTGCGCGTAGAGCTTGCGCGCCTCTTCGGCCTTCCCCAGCTCGAGCAGCGCCGCAGCGTGTCCGATCCGCGCCCACGAGGTCGCCGGCCCGTCGGGATCGCGCGCGACGACCGCCTCGAAGCGCTTGATCGCCTGCTCCGCACGCTCGCTGGCACTGCCGAAGCTTTCCTCGGCGTCTTCGGCGTCGGGCGTCGGGTTGTCGGTGCCGACGATGGGCGCCAGCGCCGCGTCGACCGCGCTCTCGAGCAGTGCCGCCGTCTCGTGGGCCGACTTCTGCATGTGCGCCCCGATGCTCAGCCATCCGAGGGCCAAAAGCGTGCCCATGCCCAGCCCGGTCCACACCACGCGCGAGTTCTGCCCGTACCACGACTGCGCCGTGTCCACGCCGTCGGCCACCGCCTCGGCCATCAGTGGTGCCGTTCCGCGCTTGGCGGCCTTCGCCGCTGCCTTGGCTGCACGCCGCGCGGCTACGCGGCTGGCCGCATCCGCCTTGCGCCCGCCGCCTTTTTGCTCCTCGGCTGGCCCCGTTGCCATCGCAAACGCCTTCTTCTTCTGCCCTGTATCGCGACCGATCCGTCGGCCGTGTGCCACAGCCGCGACCGCGGCGGGCGAATACTACACTCGGCCGATCCCAAGTCAATCGCAGCATGCCCGCGGCGAAGTCGGCTACCCTCGGCCGCGGCCTCCCATGCCCCGCCCTACTCCCGCCCTCGCCCTACTCGGTTTCGCCCTGCTCCTGTCTCGGGCAAGCCCGGCGCGCGCCTATGAAGATCAGCTGACCGTGGGCCTGGATCTGGGCTACGCGCTCTCGGCCGGCGATCGGGATTCCACCCACGGCGCCCTGCTGGCGCTGCAGGCGAGTGTCGGCCTGAGCGCCGTCTGGAGCGCCCGGGCGCGCCTCGGCGCCGCCCTGCATCCGGCCAGTCCGACCATGCAGCTGGGCCTTGTCGGCGGCGAGCTGCTCTATTTGATCGACATCCTGGAGCTGGTGCCCGTCTTCGGCCTGGGCGCCGACGCCATGCTGCGGCGCTATCCCGACACCACGGCCGACCCTCCGGAACAACGCCTGGACGCCGCCGTGCACGCGCTATTGGGGTTGGACTACCTGCTGTCGCGCTCGCTGATCCTGGGCCTTGCGCTCCGGCCCCATCTGCGCCTGACCGATCTCGGCGGCGATCCCTTCTATTTCATGGCTTCCGGCGCCGTCTCCTGGGTCTTCGACCTCTGAGCCGGTCCCGGCGGGCAGTCCGCGTCCGGCGGCCCCGCGACCTCCAAGAGCTTCTCGATCTTGGCCAGCTTGGCCGGTCCGATGCCCCGCACCCGCACCAGCTGCCCTACGGCCGCAAACGGCCCGCTGCGCGTGCGATCCTCGACAATGCGGGCCGCCAGCTGAGGTCCGATGCCGGGCAGCAGCCGCAGCTCGGCGGCGTTGGCGCAGTTGAGCTGCAGCGCTTCGCCCCGGCGCAGGGCCGCCAGCGCGCGCCCCTGGGCCGGCTGCGGCGCAGGCCGATCCGCTGCTGTCGTCTGCCGCGCCGTTGGGCCAGACCTGGTTGCGGGCACCGGCTGTCGCTGGGCCAGGGCGGCCAGCGACAGCGCGCAGACCAACAGCCCGAGCGCTCCGACGCCGTGTCGCGTGGGGATCATCATTTCCGATATCGGCCAAGCCGCGCGCCGGTATCGGAAAACGAGAAAAAAATCGGTCAGCCAGAGGCTTCGGATTCGGACGCGGACTGCCTGTCGGGAGCGTCGTCGGCCCCAGAGCCGCTGTTTTCGCTGTTGTCGTCGCCCTCGTCGCCCTCGTCGCTCTTCTCCGGCGCAGCCACCGGCTTGACCACGGGCTTGCCGAATTCCTTGCGCAGCTTCCTGGCGAGCTTGTCCAGCATCATGCGCTCGACGTAGCTCGGCAGGCTCGGCACCTGCACCGTGACGCGCACCCCACCGTTGACTTCGACCACCTCCACGCTTCCGGGAACCGACTTCGCGCCATTTGGATAGTCGAAGAGGAAATAGCCGTCCTGCCGGTCTTTTTCGGCGATCGGGCTTTGCAGGTCCACGCGCATCAGGCGCACCGCCGCGTTCCACACCACCGACAGCGGATACTGAAAGACCTGGGCCTTGCGGGCCTCGACGGGCGAAGCCAGGGCCAGAAGAAGGGCAAAAGCCAAGCAAAGTGCTCGCAACACCTTCCCCTTGTGCCCCGCATCCGCTTTCGCGACCAAGTTTTCGGCCAGCTTGGGGGCCGCGAGCGAGCCCTTAGCCCCGAGCGGGCCCTGAGGCTTCCGGCGGTCCCGCCGCGCCTTCCTCGGGCAGCCCGATCATGTCCCCCATGCGCAGCTGCATGGCGTAGAGGGGGATCACGCCCGCGACCACCATCACCAGCGACTGCATTAGGTAGAGCAGGAAGATGAAGACCGCCCCCGCGCTCACCACCTCCGATTCGGGAAAGTACAGCCGTAGGGCCGCCGCCACCGCCAGCTGAAAGTTGCCGAAGAGGCCCGGCCCCGTGGGCAACAGGATCCCGATCGCCAAAACCCCCATCACCGCCGCCGCATGCCCGGGCTCCATCGGCAGCCCGCAACCGACGCCGAGCAGCCACACGCCGCCCGCGTTGCAGCCCCAGTACAAGAGCGACTCGAAAAGAAAGCCGGCCGCCAGCTTTGGATCGCCGATGGAGCGGATGCCGTCGGCCACGTTGGCCACTTTCTGCGAAAGCGTGTGCGCGAGCTTCGGCAAAAACCAGCCCAGGGTCACCTCCGTGAGCCGCACCGCCAGCCGCCGCTGCCACAGAAAGGCCGCCAGCGCCGCAAATGCCGCGCCGAAGAGCGTCAGCGCCGCGTAGCCGTAGAGCGGCAGGTGGGTCGCGATGGGGTCGCTGCTTTCGACCCGATCCAGCACCAGCAACGCCCAGGCCACGCACAGGCTCGTGATCAACCCGTCGACCACGCGCTCGACGGCCACCGTGCCCAGGCCCACCGAGATCGGAATGCCGTGCCGCAACTTGGTCAGCGCCGGCCGCGCCAGCTCGCCCAGGCGCAGCGGCAGCGCGAAGATCGCGAAGAAACCGATCCAGTTCAGCAACACCACGTCGCGCATGGGAACGTGCTGGACCGGCGCGATGAGAAAGCGCCAACGGCTGGCCCGCAGGAAGTGCAGGATCAGCAACGATACCAGGTAGCCCGCCACCGCGAGCGGCTCCACGCGTGCCCACAGGGCGGCCTCGGGCCACAGCGGCACGCCGCCCCGCTCGGCCAACCAGGCGAAGAGCGCGCCCAGGGCCATCGAGATGAGCAGCTTGGGGGCGATGCGCCTGAGCAGCGAGGGCTTCTTCGCCGGAGTCGCGCGCTGGGTCTCCGAGGTCCCGAGCGCGCGCTCGCTGGCGGCGGTCATCGGTCCACCTCGCCGCGCAGGATGCGCCGCGGTCGTTCGTCGAGCATGGCCTCGGCTTCAGCCTCGCCCACGCGTTTGCGCAGGCGCGCGATGCCCTCGGCCACGCGTGCCACGTCGGAGGGTTTGTGGGCGTCGCTGCAGGCGGCGTAATACACGCCCTCGGCCAGCATGCGCTCGGCGGCCTTGCGCGGGCGCCGCCCGTACTTGCCCTCGAGGCTCATCACGTCGAGCAGCGGCAGCACGCCCTGCTGCAGCAGGCGCTCGATGGCGCCGGTGCGGCTGTAGAGGGGCGCGTAGCGCTCGGGGTGGGCCAGCACCGGGCGCACGCCCTTGAGGTTCATGCGAAAGACCCGCTCCTCGAGGCCCAGGGGAATGGCATCGACGGGCAGCTCGATCAGCGCCGCCCTTTCGCCCGGATAGGGCAGAACCTGGCCGCGCTCGAAGCGCGCCCAAAAAACGTCGTCGCAGAAGTGCTCGGCCGCGAGTCCCAGGGCGGGCATGCCCTCGTCGCGCCCACAGGCCGCCTGAAAGCGGGCGAAGTGGGCCTGCAGCTCGATGCGTTCGTTGTCGAACATCGCCGTGCGCATGTGGGGAGTGGCCACGATGGCGCCGAAGCCGATGCCCGAGAGCCCGCGGCACAGCTCAACACCCTCCTGCCGCGTGTGCACCCCGTCATCGACCGCCGGGATGTAGTGGCTGTGCAGGTCCACGTAGCCCGGCCGCGCCAGGATCGCCTGCAGCTCCGGATCGGAGTCGGCCGCGGAGTGCATCAGGGCTCACCCCTCCCCAGCGCGTCGACCGCGCCGAGCAGCCGCTCGCGCTGGTTCAGCGCCGGCTCGTCGAGCACCTGCTGCAGTAGAATTTCGAGGATCTCTCCGATGCGTCGCCCGGGCGGGATGCCCAGCCGCTGCATCACGTCGCGACCCGAAATCGCCAGGTCGCGCGTTCCCAGAACCGCCCCCGCCGCAAGCTCCTGCTGCACACGCTCGGCCAGTTCCTCGAGCTGCTGCAGCTCCTCGCCCACGTCGCGCCCCTTGGCCAGCGCGTCGGCCCGCGCCAGCGCCAGCAGGTCATCGATGCGCTCCGGCGTCACGCGCTTGATGAAGCGCCGCACGGCCGCTGCCGACCACTGGGGCGTGTAACAGACCAGGTGGTGGCGCACCAGGTCGACCACCTGGTCGCGCTCATGGTTGGAGAAGCGGTAGCGCTGCAGCCAGCGCTCGGCGATGCCCGCACCCACCCGCTCGTGCTCGTAAAAGGTGTAGTCGCCGGTCTTGTCCGACAGCTGGCGCGTGGCCGGCTTGCCGATGTCGTGCAAAAGGCCCGCCAGCCGATGGATCGGTCCGCGCTCGCAGGCGTCCATGCACACCATGGTGTGGGTCCAGACGTCGTGGGCGTGATAGCTGTTTTGGACGCAGCCCACCTGCTGCATGAGTTCGGGGCAGGTGACGCCAAGGATGCCCGTGGCGCGCATCACCTCGAAGGCCCGCGAGGGCGCGCGCGCCGTGAATGCCTTGAGCCATTCGTCGCGCACGCGCTCGGGCGAGACCTTGGCGAAGACATCCAAACATTGGGTCATCGCCGCCTGTGTATCATCGGTGATTTGGAACTCCAGGGTGGCCGCAAAACGCGCGGCCCGCAGCACGCGCAGGCCGTCCTCGGAGAAGCGCTCGGAGGCCACGCCCACCGTCTGCAGCCGCCCCATGGCCATGTCCGCGAGCCCCCCGAAGGGGTCGATGAGGCCCCCATCCAGGGGGTCGAAGGCCAGGGCGTTGACGGTGAAATCCCGCCGCGCCAGGTCGCCCTCGATATCGTCGATGAAGAAGACCCGATCGGGGCGGCGGCCATCGCTGTAGCCGCCCTCTCCGCGCAGCGTGGTGACCTCGTAGGGCTCGCCACCGAAGAGCACGGTGACGGTGCCGTGGTCGATGCCGGTGGGGATCACCTGCTCGAAGATGCCCATCACCTGTTTGGGAGTGGCGCTGGTCGCCAGGTCCCAGTCGCCGGTGGGCCGGTCGAGCAGGATGTCGCGCAGGCTGCCCCCGACCACCCAGGCGCGGAAGCCGGCCTGTTGAAAGCGACGGCAGAGTTCGACGACGGGCTCGGGGACGGCCCCGGTGGGTACGTAGGGAAGCGGCATGGTCAGACGCCCGGGCCGATGGCGCCCGGGCGGGCGCATGTTGAACCCGGCCGCCGGTCGAGGCAACCGCGCGGGCGCTCACTTTACCCCTCCAGAGCCGCCCACAAATGCGCCGTCTGGGGGCGATCAGCCACCAAGTCGCGCATCCAGTAGTGCTAAGCTGCATCACGGCCAGCCGGGTCGTCCCGCGTCAAAAGCCCCGCCGCCTTCGCCAGTCGCGCCCCACTTTTCCCTTCCCCCTTCGGCTCCACATCCCATGAATCGCTGGCTTCGACCCGCCCTCGCCATCTTCGCAATCGGCGCCGCCACCTGCATCACCTTCGTGTGGCCCAAGCAGAACGGCCTCGATTTCGACATTGATACTTCCCCCCGGGCGCAAGCCGCCAAGCGTCGGGTGCCCTACGACCTATCCGAGGTGCGCGTCCTCAAAACGGTCATCACCAAGGTCAACCAGAACTACGTCGAACCCGAGCGCATCGACCATCGCAACATGCTGCTGGCCGGCCTCAACGCCATCCAGCGCGTGATCCCGCCGGTGCTGGTGCACTACGACCGCGGCGATCCCAAGTTCCGGCTTCAGGTCAACGATGTCTTCAAGGAGTTTCGCGCCGACGACGTCAACTCGCCCTGGTCTCTGACCTGGCGCTTCCAGGACATCTTCAAGTTCCTGCAGAAGAACCTGCAGCAGGAAGACGTGAAGCTGCGCGACGTGGAGTACGCGGCCGTCAACGGAATGCTGCGCACCCTCGATCCGCACTCGGTGCTGCTGACCCCCGAGGAGTACTCGGAGATGCAGCTGAGCACGCGCGGCGAGTTCGGCGGGCTCGGCATCGTGATCTCGATTCGCGACGGGCAGCTGACCATCATCCGCCCCATGCCGGGCACGCCCGCCTTCCGTGCCGGGCTCAAGAAAAAAGACCGCATCGTCAAAATCAACGACGAGTCAACGCTCAACATGCCGCTCGAGGAAGCCGTCTCGCGGCTGCGAGGCAGTCCGGGCTCCAAGGTCGCGGTGTGGATCGTGCGCGAAGGCGCCAAGGGCTTCACCAAGCCGCGCCGTTTCGAGCTGACGCGAGCGGTGATCCACATCGACTCGGTGGAGTCGCGCATGCTCAGCGATGCCATCGGCTACCTGCGCATCTCGAACTTCCAGTCCAACACCTGCGACGACATGAAAGCGGCGCTGCGCAAGATGCACAAGGAGCGCATGCGCGGGCTGGTTTTGGACCTGCGCGATAACCCGGGCGGCCTGTTGCAGCAGGCGGTGTGCGTCGCCGATACCTACCTCTCGAGCGGCACCATCGTCACCACCTCCAGCAACGACCCCGACAAGCGTGAACGCAAGCTGGCGCGCAGCGAGGGCACCCAGCCCTTCTACCCGGTGGTGGTACTGCAAAACGGCGGCAGCGCTTCGGCCAGCGAGATCGTGGCCGGCGCCCTCAAGAATCACGACCGTGCCCTGATTGTGGGCGATCGCACCTTCGGCAAGGGTTCGGTGCAGGTCCTCTACAGCGACGACACCGACGGCTGGGCGCTCAAGCTCACCATCGCCCAATACCTGACCCCCGGCGACATCTCGATCCAGAGCGTGGGCATCGTTCCCGACATCGAGATCGAGCCCATGACCGTCGACAAGGACGACCTCGATCTGCACGGCCACAGCGGATACCTGCGCGAGTCCGACCTCACCGCGCACCTCACCCACGTGCGCGCCCGCGACGGGCAAAAGCCGAGCCACGTGCTGCGCTACTATCTGCCCAAGGAAACGCGCCAGCGCCTGCGCGAGGCCAGCCCCGACGAGATGGAGGAAAACGAGCGCGAGGCCGAGTTCCTCACGCGCTTCGCCCGCGAGCTGCTTTCGCTGGCCACGCGCCCCGGCCGCCGCGAGCTGCTACGCGACGCCGAGCCCGTGATCGAAGCCACCGTGTCCAAGGAGATGACGCGCGCCGAGGCCGAGCTCGCCAAGCTCGGCGTCGACTGGAGCCTGGGCGAAGACCAGGGCGCAAGCGACGTCGAGGTCGAGGTCAGCACCAACCGCAAGGACCACATCGGCCGCGCTGGCGAGGCCTTCGACCTGCGCGTCAGCGTGCACAACAAGGGCAAGGCGCCCCTCTATCGGCTGCGCGCTGTCACCCACAGCGACAACCGGCTCTTCCACGAGCGGGAGCTGATCTTCGGCAAGCTCGCCCCCGGCGAGCGCCGTAGCTGGAGCACCACGCTCGGGGTCTGCCGCAGCGAAGACGAGGACAAAAAGCGCGAGTGCGTGCTGCCCAAGACCCTCAGCGACCGCGCCGACGGCATCAAGGTCGAGTTCGACGAAGCCCACGGCCACGCCCCCAAGAGCGCCGAGATCCGCACCCAGGTGCACGCCATCGACGCACCGCAGTTCGCTTACACGCTGCACGTGGCCGACGACGCCCGTGGCAATGGCGACGGCAAGGTACAGCGCGGGGAAATGGCCACTGTCTACTTGCGCATCAAGAACACCGGCAAGGGTGTCAGCGAGGAGACCGTCGCCAACCTGCGCAACGTCAGCGGGCGCGGCGTGCTGCTGCACGCGGGGCGCTTCCAGTTGGAAAAGCTCGGCGCCGGCCAGGAACGCATGGTCGCCTTCAAGTTCGAGGTGCTGGAAGACTTCACCGAGGCCGAAGCCAAGCTCGAGGTTAGCGTCGGCGATTCCGTAATGCAGGTCAGCGCCGGCGAAAAGTTCCAGGTGCCGGTTGGGGAGGCGCCCGGTGCCGAGAGGCGTCCGGCGGAGGCCACGGGGCCCGTCAACGCCCGCGCCGGCGCGGCGGTGCTCGAAAGCCCGGAGAGCGACGCGAAGGTCGTCGCCCGGGTGGCCAAGGCCGCCATCGCACTGCCGGCCCAGGCCCGCCTCGGCAAGTACACGCGGGTCGATCTGGGCGGTGGACGCCCCGGTTGGGTCCACGAGCAGGATCTGCTGCCGGCGGCGGCCGCGGGCGGGCGCGTCGACGACGTCATCGCCCACCGCCCGCCACACGTCGAAGTCGACCACGGCGGCGCCCTGGTGACCACCAAGCCCACCCTGCGCGTACGCGGTCAGGCCACCGACGATCGTATCGTGCGCGACCTCTACATCTTCGTCGGCCCGCACAAGGTCTACTACTTGAGCAACCGCAGCGATGGATCCCCCGAGCGAGCCGCGTTCGATACCACCGTACCATTGCGCCCCGGGATCAATTACGTCACCGTCGTCGCCCGCGAGGACAACGAAGTCATGGGTCGTGAGACCTTCATCGTGCGCCGCGATGGCCCCGATGGAGCCCTGCTCGAGACGCCCAAGGGCGACGACCTCGATCCCTTCTTCGACACCGACGGGCTCGAGCCCTAGGGCGGCGTCCGAGCACCACCCAGCCAAAAAAGAGAGCAACGCTGCGATGCGAATCGTCTGTCTCGATCTCGAAGGCGTGCTGATCCCGGAGGTGTGGATCAACTTCGCCGAACGCACCGGTATCGAGGAGCTGCGGCTGACCACCCGCGACATCCCCGACTACGACGAGCTGATGACCCGCCGCCTGGCCATCCTGGACGAGCACGGCCTGGGCCTGCCCCAAATCCAGGAAGTCATCGACGGCATGGAGCCCCTGCCCGGTGCCGCCGACTTCCTGGCGGCGTTGCGCGCGAGCTACCAACTCGTGATCCTCTCGGACACCTTCTACGAATTCGCCGAGCCCTTCATGCGCAAGCTCGGCTGGCCCACCCTTTTCTGCCATAGCCTGCAGGTCGCCGCCGACGGCCACATCGAGGCCTACCGGCTGCGGCAGCAGGACCAGAAGCGCAAGGCGGTGGCGGCGCTCAAGGACCTGGCCTTCCAGGTGGTCGCCTCGGGGGACTCCTACAACGACACCACCATGCTGGCCGAGGCCCACGCGGGCATCCTCTTCCGGGCTCCGAACAACGTCATCGCCGAGTTCCCCCAATACCCTCACACCACCGAATATCCGGCCCTGCGCGCCGCCATCGACGCAGCCTTCGAGAGTCTCGCTGAGGGCTGACTTCTGGCGCGCAAACACGCGGAATTACCCACATTATCCGACATCGCAGCAGCTTTACACCCGCGATAAAGGATGCTACGGCCACCAGGACGCTTGGCGAGCAAAGCCAATCGGGCCTCTCCGATCCGCACCGGCACCGGACCTCGTTTCTACCTTCCACTGGCGAGTCCTGACCTCGCCAGGCCACGAAGCAAAGGCACGACGGGCGCCGCCGCGGCCCCCGGAAGCGCCCCGTTGCCTTGCTCCGAAGTGGCGCCCAATCGCACCTGCCGCGGCTCTTTCCGCGGTGTCACCGACCCGAGGTTAGCGGGGGAAGATGGCAAAATCAGTAAATAAATCCGGGGGGCGGAACACCGCCGCCAAACAGGAGAAGGGCTCGGGGAAGAGCGCCTCCAAGAGTCCGACCAAGAGCGGCTCCAAGGCCCCGACCAAAGCCCCGACCAAGACCACGAGCAAGGCCTCCGCCAAGTCGACGCCGACGGCAGGGGGCAAGGGCCAGGCCAAGACCACGCCGAAGAGGCCAGCCAAGTCGGCTCAGTCGGCTCCGGTCGCGGCCGAAGGCGAGGTTCGAGGCACCAAGACCAGCAGGCCGAGCAAGGCCCCACCCGCCAAGCCCGAGAAAAACGGTAAATCCGCAATGCCCAGCAAGGACGAGAAAACCGCCGCCCCCGCCGAGCCGAATCCGGCTCCCAGCCCGGATGGCAAAGCTAGCGGCAAAGCCAGCGCTGCCAAGGCTACCAAGGCCTCCAAGACCCCCAAGGCCCCCAAGGCCCAGGCCAAGGGCGAGGCTGGCGAATCCAAGAACCAGCTCAAGGCGCGCTTCGCGCAGCTATCGAGTGCCACCCACGAGATCAGTGGCCTCAAGCGCTCGCTGCAGAAGACCTTCTTCGACGTCGGCCTGATCCTGCAGCGTATCCAGAACGAGCGCCTCTACGAAGTGAAGGGCTACGGCTCCTTCGAATCATTCGTGGAACGGGAAATCGACATCAACAAGGCCGTGTGCATGAAGACCACGCGCATCGTCGAGGTACTGCCACGCGAGGAAGCGTTGGCGGCCGGCCTCGAGCGTTCAGCGGCGGCCGTTGCGGCCCTGGACGGCGAGTCCCAGCCCACCCCAGGACATCGACCCGCCGGAAGCCCCGGCGGCTTGGTGCCACTGCACAAGCTCTGACAGAGCGGCCGCGTATCAAGCCCGTTGCCCCAAACCGGGCGGCGGGCCCCGCCTCAGGGTTCGCTCGGCGCCGCGAAGAGGTCGGCGAAGCGCTGCAGCACATCGGGTACGCTGCCGTGCCGTCGGCGATGATTCCAGATCACAGGGGTCAAGAGGTCGACCGCGAAGCTGACGGGGATGCGCTCGAGGTCGCCCCCGTCGGCCAGGGTGCAAGCGCGTTCTTCGGCGGCCGCGGTGGTGGTGATCGGTTCGAAGAAGACTTCGACGATGCCCTCGCCATCGCGCCAGCTCACGCCCAGCGCTTCCAGGAAGTGGCCGTGCAGCGGTCGCAGCACGACCAGGCTGCCGCTGTGACCATCGCCGCACAGCAGCGCCTTATTGTCGGCTTCAGCACAGCGCAGACCTTCGTCTCCGGCCGCAGACATCTCCGAGGCGATGCGTCGCGCTACGGCGATGTCGTCCTCGACCGCGAGGAGGGACGCCAGCACCGACGACGAGCAGATGCCCTCGCGGGCCGAGTCGCTCACCACCGCGTCGATCACTCGAAGCCGCGACTCGATGCCGAGTGCTGCATAGGCCAGCGCCAACCCTTGCGCAGCGCTCGGCTCGCGGGCCGAAGCCTTCAGCAGCTCGCTGAAAGCATCGGTTGACCGGATTCCATTCTCCGGTGCCCCCCGTGACTTCGCCAGTGTCGGTCCGCCGCTTCGCTCGGAGTTTGACACAGCTGGAGGGCTTACACTCCTGGGGCGCATGGTTCCATGAAAAACCGACTTGGCTCGCAAAGTTTTTCTTCCCGGCTATCATCGGGCGCGGAATCGCGGGGCATGACGGACGACGATTTCATCCATCAATACGAGGACTTCGTTCGCCACATCGTGGCGCGCACCCTGGTGCAGCTCGGCATACGCGATGGGCACGAGGATCTGCTCTCCTATGCTTACACGGGTCTGCTCGAAGCCCGCGAGCGCTACGACGCCGGCCGCGGCACCCCCTTCAAGGCCTTCGCCTACTATCGTGTGCGCGGCGCTGTCATCGATGGCGTGCGTCGCATGGCCCACATGCCGCGCCGCGCCCACGCTCGGATGCAAGCGTTGGAGGCCCTGGATACGAGCGCCGAAGCGCAGGCGCCCAACACCTCAGAGCCCGCTCCCAACGCCGCTGCCGCCCTCGGCGCCATCAAGGCCACCTTGGATCGCGTTACCACCGCCTACGCGCTGGCGCAGGCGGCCGGTCAGGACCCCGACGACCAGGGGGATGATCCGGAACGCTCGGCCATGCTGTCAGAGCGCCGCGCCGCCGTTGCCGAAGAAGTCGAGCGATTACCCGAGAGGGAGCGCATGCTGATCCGCGGTTATTACTTCGAGGGCCGCCATCTCGAGGACATCTGCAAGGAGATCGGCGTTTCCAAGTCCTGGGGCAGCCGCACGCATACGCGCGCGCTGTCACGCCTGCGCATCGCATTGGATCAAAGCAAATAGAAGCGATAGCCGAGTGTGGGCGTGATGTTGGCCGCGCTGCTCTTGCCCGTGAGTGTGTGCTCGAGCTTGGCGTAGCCGAAGTCGATGTCGAGCAGCAGTGCGCCCGGGCCCACGGCGTACTCGCAGCCGAGCGCCACGAAGAAACCGAGCTGGGTCGATTGCTCTTCGAACTCGGCAAAGGCCTGAGCGTCGCGCGTGCCGTTCGAGTAGGTGCGCAGCAAGAAGATGCGCCCGCCGGCCGCGAGGCTCGCGTTGAAGGCGCTCTTGCGCTCGAGGAAGCGAAAGCGCGGACCCAGCGAGAAGGTCAGCTCCTGCTGTAGGATCTCCGCGTCGTAGGTGCCCTCGTCACGCTGCTCCTCGAAGGCGTTGCCCGGCGGCGCATAGGCGCCCGAGGCGAAGACTTCGAGGCGCTGATCGATAAATGGCAGGCGGTAACCCAGTTCGAGACCGGCAGCCACGTGGGTGCCGAGCTCGCTGAAGGGTTGCGGCAGAATCGCGCCCACTTCGGCGCCGACCACCAGCGCTCCGGGGATGCCCTCGTCGGCATCGCCCGCGGGCGCTGACAGCCCGGCCGAGTCGACTGCGAGCGATGCACTCGCATCTTGCTCCTGGGCCAGGCCGCTGGCGGGAAGCGCCGATGCCAACGCTGCGATGAAGTATGCAAGCCGTCCCATCATAGCACCGTCTTCTCCATGCTCGCGGTCGCGCCGCTCGAGGTACTGCCGCCCACCACGTAAATGAAAGCGCTCTCCACGGCGCCTCCGGCGAGATAACGGGGAGTCAATAGGCGCACGCCCTCGTTATTCCAGTTGATCAGCTCGGGAACGCTGCCCGGGTCGATCTCGGCCTTGACGTTGCCATCGCTGGGCGCCGACTGCGCGCCCCCGAAGGCGAAAAGCGAACCGCCACCGGCAACACCGGCGTAGCCCGCGCGCGGCGGCGTCATCGAGACCGTCTCACTCCAGCTCAAATCGCCGCCGGCGACGACTTCGGCCACGTCGACATTGGACGAGCCGGCACCACCAGCGGCGTAGACGTAGGTCACGCCCGCAGGCACCTGCACCGCTTCGACGTGGGTGACTGCGTAGGCGCTGAGTTCGGAGCGCGCCGCCGACAGTGCGCCGCCGCCACCGACCCACGACGAAGCAGCCTGATGGCTGGAGTCGGCCGCCACCGTGACGCCCAGTCGCTCCCAGCTGGCCAGCGCGCCCGAGCCGTCGCGACCACCGATGGCGTAGAGATGCCAGAGGGAGGCGTCGACCGGATCGCGTGCCGCCGTCAATCCGGGAGCCTCGCGGGCTTCGGAGAGCTCGCCCAGCGCCATCCAGACGCCCGTGGCGCCCAGGGGCAGAGGAGAGCCGCCCTCGAGGGAGCCGGACGTGCGGGTGTCTTCGTAGGAGGTGATGTCGCCCCCTTGCACCTCGGCCAGCAGCTCGATTTCCCCCACGGCCTGCTCGCCGCTTTCGCTGCGGTAGATGCGGTAGCCCTTGGCGCCCGGCACCGCTTCCCAGATCAGGGTCGGCACCAGTGCCCCCTCGATGCGATCGGAAAGCGTAATCGCCAGGGGATCGCCCGCCAGGGTTTCACCGCCCGGATTGGACGGATCGTCGTCGGCCATGACGGCGCTGATGCGATAGTACCAAACGCCGCTGCCGATGCCCTCGCCTTGTTCGGCGCGCCGGGCGGCCACGTCGGTGATCGCCGGCGCCGCCAGCGGATCGAGCACCTGGGCCCGCAGGACCGAGCGCGTGGGCTGCGAGCCGTCATTGCCGCCGACGAGGTAGAGGTAGCGGCCGATGCGGGCGACGGCTGCCAGCGTGCGCGGCCCCGGCAGCGACACCGGCTGCTCGAACCACGTGCCGGGTTCACCGAAGATGTCGATGGGCGTGCTCTCGACCGAGGCCGTGGCCCCCGAAGGGCTGCCATCGTCGCCGCCGATGGCGTAGAGGAAGCGCGCGGCGCGCGTGACGCGGGCGGCTGCCACCGCCGGGGCGCGCCGCGCGCGGGTCATCTCGGGCCCCGAGGAGAACTCGTTGAGGTTCAATGAGGGGTTGGCGATGCCGATGGCCGAGTACTCGAAGTAGCTACCGTCGGCGTTGTGCACGGTGACCACGCAGACGGTGCCCTGGTCGAGGGAGCTGACGTCGAGCGTGAAGTCGAAACTGCTGGCACTACCGCCATCGATAAGTTGCCCATCGAGGGTCAGCTCGCCACCGCCGGGAGAGCGGCACAGGGCGGCGACTGCGCTCGGAGCGAGGTTTTCGCCATCGACGGTCATGGTCTTGATGCCGTCGTTGCGCAGGTAGTTGGGGGTGACGCTGTCGACCACAGGCGGGGCGTTGGCGGTCACCTGGAATGCGGCTTCCAGGATGCCCACCTTGCCGTCGGGGTTGACCACGATGAGGTCGTAGCTGCCGACCGGCAGTCCCGAGGGCACCACACCCGTGAGCCTATCGCCGCTGACAAAGGCCACCGAGCTGAGCGTGCTAGCAACGGTGCCAGGGCCGGGATCGACTGGATTGAGGTAGGCCCGGGGCACCTGCGCAAAGCCGCTGCCGCTGATGGTCACCGGTGTCGGGGCGTCGCTGAAGCCAAAGCGCGGGTCGATCTCCGCCAGGAGGCTCGGCTCCACCGTATCGGTCACGCGCACGCCTTCGACGAGGGTGGCCTGGCAGCCGTTTGCGCTCGTGACTCGCAGTGAACAGGTGCCGGGAGCCGCGCCCGCCGGTACGATCGCCTGCAGACGATTGTTGCGGTCGGGGTCGGCGGTGAAGTCCAGGTTGACCTCGGCCCCGCCCTCGCATTCGACCAAATCCACGGCCTCGACGATGCCCAGATTCACGCCGTAGACCGTGATCTGCGTGGCGATGCCGTCGTAGACCACGCCGGGGTCGGCCCAGAAGACCAGTAGGCCGTCGGCCAATACCGTCAGCCGAATCGGGCCTCCCTCGGCGCGGGTTCCGTCGGGGTTTGTCACCGTCACGTCGTACTCGCCCGAGGTCAGGCCCAGGCTGGCGCGCGTGGTGAAGTGCAACTCGGTCTGCGAGACCCATTCCACGTCTTCATCGGCGATGCAGATGGGCTCGGCGTCCGATACCGTCTCACCGTCGGCGCCGCTGACGCGGGTCAAGCAGACCTCGGGCATCTGAATGCGCGCGTCCTTGGTGGCTCCGTCGACCACCATGGGGCTAAGCTTCGTGCCATGGATCACAAAGGACTGCAGCTCGTCGCCGCAATAGGTCAGCTCATCCTCCTCGACGGTAGGCTCCTTTGGCCCCTTGAGACGATGGCTGCAGGCGACTGCACAAACCTGCAGCACCAACGCAGAGATGAGCATGGCCCTGCCCCGACCAGGCCGAATTGGGCTAAAGCCGCAGCGGGCTCTGTGGGCAGGTTCTGACATGCCCTGACGCAGTACGCCGTCCACGGCGGACGCACTCGCGGGCGAAGGGGGAGCTTCGACGTGAGATGGCATTGCTGTATGGAAGCGGTGGGCGGGCCATCGGTTGAAAGACAATGTCCCTTTTCTGCCGATCGGGGGCGCTGCGCTGCGCTGTGCTTCAGGGCAGCGCCGACCAGGCGATGCCGGCCGCCAGCGGCAGCCGCAGGCGAAAGCCGCCGGCCAGGGCAAACGCTGTTTCGCCGCCGACCCGCCTGAGGCCTCCACCGAGGAAAAAGCCCACCCCACCGCGACCGAAGGAGACGCCCCGATGCTGGGGTCTGTAGCCGGTTCCCATGCGCGGGCCGTCGCGGCGAAAGCTCCACTCCACCACGGCACCGGCGTCGAGACCAAAGCCCAGGGCGTCGCGCCCCGGCCCCGTGCTCCACAGGGGACCGGCGCCCAGATACGGCCCGAGGCGCGCTTGCCCGACGCCCCCGGCGATCCACGGGTAGCCCTCGAGCTGGAGCTGCAGGGCGTGCAGGTAGGCGCTGCGCCAATAGGGCAGATCGGCCACGTAGCCGACGCCCAGGTCGAAGCGCCGCATGGAGCGCGCGTCGAAGGGGGCGAGCGGCCGCAGCGAGACCTCGAAGCGGCCACTGGGCACCGGACCGGCCTGCTTCAGCTCGTCGTCGACTACGCCGACGCGCTGGTCGAGGCCGCCGACGCCCAGGTGCATCACCACGGGCGGCGAAGCATAGGGCACGCAGCCCGGGCCGAGCACCGACACCAACCACAGCCCGAGCGACAACACCCCCGTGCGCACCATGGCGAGCAGTATGCGCGATTTCCCGCTGAATTGGCGCCCCCCTGGGCGGCTTCGAATTGACAGCGCGGGCGCGGTGCCCGATCACCGCAGCCGATGCGGCTCGCTCCTTATCTGGCGTTCTTCCTTTCCGGCGCCTCGAGCCTGATCTTCCAGATGATCTGGAGCCGCATGCTCCACCACGTCTTCGGCTCGTCGTCGGTGGCGATCTCGTCGGTGGTGTCGATCTTCATGGGCGGGCTGGGGCTGGGGGCCTTTCTCTTCGGCCGCTACGCCGACCGCATCCGCAAGCCGCTGCAGCTCTACGCCTGGGCCGAGCTGGGCGTGGCCGTCTTCGCCCTGGCCGTGCCCTGGCTGGTGCGTCCCGACGGTTGGCTGGCGTGGGTCAACGCAGCCCTGCGCCACCAGCTGGGCGCCGAGTCGGGCGCCTTCATGGTGGCGCGCTTTCTGTGCATCGTGCCGGTGCTGATCGTGCCGACCACGCTGATGGGCTCGACGCTGCCGCTGCTGTCGCGCCACTTCGTTTCGAGTAGTGAACGGGCCGACAGCGCCAGCGCCCGCGTGGGCACGCTCTACGCGGTCAACACCGCCGGCGCCGTCATCGGCGTGCTGCTGGCCGGCTTCGTGCTGATGCCGAACTTCGGCGTGCGCGCGGCCAACTTCACGGCCGTGGGCATGAATCTCTCGCTGGCGGCGTTGATCTTCGCCCTTTCCCGCTACCTGCCGGCCGCCGCCGGCGCCGCCGCCACCCGGAGGCCCGCAAACGACGCGAGCGAGGCGCCGGTCGAGCTTCCGGCCCAGGCGCCCTACCCGCGTTCCATCCGCCTGGTGGCCGCCCTGTGCTTCGCGGTCTCGGGGCTGTGTTCGCTGGCCTACGAAGTGGTCTGGTCGCGCGCCCTGATCAATACCATCGGCGCTTCGGTCTACGCCTTCGCACTGATCCTGATGACCTTTCTGGTCGGCATTGCGGGCGGCAGCGCCATCGCCTCGCACCTGGCAACGCGTGCGCGCGGCCAGCTCGGCGGCCTCGCCCTGGTCGCCGCCCTGACCACGCCCGTGGCCCTGTTGCCCCTGGCCATCCGCCATGGGCTCGTCGCCTACGCCGCCAGCAGCGGGCTCGCGCTCGCGGCCATCGGGCTGTCGCTGCGCACCGGACGCAAACGCGTGCAGCAGCTGGCCCTGCTCGATGCCGATGCCACCCAGAACTCCGGCGCGGGCCATGGCGGTGCGCCGCTCCTGCTTGCGCTGCCCGCGACCACGGCCCTGGTCGTCGCCGTCTACGACCAGAGCCGCCTGGGTTGGATCCTGCTGGCCGTGGTGCTGAGCGTGACGGCGCTGTTGCTGGTGCTGACGCTGCTGCGCGGTCGCGACCTGCTGCTGCTCGCCGCCTGCCAGCTCTACATCGCCGCCGCCACCTTCGTCAGCGACCTCTTCGCCGACGAGATCTCGCTGACCTTCGCCTCCATGGTGGTACCGCTCTACGAAGCCCTGGGCGAGCACGTCGACCGCGTGATGGCGCTGATGTTCGTGACCTCGGGCCTGTGCGTGCTGCCCTCGGCCCTGGGCATGGGTGCCATCTTTCCGCTGACCCTGCGCGTCTTCAGCGCTGGCGGCGAGCGCATTGGGCGCGAGGTCAGCCTGGTCTACTCGGGCAACACCGTGGGCTCCATCGTCGGCGCCTGGCTGCCGGGCTTCGTGCTGATGCCGGCCTTGGGCATGCAGGCCACGCTGCACGCGGCCATGGCGCTCAACCTGTTGATGGCCCTGGCGTTGGTGCTGGTCGCTGCGGGCGCCGCCGCTGGGGCCTCGGCCGAGCGCCGCGCCGCTTTCTTGCTGGCGCCCGCGGTGCCGGCCTTGATCGCGCTCTTGTACGTCCTGACCGCCGCCGGCTCGCCGCTGACCTGGAACCTCACGCGCATGACGCTGGGCGTCTTTCGTATTTCCCTGGCCCGCGACGTGCTCGACGCCGAGGCCTGGGGGGAACCCGACCTCGTCTACTACCACGATGGCCTCTCCACCACCGTCAGCGTCGAACGCTGGGGCCGGCATTACTCGCTGAAGAACAACGGCAAAGTCGAAGCCAGCAACGGCGACGACATGCCCACCCAGATCATGGTCTCGGCGCTGCCCCTGATGCTGCACCCGGCCGGACCCCGCGATCTGCAGGTGGCCATCGTGGGTTTGGGTTCGGGCGTCACCGTGGGCGCAGCCCTGCAATTTCCGCTCGGGCATGCCGACGTGATGGAGCTGGAGCGCTCGGTGGTCGACGCCTCGCGCTTCTTCGCCGACGTCAACCACCTTCAGTACACGCTGCCCGACTACCCCTACATCGAAGAGCCGCGCCTGACGCTACACAACGACGATGGCCGCAACTTTCTGGCCGCCAGCGATCAGAGCTACGACGTCATCATCAGCGAGCCCAGCAACCCCTGGATCACGGGCGTCTCCGATCTCTTCACGGTCGATCACTTTCGGGTGGCCAAAACGCGCCTGGCCAAAGATGGCATCTACTGCCAGTGGGTCCAGCTCTACGAGATGAGCCCGCGCAACGTGAAGATTATCTATCGGACTTTTGCCTCCCAGTTCAAACACGTGGTGGTCTTCTCGGCCGAGGATCTCTCGAGCGACACCATCCTGATGGGCTCGGACTCGCCGCTGCCACTGGATCTGGGCCGCCTGCGCCGGGCCTTCGCCGAGCCGGGCGTCATCGCCGAACTCGAACGCGCCTACATCCACTCGCCCTACGATGTGCTGGCGCGGGTGCTGCTCTCCGACCGCGACGAGGTGATGCGCTTCACCCAAATCGAGTACCGCAAGGACAAGAAAACCGGTCGCGTCAAAGCCATCCCCGAGGCCACCAACGCCGAAGCCTGCCAGCCACCGGGCTGCCGCCGCGAGCCGCTGCCCCTCAACACCGACGACAACGCGCTCATCGAGTTCGCCGCCCCGCGGGACTTGATCGGCTTCGAGCGCTATCGCGGCTACCTGCGCACGGTCTACCACCACGAGTGGCCCTACGGTCGCCTGCAGGACAAGCTCATCGGCCCCAACTGGCAGCCCGAAGACGTCGCCGAGCAAGCCATCGCGCTGCTTGCCCACGGTCGCACGCGCGAGGCCGGTGCGCTCGTGGCCATGCTGCCGGCTGCGCCAACCGGTGGCTTACGGGCGAAGGCAGAAACCAAGCCCGGCGCGGCTTCGGCATCTCCCATCGAGCAGGCCCACGCCATCTGGGGCGTACTGGGCGACAAGCCCAACACGCCTAAGGTCAGCTTTCCGGCGCCCAAACCCGAGCAGCTCGACCCCGAGCTCGACGCCGGCACCAAACGCCAGCTCAGCCGCGGCCACGCCGAAGCCCTCGATTGGCTGCGCCGCGGCGAGCCCAAGCGCGCCGTCACTGCCTTGAGCGCCCTACCCAGCGCCCTGTTGCAACACGCGGGCGCGCCCATGGGCTACCTGCGGGGCTACCTGCACTACCGGGCCGGCCAGTACGACGAGGCCATCGACACCCTGGAAGCCACCCTGCAAGCCGACCCCGCCTTCACCCTGGAGCATCCAGCCCTCTACTTCTTCCTGGCGCGCGCCCACGACGCCTTGATGCACTTCGACAAGGCCGTACGCAATGCCCAGGTCTACATCGAAGCCGCGCCACTCTGGGCGGGAGGTGCTGACGACGAAGCGCTACCAGAGCCGCCGGCAAACAACGCGCCCATTAGCGATGAAGCGGGTGAGACGCTCAAGGAGTTTCACGCCGACCGCGGTGGGGCCCTGGCGGAAAGCTCCGGGGGGCCATAGAGCGGCGGGCTTGTTTTGCGGGTGCGGGAGGCACCAGGCTCGGTTCGGGCAGAGTGCGAAGCCTTCGCCAGCCGCCTGGCCCACAGCAGGCAAAAGGGCGTCAGACCTCTTTCTGTCGTGATCCCCAACGTTCTGCCGCGAAAGTCCGCAAGGCTACGGGGGTGCCGAGCGCGCTGGGGGCCCGGTGGATTTGAGGATATCGGAGACGATATGGGCAGGAAAGAGGAGTGTTTCGTCGGGGGCCGGGAGTGTCTCGAGGTAGGGCTGTGCAGCGCGTAGGACCGCATCGAGCCCGTGCGCACATCGGCTCGCCCCGAGCGTCATTTTCACGACTCGTTCATCACGGCTCGAAGGGCGATCGCCCGGGTCATTGCTACGTGGCTACCGCGGTGTCCGTGCTGCCACCGCGACAACGGCGCCCCTTCAGCCCCAAGGCCCAGACAGCGACCTCCGCCGTAGGTTGCTGCATGGACGCCTTCCTGAGTCCCCTGATTTCAAGCACTTGCGCTGCCAGGCGCCGACACAGTGGTGCTCGAGCGGCGATCGATGTGGTGTCTTCCGCGGCGACCAAGAGCACGGCTACGACAATCTCGGCCCGCGCGCCTGTGTGGCCTACAGCGTGATCGCCTTCGCCCCCACCGCCGGTTGACCTCGCGCGTCGAGCGAAGCGACCCGCGCCATCGTTTTACGACGCTTTGGCTCGCGCCGATGGGACCCTCATCGACGCGGGCCCGTTGGAGTTGTCGAGAGCTTCGGGCAGGGTCGTCGGAAGTATCAGGCTAAACGTGGCGCCCTGCCCTTCACCGGCGCTGTCGACGGCCAGCTGACCACCGAGCTGTCTAGCCGAACAGGCGCTGGTGTGCAGGCCGAAGCCATGTCCGTGAGCCTTGGTGGTGAAGCCGTACTGAAAAACCGACGCGAGCTTGTCCTGTGCGATTCCGTCGCCACTATCCCGCACCGCAAAGACCAGCGCGCTATCCCGGCGTTTGGCCTCGATGGTGATGCGGCGGCGCTCTTCACTTTGCGGTTTGACGGCGTCGATGGCGTTGGCGAGTAGGTTGACGAGGATACCGACGACCTTGTGACCGTCGGTGACGATATCGACGCCGGACTCGCACTCGCACAGCAGCTCGATCTGATGGCGATCACAGGACGCGCTGACCATGTCCACCGCTTCGCCCACCAGTTCGGTGAGACAGCGCCGCTCGACCACGGGGTTGACCCGCGCCACGGCCTGCTGCCGACTGACGCTGACTTCGATGCGACCCACATGGCGCGCCAGGCGCTCGATCTCCTGAACCAGCTGCGCCTGGCAGCGCACACCTTCGTCCGCGGCCAAGCGCAGAACCTTGAGCGTCGTGGTGCCCCGCGGATCCTCCGCCAGGAATTTCGCCGGATCGTCTTGGCCGACCAGGAGCTGCACTGCGCGCGCCATGGTCCCCGAGTCACCGGTCGACGTCAGCTCCCGCAAGCAGCCGAGCGATACGTTGACGCTGTTGAGGGCATTGCCCACGTTATGCAACACCCCGGTCGCCACCTCGGCCATGCCCGCCTGGTGCGCCATGCTCATCATGGCCACCTGGGTCTGCTGCAGTTCCTGCATGCGAGCCTTGAGTTCGACGGTTCGCTCCTGCACGCGGCGCTCCAGCGAGTCGTTGGCCTCGGCCAGCTTCTCGCTCTGCGCGGCGCGCTCTTCTTCGGCGCGCGCAACGCGCTTGACCATCCAGTTGCTGACCTGGACCAGCTCGCCGATCTCACCGTGACGTTCAACGGGAATCGCGGTCGTGCGCAGGAAGCTGGCTTGGCCGGCGATCTGGCGCGTGCTCGCGAGCAGGCGCCGAAGCGGCGCGTGAATCGTCGCCGCCAGCAGTGCGGAACAAAGCGGGGCGTAGATCACGACCAGTACCAAATAGACGACCAGCTGCGCATAGAGCGCATCCTCTGGTGCTCCGTTATCCAGCGCCGCCAGCGCAAGACTGGCTAGATAGAACGCGGGGCCGAGCGACAGACCCGTCCCGTACATGACCAGCTCCGACCGCAGCGTTTCACCCGCGCCGGTCGGCACCGCCAGGTTCGCCGGTGCGACCGCCCACACTGCGCGCTGCGCGGGGGCCACGATCCACGTGCCGAAAGCATGGGCGAGCGGCCATGGGGCCAGACACACCCCCATCACGAAGAGGGCCTGCGTCCAAGTCCACACCAAATCGTGCATGAGCAGTAGGAACACCACATGGGCGACCCACTTCAGAACCCAGAGCGCCCCAAGCCAAAACGGCAGCCGCGCCACATGGCGCGCCGCGTATTGCAGCCCGTTCTGCCCTGCGCCCGCGTTCGCCGTTCGCAACCACGCCTGGACCGGTGCCAGCATCCGCCAGGCCACCGCGACCCACAGCAACGTGCCGACCATGCCCGCGCGCATGAAGTGCCAGGTACCGGGTCCGAAGAAGCTCTCCGAATCCACACCGACCATGAACGAAAATCCCGAAGCGATCAGCGGCTGAAAACCGATGTCGAGCAAGGCGAAAGAGACGAGCACGCGGGCCGAGAAATGTTCGAGCTGCGGCTGCACTGTCTTGACTCCGACCGCGGTGAGCTGCGCCACCTCGCGCCCGGTCTCCGCCATCGTTGTACCCGTGCCATCTTCCGAGCTGTCTGCCATGTGCGACCCATTCACTTCGTTTACTGCACCGTCTGGACCGCCTGGGCGCTCGGCGTCTGCGGCAACTTCAGCATGATGGTCGCGCCCCGGCGGGGCCTCTCACGGGCCGTGCGCACGGCTCGGCCGTCGTCATCGCGCCGGACCCGGAGCAGCGCCGGGAACACTTCGCCAACCTCAACGCGACGCACCACGCCCTGGTCGTCGCTACGCGCCATCCCACTTCCTCACGTTTCCCTCAAGCCCTCCGCGACCTCGGCGGCCACCGCCCGCCACTCGTCCATGCGGGCCAGGAGCCCGCGCTGCTCGAGATAGGCCCGATCCCACGCGCCCTCGACATCGTTTCCATCCACCTCATGGGCCAAGCCATTGGCCAGGTGCACGAAGCCGAGCAGCTCACAGCTCCCCTCCTCGACGCGACCGGGGCGGTGATGGTTGGCCACCGCGCAGGTCACCGCGTAGGGCAGTCCCCAAAGCTCCAGCAGATAGGCCCCGACCTCGGCATGACCGGCGTCGCACTGCGAGTATTCCATGTCCGACAGGGGCCTGCCCTCGCGCACGCTACCCTGCAGGGAGGCCGCCAGCTGCTGGGGCTGCGCGCTGGCCAGCACCAGCTTGCCTAGATCGTGCAGCGTGCCGGCGAGGAAGGCCTCATCGGCCCACCTCCCCTTGCCCAGCATCTCCAGCAGACGCCGAGCGATGGCGCCGGTGAGCAGGCTGTGCTCGTGCAGGGCGTCGATGGAAAACCCCGGGACCTGGCACTGCGGGCCCGAGCGAAAAACCTCGGTTGCCAGGACCAGGTTTTTTACGAAGACCCCGCCCAGTCGGGGCACCGCTTCGCGCACCGAGCTGATGCTGCGGCCGCGGGAGAAAAACGCGGTGTTGACGATGTGCAGCAGCTTGGTCGAAATGGCGATGTCCTGCTCCACCAGCTCGGCCACCCGCGACAGCGGGGCTTTTTCATCGCGCAGAAGCTGCTCCAGGGCCGTGTAAATCTTCGGCCGCGCCGGAAGCTCCTGCAGCGATCCCAGTACCTCGCGCACCACGGCGTCCTCGATGATCTGCTCGAGGCTCGTCGCCCGCGAGAGCACATCCTTTAGCTTTTTTGGGTCACAGGGCTTGCTCAGGAACTGATGCGCCATGGGAATTGCCCGAACCGCCGCCTCCAACTCCGAGTGGCCCGACAGCACGATGCGGATCACGTTGGGGTGGTGCTGCTTCACATGTGCCAGAAGCGTCGCGCCGTCCATGGTCGGCATGCGCATATCGCTGACGATTACGTCGTAGGTATCCTCGCGCAGCCGCTCCAGCGCCTGCTCCCCGGAGGTGACGAAGGTCATCTTCCATTCCCTGCGGAAGGAAAAGAGCAAGTTCTCGAGCCCGGACAGGACCCGAGGTTCATCGTCGACGAAGAGAAGGTTTTTCAACGGCCATGATCTTCCGAGGACGCATGCCTCTCCAGAGGAAGTCGAATGAAGAAGGTCGTGCCCTTTCCGGACTCGGACTCGAAGTCCAGCTGACCGGCGTGTCTGTCGACCACCACGCTGCGCGCGATCGACAGGCCTTGGCCCGTACCCTTTCCCACTTCCTTGGTCGTAAAGAATGGATCGAAAACCTTGTCGCGCACGGCCTCGGGGATACCGGTGCCACTGTCGCCGATCGAAATCTCGGCGTAGGGGCCGACCACCCGCGAAGCGACCCGAACCGTCCCCTTTTTGCCGCCGTTGACCCGACCCACGTCGCCGACAGCGTGGGCCGCGTTGATGATAATATTTAGGAAGACTTGATGAATCTCAGCTCCCAGTGAAGGAACCATCGGCAGGCTCTCGTCGCAGTCGATCTCCACGTCCGCCACATACTTCCACTCGTTGCGCGAGATGGTCACGGCGGCCTCGAGGGCCGCATTCAGATCGGTGGGCACCAGCTCGTCGCTGCCAGCGTGGGAGAAATTCTTCATCGCCTGCACGATGCGGCTGACGTTGTTGATGCCCTCGAGGGTCATGTCCAGGGCATTGGGAACGTTCTCGCGCAGATAGTCGAGACTCGCCGAATCCGCTTCTCCGCGCGCGTAGCGCACCAGCTCGGAGTCGCTGCCGTCGGCGGCATCGATCACGGGTTGATAGGCCTGGACCACCTCGATCAGCGCGTCGAAGGAATCCTTCAGGAAGTGGGTGTTGTCGCTGATGTACTGCATGGGCGTGTTGATTTCGTGGGCGATGCCCGCGGCCAGCTGTCCCACGCTCTCGAGTTTTTGCGCCAAGCGCAGCTCGGCTTCCATCTTTTCCCGCTCGTGCATCTCCTGGGCCAGGCGGTCGTTGGAGGCCTGCAGTTCCAGGGTGCGTTCCTGAACCAGCGCCTCGAGCTGCTCGGCCCGGATCTGCACGGCCCGCTGCAGCGCCCACTTGCGGGTCAGGGCGTGAGCCAGCTGCACCACCTCGATTCCGTCGAAGGGCTTCTTGAGGATCAACAACCGGTCGGTGCGCCCGAACTGGCTCGCGATCTGACTCCAGGGGTAGTCCGAGTAGGCGCTACAGATAACGACTTCGAGCGCGGAATCCACCTCCCACAGGCGCGAGACGGTCTCGATGCCATCCCAGCCCGGCGGCATGCGCACATCGACGAAGGCCAACGCATAGGGCTGCCCGGCCTCCACGGCCTGCTCCACCAATGCGAGGCCGTCCTTGCCCTGGTAGGCCGAGTCGAGCTCGAAGGAAACCGACGGCTCACTCTCGCTTTCGTGGCCGAAGAGTTCGGCTGCGATGCGATCAAGCTCGCGGTTGGTCTGATTCTTCGGCGCCAGGACTTTGCGAAAATCCTCGTGAATGGCGGGATTGTCGTCGACGATCAGTATTTTGCTGTTTTCGGTTGCGTACATGGTCTGAAGATCCCGACGCTTGGTTCAAGGACGGCACGCCCTGTCGGAAACTTGAGAGTGAGCGTGCCCGCTTACCGCGGGATTTCCCATCGTTGACAACGCCACTCGAACGCAAACGCCAGCTCGGGTCAGGCAAGCTACGCACCTGCCAACTCAACTCGGGTAGATGCCCCGCCGAGTTGCACAATGGCCTCGGAAAAACACGCGTCCCGTGCAGTCACGACCTGGGCATCAGCGCGATCTACAGCCCGATCGCGGCACGTTCATCTTCAACATGGCCATTTTGGCTATATCGCAACACTCTCGCCCAAGCGGTCGAGTTGCAACCGCACGCTGCAGAGATCACGCCCCCCCCCTTTCGCCAGCACGGCGTCGATGCAAACGCCCTCAGCCTGAAGGCGGCACGCAGGCCTTGCCGCCCTTGCCACCCTGGGCGAAGTCGATGTTGGCCGAGCAGTTGGCCTCCACGTCCGGGGCCCGATTGCGATTGCAGTCGATCTTCTCGATGCAGACGCGGAAGCAGTAGTTTTTGCCGTCCACGTGGGCGATGCAGGCGGCGCCAGCGGGGCAGTCGGCGTCGGCCGCACAGCCCGTAAGGCCGCAGTAGCCGCCCTTGAACTGGGTCAGGCACTGCAGCTCCGAGTTGGGGCAGTCGTCGCTGGAGATGCACTCGGCGGCGACCCCCACGCGGTCGGCCTCGGTACTTCCGTCGTCGCCGCAGCCGGCTACCGGGGTAAGGGTCAGCCCCAGGATTGCAATGATGGCTCGCATGGCAGGCTCCTTGTCGCCCGCCGATTGTCCCGCAGCGGCGCACCAGGCGGCAAGTGGGCGCCAGCTGCCCATCAGCCACAGGGGTGACAATTCCCCACCTCAGGCCATCGAAAATCGTGCCCGATGGTGCTAGCGTCCGCCGCCCGAAAGGCGGGACCCACCCTTATGGCCACAAAAATCGCCATCAACGGCTTCGGACGCATCGGACGCTGCATCACCCGCGCGCTGCTCGCGCGTGGGGTCGACGACCTCGAGCTGGTCGCGATCAACGACCTCACCGACGCCCAAACCCTGGCCCATCTGCTCCAGTTCGACTCGGTCCACGGCAACCTCTCGACCCAGGTCGAAGCCGTCGACGGCTCGCTCAAGGTGGGCGACACCACGATTCCGATCCTGTCGGAGCGCGACCCGTCCAAGCTGCCGTGGAAGGAGCTGGGCGTGGAGATCGTGCTCGAGTGCACGGGCCTTTTCCGCAACAAGGAGAAAGCCGGGCTGCACCTGCAGGCGGGCGCCAAGCGCGTGATCATCAGCGCTCCCGGCGGTTCCGACATCGACGGCACCTTCTGCGTTGGAATCAACCTCGACACCTACGACCCGGGCGCCCACCACATCATCTCCAACGCCTCCTGCACGACCAACTGCCTGGCGCCCATCGCCAAGGTCATCGATGAGAGCTTCGGCCTGCTCAAGGGCCATATGGTCACGGTGCACTCCTACACCAACGACCAAAAGGTCCTCGACCTGCCCCACTCGGACCTGCGCCGGGCCCGCGCCGCCGCCCTCTCCATGATCCCGACCAGCACCGGCGCTGCCAAAGCCATCGGCCTGGTGCTGCCGCACCTGCTGGGCAAGCTGGACGGCACCTCCATCCGCGTGCCCACGCCCAACGTCTCCATCGTCTGCCTGACCGCCCACGTCGGCAAGGCCACCGACCGCGACGCGGTCAATGCCGCCCTGAAGCAGGCCAGCGAAGGCGCCCTCAAGGGCGTGCTTGGCTTCGAGCCGCGCCCCCTGGTCTCCACCGACTTCATCGGCAACCCGCTTTCGTCGGTGGTGGACGCCGACCAGACCCAGGTCGTCGGCGGCGACCTGGTCGAGGTCCAGAGCTGGTACGACAACGAGTGGGGCTTCAGCAATCGCATGGTGGAGCTTTCACGATACATCTCCGAGCGCGGCTGAAGGGCGCGCCGAGTTAGCAGGGACCCGCGCCATGTCGACCCGCATCCGCTCCATCGCAGACCTGGCCATCGAGGGCCGGCGGGTCTTTTTGCGCGTAGACCTCAACGTCCCGCTCGAGGCTGGCCGCGTCCAGGATGACAGCCGCATCCGAGCCGTGCTGCCCACGCTCAAGCACGCCGCCGAGCGCGGCGCTCGCCTGTTGCTGGCCTCCCACGCAGGCCGCCCCAAGGGCCGCCGCGTCCCCGAGCTCAGCCTCGAGCCCATCGGCCAGCGCCTGGCTGAACTCAGCGGCTTCGAGGTACTGCTCACCGACGACTGTTTGAGCGAAGCCACCGGCAAGATCGTCGCCGACCTGCGCGAGGGGCAGCTGGCGCTGCTGGAAAACCTGCGTTTCGAGGCCGGCGAGGAAGCCGACGACGAGGGCTTCGCCCGCGAGCTGGCCAAGCTGGCCGACGTCTACGTCAACGACGCCTTCGGCGCCGCCCACCGCGCCCACGCCTCGGTCAGCGCCCTGCCGCGCCTGTTCAACGAACGCGGCGTGGGCCTGCTGATGCAGTCCGAGCTCGACGCCCTCGAGCGGCTGCGCAGCGACGCCCCGCGCCCCTACGTGGCGGTGCTCGGCGGCGCCAAAGTCAGCGACAAAATCGGCGTGCTCGAAGCCCTGCTCGAGCGAGTCGACGCCCTGCTGATCGGCGGCGCCATGGCCAACACCTTCCTGGCCGCCCAGGGCCTTCCCATGGGCAGGAGCCTGCTTGAACCCGATCGCCTGCCCCTGGCCCGCAGCCTGATCCAGCGGGCCTCCGAGCGCGACGTCAAGCTGCTGCTGCCGAGCGACCTGGTGGTGGCCGCAAACCCGGACGCGTCCGAGGGCCTCATCGTGCGCACCCATGAAGTCCCCGACGACGCCATGGCCCTGGACATCGGCCCCCTCAGCGTCGAAGCCTTCCGCCAGCAGATCCTGCCGGCCAAGGCGGTCTTCTGGAACGGCCCCATGGGCCTGTTCGAGAAGAAGCCCTTCGCCAGCGGCAGCCTGGGCGTGGCCCGGGCCGGCGCCGACTGCCCCGGCTTCACCGTGGTCGGCGGCGGCGACAGCGTGGCGGCCGTCAACCAGGCGGGGCTGGCCGAGCGCTACGACCACGTCTCCACCGGCGGTGGTGCCTCGCTGGAGTTCCTCGAGGGCAAGGTCTTGCCCGGACTGCAGGCGGTGAGCACATGAGCAACAGCCAAACCCAGAGCCGGCGCCCGCTGGTGGCCGGCAACTGGAAGCTACACAAGACCCTGGGCGAGGCGCGCGAGCTGGTGGCCGCCCTGATCGCGGAGCTGGCCGACGGCGCGCTCGATGCGGCGGGCCCCGAGGTGGTGGTGGCGCCGGTGTTCACCGCCCTGTCCAGCGTGCGTGACGCCCTGCGTGGAAGCCCCATCACCCACGCGGCCCAGGACCTGCACTGGGAGGCCACCGGCGCCTTCACCGGCGAAGTCAGCGCCCCGCTGCTGCTGGATCTCGACTGCGCCTACGTCATCGTCGGTCACTCAGAGCGCCGCCAGTTCTTCGGCGACAGCGACGAGGCCGTGCGCAAGAAGGCCGCCGCCGCCCTGCAGGCGGGGCTACCGCCCATCATCTGCGTGGGCGAGAGCCTGGAGCAGCGCCAGGCGGGCGACACCGAAACCCACGTGCTGGGCCAGCTGCGCGCCGCCCTCGAGGGTCTCGATCCGGAGGCGCTCGCCCGGGTGGTCATCGCCTACGAACCCATCTGGGCCATCGGCACCGGCCACTCCGCCAGCCCCGAAGATGCCCAGGCGGTACACGCCGCCATCCGTGCCGCAGTGGCCGCCGACCACGGCCAGGCCCTGGCCAGCGGCATGCGTTTGCTGTACGGCGGTAGCGTCAAGCCGGACAATGCGGCAACGTTGATGGCCCAACCCGACATCGACGGGGCCCTGGTCGGGGGCGCATCACTCGACGCCAACTCCTTTGCCGCCATCGTGCGTGCGGCTGCCATCCGCGAGTAGCTCACATGGAAACTTTCCTCACCGTCCTCTACGTCCTGGTCTGCCTGTTTCTGATCCTGGTGGTGCTGCTACAGGCCGGCAAAGGCGGCGGCCTGGGCGCGGCCATGGGCGGCTCCAGCCAAACCGTCTTCGGCGGTGCCGGCGCCGGCGACTTCATGACGCGGCTAACCGTGATCATGGCCTCGCTCTTCATGTTCCTGTCGGCGCTTTTGGCCTACCTCTCGTCCAGCAGCGACAAGGCCCTGGACGCCGCCAGCGAAGCGGCGGTCATGCGCGAGGAAGCCCGCGACATCGGAGCCGGTGAAGCCACGGTGGCGCCGGTCGACGATCCCAACGCCGCCAGCGTGCCCGGCCTCGACGCGGCGGTCCCGGCCGCCGACCTGCAGGGGGCCCTGGAGCAGCTCGACCAGGCGCTGGAAGATCCGGCGGAGGCGGCCGGCGAGGAAGCTGCCGAGGCCGAAGCTGCCGCCGCCGAGGCGCCCGAGGCCGAAGCGGCTGAAGCGGAAAAGCCCGAGGCCGCCCCAGCGCCGAAGCGTCCGGCGGCACCGAAGGCCGCCCCCAAGCCGGCCGCAGCCCCGGCGGCCCCAGTGGCCCCGGCGGCGCCCGCCCCGGCCGAAGCACCGGCCCCCAAGCCGGCCGCTGAGGCGCCATCGGCCGCGCCCACCCCCGCGCCAGCAGCTGCGCCCGAGGCGCCCGCGGCCCAGTAGTGTCCCCCCTCCCCTTCGGCTCCAAGACCACCGCCGACCAGGTTCTGGCCGGTATCGACCTCCAGGGCCGCACGGCCCTGGTCACCGGCGCCAACATCGGCATCGGCTACGAGACCGCGCGCGCCCTCAGCCATGCCGGCGCCCGCGTCATCTTCGCCTGCCGCAACCCCCAGCGCGGCAAGGACGCGGTGATGCGGAGCAACGCCGACGAGCCCCGCGGCCGCGGCGAGCTGATGAACCTGGATCTGGGACAGCTCAGCGCGGTGGCCGAGTCGGTGCGCGCCCTGGACCTCGAGCGCCTCGACATGCTCGTCTGCAACGCCGGCATCTACCCGGGCGCCTATCGGCAGACCGCCGACGGCTTCGAGGAGACCGTGGGGGTCTGCCACATCGGCCACTTCCTGCTCTTTTTGCTGCTATTGCCCGCGCTCGAACAGAGCGACGACGCGCGCGTGGTGATGGTCTCCTCCGAGTCCCATCGCATGCCGCGCACGCTGGACTTCGACCGCCTGCCGCTGACCCAAAAGGACTATGGCCAAAACATCGCCTACGGCCAGGCCAAGCTCTGCAACGTGCTGATGGCCAACGAGATCGAGCGCCGCTTCGGCGAGCCTGGAGCTTCCGGCGCCGCCGCAATCCACGGCTACTCGCTGCATCCCGGCACCCTGGTCACCACCGGCATCGGCCGTAACTCCCTGTTGGCGCGCGTCGCGGTGCAGCTCAGCCGCCCCTTCACCAAGACGGCCGCCCAGGGCGCCGCCACCAGCGTGATGTGCGCCGCCCATCCCGAGCTACGCGAAGGTGGCGGCCGCTACTACGTCAACTGTCAGCCAGGGCGCGCCAGTCGCGAGGGAAATCATCCCGAGGTGGCCGCCCGGCTCTGGGAGCGATCCAGGGAGTGGGTCGCCGACTACCTGCGGTAAATCGACATGCGCTACGTCCCTCCGCTCTACCGCCCGCCCTCCGAGGCCAATAGTTACATTCTGCAGGCCACCATCGGCTGCTCCTGGAACAAGTGCGTCTACTGCGACATGTATCGCAGCAAGCAGTTTTCCGTGCGTCCGCTGCAACAATCCCTGGAGGATCTGCAGGAGGCAGCCCGCCGTGGCGCCCACATCATCGACAAGCTCTTCGTGGCCGACGGCGATGCGCTGGTGCTCGACATGGATCACTGGCGCGCGATCCTCGAGACCGCCGCGTCTGGCCTGCCGCGCCTGCGCCAGGTCTCCTGCTACGCCACCGCCGGCAACATTCTCGAAAAGGGCCCCGAAAAGCTCGCCGAGCTGCGCGCCCTGGGCCTGAACATGCTCTACATCGGGCCCGAGTCCGGCGACGACCGGGTGCTCAAGCGCATCGTCAAGGGCGCGAGCTTCGACGAGCACGTGCGCGCCGCACGCCTGGCCCACGACGCCGGCATGGGCATCAGCGTGATCGCCCTGCTCGGTGTGGGCGGCAAGGAATACAGCGAGGCCCACGCCCACGCCACCGCGCGCCTGGTCACCGAGATGGACCCCGAGTTCTTCGCCGCCCTGACCACGGCCATCACGCCCAACACGCCGCTCTTTCGCATGCGCCAAAAGGGCCTCTTCGAGCTGCCCGACGTGGGCCGCATGCTCGAGGAGCTGCGCATCATCGTCGACGAAGCGCGCCCCACGCGGGCGGTTTTCCGCACCAACCACGCATCCAACCACCTGCCCCTGGCCGGCACCCTACCCGACGACCGCGAGGCCATCTGCACGGCCATCGACGGCGCCCTCTCGGGCAAGGTGCGGCTGCGTCCCGAGTGGATGCGCGGCCTGTAGCGCGCTCGACCGGCCTGAAACCTCAGCCCGCGACCTGGATGTCGGCGCGGATGCCGGCGTCTTCCATCGCCCGCAGCATGGCGCGGGTGCCGAAGGCCTGGGGCGCCGAGCGGTAGCCATAGCGCTCCACGTGGCCTTCGAGTGTGCGGCGCGCGCACTCGGCGGCGATCCAGCCGGTCACGTCGTAGCTCATGCTGCCATAGAGCGCGCACATGGCGCGGCTGTGGTTGCCTTCGCCGACGGCGTAGACCACGAAGCGCGTATCCTCGGGTCGTTCGCGTCCCGGATTCTTCTTGTAGCGCTCGATCAGGCCGTCGCTCCACTTGTCGAGGCGCTCCAACGACAGCACCGCCTCGGCCCGCTTCATGGCCTTCATGGGGCCCGCGGCACGCGCCAGGTCGGCGTTGGCGAAGAAGGTGCGGGCGTTGCGCACGCGCGTGTCGCCCAGAAACCAGGTCGCTTCACCGGCGCCGATCTCCAGGGCCGGGCGCGTCTTCTGCGTGAAGGGAATCAGGAAGTTGTGCACCTGGCCGATGGCGATGGGATGCAGCGCGCGCTCCCGCAGATTGAAGGCGTCACGCCGGGCCGTGCGCGCCATGGACTGCAGCGAGGCCATGGTCTGCAGCGACGCGGGCGCGTTGACGATCACCAGGTCATCGATGCCCTCGGTCTCCAGGCAGACCTCGGCGGCCACGGCGCCAAAGGCCCACAGGAAGGCCGTCGAAGGTGCCAGGACCAGCTTGCGATCCTCGAAGCGCTGGTCGAAGAGCTCGCGCATGTCGAGCATGAAGTCCTGCTCGCCCGTCGAGTCCAGGTAGTGGCAACCGGCCTCGAAGCTCGCCTCCACCACATCCTTGCCGAGCTTCGAAAACGGCCCCGAGATGTTCACCACGACTTTGCTGCCGCGGAAGAGTTCGGTCAGCGCCCCCACCTCATGGGGCACCGCCACCGCCTCGCAGTCGGCGCCCGCAAAGCCGGCCACCGCTTCGTCGAGCTTCTGTTGATTGCGCCCGGCGGCGATGAACGGGATCTTCAGCTTGGCCAACCACTCGCAGGTCAGCTTTCCGGTGTAGCCGCTGGCGGCGTAGACAACGACGGGTTTCTTGTCGGCCATGGTCTCTCCCAGGACGCGGCGCGGTGGCGCCCGCGTAAGGTCGTACTTCACACGCACCGCCGCGGGGTGGGCGGGGCGCGCAAGCCTACTCGATGTGGCGCCCCTTGCGCAGCCCGAAGCGGCCCCGAAATGGCAGACGCTCGCATTGACGCCTGTAGGTCCGAGGTTTACGCTGTTAACGTGGCTGATACCCAAGACGCCCTACGCAGCGCCGCCCGCGACCTCTTCGTCGAGGCGGGCCTGGCGGGCTTTTCCATGCGTAAGGTGGCCGCGCGCGTGGGCGTCACCGCCACCAGCATCTACCGCCACTTCGAGGACAAGGACGCCCTGCTCGCCGCCGTCGTCGACCACGGCTTTCGCGGCTTCGCCGGCTACCTGATGCGCTCGCTCGAGGGCCAGGACCCGCTCGAACGCCTTTCCCTCTGCACCGCGGCCTACATCGACTTCGCCCTCGACAATCCGCGGGACTATGCCCTGATGTTCATGACCAATTGCGCCGATCTGGGCCTCGAGCGCACTGACGAAGACAGCCGCGAGCGGCGCCGGGGCACCTTCCAGATGCTGGTCGACCGCATTGACGAGTGCATGGACGCGGGCCTGCTCAGCGAGGCGCCCCGGGTCGAAACGGCGCTGGGGGTCTGGTCCCACGCCCACGGCCTGGCCAGCCTGTGGCTCAGCGGCCACCTGGGCGACAGCATGGACGAAGCGGGCTTCCGCGAGCTGGCCCGGGACGCGCTCGCGGCGACCTACCGCGGGCTGATGGCCGAGCCCGTTCCAGGGCAAAATGATAACACTGTAAACATGGCGCCGACGACGGGAGGAAACGACGATGCAAGAGCAGACTGAGGGCAGCGAAACCAAGGGTCGAAAGCAGCAGAGGATGACGGCCGACCACCACGGGGGCGTGGTGGTTTTTCTCATCGGCATGCGCGTAAACCGCTGGCGTGACGTGCGCCGCTGGCTGCCGGTGGCACGGGCCATGCCGCGCATGATCGAGGAGCTGCAAGACAAGCCCGACTCGGGTTTCCTGGGCTTCGAGCCCGCCGGCTTCGGCACCATGATCCAGTACTGGGAGAGCAAGGAAAAGCTGCTGGCCTACGCCAAGGACCAGAGCGGTGAGCACTTCCCGGCCTGGGCCGACTTCTATCGCCGCTCGGCCGAAGGCGGCGCCGTGGGCATCTGGCACGAGACCTTCGTTGTCGAGCCCGGAGCCTACGAAAGCGTCTACTACGCCATGCCGCCCCGGGGCCTCGGACGCATCGCGGGCCTGATCCCGGCGCTGGGACGCCTGCAGGGCGCCGCCGGCCGCATGGCGCGCGGTAAGCCGTCGGTTGAAGACGAGCAAGCGGCGTAGTTCGGCGGCCGGTTAACCGCGCTACGGTGACTAGAGGCGCTGGACTTCGCGACCGTCGACAATGTCGACGGCGCAGGCACCGAAGCAGAACGTCGATTGCAGGTGCTGTTGCGACTGGGTCGCAGCCAATACCTGGCCGGCGCGGATGCCGACGCCCGCCCACGCACTGCGCGCTTCCCTGCTTTCGTGCCTGGCCCGGGATGCCGAACTTTTCCGGCGCCGAGCGTCAGGCCGTGCGCGCCGAAGTGCTGGAGCTGTGTTCCAACGTCAGCGACCGTTCCCGCTTGAGAACCTGCCTGGATAACTTCGCGGCTCCGCGGGATCCGGCTCCACACCGACAGCTCGGCGCGACCCGAAGCCCGCCGCCGCCTGACCTACGAGCACCAGTTCATGGAGCTGACGCGTGCCTCGGGGCGCCTCGGGGAGCTGGACCCGAGCGTCGAAGAGCGGACGCGCCGCTCGGATGAGGATGCCGTGCGTCGCCTGCGCGTAAACTCGATCCATGGCGAGCTCAGTCTGGCGCTGTTCCTGCTCGCGCGAGGTGACGCGACCGGCGCGCGGCAGCGCCACGACGCGCTCTTCGAGGGTGACCTTTCGCCGCTGCGGTCCGAAGCCTCCTATTGCGGCCTGCAGCTGCACTGGGGCAAGACGGTGCCGGACTTCTTCCTCGAAAGCGAAGGGCGCTGAGGCACGCGCCAGTGCCCCAGTCTTTCGGCGCCAGCTTGCAGCCTCAGCATGCGAGGTGAGCCGGACCCCCATACCCCATGGTGGATTGCCCGCGGCGTCCGACACGGCGCATCGGCCAGCGGATACCCGGTCCCGCCGGCATCAATGCTGATGTCGAGGGCGCGATCGCTTCGCTTGACAGTTCCGCGTGCCCACGTCTAGCGTTTGGCTTCACCTCTGAGGGGAGGCATTGCATGACGCAAGACAATGACCGTCACCGCACGGACACCAGTCGCTGGTCGTTGGTGGTGCATCGGGTCAGCCAGACTTCGGCCGAGATCTGGGTGGGCACGCTCTTTACGTCGATGCAGCGGCCGCTGAAGGCGCGTGTGCGCATTGCCGATCCCGCCGGGGCGAAGCGCACCTTCAATATCGGCCGTGATCAATGGCTGCGCCCTTTTCCGAAAACCCACCGAAAGAATCCGAGCAAGCCCGTGTCCTGCACGGACAAGGACGGTCTGCAGCGTTTCTATGCGCTCCGGAAGTTCACCGGGCTCAAACCCGACACGCGCTACACGGTGGAGTTTCAGCGCTTCACCGACTTCGGAGGAAAGCTCTGCTGGCAGACGGTCAACGAGGCGCGTCTCGAGACACTTCCCAGGCGACTCCCCGCCCAGGGCCAGCGCCCCTTCACGATCGCGCTGGCGAGCTGCTTCTACGACAACAAGGACGGCGGCCGCGCCGCCGCCGCCTACCGCGCACTCTACGATCGCGGGCCCCTCGCCACGCGGCCGCACATCACCTGCATGACCGGTGATCAGGTCTACCTGGACATCGGCTTCGACTCGCTGTCACCGGTGGCCTCGGAGCTGAGGGATCGCGTCGCGGACGACTACGCCAGGCATTGGCGCAGCCTGGGTAGCATCTTCACGCGCGGCGGCACCTGGATGCTGCCCGACGACCACGAGTACTGGAACGACTATCCCTACTACGATCTGCCGATCCCCACCCTCTTTGCGCTGAAGCTACCGAGCGTACGCAAGGCCTGGAAGCAGGCGGCCCAGGATGGCGTGCGCAATGTCCAGCGCTCGGCGGTCGTCGAAACGCTCGAGCTGGGCAACGATCTCTCCGTCTGCTTCGCGGACGTGCGCTCCTATCGCGGCAAGGCCCGGGGCGAGCACGTGATGATGCACCCCGACTCCTTTCCCAAACTGCTTTCCTGGGCGCGCGGCCTGCGCAGCCCGGGGGTGCTCGTGATCTCACAGCCGTTGATCGTGCGGCAGGAGGGACAGGAGCGCATCCTCGTGAGCTTCAAAGAGCAGTACCGCCAGCTGCTCGAAGCCCTGGGGCATAGCGGCCATGACGTGGTCGTGCTCTCCGGCGACGTGCACTTCGGGCGCATCGCGAGCTCCGAGTTGGGGCCCAAGGGAGGGCGCCTGATCGAGATCGTTTCCTCGCCGCTGTCGAACCTGACGGGACTGCCCGGTTTTTCGACGGCCACGCCCGAGCTCAAACCCAAGCACTTCCCGCCCAAGGCCGCGACGCCGGCCGGTTGGACGCGCGAGCCGGTGCGATACAGCAGGGACTTCACGGTCGGCACCAAGCCCGCCGCTTTCTTCTCGGGCTATCCGGCGGCCCGCACCAAAGAGCACTTCATGACGGTGAGCTTCACGCGCACCCCGGCCGCTGGCGTCAGGCTCTCGGCCCAGAGCTGGCTCGTCCGTGAGCCCAGGGGCACCAAGAAGCTGCCGGCCAAGGGCTTCACGCGCGCGTTTACCGCGAAGCTTGCGTAGCGCGCCAGGCGCAAGGCGCTTGCTTCACCTTCGCGCCGCAACGGCTTGCAAATCATCGCCGCCTGTAGCAGGTGGGAGCGAGCAGCCGGCGGAGTTCCCATGAAGGCACTTTGGTACGAAAAACAAGGCGCGGCCCGGGATGTGCTCGAGCTGGGTGAGATGCCCACGCCCCAGCCGGGCCAGGGTGAGGTTCGCGTCTCCGTGCGGGCCTCGGGCATCAATCCCTCCGACGTGGGGCTGCGTCGCGGCATGCCCGGGCGGCCCATGCAGGTGCCGCGCTTCATTCCCCACAGCGATGGCGCAGGTGTGGTCGAGCAGGTGGGTCCGGGCGCCGATACCGCCTGGCTCGGCAAGCGCGTCTGGATCTACAACGGCGCCCGCGCCGGACGCTGCTTTGGCAACGCCGCCGACTACATCTGCCTGTCGCAGGACCTGGTCTGCGAGTTGCCCGAACAGACAGGCTTTGCCGAAGGGGCAACCCTGGGCATCCCGGCCATGACCGCCCACTGCTGCCTCTACTCCCACGGCGACATTCGCGGCAAAAACGTGCTGGTCACCGGCGGGGCTGGCGCCGTGGGTCACTACGCCGTGCAGCTGGCACGCCGCGGTGGCGCAGCCCGAGTCCTCGCCACCGTCAGCAGCGCCGCCAAGGCCGAGGTGGCCATCGGCGGCGGCGCTGACGACTGTATCAACTACCGCGAACAAGACGTGGCCGCGCAGGCCCGCGAGCTCACCGAGGGCCACGGCATCGACCACATCGTCGACGTCGACTTCGGCGGAAACTACGAGGCGGGCATCCGCGCGCTCGCCGTCAACGGCAGCTGGGCGGCCTACGCCAGCTCCGGCAACCGCGCCCCCACCGTGATGGTACCGGCCCTGATGGGCAAGAACATCAATCTCCAGTTCTTGATCCTCAACAGCCTTCCCCACGTCGTCCGCAAGCGTGCACAACTGGAAGTCAATACGTTCGCGGGCAGCGACGGCGCGATCCACAACATCGCCGGTCGCTTTGCCCTCGAAGACAGCGTCGCCGCCCACGAGCTGGTCGAGAGCGGCACAAAGCTCGGCACGGTGGTGGTCGAACACGAGGTCCCATGAGCCAGCAGCCGTTCTTTACCCGCGAGGGCGAGCTTTTCATTCCCCAACCGCCGTGCCGGGGGCCCTGGGATCCAAAGTCCCTCAACGGCCGCGTGGTCGTAGCCCTGTGCGGCTTTCAGCTCGAGAACAGCCACGAACTCGACAACTACATGCCGGCGCGGCTCACGGTCGACATGTACCGCCTACCCGGCTTCGCCCCCATCGAAGTTCGGACCCGCATCGTGCGGGACGGCAAGCGCATCAAGGTCATCGACGCCGAGCTGATCTCCGAAGGCGTCTCCTACGCCCGCGCCACCTCCCAGTGGCTTCTGCGCGGCGAAAATCCCGACAGCAAGGTCTGGAGTCCGCCGAATTGGGATGCGCCCCCGCCCGAAGAGCTGCCGGAGCGCGCCGGCGCCATGGGTTCGATGCAGGTCCGGCCCATTGCGGGCGCCATGGGCACCCTGGGCAAGAAGCAGCTGTGGATGCGCGAGACCCGCGAGCTGGTCGGCGGTGTGCCGCTTTCGCCCTTCATGTGGGCTGCGATTCCCGCGGACCTGGCCAATCCCTATTCCAACAGCGGCGACAGGGGCCTGGCCTACATCAACTCCGACGTAACGCTCTACCTGCACCGACTTCCGGTCGACGCCTGGATCGGTATGGAAGTGGTCAACCACCAGGCCACCGACGGCGTCGCCATCGGTCAGGTCGCACTCTACGACCGAAAGGGCGCCATTGGCACAAGCTCGGTCTGTGGGCCGGGCCAACGCCGCATGGCGGGGCGGCCGAAGTCATAGGAGCCGCCGCGTTAGGGCGGCAGGCCGATGGGTTCACCGCGCTCGAGCAGGCGCAGGGCGTTTTCGGCATCTTCGGTGTAGTTGCGGTGGCCGTGCTGGGCCGCCAGCTCCAGGACCTCGCGCAGCTCCGCGCGCGAGCTATCGTGATTGCCCAGCTGTTGGTCGACGATGGCCAGCAGATACTTACCCTGAATTACATCCCAGACGAAATCGTGCTCGACCGCGTACTCGATGGCCTGGGTGACGCGGGTGCGCCCTTCCGAGGAATTGAAGCGGGTGGCGTCGATGAAGCCCAGGGCGCGCATATTCGACATCTGAAGCCGCGTGTAGCCGTTTTCGGTGGCTGCCTCGAAGCTGTTGCGCAGGGACGCGAACGCGCGGCGGTGATCGCCCAGGCGCAAAAAAGCTTCGCCCATGTTGTGGGCGTTGAGCGCGGCTTCGTAGTGCAGCCCCGCCTCCTGGGCCAGCTCCATGGCGCGGCCGGCGGCGCGCGCCGAGGCGCGCTGATCTCGCGCGTGGTAGTGAATTTGGCTCTCGAGCTTGAATACTCGACAGTTAAACAGGGGATCGGCCAGCACGCGGGCGACTTCCTTGGCATCGTTGAGCGTGGCCATGGCCGACTGATGATCGCCCATGCGCCCGTAGGTGAGCGCCAGGGGCAAAAGACAGCTCAGCTCGGCCCTTCGCTCGCCGGCCTCGCGCGAGAGCGAGAGCGCTTCGCGCAGAAAGCCCACAGCCTTTTCGAATTCGCCGCTGCGGGCGTCGGCGTCGGCGGTCGCAAGAAAAACGTCGCGCGAGATCTCCCAATCGGTCAGGCCACGGGCCACGTGCTGGGCCTGGTCGAGCCAGCGCCGGCCCTCCTCGATGCGCGAGGCGCCGGCCAGCATGCGCCCTCGCCACATGCAGAAACGGGCCAGGTAGCGCTGGGAGCGGGCGGCCTCGGCCACCTTGATGGCGCGCCCCATTGACTCGGCGCCCTCCACGAGGTCGCGGTTGCGGAATTGGATCGATGCCAGTCGCTCGTAGCGCTCGAGCAGGGCACTGCGGTCCTCGACGCCGCCGTTGGCGAGGATCTCGATGGCCCGGCGCAGCTCCTGCTGGGCGCCGTCGAGCGCGCCTTCGGCCTCCAGGCGATCGACGGCGCGGTCCAGGTAGGCCACCGCCCGGGCATCGTCACCCGCACCCTCGAAGTGGCGAGCCAGGCGCTCGGCCATCTCGTCGATACGGCTCGGATAGAGCGCGGAGATGGCCTGGGCGATGGCGGTGTGGATCTCGCGCCGCGCCTGCAGCGTGATGCCCTCGACCAGGACCTGCTGCACCAGGGCGTGAGCGAACATGTGCTCGCCGGGACCGCGCATGGTCACGATGCCTTGCATCTCCTCCGACTCCAGGGCGGCGGTCACGGCGCTGACCTCTTCCTGGGCCGCGGCCGCCACGATCTCCGCCACGAAGCGCTCGCCCACCAGCGAGGCCACTTGCAGCAAATAACGCTGGATCGGATCCAGGCGCGCCACCCGCGAGGCCACGATACCGCGCAGGGTCTTGGGTATTTCGACGCTGGCAGCCTCCGGATGGTAGTCGAGCTGGCCATCCTCGAAGGTCACCGCGCCCGACTGCCGCAGGGCCTTGATGAACTCCTCCACGTAGAGCGGGTTACCACCGCTCTTGGTGGTGATCTCGCGCAGCAGCTCGAAGGGGATCTCCTCGGCGCCCAGGCGCGTGGCCACCAGGCGAGCCACGTCTTCGTCGTCCATGGGCTCGAGCTGAACCTCGACGAAGTTTTCCAGGTCGGCCCATCGCGGGCGGTGTCCCGGCCGGTAGCAGAGAAAGACCCCGATGGGCGCCTCGGAGACGGCGCGCAGCATATCTTCAACGATGCCCTGGGAGTCTTCGTCCATGTACTCGGCGCCGTCGAAGGCGAAGATGGTCAGTCGGTCCTCGGCCAGCTTGCGCAGAATGCGCAGCAGCGCCGCCTTCAGCGGGCGATGGCTGGCGCGCTTGCGGCCGGTGGACTGCAGCCCCAGGGCCGCGGCCACCGCCGCCTGCTCCACCGACAGCAGCCCCAGCTCGCGCAGACGCGTGGTGCGGTCGCGCAGCAGGGCCTCGGGATCGAACTCGTCGACACCCAGCACCACGCGCAGCATCTCCTGGATCGCCGACAGTGGCACATCGCGCATCTGGGGCGTCAGCGCCGCCACATGCAGGCCCACGTTATGGCCCGCCAGGCCCAGCCGGCGCGTGGTCTCTAGCAGAAGGCGCGTCTTGCCGGCGCCGGCTTCGCCGTTGAGGCCCACGATTTGCAGCTCGCTGCGATTGGCGGCGGCCAGCGACTCGCCGATGCGGCGCAGCTCCGTGCGGCGGCCGATGAAGCGACCGCTGGCCTCGGACAGATTGCGCTCGGTGGCCAGCAAGAACGCGCCCTCGGCCTGGCGACCGGCCTCGACCAGCCGGAAGCGTTCGCGCAGGGCCCGCTCGGCCACCTCGTCGACCAGGATTTGACCTTCGCCGGTCTGCTCGACCAACTCGCGGCAGCGCTCGAAGAGCTCCTCGTAGGCCGGGTCGTGGCGCAGGTCGCCCGAGAGGTCTACCAGCACGCGGCCACTGCTGAGGGCGATGGCGGCGCTGCTGGTGCTGCCGGCCGCCGCCGCCGCAGCGCTGGATGCGCGCGCCACCTTCAGGGCGCAGCGCGCGGCGTTTTCCGCATCGCGACCGTCGGGATTCTTGTCGCCGAAGAGCGCCGTCATCAGGCGCCGCCCATCCGCTGCTGGCAGCGCCAGGTCGCTGGCCAGGGTGCCGCCGAAGCGCTCAACCAGGCGCGCCAGGGTCTCGTCGGCGAGGGGCTCTTCGCGCTCGAGACTGACCACCATGGCCGTGACTTCGCGCCATTCCGTGCGCTCGCGGGCGGAGGCTGGCAGCCCGGCCGGGGCCTCGGGCGCCGGTGGCGTGGGACGGCCTGCGGGCTTGCGACCGCGGGCCACGCGGGTGCGATCGTGGGCCGGCTCGTCGAAGGCCGTCGCGTCGAAGACCTCGTCGAAGCGGTCGAGTTCGGGTGGCGCCTCGAAGCTACCGCGCAGGGCCGAAAGCTGCTCGGCCACATCGCGCGCGCTGACGCGGCGACCGGTGCTGTAGAGGTATTGGATCAGGTCTTCGTAGAAATCGCCAGCGCTCTGATAGCGCTCCTCGATGCGTGTGGCCATGGCGCGCCGCACGATGCGACCGATGTCCAGCGGCAGCCCGGGCACGGCCTCTTCGAGCGGCGTCGGCGTGCCCTCGCGGATGCGCCTGAGGGTGTCGTAGTTGGACTCGGCCTGAAACGGATTCTTGCCGGCCAGGGCCTCGTAGAGCAGCGTGCCGGCACTGAAGATGTCGGTGCGTGGATCGAGCTGACCGCCTGTCAGCTGCTCCGGGGACATGTATGCGTACTTGCCCTTGACCACGCCGAGTTCGGTCACCGCCTGCACCACCGTACGCGCCTTGGCGATGCCGAAGTCGGTGAGCTTGACCTCGCCTTCGAAACTCAGGAGCAAGTTCTGGGGCGAAACATCGCGGTGAACGATGTTCAGCGGCCGCATCTCGCTGTCGCGGCGGCGGTGGGCGTAGTCGAGGCCCTTGGCGAGCTCGCTGGCGATAAAGACGGCGACCTCGGGTGGCAGGGTGCGCTTGGCCTTGCGCAGACGCTTGAGCACCTTGGCCAAATCGAAGCCCGCCACGTACTCCATGGCAATGAAATAGGAGCCCTCGGCCATGCCCAAGTCGAAGACCTGAACGATATTGGCATGGGAGAGCGTCACCGCAATCTTGGCTTCGTTGATGAACATCTCGACGAAGCGCGGATTCTCGCTGAGTTCGGGAAGGATGCGCTTGATGACTAGCACCTTCTCGAAACCCTCGACGCCGTGGGCCTTGGCCTTGAAAACCTCGGCCATACCGCCCCGGGCCAACTGCTCGAGCAGCTGGTACTTACCGTAGACGACGGGCGGTTCGGGGTTGGCCATGGCTAAGCGAAAAGGCGTGTGCGTCGGCCCGCGCGGGGACGTGAGTTCTCTTGGGATCGTGCGATCGCCGCGTTTGACGATCCCCCGGATGGAAACGCGCTCGGAGCCGATTTTCTTGCGTTGAGCGTGGTAAGGCGGAGGGCCTCCGAATTGCAGTCGCCGCAGTCTTGCATAGATCGCGCTTCGAGAGAGCAGTCATGTGACCACTGCACTCGACGTTCCTGCCCGTGACAGCGACTAGTATACGTTCGGCGCGCAGCTTGGTCGACCAATGGTGGGCATGCGGAGGGGGTGTGCGTGCGTGTGTGGAGTTCCCTGGCACTCACAACCTGCGTGCTCGTTTCGACGCAGAAGCGTCGCGCGGCTTTGCTGCAAGCTGATGTCGCTTGATCGGAGCGGATATCCGACAGGTACGGGAATGGCCGTGGGCATCATACCTGTGCATCGCCCGCGGTGACGCCCAAAGGTCGTCCGTGGGAACGTGACGCCAGAGCGTTCTGAGGCACCTCCTGTTCGCGCCAAGGGTTCCCTCCCCCGGCGAGTTTACGAGCTGACGACAGGCCTCCTCTCGGCCTACGTGATGCGGACCTCAGGCAGGTGAAAGGCGGGGCTACATCGAGCTGCGATCGCACCTTCGAGTTCGAGTGCCCGCGCAAGCGGGCCAAGGGCTCGTCTGAAATGATTCTGCGCCGGCGATCCCCGGGCTTGGACGCGCTTCGAGCGCCCCCTGCCCGGCCATACGAGCCCGGTTGTATTGCGGCCGGAGCAACAGCCGTACGCTCGCGAGCGCGGCGACTCCAGCGGCCTCCCAGCCAGCCAGCCAGCTTCCAGGACGTTTCGATCAGGTGCAGGTGGTTGCTCATCACGACCAGGGCGTAGACCTTGACCTCGCAGTGCTTTTGGGCGCGGGCCAGGGCGCTGCCGATAAGACCGCGGGCCATGCGCCGGGCGTCTTCGAGGGTGAGCTTGGGTTGGTTCGGGCCGCTCTGGGCATTGGCGCGCTCGACCAGCTTGCCGAGGCGCTTGTCCAGGTGGCGCATCATGGCCTTGGCGGCGCGGCGGGCCTTGTGGTTGGGGGGCTCGATGGCGCTGGTGAGGATGGGGTGCAGCCAGAAGCGCCCCTCGATGATGCGGCAGGTGACAAACCACAGATGATCGTTGGACTCCCTGCGCAGGGGTCTCGCGCGCTTGGGGGGCTTGGGCGCGGCGTTCATGCAGGATGTATCGGCCAGTGGCCCCGGCCGGCTGCGTCGAACGGCGAGAAAAAACGTCCCGAGAAAAAACGTCCTGGCAGCTTTTTGGGGGCTCGGGTGGCCGGGAGGCGCTTGGGCCGGTGCGCCGTCGCAGATTAGGTCGGCAGAACCCCGCCCTCGCCGAACTGCAGCCGGTGCAGTTTGGCGTAGATCTCCCCCCGCTCGAGCAACTCTTCGTGGGTGCCCTGTTCGGCGATGCGGCCTTTGTGCAGGACCAGGATGCGGTCGGCGCGGCGGATGGTGGAGAGGCGGTGGGCGACGACGAGGGCTGTGCGTTCACGCAGGACTTCGGCGACGGCAGCCTGCAGGCGGGCTTCGGTTTCGCTGTCGACGTTGGCGGTGGCTTCGTCGAGGATGAGAAAGGGGGCATCCCGGTAGAGCGCACGCGCGAAGGCGATCAGTTGGCGCTCGCCAGCGCTGAAGTTGGCGCCACGCTCGTCGACTTTTGCCCGAAGGCCGCCCGGTCGGGCCTCGACCAGCCCAAGCCCCCCCACGCGCTCGAGGGCCTTGCGCACGCGCGCTTCGTCCCAGTCGCTGCTGAGGGCGACGTTTTCGGCGACACTGCCGGCCAAAAGGAAGACGTCCTGCTGGACCAGCGAGAAGGCACCGCGCAAGTCGCGCAGGGATAGCTCGCGCAGGTCGCGGCCAGCGATGCGGATGCTGCCTTGGTCGGTTTCATAGAGCCGCAGGAGCAGTGCGATCAGGGTCGATTTGCCTGCGCCCGTGGCCCCCACGATGGCCACGTTTTCCCCCGGCGCGATGACCAGGTCGAAGTCGCGCACCACTGGCGTGTCCGGCCGGTAGCCAAAGCTGACGCCAGACAGCTCGATGGAGGCTTGGGCTCGGTCGATGAATACGCCGTCCCGACCTCCCCCCCCGTCACCCTCCAGTTCGTCGACGTCGAGGAATCCGAAAACACGCTCGGCCGATGCAAAGGCCGACTGGATCAGGGTGTACTTGGTCGAGAGGTCCCGAATCGGCACGAAGAACTGCTGGATGTACTGGTAAAAGGCAACCACCGTGCCCACATAGGCCATCGCCGCCGTGGAGTCTTTGAGCAGGCCCACACGCACGCCCGCGAACCAGAGCACGATGGCCATGCAGCTGGCCGACACCGCTTCGACCACGGAGTAAAGCGTGGCGTCGAGCTTGATCGAGCGATGGTTGGCCCTGCGGTAGGCGTCGTTGATTTCGCGATAGTGCTCGGCCGCCGGCTGTTCGCGCCCAAAGGCCTGCACCACTTGCATGCCCTGGACCTGCTCCGACAGGTAGGCGTTGAGTTCGGCGATGCGCGTGCGAATGTCGCGGTAGGCCTCGCGCGCGTAGCGCCGGATGATTTCCACCGCGGCCGCCAGAGGCGGCAGCACCGCGAAAATTACCAGCGACAACTTCCAGTCGAGCGAGAGCATGACCGCGACGATGCCCACCAGCATCACGATATCAGCCACAGCCATTACGGCTCCCGATGAAAAGAGTTCGCCCAGGGAGTCGACGTCGTTGGTGATGCGCGTGAGCACGCGGCCGATGGGCGTACGATCGAAGTAGCTCACGCGCATGCGTTGGGCGTGACCGAAGACCCGACGCCTCAAGTCCGCCATGGCGCGCTGGCCCGCCAGCTGCATGGTGTAGTTCTGCACGAAGCGCAGCAGAAACTCGAAGAGTACCGCTCCGGCGTAGGCGATGATCAGGAACGACCACAGGGCGTCGTCGTGCTCGACCAGCACGGAGTCGATGGTGCGCTTGACCAGGTAGGGCTGGGCGAGCGTGGCCAGCGATGTCAGCGGAATCGTAAGCAGACTCACAAACATCAGGCCGCCGTGGGGCCTGAGGTGCGGCCAAAGGCGCTTGGCCAGACGCAGGTCGAGCCCGGCTTCGGTTCCTGCCTGAACCGGAGCCACGCTCTCCCCCGCGCCGGCGCGTTGGCTTTCGCTCGCCTGGGTCCGCTCTGCGGGCTTCGGGTCACACTCGGCCGTCGACGACTCGCTCATAGGTCGCGCAGCTCCGCTTCGAGTCGTTGACGCGCGGCCAGCCGCGCGTAGAGGCCGTCGGCACGCACCAGTTCCGCGTGGCTGCCCCGCTGCACCACACGTCCCTCGTCGAGCACGATCACGCGCTCGCAACGGGCCGCCGCCGCCACCCGGTTGGTGATCAGCACCACCGTACGGTCGCGGCCGGCGCGCTCCAGGGCCTCCAGGATCTTGGCTTCGGTCTTGGCGTCGACGGCGCTCAGGGGATCGTCCATCACCAACACCCGCGGGCGGTTCAGCAGCGCCCGCGCCAGGGCGATGCGCTGCTTCTGGCCCCCCGACAGCTGCACCCCGCGTTCGCCGACCACCGTCCCCATGCCGTCGGGCAGGCTTTCGATCTCGTCGAGCACGGCGACCTGGGCCGCGGCGTCGCGGATCTCGGCCATGGCCTCGGGCGTATCGGGGTCGTCGAAGCGGTAGCCGATGTTGTGGGCGATGGTGTCGGAAAACAGGAACGGATCCTGCTGCGCGAAGCCAACCGCGCGCCTGAGGGGCCTGAGCTGCAGCTCCGTGATGTCGTCGCCGTCGACGAAGACGGTGCCCGGCGGCGTGGGCAGGAGCCGCGGCAGCAGCGCCGCCAGCGTGCTCTTGCCGCTGCCGGTGCGCCCCACGACGGCTAGCGAGCTACCCGCTTCGAGTTCGAGCGACACCCCATCGAGCACCTTGCGACCATCGTAGGCGTAGCTGAGCTCGTCGAGCCTCAGCGCGCCCTCTTGCCCCGGTGGCCGCGCCCCGGCCTGTTCCTGCACCTCGGGCACCGCATCCAGGATCTCCAGCACGCGCGCGTACGATGCCCGCCCACGCTGGACCACCGCCAGGATGTAGCCAAGGCCCATGGTGGGCCACTTCAAGGCCTCGCTGTAGGCGACGAAGGCCACCAGCTCGCCCACGCTCAGCAGCTCACCCTGCACCATTTGCGTGCCCTTCCACAGCACCATCAGCGTGCCCAGGGAGCTGACGCCGATCAGCAGCGGCCACATCAGTCCGCGCACGACGACCAGCGCCATGTTCGTGCGCAGGGCCTCTTCGTTGGCCTGCTCGAAGCGCCGGTATTGCTCGCGCTCGGCGGCGTAGGCCCGGATCAGGCGAATCCCGCTCAGCGTTTCCTGAACGCGTCCCGAGAGTTCACCCAGGGCTTCCTGGGACTGACGACTTTTGGTGTAGGTGACGCGCCCCACCCAGCGGCCACAGGCGATCAGCAGTGGATAGGGCAGCAGCGCCCATCCCGTCAGCGCCGGCGACATGCCGAGCATGAAAGTCAGGGCCACGGCGTAGGCCAACGTGGAGTTGACCAAATTAAGCAACCCGAAACCGAAGAAGGCGCGCACCTGGGCCAGGTCGTTGATCGCCCGGCTCATGGTCTCGCCCGTGGGCATCCGCTGAAAGAATGCCGGGCCGAGTTTTTGCAGCTGGGCGAGCAGCGCGTCGCGCAGGTCGAATTCGATGTCGCGGGCGACGTTGAAGATACGAATACGCGAGTAGGTGCGCACCAGGGCCATTCCCGCAGCCAGGCCGACGACCCCGAGCGCATAGCCCTGCACCACCGTGACCTGCCCGACCGTCAGCGCGTCGACGGCGCCCTTGAGCAGCATCGGAATCGATTTGTCCAGGGCGTTGGTGAGCAGGAGCAGGACGAGCCCCTGCAACAGCTGGGCACGGTAGGGGGCCGCCCGCCGCAGCATGGGGCCGAAGGGTACGGCGGCCGGCTCGGCGTTTTGCGACTCTTCGGATGGGGGACGGCTCATGGGGCACTCGGTGGTCGGCGCTGGCGACGCAGCGCTACGCCGCGGCGACAGTGGAGGTTGCTCGCTGCGGCGGCGCTACGCGCCCTGCCCCGCTTCGCTGGTACGCAGGGCCCCAAGCGCACGACGGGCCGGCCGCGGCAGTCGCAGGTAGGGGCACAGGAGCCGCACGCCCACGTAGAACGGCAGCGTATCGGCCAGAGCGACCACCAGCTTGAAGGTGTAGCCGGCGGAGATGAAGGTGAAGAGCTGGGGCCACAGCGCCGCTTCGGCGTCGATGGGCAGGGCGTGAGCGTAGAAGTGCGTGATCAGGATCACCGCCACCGTATCGACCAGCTGACTGACCAGGGTGGAGCCGTTGTTGCGCAGCCACAGGTGGCGCCCACCGGTAAGTCGCTTCCAGAAATGAAAGACCTGCACATCCACCAGCTGCGCCACCAAATAGGCGATCATCGAAGCGGTGACGGCGCCGAAGGCCAGCGTGCGCAGCTGGAAGAAGACCCCGTCTGGCGCCTCGCCGGGCGGCCCCGGCAGCGCACCGCCGATGGCGATGATCAGCATCACCCAGAGGTTGAGCACGAGCCCCATCCACACCACCTGGTTGGCCCGCCGCTTGCCGTAGAGTTCGGAGATAAAGTCCGTGCACAAAAATGTCACCGGATAGGGCAGCACCCCCACCGCCAGCGGCATTGGAACCGTGCCGATGCCCGGCAACTCGAACGAGAGATCGATGAAGCGCGTGATGCCGAGGATGTTCAGCATCGCCAGGGTGCCGAGGAAGATGCCCGAGAGCACCAGGAAGACCTTCTCGCGCCGCTCGTAGAGTTCGGCGTCAGAAAGCGCGGGCAGGCCCTCGTAGGCCTCTTGTTGGCTCGGCAGCAGGTGCTCCATCGCCCCGGCAGCATACGCCAAGGGTCAGCGCAGCAGAAAGTCATCCATTGGGTGCGCGCCGACAGGCACCCTGGCGCGCACCCAATGGATGACTTTCTGCTGCGCTGATTCCAGAGGACGATCGGCGTCAGGGCGCCAGAATTCCGCCGCTCATCGCTCGAGCACGAGCACGCTGGCGCTGCCGCCGACGAGATCGAGCGGATGGTCGCACTCGGGCGCGCTGAAGCCCACCGCGCGGACGGGACCGATGAGCACACGCACCTCTCCGCCATCGAGCTCGGCCTCTTCGCCAGCCTGCAGCGCTTGCTCGCGGCCGCGCAGCTCGACCACGAGGGGCCGAACGTAGGCACCGCAAGCGTCTAGCTCACCGAAGCAATCGGCCGCCGCAAGGCCGCCCACTGGACCGTCGGGATCGAAGTCGGCGGTGTCGACCTCGAGGGTCAGCCGCACCTCGGGCTCCAGTTCCACCAGCCGCGTGATGCGCAGGCGCCGCCCGCCATCACCGGTAGGGGTTTCCACCACCGACAGCAAATCGCCGGGCTCGAAGGGCAAGGCCCACTCGGGCACGCATAGCTGCAGGGTTTCGACGGTGGGATCCGACGAAGGCTCGAAGAGATCGAGCAGCAGACAGCCCTCGTCGTCGGAGCGCAGCTCGTCGAGTTCGAAAAAGCCCTGGGGCTGCGACAGGGCCGACCAGCCCAGCGAGTGCTCCACCTGCGGCGTCTCGCAGGTGGGCCCCTCCGCGGCGTCGTCCAGGGCAAACTCCCGCAGGTCGTCGCCGATGGTCCACTTGAAAGCGCCCGGTTCACCCTCGACGACGACGCGGCGATCGAGGCGCCGTCGATCGGTCTCGGGCACGAAGCTGTCGATCTCATCCAGATCGCGCCAGAAGATCAGGCGCTCGTCGCCGTCGGGAAGCACCAACCAGGCCGCGCCGCAGCGACCGCCCTCGCCTTCTCCGTCTGCGCCCACGCCCGTGCTCAGCGCGACGCGCTCGCCGCTGTCGACGATCAGCTCGCGGCGCGTGCCGAAGGCGTGCTCACTCAAGATCCCCACCCGATCGTCGCGGTAAAGACGGCAGCCCCCGGCGCCGTTGGTGGAAGCCACCATCACGATCAGTGCCTGCTCGCCGGCGTTTTCCAGACGCGGCCCGTGATTGGGCGCGGCGTCGTCTTCGTCGCCCTTGCTGTCAAAGAGCGAGGTCGCCAAACAGGCGCAAGCCGCCAGGCCGACGCCGACGCGCTCGAATATCGGTCGCAGACGACGCCCGGTGCGGGCGAAGGCGGGACGACACAGGGGCGCCGCCAGCAGCAGAGACGGAAGGGCCAGCAGGTCTTTGGCATCGCAGACCACGCGCGCCGACAGGCCAAGCGCGGCGTACAGCAGCTCCAGCTGCGCCGCGGCCACCGGCCACAGGTTCACAAGCGCGAGCGCACCGCCACTGAGCGCGAGAGCTGCCGGACGACTCCAGGCGCGACGTGCGTCAAATGCCAGGCACAGAAGCGGCGGCAGCACGATGAGCCCCAGCACATCGCTGAGCTTGCCCGTGAGTAGCGCCGGCAAAAGCCCCGCGCCCTTGAGCACGTGATCGTTGAGCAAAAGGCCGATGAGCGCCGCCCACCATAGCGGATGGGCGAAGGCCCGCGGGCGCCGCAGGCGACCCTCTGCCGGCCTCCCTCCCCGCGGCTCGGCGCTCATGGCGTGCGTTGCTCCAGCCGCTGCCCGCGCTTCTCAAGCCCGCGCCACAGCTGATGGGCCTTGCCCGCCGCCGGCGAGTCGCCGATGGCCTCGTGCAGCCCGGGCATCACCAGCTGCACGCCGGGATGACGCGCCAGCGCCGCCCCCAGCGCCTCGCGCCAGGCGCTCAGATCGGTCCCGGCCGGCAGCACGATCTTGCCGTAGACCAGCATGTGCTCCTCGGGCGCGGTGTGCTCGTGCTTGTGCATGTGCTCGCCACTGGCGCATCGCGAACACAGGTGCTCCACCTGTTCGCGATGGATGAAGATGCGCCCATCGCCCGGCAGGGTCTCGCCAAAGGCAGCGACCTGACCCTTCTGCTGCTGCAGCGCGACGTAGCGAAAAATGTGTTCTTCACCCTTGCGCAAAATCCCAAGTAGCGGAAAGCGCGGCAGCGGCTTGCCCGCGTGCTCCACCACGTCCACCGGCGTGCCATCCCACAGCACCAAATCGCCGAAGTCGGCCGAAGCCTGGCGATAGCTGGCGCTGGCGACCACGCCATGGCATGGCGACAGCGGCGTCACCCACAGCAGCTCGAAGCCCACCGAGCGCTCCGGCAACACGCCCTCGGGGCCGAGGCCGCTGCCTACCGTGGCCACGCGCACCTGCAGCGGCGGCAGATCGGCCACGTAGGGCATGCCGCGTGGTGTCAACTGAGCGTCATGTCCCAGCGCACGCAGGGCTTCCACGGCGGCGGCGCCTTTGCCACTGCCGATGGCGCAGATCGCCAGGTTCCAAAGCAGGGGACGCTCGTCGCCCATCAACTCGCGCGCTCGGCGGTAGGCCTTCAGACCATCGCCAAAGGCGCGGCGGGCCTTGTGCACGAGCCCCAAGTTGAACCACCAGCCGGCGCGCTCGGCGTCACGCTCGAGCGCCTGCTCCAGACAGGTCTGGGCCTCCTCGTGGCGGTGCAGCAGGCGCAGGGCATTGCCGCGATTGACCAACAGATAAGCCTCGAGCATCGGATCGAGGCTGCCCTGGCCGTGGGCCGCAAGACATCGCTCGGCCGCGTCGGCGGCGAGCTGGGCCGACCCGCCCTCGGGCGCCGGCTGATCGATGGGAATGCGTTCGGCATCGCGGATCAGGGCGTCGCAGGCGCGCGTGATCAGCGTCACGTCGTCGGGCCAGGCATCGAGGATGCGCCCCACTTCCTGGCGCAGTCCGGGCTGACCCGGCAGAGCTCGCCACAGCGAAAGGCGCGCGGCGGCTGCCTCCGGGTCGCTGTCGACCAGCGGCATGAGGGGGGCGAGGGCCGAGAGGGCGGCCTGGGGATCGCCGGCTTGCAGCGCCTGGGAGGCGGCGGCGATGGCTTGGGGAATGTCGACTCGGATCATCGGTGTTTGCACGGCTCGCGAAGAAAGCCGGGCTGATGCTCTACCACGGTCTCTTTCGGATGGCCGCGCGACTCCACCGGCTATTTCACGCCGGACCGTCCCCGCGAGAGCGCGCTCCTGCCTACAAGCCCCCACAAGAGCGCATGCCTTTGGCCCGTAGCCGGCCCGCAACGGTGGGATTTTTCCATGAGGAATTTTACACTCATACTCTCCTGCCGCGGTGAGGCGGCATCTCGGAGCGAGCCTGTGAAGACCGCGTCCTTTGGACTGAGCGATATCGGACGACGTCGCACCACCAATGAAGACGCCTTCCTCATCGACGAGGAGCTGGGCCTCTTCGTCGTGGCCGACGGCATGGGCGGCCACAACGCGGGCGAGATCGCCAGCGAGCAAGCCGTCGAGACCCTGCACGGCATGTTTCAGCGCGAGGCAGCCAGCATCGAGGCCCTGGCTTCGATTCCGCCCCGGCACCACGACGAACCAGGCGAAACCATCCCGCCGGCCATGCGCAAGCTATTGCGGTTGATGGAGAGCGCGATTCAGGCGGCCACCTACATGGTCTTCGGTCTGGGCGAAGCCAACCCCGATCAAAAGGGCATGGGCACGACGCTCTCGGTGCTTTTGCTGCGCGCCGGCTACGCCATCACCGGTCAGGTCGGCGACAGCCGCATCTATCGCATGCGTGAAGGCCACGCCGAGCAGGTCACCGAAGACCACACGCTGGTGGCCTGGCAGCTGAAGAAGGGCCTGATCACAGAAGACGAAGCGCGCAACTCGCGCCAAAAGAACGTGATCACCCGCGCCGTCGGCTCCAAGGAATACGTCCAGGTCGACACCCACAGCTTCCCGGTAGACATCGGAGACCGCTTCCTACTCTGCTCCGACGGCCTGCACGGCTACATCCACGAGAGCGAAATCGCAGCGCTTCTCGAGGGCGACGTCGAGGAAGCCGCCAACCGCGCGGTGGCCATCGCCAACCATCGCGGCGGCCGCGACAATATCACCGCCGTAGTCGCCGAAGTCGAAGCGCTATAATCGCCCGGGGCGCGCGCCCGTTTCGCAAGCAAACCTACTTCGCCGGATCGGGAATGGCTTCGCCGTCGCCGTGCTGCACCGGCCGCCGCGGCGCCAGCGGCGGCACCGAGGTGGCCCGCGGCACGCCCAGGGCCAGCTCGCGCAGATAGAGGAAGAGGGTCTGGGTGATGCTCAGAACGGGCACCGCGAGCAGCGCCCCCACGATGCCGGCCACGTGCTCGCCCGCCAGCAGCGCAAAGACCACCAACACCGGATGGACGCGCGCCGCATCCCCCATGATCTTCGGATTGAGCAGGTTGGCCTCGATCTGGTGGATGATCACGATCCACGCCAGCACCAATAGGGCCAGCCCTGGACCGGAGGGCAAGGCCACCAGCACCGCGGGAACAGTGCTCAGAATCGAGCCGAAGATCGGAATGATCGACATCACCGCCGCCAGAAGGGTCAGGAAGGTCCAGTACTTCAACCCCAGGATATAAAAGCCGATGCCCGAGAGGATGCCGTTGACGCCGCAGATGATGAGCTGACCGCGCACCACGCCGGCAAGGCCCCCGTCCATGCGGCGCACCAGCTCGTCAAAGCCCTCGCGCCGACCCGGCGGCCACAGCGACCTTAGAAACCCAAAGATGCGGTCGCTGGTAATGAGCAGATAGGCCGAGATCATCAGCATCATGACGAAGCCGAAGATGCCGCGGGTGAGCGCCCCGATGAGCGTTTGGGCGGTCTGCAGCACCGCCAGCGCCGTGCGCTCGGTGCTTTTGGTGGCGCGGGCGATGGCTTCGGTGATGGTGGCGGTGAAGTCGGCCTTTTGCTCCGTCGGCCGCGGCGTGGCCTCGATGCTGAAACCGCGGTCGCCCAGGGGCACCACCCGCAGCCCCTCGGCCGGCAGCAGCACGTCGAAGCCGCCGTTGGCCCGCGGCCGCACCTGGATGCCCACGGTATCGGGCGGCGCCTTGTCGCCGGTCGCGCTGAGGTCTTCCAGCGCCGCCTGCTCCACGCCACCGGAGCTCCCCCCAGCGGCGCCTGCAGCGACCTGGGACTCGGACGACGCAGGCTCGTCGGCGTCCAGCCCCTCCTGCTGCAGGTAGAAGTCCGTAGCCTGCCGCAGCCGCTGCTCGAAGTGGGGCAGCCACTCGTTGCGCACGACGGCCACCGCGCGTGGCGCTTCGCGCGTCAGGCGACTGAACTCGGCCGCCAGGCGCGGTATCGACAGCGCGAGCAGTCCGCTGAGCAATCCGATCAGTGCGACATAGATCGTCAGCACCACCGCCCAGCGCGGCGGTGACCAGGAGCCGAAGCGCAGCTTCTCGCCGAACTCAACCAGCGGCGAAAGCACGTAGGCGACGATGACCGCCAACATGAAGGGCAACAACACCCCTCGAAAGGCGATCAGGGCAACCAGCATCAAAACACTGGAAACCCCGAGAAACCAGGCCCGGCGCTTGCGCGATCCGGGACCACTGTTTGGGATGACGCTCTCTCTGACCCGCGGACTCATGAGCCTACGCTGTCACGATAGCGCATCGGCCCGCAGGTACAATGAAAGTGCTCCGAGGGCCGTGCCCTCTTCTACTGCGTTTCGCCTTCGCCCTCGTCAGCAGCGGGCTTGTCGCCGTTGGGAAGCTCGATCTTCTCGCCCAACTTCTGCTTGAAGACGTCGCCGAGCGTGGCGCCACCGCCACCGCTGGGACCGATGGTGCGAGCCTTCTGCTCGCGGGCCTTCTCCATGAACTTCATCGCCTCGACGGTCTCTTCCTGCTCGAAGGCGCTCTTGAAGGACAGCGCGATGCGGCGATCCTCCGGGTCGAGCGAAAGGATCTCGGCCTTGACGATGTCGCCCATCTGCACGTGCGGGCTGGCATCGGGGCCCCAGGTGTCGGGGAACTCCGAGACGTGCACGAGGCCTTCGACGCCGCGCTCGATTTCGACGAAGACGCCGAAGTCGGCGATCGATTTCACGCGCACCTCGAGCACGGTGCCCGGGGGGTAGACCTCGGGCAGCCGCATCCACGGATCCTCGAAGAGCTGCTTGATGCCCAGTGAGACCTTCTTCTCCTGGTGGTTGACCGAAAGAATGATGGCCTCGACCTCGTCGCCCTTCTTGTAAAGGTCGGCGGGGTTGTTGATGCGCTGGGTCCAGCTGAGGTCGGACTTGTGAACCATGCCGTCGACACCGTCGGCGATGCCAACGAAGACGCCGTAGTCGGTCAGCGAACGCACCGCGCCGCGGATCACGTCGCCGGGGTTGTACTGCCCGGCAAACTCCTGCCACGGGTCAGCCTGCAGCTGCTTGAGCCCCAGGCTGATGCGCTTGGCCTCCTGATCGACCTCGAGCACGATGCACTGGACCTCTTCGCCTTCGGCGACGACCTTGGAGGGGTGCTTGGGCTTGCCCCAGCTCATCTCGCTGACGTGGATCAGACCCTCGATGCCCTGCTCCATCTCGATGAAGGCGCCGTAGTCCGTCAGCGAGACCACCTTGCCCGACACGCGCTTGCCTGGCGGGTAGGACTCGATGGCGTGCTCCCACGGATCGTCCATGGTCTGCTTGAGGCCCAGCGAGACGCGCTCGGTCTCGGGGTTGTAGCGCAGCACCTTGACGGTGACCTCGTCGCCGATCTTGAAGACCTCCGACGGGTGATTGACGCGGCCCCAGCTCATGTCGGTGATGTGGAGCAGGCCGTCGATGCCGCCGAGGTCGACGAAGGCGCCGTACTCGGTGATGTTCTTGATGGTGCCGGTGACCACCATGCCCTCACGCAGGTTGCCCAGGGTCTCGGCCTTGAGCTCGTTGCGCTCGCGCTCCAGCAGCACGCGCCGCGACAGCACGATGTTGCCGCGCTTCTTGTTGAACTTGATGACCTTGAACTCGAAGGTCTGGCCGATCAGCTTGTCCAGGTTGCGCACGGGGCGCAGGTCGACCTGGGAGCCCGGCAGGAAGGCCTTGACGCCGCCGCGGATGGAGACCTGGAGGCCGCCCTTCACGCGCGCGGTGATGGTGCCTTCGATCAGCTCGTCCCGCTCGCAGGCCTCGCTGATCTCGTCCCAAACCTTGAGTTTGTCGGCTTTCTCCTTGGAGAGCGAGACCAGGCCCTGCTCGTTTTCCTTGGTCTCGACGAGCACATCGACCTTGTCGCCCGGCTGTACATTGACGCCGCCGGACGTGTCCACGAACTCGCTGGCCGGGATCACGCCCTCGGACTTGTAGCCGATGTCCACGATCACGGCGTCTCGGTTGACCGAGATGATGGTGCCTTGCACGATCTCACCCTCGCGGAGCGCGTCCGCGTGGGCCATCGAGACCTCGAACAAGCTGGCGAAGGACTCGCCGTCCTTTCCGCTCGGGGCACTCGGTTCGGTGGTCGCCTGGTCTGTCGTCATCCTGAGGGTTATTCCTTGGTTTTGGCTACGCGAAAGCGAAGTGAGGTGTCGATCATGCGCTCGACCGAAAGGTCGCCCCGAGCGCTCGGCGCTGTCACGGGGCGCTTCTGCGGGCCGCGACCGCAAAGATCTGAAGGAAAAAGGGGGCCTAGGGCGATTGGGCGGGGCACATTAACAGTGCCCCCCGGGACTGTCAACGGACGGCGTCCAGATTCGCGCTAGGACAAAGAAGCCTCCATGCGCTGCTGTACGATGAGCTGGGCCTTATCCACCACTTCGTCCAAGGGCAGGCCGCTGGTATCCAGTAGCACACTGTCCTCGGCCGGTCGCAGGGGCGCCAGCTCCCGGGTGCTGTCCTGGCGATCGCGGGCTTCCACATCGGCCAGCGTGGTCTCGTAATCGACGCCCTCGCCCCGGGCCTGCAGCTCGTCCACGCGGCGCCGGGCGCGCACGGCGGCCGAAGCGGTGAGGAAGATCTTGGCCTGTGCCTGGGGGAAGACCACGGTTCCGATATCCCTACCCTCGAGCACCACGCCACCGGCGGCCCCCAGCTGGCGCTGGACGCCAAGCAGGGCCTCGCGCACCGGCGGGTGAATCGAAACGCGGCTGGCGCCCATGCTGATCTCAGGGCTGCGGATTTCGCCCGCGCGATCGCGGCCGTCGATCTGGAGCCGCGGGGTGCCGTCGGGCTCCGAGACGAAGGCCAGCTTGAGCTGCCGGGTCATGGCACCCAGGGCATCGCCGTCATCCCAGGAGACGCCGCGCTCGCGGGCAGCCAGGGCCACGCCACGGTAGAGGGCACCGCTGTCGACCAGCACGTAGCCGAGCCGTCGGGCCAGCTCGCGGGCCACGGTGCTCTTGCCGGCCCCCGCAGGGCCGTCGATGGCGACCACGACGGCCGACCCCCGCCCGTGCTCCACCTGGGTCATGGCGGGGGATTAGCTCGAATGATGCGCGAAGTCACCCCCCCGGCGTTCATTGCTGGGTGGAGGTCAGCTGGGCCGGCTGGGCATCGGGTTCGGGACAGCGGCGGGTGCTGGCGTTGAGCACAGCTTCCAGCCGGCGGGCCACCGAGGGTACTTCACCCGGCTGCAGATCCAGGCCCAGGCGCAGCTCGGCCTCGGGCGTGGCCTCGATGCGGGCGCGGTCGAGGAAGCCGGGCGCTCCCGTGAGCTTGAGCACGAAGCTGGCCTGTCTGAGCAGTGTGCTCAGGCGCTTGCGGGCGGCGGCGGCTTGCTCGGCCGAGCCCGTACGTCCCACCGCCTGGGCCCTGACGTCGTCGCCGACGCTGCCGTGGACGGCGATCGGAGCCTCGACCAGCGCGCGGCCGACACTGCCGGCACCGACGGCGCCGAGCTGACGCCTGAGCTGGGCCAGGCTCTCGCGGTCGGGTAGGTGGTGGACCACCAGGTCGCTCTTCTGCAGTTCCGCGGGGCCGCCGCGCTCGGCCAGCCATGGGTCGCCGGTCACCGCCTGGAAGCCGGTGATGCCCAGGCCGGCCAGGGTCTGCTCCACGCGGGCCCTGGAGCCTGCAAGCAGCCAGCGCTCACCCAGCACAGCGACCGCTGTCGGCCCGCTCTGCCACACGGCAAAGCCGCGAATGCGCTGCTCCTCGCCCGCCGGCGCGGCAGGCTGACCGCTCCAATCGGCCGCCAGTGCCAGTGCCGCAGGGCCGTCCTGGGGGCGGAAACGCCCGCGCGCGAGGGCCAGGAATTCGCGGTCGCTCCCGGGTTGGGTCGAGGGGCTGGCGCCGGCACCGCCGGCACCGCTGGGCGGGTAGCTGGTCATCACAAGCAGCTCCGTGCGCTGCAATAGCCAGTGGTCGACGTCGTTGCCGAGGCAGCCGTAGCGGCGGGCCCAGCCCTCGATGCGTGGATAGTGGGGCGACTTGCGCAGGGTCGTCAGGTCGGCGCGAGCTACGCCGTCGATGCCGGCGGGCAGGATCTGCAGGGCATCGTCGGGAACCGCGGGGGGTGGCTCGGGCTTGGGCTGGGCCGCCGCGGCACCGCCGTGCTCTGGGGTGGTTTGCTGTGCGCCACCGCAACCGGCGGCCAGCGCCCACAGCAGACAGGCCGCCGCGAGGGCCCGGCCGGAGGGAGTCGTCAGCGCAGCTGAAACCATGCCCCAGTGTGTCAGGCCCCGGTCGAGCCCCGCAATCCGCAATGCTTGGGCCTTGTATCTGGGCGCCGGGGCCGATCAGGCGCTGCGCGGGTAGCTGCCCAGGACCTTCACGTAGCGGCTGGAGCCGCGCAGCTCTTCGATGGCGGCCAGCACGCTGCGGTCGGTGATGTGACCGTCGACCTCGAAGAGGATCAAATAGCGGAACTCCCAGCCGCGCGCCGGGCGCGTTTCGAGCCGGTAGAGGTTGAGCTTGCGGTCGGCGAAGGGGCGCAAGCACTCCATCAGCACGCCCGGCGCGTCGTGCAGGGCCAGGGCCACGGCCGTGCGGTCCAGGCCCGTGCGCGGCGGGAAGTCGTTGCCCACCGCCACGTAGCGCGTCTCCAGGTCCTCCACGTCCTCGAGGGAGCGCTCGACGATGGTCAGCTTGGAGGTGGTAGCCACCAGATCGGTGGTGAGCGCAGCGGCGTCTGGCTCGCGGGCGGCATGGTCGGCGGCGATGACGCCGTTACGCACGTCGATGATGGTGGCCTCGGGGAAGTGCTCGGCCAGGTAGTGCTCACAGGCGGCGATGGCGCTGGAGGAGGCGTAGATCTTGTGCACCTCATCGCGCTCGCCGCTCTGGGAGATCAGGTGGAAGGCGCGACGGATGGGGATCTCGGCGCTGATCTTCAGCTCGCTGCGCGCCAACAGGTTCAAGGTGGCGGTCACGGCACCGTCATGGGAGGTCTCGAAGGGCACGATGCCGAAGTCGGCTTGACCGCGCTCGACCTCGGAGAGCACCTCGGCGGCGCTGTCGACCGGGCGCAGCACGGCGGAGCTGCCGAATTTTTTGCGCGCCGCCTGGTGACCGAAGCCGCCCGCCTGGCCCACGTAGGCGATGATCGGCGGCGCCACCAGCGCCGAGCAGGCGCTGAGCACCTCGGTCATCACCGCGCTCACGGCCTGGGCAGGCAGCTCTTTGACCCGCTCGGTGGTGTAGGCGATGACCTCGTGGTCGCGGGGCAACGAAAAATACAGGTCGGGGCTGCGCTCGCGCAGGGCCACCGCTTCGCGCACAGCACGGGCGCGCGCGTCGAGGGCCTCGGCCAGCGCCTGATCGGCCTGGCGCAGGGCTTCGCGGATGCGTTCGGGTTCTTCCTGGGAGTGGCCCATGGCTTTATTAAAGCATGGGCGATCCGCTGCGGCGGAGCAATCCAGCTTCAACTGTCGGTGTCGCCACCTAGCAACTCCTTGAGTCGAGCCAGCGCCATCAGCGCTTCCAGGGGTGTCATGCGGTCGAGGTTCAGGCCGCGTAGGGTTTCCTCGACCTCGGAACGCTCGGCGGGCGCGGTCGGCTGCTCGAAGAAGTCCAGCTGGTTGCTCGGCGTGGCCGCGGCGCGCAGTTTGGGCGCCACGCGGGCACCCGGGATGCCGCCGTCGCTCTCCAGGCCGCGCAGGATGGCGCGGGCACGGGCCAGCACGATTTCGGGCACCCCGGCCAGGCGCGCCACCGCCACGCCGTAGCTGCGGTTGGCGCCGCCGGGCACCAGCTTGCGCAAAAAGACCACGTCCTGGCCGTATTCCTTGGCCGCCACGTTGAAATTGACGGCGCCGTTGCGGCTGCGGGTGAGCTCGCACAGCTCGTGGTAGTGCGTCGCGAAGACCGTGCGGCAGGCGATCAGGTCGTGCAGGTGTTCGGCCACGGCCCAGGCGATGGCCAGGCCATCGTAGGTGCTGGTGCCGCGGCCGATTTCGTCGAGCACCACCAGGGAGCGGCGCGTGGCCCCACGCAGGATGGCTGCGGTCTCGCGCATCTCCACCATGAAAGTGCTCTCGCCCTGGGCCACGTTGTCGCTGGCGCCCACGCGCGTGTAGATGCGGTCGACCCAGCCGATGCGCGCGCGGGCCGCGGGTACGAAGCCGCCGGCTTGCGCCATGATCACGCACAGGGCCAGCTGGCGCATGGCGGTGGACTTGCCCGCCATGTTGGGCCCGGTGATCAGCATCAGGCGCGGCCCCTCCACGTCGAGCGTCAGGTCGTTGGGCACGAAGTCGCCGCTTTCGACCATGCGCTCGACGATGGGATGGCGCGACTCGACCAGGTCGATACGCAGGGAGTCGTCGATGTCGGGCCGGCAGTAGTCGTGGCGGTGGGCGAGCTCGGCGAAGGTCGCTGCCACGTCGATGTTGGCCAGGGCCGAGGCCAGGCGGCGCAATCGGCTCGACTGGGCAGCCACGCGCCGACGCAGGGCTTCGAAGCGCTCGGACTCGATGGCGCGCAGGCGCTCGTCAGCGTTCAGGATCTTGGCCTGTAGCTCGTCGAGTTCGGGCGTGGTGAAGCGCTCGGCGTTGGCCACCGTTTGCTTGCGCCGGTAGTCGTCGGGCACGGCGCCGAGGCGTGCCTTGCTGACCTCGATGTAATATCCAAAGACGCGCGTGAATTTGACTCTAAGTGAAGATACGCCGGTGCGCTCGCGCTCGCGGGCCTCGAGCCTCAGGATCACTTCCTTGCTGCTGGCGCTGAGTTCGCGCAGCTCGGCGATGCGCGCGTCGGCCTCGGCGCGAAAGATGCCCCCCTGGCCGCTGCTCAGGGGCACTTCCTCGAGCAGCTCGGCTTCGAGATCCTCGGCCACGTCGAGCGCGGCGTCTTCGGGGATCAGCGCTCCGAGGCTGTCGTCGGTGGTGCGTCCCGCGGTCTCGAAGAGGTGGCGTTGCAGACGCTCGGCCGCGCGTACGCTGTTGGCGATGGCGCGCAGGTCGCGCGGCGAGGCCACGCCCACCACCGTGCGCGTGCTCAGTCGCTCGAGGTCGCCGATGGCCGACAGCTCTGCGCGCAGTGCCTCGCGCAGCGGGGCGTCCTGGCAGAGCGCCTCGACCTCGTCGTGGCGACGGCGGATGCGGGCGCGGTCGGTCAGCGGCGCGAGCAAGCGGCGGCGCAAAAGGCGCGCGCCCATGGCCGTGCGCGTCAGGTCCAGCAGGTGCAGCAGCGAGCCGCGTCGCTCGCCGGAAAGCGTGCGCACGAGTTCCAGGTTGCGCACGGCGGCGTCGTCGAGCTGCAGCTGGTCGCTGGGGTCGTAGGGGGCGATGCGCTGGACGTCCAGGTCGGCGCCCGGCTGGGAGCGCTGGGCGTAGGCGAGCGCCGCGGTGGCTGCACGGCACTCGAGCGGGCCGAAGCCGCTTTCATCCGCGGCGGCCTCGTCGAGCACCTGCCGCAGCGGCCCTTGCAGCACTTGGGGCGCGAAGTCCTGCTCGGCCGTGGCGCGAAAGGCCACCTCGGGCAGGAGCCTGGAGAGCTGCTGTTGCAGCTCGGGGCGGCTGTCGGGCAGCAGCACCTCGCGCGCGTCCAGACGCACCAGCTCCGCCAACAGCTCGGCGCCGCTTTGCAGCCGGCAGGCGCGGGCCTCGGAGGTGCTCAGCTCCACCACCGCCAGCCCGAAGCCCTCGCCCTCGGGTTCGGCGTAGACGCAGGCCAGGTAGCAGTGGGAGCGGGCATCGAGAGCGTCGGGCTCGAGCACCAGGCCCGGCGTCACCACGCGCACCACCTCGCGCGGCACCACGCCTTTGACCTTCGAGGGATCCTCCATCTGCTCGCAGATGGCGACGCTCTGGCCCAGCTCGACCAGGCGCGCGATGTAGCCGGTGGCAGCGTGGTGGGGCACACCGGCCATGGGGATGGCCTCGCCGCTCTCATCCTGTCCGCGCGAGGTCAGCGCGATCTCGAGCAGCTCCGAGGCCAGCACGGCGTCCTCGTAGAACATCTCGTAGAAGTCCCCCATACGAAAGAAGAGGATCGCATCGGGATAGGCTTGCTTGGAGCGGAAGAACTGCTCCATCGCAGGCGAACGGCGGGGCTTCTTGGCTGCCTTGCGCGCCACCGCGGCGCCTCAGTTCCAGTTCCGCACCGCGTTGGTGCCCACGTCCGGAAGCGGGTTCAACGGAATCGCCATCAGTCCCCGGCGATGCACGTCCACCAGGTAGAGCCGCTCGGTGACCGGGTCGTAGTGCAGCTGTACCGGCACCACCGTCACCGGCGAGAGGCGCCGCTGTGAAGCGTCGTGGCGCACGCTGCCGGCCGGAGAATAGATGCTGGCCCGGAACTCCGCGCCCACGGCCGTCGGACGGTCGGAGGCCAGCGCGATGGGATGACCCAGGCGGAAGGCAATCTCGCGATTTCGATAGGTGCAGCCCACGCGCGCGCGGGCGCCACGCATGGGATCGGCGCTGGGATCGATGCCACAGCGGCCACCTGGCTCGGTGCGCACGCGATGGCTGAGACCGCCGTCGAGACCGCGCACCAGGTAGCTGCCCCGGGTGTGCACGCGGTAACTCAGGGGGCGGTTGCCGTTGCAGCGCTGGATGTCGCGATAGCTCTCGATGCCTTCGATACCGCTGCTGAAGCGCGGGTCGACGAAGAGCCGCCCGCTGTGGGCACTGAGGATCTGAAACGCCACCCGCAGCGGATCCTGGCCCGGGACTTCGCCCAGCATCGACTCGCGCAGCGCGGCGCAGGCTGCCAACGTGTCGGGGTCATCGCTGCCGATGAGCTCGACCAGCAGGTCTTCTTCGGGGGGCAGCGAGACGATCAGCAGCTGGTCGCCCTCGGGCCCGTCCGGCGCGCCAGCCTCGTGGACAACGTCTTCGACGCAGTCGGCATCTTCAAAGGCCGTGGCGACCTCGTGGCGACCCAGCACACCGGCGGCGCAGAAGTCCGCCTCGCCCTCGAAGTCGACGATGAGATCCCGGTACTCGGCGTCGGCGTGCTCCACGAAGCGACCGAGGTCCCCGGTGGCGCCGGGCAATGCGCCCTCGTAGATCGCCCGCCACTCGTCGTCGCGCACGGTCCAGGGATCGGGTTGGGCGCAGACCAGGGCCGGGTGTTGCTCGGTGCAGCCGAACACGAAAGCGTCATCGGGCTCGGCCACGCCGGCATCGTCGTCGCCGCTGGGGGCCTTGACCGTCGCCGCATTCGGTTCCGGATAGACCTGGAGCAGGCCTTCGGGGCAGGTGATGCAGGCCAGCCCCGGCGCGTCCGGACTGCCGACGGTGCCGTCGCTGCGCATCGAGTAGGAGGTGGAGCCCACGACGAAGCCGAGCGAGGAGGCGACGGGGTTGAGGGCGTAGCGGTCGAGTGCCAGGTCTTCGGTCAGGTTGTTGCGCAGGCGCGGCATGTGGCGCTGCAGAATCGGTAGCTGCCCCAGAACTTCGGCCTGGGCCGCGCCGACCTCGAGCCCGGCGACGTCCACTTCGATCTCGAAGCGCCCCTGGAAATCCACCGCGACCACCACCGCCTCCACGTCGCCCTGCACCAAGCGATCGCCCACCGCCGGGACCCAGGGCGCGCTGTCGTCGAGCACCACCTTGGTCGGCGTCTCGCCGAGCTTGTCGATCTCCACCTCGAAGCGGTGGCTGCAGCTACGGCAAGCGCCCAGCTCCATGTCGTGAACGTCGACGATGCGGATGGAACCGTCGCTCAAGGCCACCGCCAGGAAAACCCCGCGCAGCCGCCGCAGGTCCAGCTCAGGGTTTTCCTCGTCGAAGCAGTAATCGCGGACCTTGCCGCCCTCGGGAATGCCGCCGTCGGGGAGGTTCGGCATGAGATACTGGGCGGCTCCGGCCTTGGGGTCAAAACCAGGAGTCAACACCTCCAGGGCCACAGCGCTGGCCGCTCCCAGGCCGGCCGAGCTGCCGCCACGGGGGTCGAAGGCGATGCGATAATCATCGCCGTTGCCCCGGCTGTCGACCCGCAGCACGCGTCCATCCTGCAGCACCATCACCGAGCCATCGGTGGCGTCGATGGCGTAAACGTAGCGGGTCTCCGCATCGGCTTCGGATTCGACGCCGACGGGGACGCGGGGGCTTGCCACCACATCGCGCGTGGGCACGCCCACGGCGTAGGCCTCGACCACGGCGTCGCCACCCGAGCTGAGCGTGGCATCGGGGTCGATCACATGGATGAAAGGCAGCCCCTCGTCGGCCACCAGCAGGCGCGCTGTGCACGCGCCTTCGGCGTCGCAGCCTCGATCGACGCTGAGGGCGCCGGGACGGGAACGGGGCTCGCTGTTTGAACCGGCGACGATTCGCGGCGAAGCCTTGCGCGCCACGTTCGGCGGGGCGTAGCCGCACATCATGGCGTAGCTCTCGGGCTCGTCGAGCGTCTGCGGAGCGCCATCGGTGGGGCCGTCCTGGGGCGCCGACAACGGGAGCTGCGTCATGGCTTCCACGTCGATCATGCCGTCGACCACGCCGTCGGGACAGGGCGAGTCACTGCCGCCGCAGCGCACGATGGGCAGCCGCAGCAGGGCTGCGGCCTCGGGTAGCGACACAAAGAGGGCGTCCTCGGCCGGCGTCACCACCATGTCGGCCGGCGACTGTGCGACCTCTTCGGCGGGGGCGTCGGCCGCGCGCAGCGACACCTTCTGCAGTGCCGCGTTGCGCCCATCATCCAGTGTCAGCAGCGTCGCGGTGCGCATTACGTACACGTCGCGCGACGCGTAGTTGGCGACGTAGGTCACCTCGGGGTGCTCGGGCGGCACGACGATGGCGATGGGAACCTCGCCGACGGGTATGAAGGTGAAGCCGGGAATGTCCTGGCGCGCATCGAGGATGCCGTTGATCCTCTCGGTGTCGACCGCCGCCACTTCGCCGCGCTCGCTCTGGGTCACCAGCGCGTAGAGCACCAGCTCGTCATCATTGTCGGACTCGCTGGTGTGGCAACTGGCCAGGGGCACCACGGCACCATCCGAGACGCAGGCCAGGGCCACGCGGTTGGGGCGATTGAAGCTGCCGGCCTGTGAAGGCGGTCGGTCGTCTCCGCAGCCCGCCCACAAAAGGCCGCACGTCAGCAACAGAAGCGCGGGCAGCCGCATTACTTCAGCTCCTGGATCACCCGCGGTTCACCCACGGTTGCGATGAGCTGCGCCGAGTCGGCCAACTCCACGGGACCGCCCTCCAGACCTGAGAGGTCGATGATGCGCACGACCGAAGACCGAAAATCGCCCACGTAGAGGCGCTTGCGCGGCCCGTCGAGCGCCACGTCGAAAGGCCCGCTGAGATTGCGCACCACCGCTCCCACCCTCATGGTCACAAGGTCGACCACGTAAATCGCGCGCGAGGTAAAACAGCTGATGGCCGCCACACGCCGCTCGCCCACGCTGCCGACCGCCATGCGCGAAGGGGTGACGCCGACCTCGGCCATGGCCACGATGCGGGCGACGGGGGCGCCGGCGCGCTCGCCGCCGAGTTCGACCTTCAACAGGGCGCTCGGATCGCTCGAGAGCAAAAAGGCGTTTTGAAGCACGTCGCTGCCCTGCGGCTGTGGGGAGGCCTGGGTGGGGGCTTGCTGCGGGGGCGCATCGAAGACCAGGGCCCGCACGCTAGGCGTGCGCACCGCGCCTTCGATCACCACGGGGCCCGCGTCGAAGATGTAGGCGTGCTCGATGTCGGCCTTGCCCTCGGCGGTCGTGGGCCAGGCGATGCCGGCGCGCTCGACGATGCCGGCTCCGTTGATCAGAGTAAGGTAGACCAGGCCCGTATGCGGATCGCGGGCCAGGCCCGTGACCACCGAGGCGGCGGTCTGATTCACATCGATCAGGCGCGGCGTGGAATCACCGGCGAGCTGCACGAAAAGGCTCAGGATGCCGGCGCGATGGGCGGTCAGGATGTAGCTGCCCTCGGGCGCCGGAGCCAGCAGCGGATCGTTCCAATCGTCGAGACTGCCGCTATAGACGGCGACCGCGTCGGCGGGCCACTGAAGCGTTCGCCCCTCGCCGCTGGGAAGCTCGGCCAGCCCCGGGCAGCGACCGTCCGGGCAGCTGAGAATGTCGCCCGCTGGGGCCCGTGTGTCCACATCGACCAACTGCAGGCTGTCGACGGTGCGACTGTTGATGTACAGGCGTCGCCCGTCCTGCGACATGGCCATGCCGTTGGTAAAGGAACCGATGCCGGCCTGCCCGGTCACCAACCGCTCGCTGTCGATCACACAAGGTTCGCCATCGGCATAGGGGCAGCCCTCGAGTTCGCCGTCCAGTCGCTCCAGGTCGAGGGCCAGAATGCTGCCGGCGTTGTAGCGCAGGTCGAAGTTGGAGTTGGCGATCAACAGATAGGGGGGCGCATCGGCCTCGGCCGACTCCGCCAGCACAAGCCCATTGGGAAAGTAGAGCTCCCCATCGGGGGGCGGATCCCCCGGGTTGTCCAGCCCGCAGGCGGCCCCCAGCAGGCCCAGCATGGACCACAACGCGAACCGCCCTCCCCTGCGGGTTTGCACGCTCAATTGCCTTCCTTGGACAGCTCCGGGCCGCATGGCGGCGGGACCCTAACCCGGATCATTCGCGAAGGCACGCGATGATCGTGCGAGAGCCCGGCCGGCGGTTTGCCAACCCCCGCAGCCTCCGCTCAATCCCAGGGGTCCAGGACCTCGGTCTGGGAGCGCGACCTCGGCCTTTTCGGCGGGGTGGTCGTCGTGGACGGGGCCTTGGTCTTCTTGGTGGCGCGCGGCCTGGGCTTGGCCTGCTTCTTCAGGGTCAGCTTCAGGTTGTTGCCCGTGCGCGAGGTGATGCGAAACGACTTGGGGTCGTAGCCGCTCAGGCGCAGCTCCAGCTGTGTGCTCTCCCCCTTGGGAGGCTTGTCCAACGACAGCGGCGTGTTGCCGAGCAAGATGTCCTCTTTGTAGAGTTCCGCACCGCTCGGACTGCTGTCGATGGCCACCTGGGGCGGTGGCGGTGGCGCCTCTTCGGGTTCCGGTTCCGGCTCCGGCTCGACGGCGGGCGCCGGCTCGGGCGGAGGCGCCGGCTGGACCACGTTGGCCTCTTCCGGCTTGGGCTCCTCGCCCCCCATACTCATGACAGCCAAAAGGGCCCCGATCAGGACCACGGCCCCGATCGCGATGGGCACAAGAGGCTTCTTGACGGGCACCTGGGGTTGGCCGAGGCCGACCGTGACGCTGCCCGGTGCGTCCAAGCCCGGCACGCTCGCCTGTCCGGTGTTGCGATCGACCCGCTCCACCACGGCGTTGGGGGTGTCGCCCGCCTCGAGTGCCTTCAGGTCCTCGAGCAACTCGCTCATGGTCTGGTAGCGGTACTCGGGCTTCTTGGCCAGACACTTGAGGATCACCGCCTCCACCTCGGCCGGGACGTCAACCGGAGGCGGTAGTTCGTGGGGTGGAATCGGGTTCTCGTAGAGGTGCTTGGTGAGGATCCCCATCAGGTTGTCGGCGTCGAAGGGGACCCCGCCGGTGGCCATCTCGTAGAGCATGATGCCGACGGCATAGATGTCGGTGCGGTGGTCGACGGTGGTGCCGGCGCACTGCTCGGGCGACATGTAATGGGGCGTGCCAAAAACCTGACCGGCCTGGGTGAGCTTGCTGGTGGAGCCACCGACCTTGGCGATACCGAAGTCCAGAACCTTGACGAAGTCCGGGTCGCCACCGCGGTCGATCAGCTGCACGTTGTCGGGCTTCATGTCGCGGTGGACGATGCCGCGGTCGTGGGCGGCGCCCAGCGCCTTGCACAGCTGCTTGGCAATATGAACGGTGCGCGCGGTGCTGAAACGCCCCTCCTCGAGGGCATCGGTCAGCGCCTGGCCGGTAAGAAACTCCATCACAAAATAGGTGGAGCCATCGGGGGCGACGCCGAAGTCGCTGATGTCGATGATGTGCTGGTTGCCGATGGCCGAGGCGCTTTGGGCCTCCTGCTTGAAGCGCGCGACGATCTGTTCGTCCTTGGAGACCTCCGGGCGCAGCACCTTGATGGCCAGGGGCTTTTCGAGGGTCGTGTGGACCGCCCGGTAGACCAGCCCCATGCCGCCCTCGCCGAGCGCCGCCTCGATGCGATAGCGGCCATCCAGAACCTGGCCGATCAGGGGATCACGGCGCTGGTCTTCAGGCAGCATGGTCTTCTCAACCTGGATCCCGTTTCCGCTCTGGTCAGACATCCTGAACAGGTATTCCAGAAAGCTCGGATTTTACCCCGCGAAATCGGGGGAAACCACGTGGCGCCGTCCTCCAGAAGCCGGGGTCGCGACCTCGGCTGCGCGGCCACGATCATTGGCCATCGCGCCCAACAGGTCAAGCTGCCGCTCTTCGGGCCGCCCGGCCTGGCTCGGTCCACGCGGACTCATGGTTCGGCGCCGGCGACGTCTGCTTCGCCCCCCCCATCGTCCGGGGAAGAGGCATCCATGTCCGTTTCTTCGGCTGGCTCCTGGGCGGCTTCTCCATCGGCGGGCGGCTCGGAATCCCCTCCGGCCTCGGTGGGGAAATCGGCATCTTCGTCGTGGCCGGCCATCTCTTGATCGGCCGCCGCTTCGCCCTCTTCGCCGGCAGCGTCGTCGCTCTCTTCGGCCGCTGCGATCTCCTGCTGCGCCTCTTCCACCGACTCGCCGGTTTTGCGCTTGAAGAGTTCGCGATTTTCGTCGCTGAGTTCGGTGAACTCGCGCAGGGTCGGCAGGTCCTCCAGGCCCCTCATGCCGAAGAACTCCAGGAAGTGGGGCGTGGTGCCGTAGAGCAGCGGGCGGCCGGCCTCGTCCTTGCGGCCCAGGATCTTGATCAGGCCCCGCTCCAGCAGCACGCGAATGGCCGAACCCGTGTCCACGCCGCGCACATCGTCGACCTCGGGGCGCGTGATGGGCTGGCGATAGGCGACCAGGGCCAGCGTCTCGAGCTGCGCCCGCGTGAGCCGCACCGGCTTCTGGGCCACGAAGTCCCGCACCCACCGGGCGCTGCCCTCGGCCGAGCGGAATTGGTAGCCGCCGTTGACCTCGACCAGCTCGATGCCCGTGCTGCGATGCTCTTCCATCAGCGCTTCGAGCGCCGGGCGCACCGTCGCGACCCGCAGCTTGACCGCGCGCGCCAGCTGCAGGGCGGTAATGGTGCGGTCGGAGACGAAGATCAGGCTCTGCAACACGCGCTTGAGGGCGTCACCTTCGAGTTCGCCCGCTTCGGGCGCACCGCTGTGGTCGCTGGGCTCCGAATCAGACTCCGCAGCGTCCGCATCGGCTTCGGCACTTGGGGCCGACTCGATGGGCTCCGAGACCTCCGAGACCTCCGCCACCTCGGTGGGCTCGGCTTCGGCAGCCTCGGTGGCCTCCGAGGGCTCCGAGGGCTCCGCGGCCTCCCCGGATTCCCCGGCCACCGAGACTTCCGAGACCTCGGCGGGCTCGACTTCGGCAGCCTCGGTGACCGCGGTCGACTCTTCGACGGGGTCCTCGCTGCGCATCTGCTCCGGATCTGGCGCCGCTTCAGCCGTTTCAGCCTCGATGGCCTCGGCGACAGCATCCGGCGCGGGCGCAGTGCTCGTCTTTTTCTTCTTCCTTCGGATCTGCTCCGAGCCTGTCACCGCTTCGGCCGTTTCAGCCTCGGTGGCCTCGGCGACAGCATCCGGCGCGGGCGCCGGGGCGGAGGGTTCCGCGGGCGCAGCGTTCTTCTTTTTCTTCTTTTTTCGGGGACGGTTGGAGCTCACGGGGCGTCCTCTTCTTCCCTCGGTTCAGTCGCATCGACAGCTTCGGCCCCAGCCTCGGCCCCAACCTCGGCATCACCCGGAGCGACGAAGACCTCCGCGTTCGATGGCGTTTCGACCGCGGCCTCGGCCTCGGCGAAGCCAGCAGAGACCGGTTCTTCCACAGCGGCCTCGGGTGCTTCTGCCAGCGTCCCATCGCCGGCAGCCTGCGTCATTGGCACTTCCGCAGCGAGGTCCTCGGGTTGCGCGGCAGCGGCCTCGAGCAGCCCCTTGCCCGCGGCATCGCCGTCGACTTGCGACGCGGCGACCTCGTCGGTCGTAGCTTCGAGCCTTGCGTCGGTGGCGTCGCGGTCCTGTGGGGCTTCGGCTGCGATGTCGCCGACAGGGGGCACCCTGCCGGCCTGCTCGATCACAGCCTCGGGCATTGCGGCAGCGACATCGGCCTCAGCGGAGTCGTCGAGCGCGACCCCACCGTCGACCCCGGGCACGATTGCCCCGGCCGCGAGATCGGCTGCGATGACCGACTCGGCAGCCTCGACGACGTCATCGGTCGCCGCCATCGCTTCATCCGCGACGTCACTCGCGACATCGGGCTCGGTCGTTTCATCGTCAATCGCTTCCAGCGCCTCGACGACGTCATCGGTCGCCGCCATCGCTTCATCCGCGACGTCACTCGCGACATCGGGCTCGGTCGTTTCATCGTCAATCGCTTCCAGCGCCTCGACGACGTCATCGGTCGCCGCCATCGCTT
>Ga0224501_10000024_pt1 | contig 176396 bp, 52 predicted proteins | sample SF_Oct11_sed_USG_4_FD_169105 | JGI IMG/M metagenome (GOLD analysis project Ga0224501, IMG submission 169105) | Sediment microbial communities from San Francisco Bay, California, United States - SF_Oct11_sed_USGS_8_1 | ecosystem: Environmental > Aquatic > Marine > Sediment | place: USA...
GCTCGGACCACGGATGCAGTGCCATCACTCCCTCTGGCCCCAGCGCCGGCCGCTTGCGAGCCTTGACGATCTTTTGCACCGCTTCCCGCGCCATGCGCTTCATGTGATAGACGAGCCGCTCCATGTCTCCGCCAAAGGCCTGGTACAGAAGCGGCGGCGGAGTCACCTTCATCCGGATCACGTCCGGCCTCGAGTCGCCGAAGTAGATCTTGGGCTTGGGCACGTCGATGTAGACGCTCAACCACAGGTCAAAATCAAAGACGAACCCCGGCATCCGCTCCGGTCGGTCCACCAGCCCCGCTGCCACACAATTCACAAACTCGTACAGCAGGTGCAGCGCCTGGGCTTCGCAGTCCCTGAGCTGCAGCATGTGCGAGGGGCGGTCATCGAAAAGCTCATCGGGCTGGTCGTAGCGCTCGCGCGCCATCAGCGTGTTGAGCGAGCAGCTGTTGTCCTCGTGCAGCAGCTTGATGAACTCCGGCAGATTGCCGTCCTCGGGGGTCCTGTGTCGGTAGTTCTGGGTAAAACTCGGCGCGCAATCGCCGGCTCTCGGCGTGGCGAATCGACGAAGGACATACAAAGTATATTCGAGGAGATAGCCCAAAGGGCGGTCGACGCGTCGAGGGCCGGCGATTGCTCGCCGAGGGCTGTCGAGCGCTGTCGAGGGCCGTCGAGAGCCCTCGAGCTTTACCCAGAGCTACCGACACAGGTGAGTAGGGTCCGCGACAGAATGACTTCCCCCTTTGATGCGTGACGGCGGAGCGCGATGGCGACGGCGCCCGCATGTTCGCCCGCGCGCGCCAAACGGGGAAGTGACGCTTTCGCGGGCGCGTAGGCCGGCTATTTTAACGGGGCTACATCAAGCCTGTTGCGGCTGCTTCTCGGCTGGCCCCGACCGCTCAGACCGTGCCCGCGTCGCCGTGCTGCCGGGGGTGCTGCCGGGGACGACGCAATCGCTCGTCACGGCGCCGGGCCAGGTCACCGCGAGAACTGAATGCCTTGGTGTGAACGCGCCAACAGGTGCCCGTGGTCGCCCCTCGCAATAACCAGGCGAGGCTCGCCGAAGAACCCGCCCGCCGATGCGTGGCAAAGGAGAAAGTGACGCTTTCAAGGGCACCGAGTTCGATGGCACTTGACCACCCCACGGCCGTGGTTAGCTTGGGCTTGTCACCGGGTCAGCCCGGATGGGGCCGCGCTCTCCGCCGCGGGCGGTCGCGCGAGCGCGGTTCCCGTTGCGCCTGAACCGGGAAGTTTCAACTCGAACCTCGGGCCCCATGCGCCCGACAAGGAGGACCACCATGCTGGCCCAATGGGATCCATTTACCGAAATGTCACGCCTTCACGACCGCGTCTTCGGGCGCCCCAGCGCCGAGCGCGAGTACAACTGGCGGCCCGCCGTGGATATCTACGAGGACGACCAGGCGATCCATCTCGAGGCCGAGGTTCCGGGCGTCAAGCCACAAGACATCAAGGTCAATATCGAAAACAAGATCTTGACCGTCAGTGGTGAGCGCAAGCTGCAGCACGAGGACAAGAAGAACGGCTATCACCGTGTCGAGCGCTTCTACGGCACCTTCAGCCGCTCCTTCGCCTTGCACGACGAGGTCGACCCCGACGAGATCGACGCCAGTTACGAGGGCGGCATCTTGCACCTGAAGCTGCCCAAGCGACCGGCGGTGCGCAAGCGCGAGATCACCGTCAAGGGCTGACAAAAGAAAGCCACGACGTTCGTGGGCTCACGCCTCCCCACAGGTCGCGAGCCCGTCGGGCTTTCCGTCCTGGGGCGGCAGCGGTACTCGGGCGGCGGCGAAGGCGGCAGGATCGACGATGCCATGGGCCCTGAGCGCCTCGTCGATCTCGTCGCGCTGTCCACGCCGAATGCGCGGGCCGAGTACCGATGCCTGACGCTCGGCACACAATCCGTCGACGTGGCTCGATAGCAGCTCGGCCGCGCGCAGGAAGGCCGTGCGCGCCTGGTGAAGCCGCCCCAGGGCCGCGTCCAGGCAAGCCCGGTAGAGCACGGCATGGCCCACGCTCGAAGGCAGCTCGATGCCCTCCAAGCGCGCGACCAGCGCTTCGATACGCGCGAGCAACTCCGGCTGCGGCGCTCGGTGGTAGGCGAGCAGCACCACCGGCAACACGACCGTGAGGACCACCGAGGCATAGATGGGCACCCTGCCGGCATCGCCGCGCAAGAAGCTTTCGGCCCGACGCGCGAAGGCCATGCAGGCGCTCAGATCGCCTCCAAGCGCCGTGGCAATCCCCTCGGCGCTGCCGTTTTCCAGAAACTGCATCTCCAGGTCCCGGGGATTGTCCGCAGGCGCTGTGCGCCCTTCGTCGTTCGGCCATGCCCCCTCCACCCCCGGAAGCGGCGGCGGCGCCCAGGCGAAGCGGTCGAAGCCCACGGCACCCAGACGCGAGAGCCTCGCCCGGTTGTGGGCCAGGCCTCGATAGTCGCCCCGCAACCACAGGCAAAGGTGCAACGTGGCCAGTAGCTGTGCGACCTCCGGGGCGCTGCCAGTGCACTGATCACGAAAGATGGCCAAGGCTTCGAGCAGGCGACGTTCGGCCCGCTCCAGCTCGCCACATAGAAACGCATCGTGCCCCTCGGCCATCGCCAACCAGGCTTCAGACTGTGGATCGAAGAGCCCTTCGCCCAGCTCCCGCGCCACGGTCAGGGCGCCCAGGACGTCGCCCCCCTCGGCCTGGGCGAGCTGGCGGTCGACGGCAAAGTGAAACAAGCACAGCGCCCGCAGCAGGCGCGGAGCGTCGCCGGCGCCGAGCGCTTCGCCAAGAAGTTCGAGCACCCAGACCTGGGCGGGCACGCGCTGCACGTTCAAGAGCCCAAAGCCCAGGGCGTAGGCGGTGTCGAGTCGGTTCAGGAGCAGGGGTGGGATATGGTTGCCGCCCCAACGCACGTAGGTCAGGCCACGCTGCAGCAGCTGTTGCCGCAGCTCGGCCCGGCGCGCCTGGGCCGCCTGCCGATCGAGCGGCCGCGTCAGGTCCAGGCTCACCAGGGCCTCCGAAAGGAGCTTGGTGCCAGCGTCGAAGTAGCCGCCGAAGATGCTCTGCTCGCCGGCCCGGCGTCGCAAGTCAGCGCCCTCAAAGGGCGGGGCATCTTCAGAGGCCGAAAGCAGAACCTCCGCCGCCTCGGCCCGGCGCCCGCCCTGGATGAGCGCCTCGGCCAACGATCCGAGCAGCCAGCGGCGCCCTGCCAGCTCGTCGCCGCGCAGCTCCACCGCCACCCAGTAAAGTCGAATCGCCTGATCGAACGCCAGGGCTTTCTCCGCCTGGCGCGCGCCCCGCACCGCATAGGCGAAGGCCCTCCCCGGCTCCCCGGCCCCGCGGGCGAACTGCACCAGGGCCTCCAGATCCCCCGACGCGCTCAGCTCCATCAGGTCGAGTAACTTCCGGTTATAACTTCGCAGCTCGACGTCGGAGAGGCGCGCGCGCACCGCGTCACCGATCCGGGTGTGGGAGACCGCCACTGTCGCCTCGTCGGCCTCTCCGAGCACGCGGATGAGGCCGTGGTCGCGCAGCTGGTCGAGGGATCGGCCGGGATGGAAGGGTCGCTCGGCACAACGCTCCACGACCTCCCACAGAATCGGTCGCCGCGCCACCGCCAGCAGTCGCAAGAGACCGCGCGCATCGGCGTCCAGCGCGGCCAGCCGGTCATCGGTGACGTCGGTGAGCGACACCTGCGCCGCCTCTGCTCCGGCCGCCCGCGGCCGCGCCGCCAGGTAACCCGCCAGCTCACCGATCAGATAAGGGTTGCCACCTGCTTCGGCTGCAATCGCCCAGGCCTCGTCGCGCCGCCCAGGTCCCAGCAGTTCCGCGGCGATGGCCGTGCCCGCGTCGGCCGAGAGCGTGTCTAGCTCCAGCGTATGCAGGTACGCGCACCCCTCGAAGCGCCCCAGGATCAGCTCCAACTGTCGGCTACATTGGGCCTCCTCGGGGCGGTAGGCCAGCACCAGCACCACCGCTGGCGCCTGCTCGCCTCCGATCAGGTCATCGAGCAGCAGGGCCGAGTCCATGTCGCCCCATTGCAGGTCGTCGATGCACAGCACCAGGCGATAGACCTCCCCCACACGCCTGAGCAACTGCTTGAGCCCCGCAAAAGCCTGGCGCCGCAGCTCCACGGGATCGGCGGGCAGCTCACCACGTTGCACGGCCGATGCGAATTGCTCGATCTGGGCCAGCACCGGAAAGAGCTTGGCCACCGCACCGGCGCGATCGGGCAGGAGCGTGGGCCTCAAGCGCGCAGGTTGGGAACGCAGGAAGGAGCACAGCTGATCGATGACGCCATCGAGCGCCTTGAAGGGCAGCGACTCGCGCTCGTAGCAGCGACCGGAGAGCACCACGGACCCCAAGTCAGTCGCACGCCGCGCGAAGGCTTCCAGGAGCGTCGTTTTGCCCACGCCGCCGGCCCCCGACAGCAGCACCACCTGCGGCCGGCGAGTCTCCTCGGCCGCAGCCAAGACCCCCAACAACAAACGCTGCTCGCTGTCGCGGCCCACGATGCCGAGTGGCGGAGCGTGCGAAGGGGGCGGAGGAATCGGAGATGTGGGGACTTGAATCCGTGGCTTGCCGAGGGCCGCGAGGATGGCGTCTCCGTCGGCCCGCTCTCTCGGCTCCGGCTCGAGCAGCGCCATGCAGAGGCGCTCGAGGTCAGCGGGCACACCGTCGACGCGGTGCGACGGAGGGTCGGGAGGATGGCATTGCTGGCGCGCCAGCACGTGCACGTCCTCGCTCGGATAGGGCAGCTCGCCCGTGAGCGACTCGTACAGGATGACTCCCACCGAGTACCAGTCGCCGCTTGCCGTAGGACGATGCCCGAAGAATTCATCGGGCGCCATATAACCAGGAGTTCCTTCGACGACGCTGTCGCCCGTAACAAAGACGCTCTGCGTTCGGCGCACCAACCCGAAGTCCAGGATCACAGCGCGGCCTTCTGCGGTGACCAGCACGTTGTCGGGCTTCAAATCGCGATGGACGATGCCGCGGCGATGCAGAAAGCAAACGCCTTCAGTGATCTGGTACATCAAGTCCCGCAGCCCGGCTTCATCGGCAACCAGATCGGCAAAGTGCGGGCGCGGCGACTGCAAGATCTGATCGCCCAACACGTGCTGATCGAAAGGCACGCCGCGCACGTACTCCATGCTGAAAAACCACTGCGAGCGCTCGTGAAAGAGTTCGTGCAGACGCACCAGGTTCGGGTGGGCCGCATCCGCTAGCGAGCGAAACTCCTGCTTGAAGAGGAAGAGCGATCGCGGTTTCAGCGAGCGCAACATCTTGACCGCGACCAATGCGTCGCTGCGCAGGTCGCGCGCCAGGTAGACCTCACCCATGCCACCATCGCCGAGCTTGCGCAGCAGATCGAAACGGTAGGCCCCGGTGAAAGCCCCGGGATGCGGTTCTTCGACGGGTGCCGTCGCGACGCGATCTTGGCGACTGGCGGTTTGACCCATGACGCCAAAGTATACGCCCGGAAGCCCCACAAGTTGCGCCCTTCGCACCGCAATTCGCAGTGCGTCGCGACTTATCGACGAGCTGTGATCGACGTCACAGCAAAACCGGTATGTCTTGCCTGGTGTGAGCGAACCATGGCCGCGAAGGCCTGTGCACAGACCTCGAATTCGCTTCGCTTCACAGGACGCCGTTGCGGCGCAGCGTCACGATCTCGTCGCCATCGAGGCCCGACTCGCGCAAGATTTCGTCAGTGTGCTCACCGAGTAGCGGCGGCCTTCGTGTGATTGCGCCCGGCGTCGCGCTCAACTTCACGGGCAGGCCGGTGGTCTTGAATGTTCCCACTTCGGGATGCGGCAACTCGACGAGCATCTGGCGCGCAAGCACCTGCGGATCGGCGAAGACCTGCTCGATGTCGAGCACCGGTCCGGTCGGAATGCCCGCGGCGTTGAGATGTTGCACCCAGTGGGCGACCGGATGATCGCGCAGGACGGCCTCGATCGCGTGACTGAGGGTGTCGCGGTTGCCGATGCGTTTGACCGGGTTGTCGAAGCGCGCGTCCTCCAGCCATTCGGGGTGCCCAAGCGCGCTAGCCAGCTTGCCCCACATGGCATCGTTGCCCGCCGCGATGTTCAAGTAGCCGTCCTGGGCTTCGAAGCGACCGTAGGGCGATGAAAGCGGGTGGTGCTGGCCCGAAGGCCCTGGCGCGCGCTGGGTCTCGAAGTACATGCCCGCGCCCCAACTCAGCACCGAAACCATGGCCTCGAGCAGGGAGGTGTCCACCACCTGTCCGCGCCCGCTGTGCTCGCGTGCCAAAAGCGCCAGCTGGATGCCCTGGGCCGCAAAAATGCCCCCGAGCAAGTCGGCGATGGCGATACCCGCACGCGTGGGCCCCGACTCCTCGGTGCCGGTCAAGCTCATAAAACCACCCATGCCCTGGGCGATCTGATCGAAGCCGGGACGGTCGCGGTAGGGCCCGTCTTTGCCGAAGCCGGAGATCGAGCAGTAGATCAGGCGCGGATGGCCGGCGCACAGGCGCTCGGCGCCCAGGCCCAGCTCCGTCATCACTCCCGGCCGGAAGTTTTCGACGATCACATCGAAGTGAGGCACCAGCCGATCGATCAGCGCCCTACCCGCTTCGCGCTTGAGGTCCACCGTGATCGAGCGCTTGCCGCGATTGGCCGACAGAAAGAAGTAGCTGTCGCGATCGGCACCGGGGAAACGAAATTCACGCCCGCGGCTGGACTCGACCTTGACCACGTCGGCGCCGTAGTCGGCCAGCAGCTGCGTGCAAAAGGGGCCCGCCAGGTAGCGCGTGAAGTCGAGCACGCGCACGCCCGAGAGCGGCGGCCGTGCGGCTTCATCCGTGGCCGACGCGACCATGCTTCAGCGCCCCTTGAACTGGGCAGGGCGTTTTTCGAGAAAGGCCGAGACGCCTTCGCGGTAGTCCTCGCTTGCGTAACAAGCGGCGATGGCCTCGTCGACGCGGGCGTGGTCGCGCAGCTCACGGGGCTTCTGAAGCTCGCGCACGGCGAGCTTGACGCTGCGCACGGTCAACGGCGCGTTGTCGGCGATCATGGCGGCGACATTCATCACCTCGGCTTCGAGTTCGGCCTTGGGGTAGACCGCGTTGAGCAGGCCCATGCGCAGTGCCTCCTGCGCGTCGAAGCGCTTGGCCGTGAAGAAGATCTCCTTGGCGCGGCTGAAACCCACAAGCTGTGTCAAGACCTCGATGCCGGGGCTGCTGTAGCCCAGTCCCAGGCGCGCGGCGGGGATGCCCAGGCGCGCGTCGTCGGCGGCGTAACGCATGTCGGCGGTGAGCGCGATGGCGACACCGCCGCCGATGCAGAAGCCGTGGATCATCGCCAGAACCGGCTTGTCGATGCCGCTGAGGGCGGCAAAGGCACGGGCGTTGTCGACGTCGTAGTCCAGGGCGCCAGCGCCGGTGCGGGTCTCGTCGAACTGGGAGATGTCGGCACCGGCCACGAAGGCCACCTCGCCAGCGCCGCGCAGCACCACCACGCGCACGGCGTCGTCGTCGGAAAGCTCGCGCGCTGCCTCGGGAATCGCGCGCCACATGTCGACGCTGATGGCGTTGCGCCGCGCCTCGTGGTCGAAGACCAGAAAACCGACCGCGCCGTTGCGCTCGACTCGAATGCTGCCGCTCATGAATTCAAACCTCGAAGCTCCAGGCCTTGAGCACCTGCAAACGGGGCGTCAAATACTCGTCGACGAAGCGCCGGTGCAGCGCGTCCTCGCGGTAGCGCTCCAAAGCCTCGGTCGACTCGAAGCACACGCGCAGGCTCACATCCCAGGCCCCATCGGCTGCGGCGTCGGCGGGCAGGCCCACGTGCAGCGAGGCCACACCAGCGACCTGGCCGAGTTCGCGCGCGCGCTCGGCCACCTGGCGCCGGCCCTCGGGCGTGGCCGCCGCTTCGGTGAGCTTCAAGAAAACGTAACGCTCGATCACTTTCGCCTCGCCGCCAAAAAGCCTCAGGTCACGTCTGGGTTGAGCGAGTAGGTGCCCACCAGACTGGCCTCGCCCAAGACCTTGCCCTCGATGGCCGCGAGCACCTGCTCGCGCGTGAAACTACCGTCGACCGCGCAGGGCTCGGAGAGGGCGTAGAGCGTGAAGTGGTAGTGGTGGAGGATGCTGTCGTTCCAGGGCGGACAGGGGCCGTCGTAGCCGAAGTACTGGCCTTCCATGTCGGCGTCGCCGGCAAACCACTGGGTGTAGTTATTGACGCCGTGGCGACCGCCACCGGGCGCGGCCGGGCCGTCCTTGCCGCGCGGCGTCACGCCGCTGCTGTGGGCGCCCTCGGCGATGGAGCCGGCCGCCGGGTCCAGGTCGACCAGCACCCAGTGCGTGAAGTCCACGCGCGGCAGGCCCGCCGGCACCGTCTTGCCCTCCTGATTGACGTCATCGGGCTTACTGGGCACGTCCGGATCGTGACAGGTCAGCACCAACGAGGCGGTGCCCTCGGGCAGCCCCGACCAGGCCAGGTGCGGGTTTTTATTGTCGCTGAGCTCCACGTGGTTTACGGCGTGGGGCACGGCGAAGGCGCAGCGCCCGGGGATGGGCTTTCCAGCTTCGAAACTCTCGCTGCTCAGTTGCATCGGTCTCGCTCCCTTCCTCGATGGAAGCGGAACGCTGGCACAGGAGGGCCGTCGGCATCAAGCGATGCACGCCGCGACTCACACGTGGGATCTTATCCTACATTTTGATGTCGCGATGCGGTGGCAAATGGCGCGATCCGGTGACTACACTACGCGCCCCATGCGCACCCGAATCCTGGTCACGGGGGGCGCCGGCTTTCTCGGCTCCCACCTCTGCGAACGCCTGCTCGATGGCGGCCACGAGGTGGTCTGCCTCGACAACTTCTTCACCGCCCAGCGGCGCAACATCGAACACCTGCTCGACAACCACCGCTTCGAGTTGGTGCGCCACGACGTCACCGAGCCCACGGTGATCGAGGTCGACCAGATCTACCACCTGGCCTGCCCCGCGTCGCCGGTGCACTACCAGCGCAACCCGGTCCGCACCATCCGCACGGCGGTCGAGGGCACCCTCAACATGCTGGACATGGCGCGCGAAGTGGGCGCCCGCATCCTGATCGCCTCGACCAGCGAGGTCTACGGCGATCCCCTGGAGCACCCCCAGCGCGAGGACTACTGGGGCCACGTCAACCCCGTGGGGCCCCGCGCCTGCTACGACGAGGGCAAGCGCTGCGCCGAGTCGCTGACCGTGTCCTACGCACGTCAGTACGGCGTCGCCACGCGCATCGTGCGCATCTTCAACACCTACGGGCCGCGCATGCACGAAAACGACGGCCGCGTGGTCTCGAACTTCGTGCTGCAGGCCCTGCGCGGGCAGGACATCACCATCTACGGCGATGGCGAGCAGACGCGCTCCTTTTGTTACGCCAGCGATTTGATCGAGGGCTTTATGCGCATGATGGCCCAGGACGAAGACCCGGGCCCGGTCAACCTGGGCAACCCCGCGGAGCGCACCATCGGCAACCTGGCCGAGCTGGCCATCGAGCTGACGGGCTCCAGTTCCAAGCTCGTGCAAAAGCCGCTTCCCGTCGACGATCCGACGCGCCGCTGTCCCAACATCGACAAGGCCAAACGCCTGCTGGACTGGCAGCCCCAGGTGTCGATCGAAGAGGGCCTGAGCCACACCATCCGCTATTTCCAGGCCCTGCTCGACGAAACCCGCGGCGATGGCTGACGCGGGCGCCCACGATACGCCGGTGGAAGAGAAACGGACGATGACCCGAGGCCCCACAGACCCCCGCGCGAGCTACGAGCCCAACCCGGCCCTGCGCCTGCTCTACCGGCGCTTTTTCGATCACATGCAGGTCGACCCGGGCTGGGTGCGCTCGGTGCGCGAGACCGCCGCCCGCGGCACCGTGGTCTACGTGCTGCGCAGCTTGAACCTGGTCGACTTCATCGCCCTCGACCACCTCACGCGCCGCTTCGACTTGCCCCGCATCCAGTATGTCAACGACCGCCGCTTCGGTGTGCTCAGCCCCAGCGGCCGCAGCCTGCTGGACGGCCTCAGGGGCTCGGCGCACATCAGCGAGAGCCAACGCCTGGAGCAGGCCATCCGCGCGGGCGGCTCGGCCGCCCTCTTTCTCAAGCGCCCCCCGCGCGTGATCGACGTGGCCTCCGGAGCCACCCACGGCCGTGGCCTCAAAGAGGGCGACGAGCACGTCATGACGTTGTTGCAGCTGCAGCGCGAGGGCGGACGCGAGATCCTGCTGGTGCCCCAGATCTTCGTCTGGACCAACCGCCCCGACACCCAGGGCGCCCATCCCCTCGACATGCTGCTGGGCCCGCGCGAGTGGCCCAGCTCCCTGCGCACGGCCGGGCAGTTCCTCTACAACTACCGCCACGTGGAGCTGCGCGCCGGTGAGCCCTTCAGCCTCGCCTCCTACCTCGAGGGCGAACACGACTGCTCCGACGAAGTCCACGTACGGCGCGTGATCTACGCCATTCTACGACGCCTGGAGCGCGAACGCCGCACCGCCACCGGCCCCGCCCGCAAGTCCGCCGACCGCCAACGCCTGCAAGTGCTTCGCAGCCCCAAGCTGCAGAACACGATTTCGCACATGGCCGGCGAGCGCAAGGAAGACCAGGCCGCGCTGCAGCAGCGCGCGATCAAAATGCTGGAAGCAGCCCAGGCCCGGCCCGACTCCGCCACCATCAAGGCCCTGGAGGTGCTGCTCGACCGGGTATTTCACCGCATCTACGCCGGCATCGAGGTCGACGAGGAGGGCGTCGCAAGGCTGCGCGAGCTCAGCAAAGAAGGGTCGCTGGTACTGCTACCCAGCCACAAAAGTCACGTGGACTACCTCGTGATTTCCTACATCCTCAACGCGCGTAACTTGCAGTTGCCGATGATCGCCGCCGGCGACAACCTCTCGTTCTTCCCGCTGGGCCCGATCCTGCGGCGCGCCGGCGGCTTCTTCATCCGGCGCGCCTTCCGCGGCGACCGCCTCTACTCCTCGACCATCGAAGCCTACGTGCGGCGCCTGCTGCGCGACGGCTTCACCCTGGAGCTCTTCCTCGAGGGCGGTCGCAGCCGCACGGGCAAGCTGCTGGAGCCGAAGTTCGGTCTGCTCTCGATGATCGTGGACGCCGCGCTCTCGCTGCCCACGCGCCAGATCTCCTTCGTGCCGGTCAGCATCGGCTACGAACGCATCGTCGAGACCGGCGCCTACGAACACGAGATGACCGGTGGTGAAAAGCAAAAGGAAGACGCCGCGGGCCTGCTGAAAAGCACCGAAGTGCTGCGGCACCGCTATGGCCGCATCAACTTGCAGTTTGGCTCCGCACTAACGCTTTCCGGTATGCGCGACGAGCTCGGCATTGGCAAAGATGCCGAGCTCACCCCGCCGCGAAGGCGCGCGGTGGTCACGCGCCTGGCCAATCGCACCATGGACGAGATCAACCGTGTCACGGCGGTCACCCCGGGTGCGCTCACGGCCCTGGCACTGCTCAGCGACCGCCGCCGCGGCGTCAGCCACGAGGAGCTGATGGTGCGCTGCCAGCGGCTTTTGGGCGTCTTGTGCTCCATGGGCGCCCGCGTCACCCCGCGCGTGGCACGCGACTCGCGCCTGCGTGAGGAGGCCATCTCCGAGGTCGCCCAGATGTTCATCGACGGCGACCTGCTAGAAGCCCACGAGAGCGACGACGGCGCCCGGGCCTTTGAACGCCGGGCGCTGCGCACGGGCGCCGGCGTGATCTACAGCGTGCCCGACAGGAAGCGTGTCGAACTCGACACCGCCAAAAACCACATCGTCCACTTCTTTGTCGAGCGCGGCCTGGTGGCCCTGAGTGTGCTCTACCCCCCCGGGCCCCCGAGCGACGAGCCCAGCGTGCGCGCGCGCGTGCAGAGCCTCTCCAAGCTCTTCAAACACGAGTTCCGCTTCCGCGCCGACGCCAGCTTCGACGAGATCTTCGAGGACACCCTGGACAATATGCTGGCGGCGGGCGAGCTGTGCCGCGACCCGCGGGGCCTGTTGCCGGGCGACGGCCACGACGGCTGGCCGGCCCGGGTGTGGCTCAGGACCTACGCGGCCATCATGCGCAACTTCCTGGAGGCCTACCGGGTGGCCGCCCGCGGCCTGACGCTGCTGCTGAAGGGGCCCATGGCCGACAAGGATCTGGTCAAGCGCAGTCTGGGCATCGGCCACCGCATGTACATGGCCGGCGACCTGGAGCTGCGCGAGGCCATCAGCAAACCCCTGATCCAAAACGCCCTGCAGGCCTTCCGCGAGGAGGGCTACCTGCGGCAGCGGGATGGCAAATTGTCGCTGACCCCTTCCTTCGATAGCTCCGAGGCGGTCAACGCCATCGAGGGACGGCTGGCCGGCTTTCTGCAAGCGCGGCCGGGAGCCTGACACGGGGATGGGCGTGCACGAACTGCGCGACAACCGGCCCAATGCGCAACTTCTTTCCGACCGGTCTCGTCGAAACGCAACACCTATGTCGGTGAGCGTAGGAAAGGTGGGTAGTATGAACGCCAGCCAGCCCCGTATTGCTTTGGGGACAACATCGCTAGTGATCGCCCTGCTGGCGTTCGCGGCCTGCAGCTCGGAGGGCGATGCCGGACTGCTCTGCATCGAGGGCATGACCGTCAGCTGCGCCTGCCTGGGTGGCGATCCGGGCGTCCAGACCTGCACCAGCGAGGGCACCTACAGCGAATGCTCCTGCGTCGCCGGCGGCCTGACGGGTGGGGGCGATCCGGGCGCTGGCCCGGGCGCGACGGATGGCACGGGGACCCAGGGCGCGGCGGGCATCGGTGCGGGTGGCACGGCGGGCGCAGGAGCCGGGGCCTTGCCGGCCAGCGATGGCACGACGCCCGCCGAGGGCACCCCCCAGGACGGCGGTGCCCTGCCCGCCGACGGCGGGGCGCCGGTGAGCGCCGGAACCGTATTCGCACCCTGCGCCAGCGACGGCGACTGCGCCGACGGCCTGCTGTGCACGATGCCATCGGACGGCCAGGGCTGGTGCGCCGAGTCATGCGGCACGGCGACCCCCTTCGGGGTGTTCCAAACAGGGGAGTGCACCCAGCCCACGACCGGCATCGTCCGCGCCGAGTGCAACGGCCTGGGCCTGTGTGGTCTCAGCGGCTGTGCGGAAAACGAGTGCCCCACCGGCATGACATGTGCGACCCGCCCTGGCGGCGCTTTCACGGGTGGCAACTCCGAGTGCGTCTACCCCTGAAGCCATTGCACCTTGCGGCAGCAGCCTCCGGCCCCGATCTGAGATAGACTTCGCCCATGGGATGGCTTCGGTTGCTCGGTTTGGCGGCCGCTCTCGTGGGGGCGATCGCGTGCGGTGACGACAGCGGGAAATCGCCGGAGATGGAGGCGGGCGCTCCCGAGCCCGACGCCTCCGGCGGCGACAGAAAGGACGCCGGCAAGCAGGATACCGGCACCGAGCCGCCGATGGACTCCGGCACGAAGGTGGAGGATGCCGGCGACACCAATCCATTCGGCCCCATCGACAGCGGTCCGGCGCCCGACGTCGTCTACAAGGATCCGGTCTTCGAAAAACCCGCCGAGTGGGCCTGTCCCGACGCCTTCTGGAACGACGGCATCTGCGACTGCGGCTGCTCGGCGCGGGATGAAGCCGACTGCACGACCTTCAGCTGCATCGAGCCCGGCTGCCGCGAAAACACCTGCGACGCCTGCTTCACCGCCGACCTGCGCTGGCAGAGCTGCAGCGTGGACGCGAGCGCCGAGTGGAAGTGCGCCGCCTTCGAGATGTCGGACGCCCAATGCGACTGCGGCTGCGGCCTGCCCGATCCGGCCTGCTTCGGTAGCGGCTGCACCAGCGGCGGTTGCTACGTCAACACCTGTGACGATCGCCACGATCCGGTCTGGGTGCTCACCGACGGCGGTGGCCACTGGGAAGCGCCCAGCCTGGGATCGGGCATCCCCACCGACGTGCTGACGAAATTGAAGTGTGCGAAAGACAGCTGGGGCGGCGGGGATGGCTGCGACTGCGGTTGCGGCGTGGCCGATCCCGACTGCGGAGGCGAAGGGTGCACCGGCGGCCGCTGCTTCGATGCCAGCTGCGACCGATGCCACGACGAAAACGGCCGCCCCTACCCCTGCGAGGCCGCCGAGGCCGGCTGGGACGAGGAGATCTCATTTCCCGGCGCCAACATACCTTCGATGTGCAACGCCGCACTGCACTTCGGCACCGGCGACGGCTGCGACTGTGGCTGTGGCGGTTTCGACCCCGACTGCGGGACCGAAGGCTGCGCTGCTCTCGAGTGCCAACAGGCCGCCTGCGATCGCTGCACCGTTGGCGCCAGCAACGTCACCGGCTGCGCGGTGCCGAGCACCTGGAGCGTCACCTATCAGTGCCCGGCGGAGAATTACGGCACCGGCGACGGCTGCGATTGCGGCTGTGGCGAACCCGATCCCGACTGCGCGGGCGCCGGCTCCACCAACCCGGACGCCACGCCTGACGCGAGCTGCGACGTCTGCCACGACGGCGCCGGCGGCGTCGTGCCCTGCCCGGGTTGGACCTGCACCGATGAAAACGCCTTCGCCCCGGGCGACCGCCTGTGCGACTGCGGCTGCGGTGTAGTCGACCCCGAGTGCCGACAAAGGAGACGGGTGAGCTGCACCGCCCCCGGCTGCACGGAGTACGGCGCCTGCGACTACTGCAACGACGCCACGGGCGCGCGCGTGCCCTGCGGTGAAGAGTGGCGTACGAGCACTGCCACCGGCAGCGAGTGCACGATGGTCCTGTACGGGGACGGAATCTGCGACTGCGGCTGTGGCTTCCCGGACATCGACTGCGGCAGCGGCGAAGGCTGCACTGAAAGGGGCTGCCGCGCCCCCGGCTGCGAGGTCTGCCACCAGGGATCGCTCTCGGTGACCTGCTTCGAGTGGACCTGCGACCGCGCCGCCTACGGCAGTGGCGACGGCTGCGACTGCGGCTGCGGCGCCCCCGACCCCGACTGCGACACCGGCGGATGCCGCCAGGTGGGCTGCGAGAACGACGCGTGCGACACCTACCACGACGCCCACGGCCGCGTGCTGCCGTGACCGGGCCACGACGAGCACCAACATCGGGCTCCATGCCCGTGCACGGTCTGCTGTGCGCGCTGCTGCTGCTCGGCGCCTGCGGTGACGACAGCGGGCCGGAGAAATTCAGCCTCAGCGGCGACGGCGGCCTCGACGGCGGCCCGGACTCGGGCAGGGGGCCGAACCTGCGCTTCGACACCACGCAGAAGCCAAGCGACGCCTCGACGGACGACGAGGAGCCGACCGCCGATGGCTCGAAGCCGGACCCGGTCATCAAGCCCCAGTGCGGCGACTGCGATGAACTGGCCGGCCCCTGCCGCGAGGGCGTCTGCGACGAGGCCAGCGGCAGCTGCGTCTTCACAAACCTGGAGGATGGCCTCGCCTGCGGCGACCCCAGCCTCACCGCCTGCAGCTGGCCCGACCAGTGCAAGGCCGGCAGCTGCGAGCCCCGGCATACCGCGGCCGGCACCCTGTGCGGCGACCAGCGCCGCGATTGCCACTTCGACGACACCTGCGACGGCAATGGCAACTGCGTCGACAAGGGGCTGTGGACCACGGGCACCGCCTGCGGCGACAGCACCAACGGCGGCATCTGCAACGCCCCCGACAGCTGCGATGCCGCCGGCGTCTGCCAGCCCAATGTGGCCCCCCTCGACACCATATGTGGCGACGACGGTGAGCCCTGCAAGTTCCCCGACCGCTGCGACGGCAAGGGGCTGTGCATCGACAGCGGCGTCAAGACCGAAGGCAGCTCCTGCGGCCCCGCCGACGAGCCGCCGGTGCACGCGATTTGCCATCCGGTGGCCTATACCTGCGACGCCGCGGGCTCCTGCCTGGGCACGACCGCCGCCGACGGCACCCCCTGCGGCGACACCACCACCAACACCGAGTGCAACAGGCCCGACCGGTGCATCGCCGGCACCTGCTCGCGGCAGCTCGCGGCGGTGGGCACGGCCTGTGGCGACAGCAGCGACAGCGTCTGCGACAGCGCCGACAGCTGCGACGCCACCGGCAAGTGCGCCCCCAACCACGCCGACACGCTGACCCAGTGCGCCAGCGCCGGCGAGTGCGCCTATGCGCCCCTATGCGACGGCTTCGGCAGCTGCGCCGCGGCGGCGCCGGTGGTGGCCGGAACCGCCTGCGGCAACAGCAGCGACACCGAGTGCACCGAGCCCGACACCTGCGACGGCGCCGGCAGCTGCCAGGAAAACCACGTCACCGCCGGCATCGCCTGCGGTGATGGCAGCGACACCGAATGCAGCGACCCCGACAGCTGCGACGGCGCCGGCAGCTGCGCGCCCAACCACGCCCCGGAGGGCAGCGCCTGCGGCGACACGGGCATCACCTGCACCATCGACGATAGCTGCGACGGCAGCGGGCAGTGCCAGGACAACGGCTTCACCGCCACCTGCGCCATCTCGGGAGTGGTCTACCTGGACGCCGTGCCCACCTCGGGCGTAAACATCTCGCTCTATGGCACCGGCTTCAGCACGACTTCCACCAGCGGCGGCGCCTACTCCCTGGAGGTGCCGCTGCTCGAGCCCGTGCTCTTGCACGTGCAAGCCCAAAGTGGCTACTGGGGCTCGGTCGAGGCGCGGGTCTTCACCGCGGCCGACGCAGCGAGTTCCGTTCCCCTGAACCTGGAGGCGGACGCCACCATCCAGGGGGCGGCAGACCTGGTGGGCACCAGCATCGACACAGCTCTGGGCGCGACCTTCCTGCGCTTCACCGGCAGTGGATTCGAAGGCGACGAGGGCGCCACGCTCAGCGCCAGCAGCGCGACACCTATCGTCGAGCGTTTCGAGGGCGGCGACATCTTCCTGGGCACGACGCTGATGTCCACCGAGGGCGGATACATGTACATCTTCGATGTCAGCCTCGGCACCACCAGCGTCACCCCCGTCGCCGGTGCCAATGGTAGCTGTTCCCTGGCCCAGCCCGCCATCGGCGGCTGGCCCGTGCTGGCCCACACGATCACCAACGTCGCCATCGAATGCCAGTAGCGCGCCGGGGCCCCGGGCTCCTGTCCTGGACTTCGGCGGCTCTGTTGGCCAGCGCTACAGGCTGCCAAGAACCGGCGCCCTCCCCTGCTGCCGTGGTTCGCACAGGTCAACCCCTGGTCGAAGCCCGCGCCTTGAGCGGCCTCGATGAGGTCTTGGCTCGCGGTTATGACGGAACGGGCGTCAAGGTCGCCATTCTCGATACAGGCATCGACAGCAGCCATCCGGACCTCACCGGCAAGGTCGTCGACGAAGCCTGCTTCTGCGGCAGCGGCTGCTGCCCCGACGGCAGCAATAGCCAGAGCGGCCCAGGGTCGGCCGCCGACGGCCACGGCCACGGCACCCACGTGGCCGGCGCCATCGCATCGAGAGGCGGCCAGAGCCCCGGCGGCGGCGCGCCGGGTGTCACGCTGGTGGCGGTGAAGGTCCTGAGCGACGCCCTGGGATTCTGCTGCATGTCGGACGTGGTCGACGCCCTGGCCTGGCTCGCGGCGAACCATCCCGACGCCCGCGTGATCAATGCGAGCCTCGGAGCCACCGCGCGTTATGGGGGCGACTGCGATGCACTGCACGGGGCGCTGACGCCGGTGGTCGCGGAGCTGGCCGCGGCCGGCGCCACCGTGGTGGCCGCCAGCGGCAACGACGGAGATAGCGATGGCATGCGCGCCCCGGCCTGCCTGTCGGAGGTGCTGAGCGTGGGCGCCGTGTGGGATGCCGATGTGGGCAGCCAATCGATCTACTGTGCCGAGAGCAGCACGGCCGCCGACCGCATCGCCTGCTTCGGTAACCGCAGCGCCACCACCGATTTGCTCGCGCCCGGCGGCGTCATCGACTCGGCCTGGCTCGGCGGCGGCAGCATGGCCTCCACCGGCACCTCCCACGCAGCGCCACTGGTCAGCGCCTGCCTGGCCGACCTGTGGCAAGCCAAGCCGGATGCCGGGCGCACCGAGCTGCTGTCTTCGCTGCGCTCGAGCGGTGTGCTGCTTCACGACGCCGCAAGCGACCGCAGCTACCGGCGCCTGGACTGCGCCGCCGCCCTCGAGCAGCTTCTACCGACGCCCGCGCCGCCGACCGACGCGGCCGCCGCCGACGACGGCGCCGACGCAGGGACGCCCGTCGACGAGGACGCGGGCCGCGGCGCCATCGACGCAGCGGTAGATGCCAGCGTGCCCTCTCCCGATGCCGCGCGCGAAGCCTCCGGCATGGCGGAGGCGGACAGCGGCCTGCAAGCCTCAAAACCTGAAGTTATCGATGCCGCAACCACCGGTCCAGACGCCGCCCCGAGTGAACCGGAAGCGGCCGGCCCGCACACCGTCGGCGTTCACGGAGGCGGTTGTGACTGCAGCGCAGGCCACCCGAGCGAAAACGCCGCGACCTGCGCACTGCTGCTGCTGGCTCTCGCTCTCGTCGAGCGCCGCCGCCACCTTGCGCGCCCTGGTTGACCAGGGCTCGTTCAAGCGCACGCTCGACAACCGCCCCGTTTTCCACGCCTCGCCCTGGAGTCGCGCTACTGGCCGCTGTCGCAAACGTAGGTCATATACCAGCGGTAGAGCGTCGGACTCTTGCTCGCCAGGGTGTCGGCGCCCAGGCGAATGCGAACCTTCGCGAAGGGCCTGCCGTTATCGCGGTCGCCGAGGTTGTTGAAGATGTCGCCCGGGGGGCTGCGGTAGACGCACTCGCCAATGCTGGTATCGCAGCTGGAGATCAACACGTACCCTTGGCCGTTGTCGCCGTTGTCCAAGCACTGGGCGTCGCTGCTGCAAAAATCCTCACGCTTCGGTGGGCTGATGAACTGGCACTGACCGCCGGCGCCGCAGAAGCCGTCCCTGACCTCACCCGAGTCCAGCGTCTTGCCCAGGCAGTCGCTGTCCAGGGTGCAGGCGCCGCTGGTGGAGATCACCGTCATGATCTCGGCGTACCGGCCATCGCAGCTGTCGAGTTCGGCCACCGTATCGCCCGTGCACAGGTCAAAGCTCAGGCTCGTCCCGTAGGGCACGTCAGCCTTGAAGAAGAAGTCCTTCCACACCTGCACATCGTTGGTCGCGCAGTCGGCGTCGAGGTTGTCCAGCTGGCCGTCGTTGTCGTTGTCGACCCCATCCAGACAGCTGCCGGGCAGGCAGCCGGGATCGGGCGGGTACTCCGCGGGGATGTCTGGAGCGTACTCCCCACTATCGAGATAGTCCCCGTCGCCGTTCAAGTCCACGCCGGGATCGTTGAAATCGCCGTCACCGTTATTGTCCACGCCCGGATCAATGTAGTCGCCGTCCTGGTTTGCGTCGAGGCCGCGATCGATGGCCCCGTCGCCGTTGTTGTCCACCCTGTCGCGGCAGGTGTCGGTACCGGAGATTTCGCCTTCCAGCTGCCAGAAGTTGCAGCCGCCGCCGAAGACCTCCTGCTCGTAGCTGCCGGAGCTGGCGAACTGACCTGCCGGGCTGTCGATGGGGGTTGGGAAGTCCTCGTTGGTGGGGATGATGTAGACGGGGATCCTTTCTAGAACGTACTGGCCGTCGCCCACGATGTTGAGCTGAAAGTGGTAGCCGCCGAAGGGATCGTCGGGATTGGGGACCACATTGTCCGGAAACTGCGGGTTGGTGATGGTCACGACGAAGCGCGGCTGGGCGCCGGGGGAGCAGCCGCAGATCTTGTTACTCGTCTGCCAGGTCTCGGGTGGCTTGCAGGCGTTGGTGCAGCCCGTGGTCCACTGCGTACACGAAAGCTGCTGCACCGGATCACTGGGATCGGTGCACTTCTGGTAGCTGATGTCGAAGCCAGGATTGCCCTGGTCGCCGAGGGAGATGTCCATCGACAGGAAGTTCGCCAGGTCACGCACCGCCAGCGCCAGGCCCGAACCGATGCCGCTGCCGTTTCCGTCAATGAAGCGCGCCATGCCGTCGTTCAAGCTCGGATCGATTGCGCCGGAGGCCTTGGCCAGCGCCCGCGCCTGATCCTCGGTTCCCTCGCAGCGCCCGTTGCCACCGCTACAGGACAGCACCGGAAGCACCTTCACGCCCGTGCTCTCGATGGCGTCTTTGACCTGCGGCAGGGTCGGTGGCGCGTAGCTCGTGCCGGAAGTTCCATCCTGCGGCTGACCGACCTGAAGCTCGTAGAAGCCGGGATCCGAGGCGTCCCGGGCCTTCACTGTAAGATAATAGGTGTCGTCGGGCAGCGTCTCGGTGAAGAAGCTATTGGCCTCGCCGCGATCTCCAGGCTCACAATAGGACGGGTTGCTGGTCGCCGAGCCCGTATTGTACGGGCCCATGTCCGGGCACACGGTCTGGCAGCTCACCAAATCCCCGGTGCCGCTGCGCAGCCCCTGCTCGTCGTAGAGCTTGAGGTTGTAGTCGCCCTGCTGGAACTGGGCGTCACCCTTCAAAAGCAGCGTGTAGTCCTTGCCGGCTTTGACGTCGTAGCTGATGCGCTCGGCGAGCTCCGAGTCGGCGCAAGCCACGGCGTTGTCCGGATGGGCCACCGTGTCGCGCAGGTTCAGCTGGTAGGCACCGGTCTGCCCCGGACCATCGCCCTTGACCACCACGTAGTGGGTGCCGGCCTGCAGGTCCACCTCCACCGCCGAGGTGCCGTTGGGACCGCTGTCGGCATCGCAGGCCACGCGGTTGAAGTCCGTGAACGCCTCCACGTCCTGCACCCGCAGCTCGAAGGGGCCGTCCTGGCCTCCGGTACCGCTGACCACGGCGTAGTAGTCGCCCGCAGGATAGGTGGCGTCGATCGTCGAGCCTTCAAGTGCGCAAGCGATGGGCGTGTCGGCGGCCACCCCCTGGGTGCTGGCCACGTCATCGATGGAGAGCGTATAGCTGCCCGCGTCGGTCGCCTGGTCGCCCTTGACCACCACATAGTACTGCGTGCCGCCCTGCACGGCGATGCCGTCGACCTGCCCGTCTCCGTCTCCATCGCCACCGTCCAATGTACCCAGGGCACAGCCGATCTCGATGCCAGCCGCCGAACCCGAGGTACTCAGGTCATTGAAGGTGATGCTGTAGGCACCACCGGCGCTGGCGCTGGCCTCCGGGTCGGTGTCGCTCAGCACCACGATGTAGTCGCCCGCCGACAGCTGTCGCGTGATCTTCGCCCCATCGGCCGCCGTCGCACAGGCGATGGACTTCGAGGCGTTGGCGTCCCGAATCGACAGGTTGAAACGCTCGTTCGAGGCCGTGTAGTTGCCGCTGCTGAAGAGACTGCCTTTGACCACGGCGTAGTACTCGCCCGCGGCGAGCGTCGCGCCAAGCTCCGAGTCGGTGCTCGAGCCATCCTTGTTGTCATTGCAGCCGACCGGTGTACCGAAAACATCCCTGGCGTAGTTGGTACCGAAGCTGGTCGCGTCTCCCCGGTAGACCGCGAGCACCGTGTCGAGCTCCGAACCGACGGTGTCGATGACAACCTCGCCCTGTTGCAGCAGCGTGAACTTGAAGAACGCGTCGGGAGAGGTCGGGTCGGCGTTGCAGCCCATGTTGGCCGCGCTCTGATCGATGCTCTCCACCGTCAGCCCGTAGGAGCCAAAATCGGTTGCGGTCTGCCCTTTGACCACGACGTAGTAGGGGATGTTGGCCTCGATGGGCACTGCCAGCTCCCGGGTGTCGATGGTCTCCGCGCCGCAGGCCACCATCTCCGCCTGATTTCCCAACACGCCGATATCCCGGAAACGCAGGTCGTAGGCGCCACCCACCGGGCTATCGCCCGCGACGACCAGCGTGTAGCTACCCGCCGGCAAGGTCTGGCTGATGTACGAGGTGCTGGCGTCGGCGCAGGCGCGCACGCTCGCGTTCGAGGTCTCCTTCAGCGAGATCTCGTAGGGAAAGCTCACGCTTCCATAGCCCGCTCCAGCCCCCGACCGGGCGCTGACCACCGCGTAGTAGTCGCCCGCCGCCAATTCGCGCTGGATGCTGGTGATGCCGTCGACGTCGCCATTGTCGCAGCCGACGATCGTGCCATCGGTGCCGATGGCGTAGTTGGTGCCAAAATAGGTCGCCGTCGCGGGATAGATCGCCAGCACACTGCCCTCGGGCGAGCCATCGGGCGCCGTCGGCCCCCGGCTCGCCACCGTCACCGTGGCGGTCTGCGCCAGCGAGAACTTGTAGAAGGCGTCGGCGGCGTTCGGGTCGGCGTTGCAGCCCATACCCGTGCCGGCCGCGAAGTTTTCCACCGTCAGCTTGTAGGCGCCGGCATCGCCACTGTTTTGGCCCTTGACTGCCACGTAATAGGAGCGTTCGGCCTGCACATCGTAGTAGAGGGTGTCCGAAGCCGTGTCGCAGGCCAGCTCGGTCGAGGCATCGGCGAATTTGCCGTAGTCCCGGAAACGGATCCTGTAGTCACCCTCGGTGGGTGAAGTGCCCCCGAGCCCGGCCAGCGCCACCCAGTAGGTGCCGGCGTCGAGGGTTTGCCGCAGCGTGGGCTGGGCGCTGCCGTCGTGTCCCGCGCAGTAGCTGGAGCGCACCGCGTCGGCGTCGCGCACCGAGAGGTTGAACGGCAGCTCCATGCTCGCAGCGCCCCCACGCGCGCGCACCACCACGTAGTAGATGCCCTGGGGCAGGAAGCGATTGAAGCTCGGCTGCGTGCCCGGCGAGGTCGAGGCATCGTAGGCAGCGCAGGCGATCAGATCGTCGGGCACGCCGTCGGCCCCTGCGGCACAGCTGCTGGCGTCGTCCCAGCAACTTCCGCTGGCGTTGTCGAGAACGTCGCTTCCGAAGTTGGCGCTCTGCGGGAATAGGGCGACCACCGTCTCCAGGCTCGAGCCCTCGGTGTCGATGGTGACGTTGGCGCCAGCCGGGTCGCTGACCTCGAATTCGAAGAATGCCTCGCCCGCGTCCGGCACGTCGCCGCAGCCGAAGTTCGGCACCCCCGACAGGTCCTGTACCCGAAGCTCATAGGCTCCCGAGTCGAGCACGGTCTGCCCCTTGACCACGACGTAATAGGGTACGCCGCCTGTGAGATCTGCTTCGATGGCCCCCGCGTCGCAGGCGACCAGCGGCGCCCCCGAGACCGCCGTACTGGCCGCGTCCTTGATCTGCAGCCTGTAGCTGCTATCGGCGGGCGTGACACCGGCCTGGGACGTGATGCCGACGTAGTAGGTGCCGGGATTGAGCGCCTCGGTGATGGTGGCACCGCCCACGGCGCTGCCATCAGCACAGGCGATGGCGCCGAGGGCGTCGTCGTCGTAGATGCTGAGTTCGAAGGCCTGGTCACCGAGGCCTCCCGCAACGGCCGAGCCCCGGTAGAGCACGTAGTAGGTCCCGGCGCTGAGCGCGCAGGTGATCGGTGTCGTGGTTGGCGAGCAGGGACAGTCCACAACCGCATTTCCGCCGTTGTCGAAGACCTGGAAGGCGCCGTCGAGCACCGAGGCCGACATGTCGACGGTCACGTCGCGCGCACTGGCCAGCGTGAACTCCGCGTAGCCGTCGGGCGCCGAAATCTCGGTGGCGCAGTCCATGGCCTCCACTTCGGTCACGTCCGTGATGGCCAGTCCGAAGCTACCCGAGACGGCACCATCTCCTTTGACCACGACGTAGTAGGGGCGCCCCGCCGTGACCGTTTGGGTCAGCGCCATCTTCGTCGGATCGCCGCCCGCATCCGGCACGCCGCTGGAAGCCACACACGCAAGCGCCGCCGCGCCGCCGCCAAGTGTGCTCTGGTCAGCAAATTCGATCTCGTAGCTTCCCGAAACACCACCGCGCTCGCTGAGCCCGACGTAATAGGTGCCGGCCGGCAGCGTCTGCACGATCTGCGCTGGCGCCAGAGGCGTGCCGTCGTCGCAGAACATGGAGCCGATGCCGTCGTCGTCGCGGATCGAGATCTGCACCGGCTGCTCGGCCGCGCCCGCTACAACACTCGTGCCCTTGACCACCACGTAATAGCTACCGGCCGCCAGCGACGCGTAGCCCTTGCTGGCGCTGCTGTCGCCGCAGCTGCCGACGGCGACGTCGTTGGCGAAGGAAAGGTCTGCGCCGACGTCTTGATAGAGCTGGAAGGCCACCGCCTGGCTCGAGCCGCTGGCGTCGATGCTGACATTGCGCGTCGAGGCGAGCGTGAAGGCGTAGTAGGCATCCGGCGCCGACAGGTCCGCGCCGCAACCGATGTCGGTCGCGCTCTCATTGGGCGCAGCCGTGGGCGACAGCGCCCCCACGTCGGTCAACGTCAACTCGTAGCTGCCGGCCTCGCCATCGGCCTGCCCCTTGACCACTGCGTAGTAGTCCCGGCCGGCCTCGACCGGCAGGTCCATGCTCTCGCCAGTCGTGCAAGCGATGGCGTTGGCACCGCCGGCAGCAAAGCTGGTGTCACCGATGGAGAGGCGGTAGTTGCCGGCGTCGGGGGCGGCGACGTCGGTGTTGGTCAAGCCCACGTAGTAGGTGCCCGGGCTCAGGGTCTGCGTGATGCTGGCTCCGCTCGCCACGCTGCCGTCCATGCAGGTCAAGGCGCCCTGGACCTCCGGATCGCGGAGCGAGAGCTGGAAGGGCCGTTCGCCCAGCCCGGCGCTGGCGTCGGTGCTGCGGATCTTGACGTAATAGGTGTCGGCGGCCAGGTTGGCGCTGATTTCGCCCGTGCCCACGCCCGTCTGCGCGCAGCCCACCAGGGTGTCGGCCGCGGCGCCGTTGTCCTTCCAGACCTCGAAGACCGCCTCCAGGGCGGAGCCCTTCATGTCGATGACCACGTCGCGGCCCGCGCCGTCGGCCACGGTGAACGCCATGTAGGCGTCGGGAGCGCTATCGTCGGCGCTGCCGCAGCCCATGTCGGCGACAGCGCCGATGTCGTCGATGTGCAGCTGGTAGGCGCCAGCGTCTCCGGTGCCCGCGCCTTTGACCACCAGATAATAGGGCGTTCCGGCGATGACATCGTACTCGAATTCATCACTGGTGCAGTCCAGGAACTGAGCCTTGTTCTGGGTGAGCGCCTTGTCCTCGAAGGCGATGGTGTAGACACCCGAGGTCGCGCCCCCGCCCGCGCTATTGCCTGTGACCGCCACGTAGTAGGTCCCCGGGCCCATGGTGGCGTCGATGGTGCCGCCGCTGCCCGTAGCGCCATAGGCGCAGTAGTCGGCCGCGTTGACGCCCTCGTCGCGAATCGAGATCTCGAAAGCATCTTCGCCAGCGCCCGCGCTGCTGTCGGTCCCGCGCACCACCACGTAGTAGCTGCCCTGGGCCAGCGTTCGCGTGAGTTCCGCAGCTCCATTGCTGCAGCCCTGGGAGACCCCCGCCGCCGTAAACAGCTCGAAGGCCGTGCTCAACGAAGAGTTGGCAGTGTCGATGCCCACGGTGCGGCCGGCGGCGTCGCTGACGTCGAAGTAGTAGATGGCGTCGGGCGCGGAGTTATCGGCACCACAGCCCACCTGGTTGCTGACCGCGCTGAGGTCGACGAGGCTCAAGTTGTAGGCGCCCTGATCGGAAGCGCCACCGCTTTCGCCCTTGACGACGGCCCAGTACTCCTTGCCGGCCTGAAGCGTGACGTCCACGTAGCTGTCGACGCCGCTACAACCGCGGTTGAGCGCTCCGGAGGTGCCGAAGGAGGCGTCGCGGAAGCTGAGACGGTAGGCGCCGTTCTTGGTGGCCGCCGCTGCCGCCCCGGTCAAACCGACGATGTAATCGCCCGGCGCCAGCGTCTTGCTCATCATCGCCCGGCTGCCGCCGCTGCTGGCGCAATCGAGGGCGCCGATGCCACTGTCATCGCGGATCGTGACCTCGAAGGGCCGCTCGCCAGCGCCATCCAGGACGCTCTGGCCCTTGACGCGCAGATAATAGGTACCGCTGGCCAGGGCATAGGTCCTGGGCGCTTCGTTCAGCTCGTAGCAGGTCTCGCCGCCCACTGAGACGCGCACGTCGTTGCCGGTGTCACCGTCGGCACCCACGTCCTGGTAGAGGGCGAAGACCCCCGACAGCCCGCCGGCACCGTTATTGAAGTCGATGGAGACATTGCGCGGCCCCGAGGCGATGCTGAACTCGAAGAATGCATCCGGCGCCGAGGGCTCGGCAGCGGCGTTGGCGATGCCGCAGGCCGTGAGATTGTCGACCCTGTCGAGGTCACTGAGAGTCAAACCGTAGCTACCCTGTTCCGTGCCCTGGGTGCCCTTGACGATGGCGTAGTAGCTGCCGCCGCTCTGTACCGCGACATCGACGAAGTCGGTGGCGCAGGCCAGCTGCGTGGCGCCGGCGGGATCTTGGCCGGGATTGCGGAAGCTCAGGCTGTAGGCGCCCTCGTCGCCGGCGGAAGTGCCGGTGATGCCCACTCGGTAGCTGCCCGCCGGAAGCCTGCCTGCGCCGCTGTAGCTCAGGAACGCCGGGCTGGCCGTGGTGCCGGTGGCGCAATCCAGGGCGCCGCCGGCATCCAGATCGCGCACCGAGATCGCAAAGGGCGCAGCGCCGGCACCGGCGGCGATCGACTTGCCCTTGACCTTGACCCGGTAACTGCCCGCGGCGAGTGCCGCGCTGATGGCGTTACTTCCGGCGCTGTCGGAGCAGCCGAGCACCGCGCCCGCCGCCGTCTCCAGCTGATAGACTGCGTCGAGCGTTCCCGTCAGTGACACTTCGACGTTCTGGTTGGCTGGCCCGGCCGCGTCGGCAACGCTGAAGTCCAGGTAGGCGTCGGGCGCCGCGTAGTCCCAGGCGCTGGCGCCGCAGCTCGCATGCGGATCGGCCACCGCACCCACGTCGGTGATGGTTAGCCCGTAGCTACCGCTGGCCGCCGCGCTCTGCCCCTTGACCACGACGTAATAGGTCTCGCCCGCGTCGACCGCCAGCTGGGCGCTATCGGCGGAGCAGGTGACGAAGTCGGCACCCGTGGCCGCCGCCAGGGTGGGATCCTCGAAGACAACCTCGTAGGCCCCGCGCGCCGAGCCCTGACCCGTCAGGCCCACGTAGTAGGTGCCCGCGGGCAGGCGGTTGCCGCCCGCCAGGCTGCGCTCGATGCTGGTGCCGGTTGCGCCGAGGCCACCGGTGCAGTCCAGGGCACCGGTGCCGTCCTCGTCCTTGATGCTTGCGAAGAAGGTGCCATCGAGGGTCGAGCGACCGCGGCTCTTGACGTAGTACTTGCCGCCGCTGGTCTCGGCAGCCGCGAAGGTGTGGGGGCCGTTGTAGCAGCTCGCCGTCACCAGCGTATCGTCTGTAGTGCTGCCGAGCACGCCGTCGTCCCGGTACAGCTCCCAGGGCGTGTTGGCGTCGGCCCCGGCGGCGAAGCTGTCGGCTATCTCGGCGGCGCTCAGCGCCTTTGCGTAGATGCGGAACTCGTGGATGGTTCCTTTGAATTCGTCGTCTGCAATCCAGTTGCTGCGGCCGATCCAGTTGTTGATGTCATTGAGGCCCGAAAGCGTCTGGGTCGAGACCGTGGTCGAGCCGACCAGCACCCCGTTCTGATACAGCTCGAGCGCGTTGCTGGCGTCATTGAAGACGACCGCCACGTGCACGACACTTCCCATGGGCAGCGCCCCGCCGCTGCTGTTGACGTCGGCATCGACGCCGCCCACGCGCAGTCGCGCCATCAGGGCCGAGCCCGAATTCGGGGTCAGAAAGAGCGAGCTGTCGCCGGTTCCCTGGGCGCCCTCCCCGCCGTCGCTGTCGCCGAAGTCGAAGATACGCTGCCAGCTGTTGCCGCCCTGCCAGGTGACCCAGGCCTCGATGGTCGCGTCCGTGAGCGACGAGAGCAGGCCATTGGGCAGGTCCACATACTGATCGCTGGTGGTACCTGCCAGCGCCAGGTCGCCGTCGACGCCATTGGCCTCGAGCGCGCTATTCATCACGCGCCCATCGGCCGTACCCACCCGGTCTTCGACCATGGTACCACGGCCGGCAAAATCGTAGCGGTGAGCGATGGACGACTCGAGCTTGTCCACCTCCACCGTGACCCTGCGCGAGCTGGCTACGTCGAACTCGAAGTAGGCATCGGGCGCGGTCAACTCGTCGTTGGCGCAGCCCATGGCCCCGATCGCCCCTCGGTCGGCCACAAAGAGCGAGTATGCTCCAGCGTCGGCGGTGGTTTCGCCCTTGACTACCAGATAATAATCGTGACCACCCGTGACGTCGGCCGTGAGCGTGCTGCTGCCACCGCTGGTCAACGCACCGCACGTGAGCTGCGTGGCCGCCGCCGGCAGCGTGCTCTGGTCGCGGAAGCGGATCCTGTAGTCGCTGGCCGTGGTGCCGAGCGGCCGCGTGATGCCCACATAGTAGGTTCCCGCCGGGAGCATGCGCTGAAGCGTCGCCTCCCCATTGGGCAAGCCGTCGCCGCTATCGCAGGCGAGGGCCTTGGCCGTGGTCGGGCTCAGGCCATCATCGTCGCGAATGCCGAGACTGATAGTGCCGCTGGGGGTAGCCGAAGCCCCCTCGGACTGCTTGACGGCCACGTAATAGGTGGTGCTGGCCGTCAAGGCCGCGGCAATGCTGGGCGAGGCTCCGTCGCCACAGGCGATGAAGGTGCCGCTGGCATCGTAGAGGGCAAGCACCGTCGCGGCGGTGGAGCCAGCGCTTTCAATGGTGTAGTTGCCGGCGCCGGCAGCAGCCGTGGTGAACGCGAAGTAGGCGTCCTTGCCGTCGTAGAGGTCTTCGCCGCAGCCGGGCCAGTCCGCGTCGTCCTTCCAGGTCAACTCGAGGTCATAGTCGCCCAGGGCGCTGGGGCTGCCGTTCTTGACCACGAGGTAGTAGGTCTGGCCGGCGCTGACGGCCAGGTCCTCGATCACCACGCGATTGGCCGCGCCATCGGAGTCGCTCAAGCTCTGGCTGCCGGCGACGTTTTGCGTGTTGCCGTCGGTGACGCAGCCCACGTGGGCGGCGCCGAGGAACTCGACGGTGCCGGCCAGGCCGGTGCCGCCACCGGTGGCGTTGAGGTAGATGCGGCCAGGGCCACCGCCGCCACCGCCGCCGCCGGGCTCTTCGCCGAGGCCGCCGCTGTCGGCGCCGCCGTTCTGGGCGGCAATGAGGCTGTCGGTCAGGCCCTGGTAGGCGAGGACGCCTCCGTTGCCACCCGCGCCGCCCGCCTGGATCCTGGCCGCGCCCGCCGCGGCTGTACCGGAAGCCTGTGCGTCGGCGCCGCCGCCACCGGCCTCACCCGAGTCGCCGCCACCACCACCGCCGCCGCCACCGCCGTTGGCGGTGATGATGCCTCCGAGGCTGAGCGTATTGCCTTCCACCACGATGGAGCCGCCGCTGCCGCCGCCCGCGCCGCCATCGTTCCAGCCGCCGCCGCTGCCACCGCCGCCGCCGGCCGAGAGCACACCCGTCGCCGAGAAGCTGACAGCCCCCGAGGCGCTGAGCTGGAGCGCACCACCGCCGGCCCCCGCCACGGCATTGCCGTTGCCGCCCATGCCGCCGGCGCCGCCGCGGCAGCCACCCGCAAGCGGCGAGGTGGAACCGTGGGCCACGCCCAGCGCGCCGCCTCCGCGGTCACCATCGCCATCGCCGCCAGCGCCGCCCGAGGCGCCGTAGCCGCCGCCGCCGCCGCCCGAGGCGCCGCTGCTGTCGTTGGGGCCGGCACCGCCTATGCCGCTCGCACAGTCCTGATCGCCACCGGCTCCCGGTGTCGCTCCGCTGGCGTCGGCGCCCAAGCGACCATCGACGCTCACCGCGCCGTCGACCAACACGATCGCCGGCCGCGCGCCGACGAACCTCAGCGTGTAGCCGCTGGCGATGGTCAGGCCGCTCAGCTTCAGCACCAGCGCCTGAGTCGCGCCGCTCTGGTTCTGGGCCTGGTAGCTCGGTGTGACCCCGCACAAGGTCGTCAGCTGCGACAGGTCGGGCGCGCCGTCGATGGCGCCGGTGTCGACGCTCAGGGTGGTGTTGGTGCCGCAGTTGGCGCTGTCGAGCACCAGGTTGGGCGCCCCGCTGAAATTTACGCCCGTGGTGTCGACGTGACTGGCCCAGCTCCTGGCTGCGCAGCCGAGACCGCCGGCCAGCGTGCGCGTGACGGCCCAGCCGGCGCCGCCGCCGCCGCCGCCGCCGCCATCACCGGCCTCGTTCTGTGTCGAGGTGGCCTGGCCGGCGACGCCAGCGCTGGTGCCGCTGCCGCCGTTGCCGCCATTGCCGCCGTCGCCACCGACCGCGCCCTGGCCACCGCTGGCCGCGTCGTTGGGCCCATCGGCGCCATCGACGCCGTCGGCGCTGTCGTCGTCGTTGCCCTCGCCGCCACCGCCGCCGTTGGCCGTGACCCAGCCACCGGCATAGATGTCGAGCACCGAGGCTTCCACCAGCACGGTTCCACCCGAGCCGCCGCCGCCGCCGCCGTCTTCCTGGCCCGAGCCTGCGCCGCCACCGCCGCCGTTGGCCTCGATACGGCCGCTTGATGTAACCGTGAGCTTTCCTGTAACTGTAAGTTGCACAGCGCCGCCGGCGGCGCCACCGCTGCCGCCACTGCCGGCGCCGGCACCTCCGGCGCCTCCGCCGCAGCCGCCGCGCAGGGGCTCCCCGGCTTCATCCGGCGAACTGACCTGGGCCACCGCGCCGCCCGAGCTGCCGCCAGCGACCACATTGCCGGCGCCACCGGCACCTCCGGCCGTGCGCATCCCCCCGCCCTGACCACCGCCAGCGCCATTGGCCGAGCTGGTGTAGGCGGTTCCCGCGGCGCCGCTCGAGCCGGTGCAGTCCAAATCGCCGGCAGCACCGGGCGTCGCTCCGCTAGCGCTGGCGTCGATGATGCCAGCCACGGTCGCGTCGCCCTCGACCGCGAAGATCACGGGCTTGTCACCGCGCAGAATCACGCTGGCGCCGGCGCCGACCACAAAACTCTTGAGCGGGATCACGACCACGTCGGGCCCGCTGCCGCCGGACTGGCTCTGCACCACGGGGGCCGGCCAGGCGGCGCCACCAGCGGCTGTCACCATCGAGGCGGCCGGGAGCGAGGTGTCGATGACGGCGTCACCGGTCACCCGGGTGACGGTCGAATAGCTCAGTGCCCCATCGGTGGGATCGAAGTGGCTCGTGTCGCCCCAGCAGCCACCAAAGTTCAGCGCTGGCGCCCGATCGTAGACCGCCACGCTGGGCACCGCGATGTCGCTGGCGCCGCCTGCCGGCGTGACCGCGATGCGCATCTGGCCGCTCTGACTGGCGGTGAACTTGTACACGGCATCGCCGCCACCGTCTCCGCCACAGATCTCGTCGTGGTCGCTCACGCGCACGCCGGTGTCGCCGTCGATGCCGATGCGCCGCAGGGATGCATCGCCGAGATCGACGGGGCTCTGCCCGGTCTCGCCCATGCCCGGGAAGTCGCTGGCCTCCACGTAGTTCGTCGGCGTCGCCCAGCTGGCGTTCAAGTTGGCCAGGTCGGCGTCGCGCACCGACCAGGCGTCATCATAGGCCGCGAAGGGCGCAGCGAGGGCAGCAGTCGCCGTGTCTTTTTCATAGACGGCACCGCCGGAGACGGTCTGGAAGAGCACGCGCCCGTGGCCACCGCCGCCACCACCGCCGCCGGGCGAGCTGAGCAAGCCGCCGCTGTCGGCGCCGCCGCTCTGGGGCGTGAGCTTGGTCTGGGTCGTGCCCTGGTAGGCCAGCACGCCGCCGTTGCCGCCAGCGCCGCCGTCACTGACCCGGGGGGCGCCCGCCGCCGCTGCTGCCCCTGACGTGGCGCCGGCCGCACCCGCACTTCCGGTGCTGCTCGAACCGCCGCCACCGCCGGCGCCACCGCCGCCGCCGTTGGCCGTGAGCCAACCGGCGAGGCTGAGGCTTGCGGCCTCGACCACGACCGAGCCACCGCTGCCGCCGCCGCCGGCGCCGTCGGCGTTCTGGCCGCCGCTGCCGCCAGCGCCCGCGGCCGAGACCGAGCCGGTACTGCCGAGTGCGAGCGTGCCGGCAGCGCTGATCTGAAGCGCACCACCCCCGGCGCCACCGGCTGGATTGGTGATGGAGCCGCGGCCACCGGCACCGCCGGCGCAGCCGCCCGCCAGTGGGATGCTGGCGCCAAACTGACCACCCGCGGCGCCGCCACCCCGATCGCCGTCGCCGTCGCCGCCCGCACCACCGGTACTGCCATAGCCGCCACCACCGCCGCCGGAAGCGCCGCCATTGTCGTCGGCGCCTGCGGCCGGTGTGCCCGTGACGCACCCCTGTTGACCACCGGCCCCGGGTGTCGTGCCGCTGGCGTCGGCCCCAACATGCCCATTGATGGTCACGTTGCCATCGACCGCGAAGACCACCGGCTTGTCGCCCACCAGCGAGACCGTATGGGCGGAGCCCACCGTCATGCCCGCAAGGCGGACGAGCATCACGTTGGAGCCGCCCGCAAGCTGCGGCACGCTGACATCGACGTAGCTCGAGCTCGCGTCCGAGGTGCAGTCGGTGGTGATGGTGCCGGTGGTGCTGTTGACCACGGTCGTGCTGGCGCTGGTGCAGTTCCAGACCGTGGAAAAGGCCAGCGACAGCGTGTTGACCGCGCTCGAGAAGGAGCCGCCACCGGCCGGTTTGTCCAGGCCCCGCGGGTCGCCGTCGAAGAGCGAGATCCAGTGGGCCGTGGTGGTGTCCTCGCCGCTGATGAAGACTTCGGTGGGACTTGCCAGGGTGAAGCTGAAGAAGGCGTCTTCGTGATCGGCCGGCACGCTGCAGGTGCCCGGCACGGCAGCCAGATCGAAGACACTTTCGTTCAGATTTTCGAGGGCGGCGTTGCCACTGTAACCAACGGTGCTGCCGATGCTCACCACCTGGGCGCTGTCCAGGTCCTCGTTGGTAGCGCCCAGCGACACGACGCTGGCCGGGTCCAGGTCGGCATTGCTTCGCGGCGCGACGCCGGGGCTCACGCCACCGTCGAAGAGCGCCACCGAGCCGTCGAAGCCCGCGGCCATCAGATCAATGCGCACGGCGGTGTCGGCCGTGGTCGAAAACTTGTAGATGGCGTCGGGAGCGTCATCGCTGACGCCACAGACGGCCGAGCCGCCGGAGGTGTCGTCGAAGCTCGGATAACCTGCGGTGTAGCCGGTGATATCCCCGGAGGCGACCGAGTAAGCAGCACCGTCGATGGCGCCCAGGTTCTTGACCGCACCATCGGCGGCGTTGCCAGCGACGGTCTCGCTGACGCTGGAGGCGGTCAAGAGAGCCGAGTCGACCGTGCGCACCTGCCAGCTGCCGTCGATGCTGCCGATCATGCCACTGCCGTAGGCGTTGGTACGGCTGTCGGCCAGGCTGGCGGGGCTGACCGCCGAGTAGTCGCTGGCGGCGGCGGTGGCGTTATCCGGCCGCTGGATCGGCGAGCTATCCCACAGTGAAAGCACGTGGGCAAAGGCGGTGGAAGGCGTCGTCGTGATGCGCACGTCCTGGCTGCCGTCGACGCTGAAGCTGAAGAAGGCGTCGGCGGCGTTGGCGCCCGCCGCGCACGTGGCGCCGCCGGCCTCGAGCGACTCGTCGAACGCTCCGCCAGGAAGGTCGCTGCTCATGGCGCTGGTGCTGCCCGTGTACGCAGCGGCGGTGCCGATGGACACGGCCTGGGCGCTGGCGAGGTCTTCGTTGACGTTGCCGCCGGCCGCCAGATCGGTGACCGCGACCGTCGTCTCGGCATGGGTCAGCGGATCGCCCAGGCCGTTGTCCTCGTAGATCTGCATCGCCATGGCCGCAGACGGCGCGGGATTGTCGATGTTGAGCTGGACGACGGTGGCGCTGCTGGCGGTGAAGCTGTAGATGGCGTCGGGCGCGGCCTGATCGAAGACCAGGCCACAGGCGCGCGGATAGGTCGCGCCCAGGGCCGAAGTGCTGCCACCGCTGACGATGCGCTGCTGGCCCACCACATCGCCGAGCGCAGAGAGCCCGTCGCTGGCGGCCGGCGCCGGAGTGCTCTCCACAAGCTCGCTGACGGTCATCGCGCTGGTGTCACCGCTGCGCACGATCCAGCTGCCGTCGATGTCACCCTGGCTGGCGGCGGCCGAGGAAGGCACATCGTCGTAGCTGGCGGCCACGGCAGCAGGCTCTTGCAGCGGCGAGCTGTCGAAGACCGCCAAGGTGTGCGCGAAGCCGCTGCCGACCGTGTCGATCTCGAGGTCGCGGCTGCCGTCGGTGGTGAAGCTGAAGAAGGCGTCGCCCATCATGCCCGCGCCGCAGACCGCGCCGCCGTGATTGGGCGCCTGGGAGAAGAGGGACGCGTCGAGGTCGGAAGCCAGGCCGGCGGTGCTGCCGGTAAAGCTCGCCCCCACGGAGTTCATGCTGCCCATGGCACCGACAGCGTAGGCCGCGGACGGAGCGTCGTTGCCGCTGACGGCGGTGCTCGAGGGGGTCAGCTCGGTCAGCGTAAGAGGATCGCCGTTTTGTCCGTCGAAGACCGCCACCACCGGGCTGAAACCGGGCAAGGGGTTTTCCACCGAGGCGCGCAGGGTCGTATTCGAGGCGGCGACGAAGCTGTAGATGGCATCGGGACCACTGGAATCGAGCAAGGCGCCACCGCAGGAGAGCGCCGCGCCCGCGGGATAGCCCGCCTGCTCCATGCCATAGTCGGCCCCGAGGCCGGTGCTGTCGGCACCGCTGAGCCGCAGCTGCTCGCCTGCGATCGAGTTGATTCCACCGACGGTCAGGTCTTCGATCGCGTCGCTGTTGCCGGCGGCGACCGTGACGGCTTCGAGCTCGCTGACGCCCAAGCTCGACATGTCCGCGCTCAGCACGTGCCAGCCGCCGTCGATCACGCCCAGGGAGTTGCCGCCCGCGGCGGCGCGCGTGTCATTGCTCATGGCCATGGCAGCGGGCGCGGCGAAGGGCTGGTCGGCCTGCCACAGGGACAGCACGGTGTCGAAGCTGGAGCTGGCGCTGTCGATGATGACCGTGGTGGTGGTGGACAGTGAGAAATCGAAGAAAGCATCGGCCGCGCCGGGGTCGGCACCGCAGACCTTGCCTCCGAGGTCGTCGCGTTGGTCGAAGAGGCCGCCGGCCACGTCGCTGCCCATGGCGCTGGTATCGCCCAGGAAGCGCTGCTCGGCGCCGATGGGCGCGCTCTGGGCACTGGCCAGGGTCGGCAACTCGTTGGCGTTTGCAGGCTTCAGGTCGGTGACCGTCGGGGGCACATCCTCGGCGCGGGTGAGCGGGTCGACGCCGGGGTCGCCCTCGAAGACCGCCACGTGGAAGTTGCCGCTCTGGCCCGGGTTGTGCACGCCGACCCGGTAGGTATTGCCGGCACTGCCGCTGAACTTGTAGATGGCGTCGTTGCCCAGGTCGTCGGCAAGCCCACAACTGAGAGTGACTTCACTGTAGGTGTCGGCGAGGCTCGCGGTGGAGCCGCCGCTGACGCTCATGGCCAGGCCCGAGACCGAACCGAGATCCTGCTTGGCCTCGGTATTGGCCGCAGCGACGCTGGAAGCGCTGAGCCCCTCGGCGGTCTTGCCCACGGTGGTGTCAGCCAGCACCTGCCAGCTGCCGTCGACGGCTCCGAACTCGGTAAACGCGAGCTGGGCGGCGGCCCGGCTGTCGTGATCGCTCGCGGCCGCGGCGTAGCTGGCGCCGGCGAAGGGCGCCGGGTCTGCAGGGGTGGGGCGCGGGGCGCTGGCGGGCTGTTTGTCCTTCCAGACCGCGAGCGTGGTATCGAAGCCCGAACCCGCGGTACTGATGCGCACGTCGGTGGTGGCGTCCAGCGTGAAGGTGTAGGTGGCGTCGGCCGTGCCCGCGGCGAAGCAGGCCGCCCCCGAGGCGCTGTCGAAGGCGCCGCTGGGGATGTCGCTCGACATCGGCGCCGTATCGCCCTGGTAGCTGACCTGGTTGCCGATGGCGATGGGCTGGGCGCTGGCGCCGTCCTCGTTGACGTTGCCCTGGGACTCGAAGCTCGCGATCCGGCCGTAGCCACCGCCACCGCCACCGCCGCCGGCGCTGCTGTCGGTCTGGCCGGGGCTGCCCGGTGAGCCGGCCGAGTTGGAGCCGCTGCCGCCGTTGCCGCCGCTGCCGGCCCTGCCGCCGGCGCCGCCCTGGACCTGGAGGGTGGCGCTGGCGATGTCCAGGGTGCTGGCCTCGAGCAAGATGGCTCCGCCGGAACCACCGCCGGCGCCGCCGCGCTGGCTGGCGCAGCCGGTGGGACCGACGCCACCGTTGGCGTGCACGCTGCCGGTGATGCTCAAGCTGGCCCGGGCCGCGATCTGCACCGCGCCGCCGCCAGCGCCCTGGTCGCTGCAGTCACCGCCGTAGCCGCCGTTGCAACCTCCAAGCAGCGGGCTGAGCGACACGTCGCCCCGTCCTGCGCCGCCGCCGCCGCCGTTGGTGTCGTCGCCGTTGCCCCCCTTACCGCCGGGCGTGCCGAAGCCGCCGCCGCCGCCGCCGCCGGTCTCGTTACCGCTGGTGCCCACGTTGCCACCGGCGCTGCCGCCACAGGCCCAGTTGCCGCCGGCGCCCGGGAGTGTGCCGTTGCCGCTGGCGTCGACGATGCCAGCGATGGTGGCGTTGCCGTCAACCGCGAGGATCACGGGCTTGTCGCCGCTGAGCGTGAGCGTGCTGCCGGCGGGAATGTTCAGCGACTTGAAGCGTAGGATCGTGACATTGGGGCCGCCGCCGCTGCTCTGCGAAACGCCCGAAGAAACCTCGGGATAGACGCCGCACCAATCGCCGCTGAAGCTGCCGCTGCCGCTGGAGTTGAAGCCACGGGAGCCGCCGGAGCAGCCCAGATCGATGGCGTTGTTGTAGGCGTAGGCCCGGTGGTCGTAATTGCTCGGCGTAAATGCCAGCTTGACCGGGGGATCGGCCTGTTCGTCGACCAACAGCGGCCCGCCGTTGGTGCCATCGAACAGGCCGATAACATGGGGTGAAGTCGGCGCGGGGTTGTCGATGGCGAACTTCAGGCGCGTGCTATTGCCGGGCGTGAAGCTGAAGATCGCGTCAGCGGCGCTGGAGTCGGCAGCGCAGATGAGCTGGTTGGTCGGCACGTTGCCGATCAAGGCGCCGGTGTCGCCGCTGACCCGCAAGGCCTCGCCACTGGGATCGCCGAAGTCGACGCGGAGGCCCTCGACGCTGTCGCTGTCGGTCAGGGCATAGTCGGCCGGTGCGGAGAAGCTGCGCGAAGTCAGCTCGCTGACGCCCAGGCCTGTGCTGTCGCCGCTGCGCACGAGCCAGCTGCCGTCCACGGCCGGCGCCAGGGGCGCGGCGATGGCAGCCGCCGCGGTGTCGTGGGCCGTGGCGGCGGTCGCGGCGGGAACCGCCGGTTGGGCGCTGCCGTCCCAAAGCGCCAGCACGTGATCGAAGGCGGTGCCCGCGGCGTCGATGCGGACTTCGACGGGCGTGGTGCCCTGGGGATCGCTGCCGGCGGCATAGCTGGATGCGACCTGGGCTGCGCTCAGGGGCCGATCGTGAATGCGAAACTCATGGATGATGCCACCGAAGCCGGGGTCGGTCGCGAGCGGGCTCTGACCCAACCAGTTGTTCACATCGTTGATGCCGCCCAGGACGCGTCCGTCGAGGGCGGCCGAGGCGACCATGGCGCCGTCCAGGAACAGGCCCATGGAGGCGCCGCTGACGTCGACCACGGCCACCGCATGATGGCGCACGCCGGCGCTCAGCGCCGACGGGCAGTCGGCGGTCAAGGCGCCGCTGGCCGCATCCTGCCAGTGCAGCCGGCAGGGGCCGGTGTCCGAGGACGCCATTAGCTCCAGGACCGTGACCCGGGCCGTTCCCTGGCCCTCGCCGCCCGCGGCGTCGCTGTCGCCAAAGCTAAAGATGCGCTGGCGCGCGCCACCGCCATGCCAGGTAAACCAGACTTCGAAGCTGGCGTCGGAGAGGCCGTCGATGAGGCCGTTCGGCAAGTCCACGAACTCACCGCTATTGCCGCCGCGCAGGTAGGCCCGACCGCGGTTGCCGAGCGCGGCCTTGGCGAGCGTGCCGTGCTGGGCGCCGACCGAGTCGTAGACCTTGCTGCCCAGCCCCTTGAAGCTGTAGCGGTGGATCAGGCTCGCGGGCAAGGCGTCGGCGCCCACCACCGTGAAGCGATAGTAGGCGTCGGCGCCGTCGACGGCGTCGGCGCTGCACAGGGCACCGCCGAACTCGGCGCGCTGATCCCAGGAGAGCAGGCCGCCGCCGTAGCTGTTGTCGACGGTGCTGCCGATGTAGATCTCGGCCGGACCGAGGCCACCGGCGATGGCGTCGGCGGGCCTGTCGCCCAGGGCCAACTCGCAGATGTATTCCTGGGTGTTGGCGCAGGGTTGATCGTCCCAACTGTCGGCCGCACCCATGGAAGCGCAGTCGTCGGTGTCGAAACTCGGCTCGCCCGGACCCCAGCCCACGAAACCGCCTCCCGGTGCCGTGCCCTCGCTGCCGCCGAGCCACACCGGCTCGCCGTCGCCGAGCCAACGCCACGTGTCGTCGCTGCGCGCGTCGTGCAGGCCGATCCAGGCGCCAGTGGCCGAAAGCCCCTGGATGAAGGTGTTTTCCGCGGCGTCATCGATGCGCGCCAGGTACATGCCGGCGCTCTCGCAGTCGTTGCCGGCATTGGCCCAGGAGCTTGCGTTGGTACACAGGAAATAGGCGTGGCCGTCGTGGAATTGCACGCCCGCGCTGGCGCAGCCGACGGGCGCCGCCACCGTGACGTCGTGGCTGAGCGGCGGCGCGCTCTGGGCCTTGGTCGCGGGCGGACCGTCGAAGACCGCGATCACCGGATCGAAGCCGGGCGCGGGGTTGTCCACGGCAAGGCGCAGGGTCGAGTTCTGGGTGGCGCTGAACTTGAAGACCTGGTCGGCCGCACTATCGCTGCCGCCGCAGGTCAGCAGCGCGGCGCTGTAGTTGGAGCCTGTGCCTCTGGTGTCGGCGCCGAGGGTCGCGATCTGCTTGCCGTCGATGAAACCGAGATCCTGGATGTCGGAGCTGTTGACGAAGTCCACCAGCAGGTCGGCGTCGTTGCCGTCGGCGCCCGCGGTCTTGAGTTCGTTGCCGAGCTCGCCGATGCCCAGCAGGGCCATGTCGCTGCTGTAGCTGACCCAGCCGTCGTCCAGGGCCGCCGTCGGTGCACTGGCGCGGTCATCGTTGGTGTTGACCGCGGTGGGTGCCGGGTGACTCAGGGGCGAGTCGTCGAAGAGGGCCAGCGTGTGGTCGAAGCCCGTGACGCCGTCGACGGCGATGCGCACATCGGTGGCCACCGGCAGCGTGAAGGTGAAGAAGGCGTCGGCGCCGGCTGCATCGGCGTTGCACTGGGCCAACGCGTCGCCGCCGACGCTGGCCGAGGGATCGTAGTAGAGGCCCGCCAGGCCGCTGCTGAGGACCCCCGTGTCGCCGGCATAGGCCGCGTTGGCGCCGATGGAGAGCGAGTAGGCCGTCGCCAGGGTGTTGTTGGTGTTACCCGTGGCGACCGGCGTCGGACTGACGCTCGCACCGGTCTGCGGCACGTCATCGAAGACCGCCAGCACCGGCGGGAAGCTCGCCAGGGGGTTATTCACGGCGATGCGCACGTCGCCGTTTCGCGCCGGCGTGAAGCGGAAGACCATGTCGCTGCCGGCGTCGGAGCTGCCGCAGGTCAGGGTCGAACTCAGGTAGGTGGCGCTGACCGCGCTGGTGTTGGCGCCGCTGGTGACCAGCTGGCCGTTGGCCGCCAGCGCGCCCAGGTCCTGCACGCTGTCGCTGTTGCTGAAGTCACCGCCGGCGACGCTGCGGGTGGTCGCAGTGACGTTGCCGGGGTCGAGGTTTGCGCTGTCACCGCTCAACACGTACCAGCCGCCATCCATGGGCAGCGCACCGGTGCCACCGGCGGCCGCCCGCGTCTCGTACTCGGCGCCGCTCACGGGGGTGGCGCCAGCGAGGGCGCTGCTGCCGTCGGCGAAGAGCGACAGCGTGTGCGCGAAGCCGCTGCCGGTGGTGTCGAGCACGACTTCCTTGGCCTCGGTGAGCGTGAAGGCGTAGAAGGCGTCGGCTCCCGCGGGCGCCGCGCTGCAGACCGCCCCGCCATAGATGTCAGCCTGATCCCACAGCGAGGGCGTGGCGGCGGTGCCGTCGACGCTGCCCAGGTCGTCGACCATGCCACCGAGATCGGCGATGTAGGTGACCGGGTCGGCGGCCGTCACCACATGCGCGCTGCCGGGGGCCTCGTTGGTATTTGGCGAGCCGCCGAGTACTTCGTCCACCGGCACCACGTCGGTCTTCTTCAGCGGGTAGCTGCCGCCGCCGCCGTTGTAGAGGGCGATCACCGCGTCGTGGGCCTCGGTCTCCAAATAGACGCGCACGGGCCCGCTGTTGGCGGGCGTGAACTCGTAGATGGCGTCGATCCCGTCGTCGACCACCGGCGTGCTGCCACAGGCCGGCGCACGGAAATCGCTGCTGAGCGAGAGCGTGTTGGCGTTGGTGGTGGAGACCTGCTCGCCCTCGATGGGCGCGAACACGCCCGACGAGACCTCCACGCCCAGGTTTTGCGCCACGACCGTGTTGCCGTCGCTGCCCGGCATGTCCACCGTGCGCTGGGCGATCAGGGAGGTGGTCAGGTTGGCCATGTCCGCGGTCTTGACCACCCAGCGGTTGTCGATGGACCCGATGGGATTGAGCGCCGCCTCGGCCAGCGTGTCGTTCTCCATGGCGAAAGCCGACCGATCCACGCTGCTGCCGCTGAAGACGACCTCGTAGGGCCCCTGGTAGCCCGCGGCGCTGCCGGTCAGCACCACGTAATAGGTGCCGGCGGGCAGCAAGCTGTCGATCTGGGGCGCCGCGTCGCTCCGAAGCCGGCAGGTCTCGCCCGCGTCGAGGTAGCCCTGGGCGCCGATACCGTCGCGGAATAGACCGATGACGGCGCCCGCGAAGGAGCCGCTGAAGTCCACCGCGAGGTTGGTGTCGTAGGCCAGCTCGAGACGGAAGACCGCGTCGGGGGCGAAGGGGTCGGCGCCGCAGCCGATCAAGCCGCCCACCGAGCTGCCGGTGCCCGCCGTCGAGCCGCGGAAGTGGCGCAGCGAGCCGAGCACGTCGACTTGCCGTGGATTGGCGGCCGTGGGCACGGGAGGTAGCGCGCCGAAGACGGTCTGTTCGCAGATGTAAGGAAACGCGGCGCTTCCCGCAGCCGTGTCGACCCAGTAGCCGTCCTGATAGCGCAGGCGCGTACCGACGTTTTCGACCTGGTTGGGTTCGCTACCCTGGAAGTTGCGGTAGACGCCGGGGGAGGCGTCCAACCAGCTGCCGGCAACATCGGTGGCCGGCGAGGCCCAGGCCACATAGGGATCGTCGGCGATCAGGCCGATGTGGTGGTCGCGCGCGGTGGGCGCGACGCGGCCGAAGAGCGCGCTGTTTTCCAGGGAGCCGTCGATCACCGCCAGCGTGTAGCCGGCCTGGGCGCACATGGCGCGGGCGCCGTCCCAGCTGCGCTCGGCGCTGCACTGCCAGTAGCGGTGCAGGTTCCAGTCGTAGGGCGTGCAGCCGGGCTCCGGCTGCCCCGGCAGCGCGTCCTTGTCGTAGAGCTGGGTGATGGCGGCGGCCTGGGAGCTGAGGCGGGTCACCGACGGGCGCGTGAAAGGGCTGTCGAAAAGGCCCACCACGGTCTCAAAGCCCGAGCCCTCGGTCGTGATCTCGACCTCGGTGGTCTCCTCGAGCGTGAAGCTGAAGACCGCGTCGGCGCCGCCGACCGCTGCGCCGCAGAGGTCGCCGCTCGGCGCGTCGTAGTAGAGGGTGGCCTCCACGTCGCTCGACATGCCCGCGGTCGTGCCCGTGTAGACGTGGCTGTCGCCGCTGGCCACCGGCACGCCACGGGCCGTGGCCTGATCCTCGTGGCTCTGCCCCAGCGCGCTTTCGATGCTGGCCAGGTCCGCGTTGGTCAGCGGCACGCCCGTGGCGCCATCGTAGAGCGCGATGACCGAGTCGAAGCCCAACTCCGGGTTTGCCGTGGAGATGCGCACGGTGCCGCTGGCGCTGGGCACGAAACGGTAGAGGGCGTCGGGGGCGTCGTCGCTGCCGCCGCAGCTGGGCGCCGGGAAGTCTCCCGCCTGGGCGCTGGTGTCGGCATTGGCCGTGGCCACGCGCTTGCCCATGGGGTCGCCCAACGATAGCGGCGTGGCGTCGTTGAGGTTACCGGTGTTGTCGATCTCGACTGCGGGTTGAGCCGAGGGGTTGAGGTTGGCCAGGTCTCCCGAGTAGCGGTACCAGGTTCCATTGACGACAGGCGTGGGACTGGGGTTGAAGTCCGCCTGCGAGGCAGTGTCGTTTTCCAGCGGCACGGGGTCTGGCGCCAACCCCGAAATCGCCGAGGTCTCGAAGAGCATCAGCACCGGCGAGGTCAGGCCCGAGCCGCCCGGAGGGCGCGCGTCGATTTCGACCGTGGTCGCGCGCCTCAGGTCGAATTGATAGACGACGTCGGGCGCATTGATGTCGCCACCGCAGGCGTTGATCAGTGTGGGGTCGTTGCCGAGCGCCGTGTAGAGGTTGTCCGAAAGGGCGCTGCTGTCGCCGATGTACTCGAAAGTGCCGCCCGCCGAGAGTTCGACCTGGGTAGAACTCGCCAGCCAGTCGTTGGTGTTGAGATCGCTCGAGGTGCCGTAGCGACAGACCCCGTTGTTCGCCGGGTCGAGTTCGGCCGGGCCGTAGTACATGCAGCCACCCTCCGGCACCAAATAGCCCTGGTCGCACGCGCCGATCGACGCATCCGCGCAATCCGGATCGACCAGCCCGCACCCGCAGTCGCACTTCGCGGGAGGGCCCTTGATGCCTCTGGCTTTCGCGTCATAGTGATCTGGATCGCAGCGCCACCTGTCATTTTCGAACGCACAATTCGAGTCGCAGTCGTCCCCATCGACTGTGTTGCCGTCATCGCATTGCTCACCCTGCTGGGCGATGCCGTCGCCGCAGACCACCGGCAGGCAGACGGCGTTATTGAGCGGGTCGATCGTGTAGCCGCCGGTCTCGTAGTAGGTGATCACATGGGGACCGGGGATGTTGTAAAGCCTCAGGCAGTTGTCGTAGAAGGGCAGGTATTCACAACTCCAGATTGTGGCGTCAGCACAGTCCGGATCGACGGCGCCGCAGCCGCAGTCGCATTCGGGAATCAATCCCTGGCCAGCTTCGTCATAGAAGGCCGGGTCGCAGTGCCAGAGGCCAACTTCAAAGTCGCACGAAGTCGAGCAACCATCGCCGTTGATGCCATTGCCGTCGTCGCAGAATTCGTTCCACTCCAACACGCCGTTGCCGCAACCGGGGGTCGCGTTGAAGTCGATGCTGCGCTCGGCCTCGTCGACGTCACGCAGGGGAGCGCCCGTGGACCCGTCGTAGAGCGCAAGGACCGGCGCGAAGCTCGCCAGCGGAACCCCCGTCGCGGCGCTGGCCGCGGTGCTAATGCGCACCTCGGTGGTGACGCTCGAGTAGAACTCATAGACCGCGTCCGGCGCCCAGTCGTCGCCGCCACACCAGAAACCGCGGTAGTCGGGCAACATCGCCGAGCTGTCGCCGCCCAGCACCGTCACCCGCGTGCCCCAGACGTCGCCCAGGTCCATCGCCCCCTCAAGCGTGTCCGGCTGCACCACTTCGTTCTGGTTGTCGGCCATCTCCAGCACCTGGCGCTGGCTGCTGACGCTCAGGTTGGAGACGTTGGCGTCGTAGGCGAGCCAGGCGCCGTCGGCCGTCGGCGTGGGTGCGGGATTGGCGTCGGCCTCGATGTAGCTGTCGTTTTCCAGCGTGCGCGAGGCCGGTCGCTCCAGGACGAAGTCCTCGAAGAGCGCGATCACCGGGTCGCCCATCATGGCGCCCGCGGTCGAGGCGCTGGCGTCGATTTCCACGCTCGTCGCATTCTGCAGCGTGAAACGAAAGACCGCGTCGCGGCCGTCGGGCGCAGCGCCGCAGGCCAAGAGCGAGCCGTCGATGTCGTTGCCCATCGACGCGGTGCTGCCCTCGAGCCTGCGCGGTGCGCCGCTCAGGTCCACCACATAGGCCGTGTCGCTGCTCTCGTTGGTATTGCCCGAGGCAGCCAGGTTGGTCAGGGTCGAAGTGGCATCGGGCGCGCCCTCGAAGACGCTGACCGTGCCGGTCTTGGCACCCATGTCCACCGCGAAGCGCAGCTTGGTGTCGATGGACGGCGTGATGGTGTAGACGGCATCGGGTGAGTCGCTGTCGCTGCCGCAGCTGAGGGCGCCAGCGCCGCCGGTGTCGGCATCGACGCTGTAGTTGGGCGCCATGCCCGCGGTCGAAGTTCGCACCACTTCGATCTTGGAGCGGTAGGGATCGCCCAGGGCCAGCGCGTCGGCGCTGCTCTCGTTGAGCGAGGCCGGGTTTTCGTACTCGAGCCGGCTCTGATACAGGCTGTCGGCGACGAGGGAATAGGGCCCGCCCAGGGTCGAGCGGCTCTCGACCACCACGTAGTAGTCCTGGTTGGCGTAGACGTCGGTCTCCACCACCGCCGGCGCGCTGGCCCCCTCGACCGCACAGCCCAGCTCCAGGCCGTTGCCCGCAAGGCCGCTGTCGCTGATCTTCAGCTGGTACTTGCCCGCAGGCTCCAGCGCCGTGCCCGTGACCACCAGGAAATAGGTCTCGTTGCTCGTCAACACCTGGTTCTGCAGGCCCGCGGAGCTGGGAAGCGCCGAGTCGGCCGTGACGTCCACGCCGGGGGCGACGCCGTTGGCGTCACAGCGCACGAACTCCGTACTCTCGATGGTTCCGGACTTGTCGACGTCGTGGAATAGGCCCACGACGGCCGGGAAGTCCGAGCCGGCGGTGGTGATGTCCAGGGTGACACCACCGCCGTACTTGAGTTCGAAGACGGCGTCGGGCGCGTCAGCGGTGGCGCCGCAGCCCCACAGAGCCTTGCCCGCGACGTTGCTCTCCATGCGGCGCGTGGAGCCGAAGAAGACCTTCGAACTGCCCTTGGGACTGGGCACCCGGTAGGCGCTGGGTCCGTCGTCGGGCGGCAGGTCGACAGGCGAAGCATCTTCGCAGACGTAACGGTAGCCGCTGCCGCAGGAGAGGTCGTACCAGAGTTCGCTACCGGCGCGATAGTAAGCGGCGCAGTCGCGGTCGTCGGGTTCGCCGCTGGCCCAGGCGTTGAAAAGCCCGCCGACCGCTGAGCCGCTGCTGCGACCGCTCCAGAACTGATCGGTGTCGGTGTCCACCCAGTACCACCCGTCGCTGCCATCGCGGTCATGGGCGCCGAGCCAGCTGGTGTCGGCCGCGCGGATGCCGCTGACGAAGGTATTTTCCGCCGCGTCGTCGATGCGCACCAGGTGACCGCCCACGGCGGCACAATTGGCCTGGGCAGCCGCCCAGGTGCGCGTGTTGGAGCAGACGTAGTAGAGGTGTCCACCGCGGCTGTGAACCGTGCAGCTGCTGTCGGGCAGGGGGCTGACCAGGCTGGCGTCGTAGACCTGGGTGCGGCTGGTCGCGCCACCGGTCGGGGGCGGGCCGTCATAAACCGCCAGCGCCTGGTAGATCGAAGCGCCGGTCTCGACCTGGAAGCGCACGGTGCCGTCCGAGCTGGGCGTGAACTTGTAGACCTGGTCGGGGTGGACCTGGGACTCGACGCACTGGCTGGATCCATTGCAGGTCATGCCCGTGCAGCAATCGGCGCTGGTCGCACAGCCGCCGCCCACACCGACGCAGCCGGCCGGCGCAGCGCAGGTCAGTACCCCCGAGGCGAAGTTGCTGCCGACGCCGACCAGATCGGCGCCCACCACCTCGGTGGTGTACTGCCCCACGGGATCCTCCAGGCTCAGGGCCGTCGCCGTGCTGGTGTGGCTATTGCCCGTGGCGGCCGCGTCAATGACCGTGGCCTCGCCGGGGCTCTGCGCATACAGAAAGACCGCGGGCGTAAACGCATCGGCTCCGTCGTCCCGGGTCGAGATGCGCAGGCGTGTGGCGCGTGTCAACTGAAAGCTAAACTCGGCATCGGCGGAGCCGTCGGTGCTCACCATGCCGCAGGCCGGTGCCACACTGTCGGACAGGCCCGCAGTGCCGTCGGGGTCGCTGTCGAGGATGAGTGCCGTGCTGGTCGCGGCGCCCAGGTCGTAGGGCTTGGCTTCGGCCGAGAGATCCACGTCCGTGCGCGTCAGCGTGCGCGGTGGCTTGCCGTCGTGAACACTCAGCACGGTCTTGAAGTTGCTGCCCTCGGTATCGATTCGCAGGCGCTTGGGCTCGTCCAGTTCGAAGCTGAAGACCGCGTCCGGACCTTCGGCGTCCACGCCGCAGCCGACCACGTCCTCGGTGTAATCCGCCGTCGGATAGCTCCCGCCGCCCTTCCCGTCTGCCGTGTCCACACCTGTGCTGCCGGAGTCGACCAGCGAGAGCATGTCGCCGATGTAGGTGACGTAGTCGCCGTCCATCTTGCCGTCGCCGGAGACGGCGATGGCGGTGTCGAAGCTGTCGTTGGTGTTGCCGGTGGTGCCGAGCACGATCTTGTCGGTGCCCAGGGTGGTCGGGTTTTCCGGTAGGCCGCTGGGCAAGCCCTCATGCAACGAGATGACGGTCTTGAAGTCTGTCTCCGCCGAGTCGATCACGACGGTGGCGTCGACCACGGGCCGGAAGGTGTAGACCACCTCGTGGGTCTCGCCGTCGGCGCCGCACCCGCTAATGCCACCGAGAAAACCCGGTGCCGACTCGCTCTTGCCCTCGGTGGTGCCCAGATAGGTCAGGTAGGTCAGGTCGGGCCCCGATGGGATCGGATTGACGCGCGTCTCGCCCACGTCGATGGGCGGCTGGATCGCCGAGGGCACGCCGCGATAGAGCGAGAGCACCACCGGCATCGTGGTGGCCGTGGTCGGCGGATTGTCAGCGGTGTGCACGTTCATGCCGAAGCGCACGGGTACGCCCTCCCCTTCGTCACCTTTGCTGATGGTGAAGCGAAAGATCGCGTCGGGGCCCGCCGAGTCCGGGTCGCAGCCGGTGATCACGCTGGGGATGTCACCGGCCATGTAGGTGAGGTTTCCCGAGGCGACCACGAACTGGTCGGTCACGTCACCCAGGTTCATGGCCGTGGCGAAAGCCTCGGACTGCGACGGCGCGAAGCGCGCGATGCCGTCGCTTGTCAACTCTCCGTTGCGCGGGATCGAAGCGCTATAAGGCGCATCGAAGCCGGGCGGACCGTTGTGCATGGGATCGTCGGTGAAGAGCACCACGATCGGGATCGCATCGTCGCGGAAGCAGGGGTAGCCAAAGGTCGCCGCCGGACAGCCCGCGCCCAGGCGTTCGGGCACATTGGGTGAACCATGGCCGAAGAACTGCCCCTTGCCCGTGAGCAGGGAGTGCAGGCCCACCATGTCGCCCTCGGGGTAGTCGAGGTTTGCGTTGGTCACGAAGCTGCGGATGGCCTCGCGCACGCGATCGACGTCGTTGGTCATGTCGACGTAATGACGAAAGGCCACCTCGTCGCTATCGCCGTAGCCGCCCAGCGGGATTTCGTTGAACAGGCCGGTGCCGAAGAAGGAGCTGCCCATTAGACAGCGGATGGCGCCAACCACGCCCTTGTCCTTGAGTTCGTTGTCGGGCAGGCCGTCGAAATCCAGGTCCGGGCAGTTGGTCTGCGTGGGGCTCGTGCAGTAGTCGCCCTGGGCGTCCTGGCACTCGCCCTGATTCTCCGCGTTGACCTTGTTCAAGCACTCGGTCTGATCACTACCGCTCTGGGCGTCGCAGCAATTTTTCAGCAGCGCGCACTCGACGTAGTTGCCGTCGGCCATCGACGCCACCAGGTTGTCGCGCTCGTCCGCCATGGTCGTCGACATGTCCATCAGGAAATAGACGTCGGCGTTTTGCACCTGGTAGGCGATGTCGATGGCGGTCTGCCCGGACTCGCCGCGGTCGAGGATCTGGAAGATGGCCTGGTTGTTGGTGTCCGGTAGCGGCCGCACCTGGCCCTTGCAGTTCGGATTGCTGTCCACGGTGGCCGGCGTGCACTCATCCCACTCATCGGGGATACCGTCACAGTCGGTGTCGGCCAGGGTGCCGCCGGTGATGCAGTCGCTGACCGGGCCCGTGATGGTGGGGCAGATCGAAGCCAGCGCCGTGTTGCAGGTCGCGTCGTCGGCAGCGGCCACGATCGTCTGGCACTCGGCGTAGCTATCGGAGCCGACCGGCAGGCGGTCGTCGCAGCACTCCTGCAAGCCCGGACAGCCGGTCGGCACCCGGGGCCCCCCCTCGCCACCGTCGCCCCCGCTCGCGCCGCCGTCGCCGGGTCCGAGCCTCAGGCCTCCGCCGGCACCGATCTGCACGCCGTCGCCGGCATCACCCAGGGTTTGGAGCGGGTCGCGGACGATGAAGCACTTGGATTCGCAGACGCTGCAGGTCTCGGGCGAGGCGTCGGGGTCGATCACCGCCCGCAGCTCCGGGCCGGGCGTGACCACGTAGCTGTGCACGTCTTCGCAGGCACCCCAGAGACCGCCCTGACAGCGGCGGGTGCCCTCGTTGCACATCACATGGCCATCCTCGAGGAACTTATCCGGCAAGAAGCAGGCGGTGGGCTGCTGGCCCGGGGCGCAGGGGCAGCCGACCTCGGGGAGCGCGCAGCGGCGGCACTCGTGGGTGATGCCCGCGTCCCGATCGTCGCAGTCGCTGCCCAGGGAACAGCCCACCCCGAAGCCGTCGCCGTCGAGGTCGACGCAATCGGGCACGCTCGCATCCATGGCGGGCGACTCGGCGCCGCGGCCGTCGCCATCGAAACAGCCGACGAACAGGCACGTGCCCAAGAGCCAGAGACCAAAGCGACGCATGTGGTGACCTGTGAACCCCACCCCGACAGCAGGCCCTGGAGTATTCCACTGTACGAGGTGGTTTTCAACGCACTTCATACCCCCACATGGGTGTAAAACCCGACGCCATCGGCCGCCTGCGGAGTACACCGCCGGGGCAAACCCGAACGCGGCCACAGTGGCGCGATTTCATATACTTAGGAGCCGCCGCGAAATAAAGTTACCGACTCGACTCCGAACCATCCCGCCCAGCTGCGTTGCGCCGCCTTCAAATGCATGGAGTATTCGCGCGGCGTCGCGCCTTGCCGGTGGGGCGCCTCGAAGCCGGCTTGGCAACCCTATTTCGCGGCGGCTCCTTATGCGTTCATACGGCGTGATTTGCGTCCTCGATCGGGGTCGCTACTGCAGCAGCCGGAGCGAAAAACAGGGCATCCCCAAGATCGGAAGGTGAAACACAGCGACCGGCCCCACCCTGGATCGATCCGGAATCGCCCACGAGCCCTGGCCAGTGCTACTGGTCGGGCGCGCAGGAGTAGGTCATGTACCAGCGGTAGAGCGTCGGGCTCTTGCTCGCGATGGAGTCGGCATTGAGGCGAATTCGCACCTTGGCATAGGGCTTGCCGTTACTGCCGTTGCTGAGGTTGTTGACGATGTCACCGGGGGGGCTCCGGTAGACGCACTCGCCGATGCCGGTATCGCAGCTGGAGATCAGCACATAGCCCTGGCCGTTGTCGCCGTTTGCCAGGCACTGGGCGTCGCTGCCGCAGGAGCCTTCGCGCTTGGGCGGGCTGATGAACTGGCACTGGCCGCCAGCGCCGCAGAAACCGTCCTTGACCTGCCCCGAGTCCAGCGTCTTGCCCACACAGTCGCTGTCCAGGGTGCAGGCGCCACTGGTGGAGATGACGGTCATGATCTCCTCGTAACGCGTGTCACAGGTGTCGAGCTCGGCCACGGTGTCGCCCGTGCAGAGATCGAAGCTCAGGCTCGTCCCATAGGGCACGTCCGCCTTGTAGAAGAAATCGGTCCAGACCTGCACCTCGTTGGTCGTGCAGTTGGGGTCGAGGAAGTCCAGCTGACCGTCGCCGTCGTTGTCGACACCGTCGAGGCAGCTGCCGGGCACGCAGCCGGGGTCGGGCGGAAACTCGGGACGGATGTCGGCTGGGAACTCGCCGGCGTCGAGGAAGTCGCCATCGCCGTTGAGGTCGAGGCCGGGGTCGATGAAGTCACCGTCACCGTTATTGTCCACGCCCGGATCGATGTAGTCGCCGTCCTGGTTGGCGTCGAGGCCGCGGTCGATGGCGCCGTCGCCGTTGTTGTCGACACCGTCGGTGCAGGTGCCGGTGCCGGCGGCCTCGCCCTCGAGCTGCCAGAAGTTACAGCCGCCGCCGTAGACCTCTTGTTCATAGCTGCCGGAGCTGGTGAAGAGGTTGGCGTTGCTCACGCCCATGGTCGGGAAGTCCTCGTTGGTCGGGATGATGTAGACCGGGATCTCCTCGAGCACGTACTGAGCGTCGCCCACGATGTTGATCTGGAAGTGGTAGCCGCCGAAGGGATCGTCGGGATTGGGGACGACGTGATCCGGGAATGGCGGGTTGGTGATGGTCACGACAAAGCGCGGCTCGGCCCCGGGCGAGCAGCCGCAGATCTTGCTGCTCGTCTGCCAGGTCTCGGGCGGCTTGCAGGCGTAGCTGCAACCGGTGGTCCACTGGCTGCAGACCAGACTCTGCACCGGGTCGCTGGGGTCGGTGCACTTTTGGTAGCTGATGTCGAAACCCGGGTTGCCCTGGTCGCCCAGGGAGATGTCCATCGACAGGAAGTTGGCCAGGTCGCGCACGGCCAGGGCCAGGCCCGAGCCGATCCCCGTGCCGGTGCTGTCGATGAAGCGCGTCATGCCGTCGTTCAGCGCCGGATCGATGGCGCCCGAGGTCTTGGCCAGCGACCGAGCCTGGTCCTCGGTGCCCACGCAGCGCCCGCTGCCCTCATTGCAGGACAGGACGGGAAGCACCTTGACGCCCGTTCTCTCGAGGGCATCGGTGACCTGGGTGAGCGTCGGCGGCGCGTACTTGGTGCCGGTGGCGCCGTTGGCCGGGTCACCCACCTGCAGCTCGAAGAAGCCCGGGTCGGCGGCGTCGCGCGCCTTGACCGAAAGGTAATAGGTGTCATCCGGAAGCGTTTCCGTGAAGAAGCTGTTGGCCTCGCCCCGATCCCAGGAGTCGCAATAGGACGGGTTGCTGGTGGCCGAACCCGTGCTGTAGGGGCTCATGTCCGGACACACGACCTGACAGCTGACGAGGTCACCGCTGCCGCTGCGCAGCCCCAGCTCGTCGTAAAGCTTGAGGTTGTAATCGCCCTGCTGGAATTGGGCGTCGCCCTTCAGCAGCACCGTGTAGTCCTGCCCGGCCTTGACGTCGTAGGTGATGCGCTCGGAGAAGCTGGAGTCTGCGCAGGCCACCGCGTTGTCGGGATGGGCCACCGTGTCGCGCAGGTTCAGCTGGTAGGTTCCGGTCTGCCCCGGTCCGTCGCCCTTGACCACCACGTAATGGGTGCCGGCCTGCAGGTCCACCTCGAGCGCCGAGGTGTCGTTGGGGCCGCTGCTTGCGTCGCAGGCGATGCGGTTGGAGTCCGTGAACGCGTCCACGTCCTCGATGCTCAGCCGGAAGGGCCCTTCGTCGCCATTCACACCGGATACCACCGCATAGTACTGACCGGCCGGGTAGGTGGCGTCGATGCTCGAGCCCTCCACGGCGCAGGCGATGGGCGTATCGGCGGCCACACCCAGTGAGCTGGCCACGTCGTCGATCGCCAGCGTGTAGCTGCCCGCGTCGGTCGTCGTGTCGCCCTTGACGACCACGAAGTATTCCTTGCCGCCCTGCACCGGAATGCCGTCGACCTGTCCGTCGCCGTTGGCATCCCCGCCATCGAGTGTGCCCAGGGCACAGCCGATCTCGGTACCCGCCGCCGAGCCCGTGGTGCTCAGGTCGTTGAAGGTGATGCTGTAGGCGCCGCCCGCGCTGCCGCTGGCCGCGGGGTCGGTGTCGCTGAGCACCACGATGTAGTCGCCGGCCGGCAGCTCGCGCGTGATCTTCGAGCCATCAGCCGCGCCCGCGCAGGCGATGGACTGGGAGGAGTTGGCGTCGCGAATCGAGAGGTTGAACAGTTCGTTGGACGCCGCGTAGTTGCCGCTGCTGAAGAGGCTGCCCTTGACCACCGCATAGTATTCGCCGGCCGCAAGGGTGGCGGTGAGCTGTGAGTCCGTGGTGGAGGCGTCCTTGTTGTCGTTGCAGCCGACGACCGTGCTGAAGACATCGGTCGCGTAGTTGGTGCCGAAGCTGGTGGCGTTGCCCGGGTAGATGGCCAGCACCGTGTCGAGCTGGGAGCCCACGGTGTCGACGCTGATCTCGCTCTGCTGCAGGAGCGTGAACTTGAAGAAGGCGTCCGGGGAGGCGGGGTCGGCGTTACAGCCCATGTTGGCGGCGCTCTGATCAACGCTCTCCACCGTCAGGCCGTAGGTGCCCCCGGAGGCGTCGTCCTTGACCACCACGTAGTAGGGAACGAAAGGCTCGATGGTGGCGGTCAGGGCCTGGGTGTCGATGGTCTCGTAATCGCAACCGATGATCTCCGCCTGATTGCCGAGCACACCGATATCCCTGAACCTCACGCCGTAGGTTCCGCCCACGGGGCTGTCGTCCGAGACGACCACGGTGTAGCTGCCCGCCGGCAGCTCCTGGCTGATGTAGGAGGTGCTGGCGTCGGCGCAGGCGCGCACGCTGGTATTCGAGGTCTCCTTCATCGAGATTTCGAAGGGCCAGCTCGCCTTACCGAACTCAGCCCCGGATCCGGTCTCGGCGCTGACCACGGCGTAATAGTCGCCCGGCGGCAGCTCGCGCTGGATGCTCGTAACGCCGTCGACCGAGCCGTTGTCGCAGCCGACGATGCTGCCATCTGCGCCGATGGCGTAGTTGGTGCCAAAGTAGGTGGCCGACGAAGGATAGATCGCCAGGACGCTGCCCTCCGACGAACCGACGGGATCGGTCGGCCCCGTCGCCGCCACGGTCACCGTGGCCGTCTGCGCCAGCGAGAACTTGTAGAAAGAGTCAGCAGCGTTCGGGTCGGCATTGCAGCCCATGCCCGTGCCCGCAGCGAAGTTTTCAACTATGAGCTTGTAGGCACCGGCGTCGGTGCTGGTCTGCCCCTTGACCGCCACGTAGTAGGGCTTGTTGGCATCGACGTTGTAATAGATTGTGTCGGACGCGGTGTCACAGGCCAGCTCGGTCGAGACATTGGCGAACTTGCCGTAGTCGCGGAAACGGATCCTGTAGTCACCCTCGGTCGGCGAAGTACCACCCAAGCCCGCAAGCGCCACCCAGTAGGTGCCGGCGTCCAGGGTCTGCCGCAGCGTCGGCTGCGAAGTGCCGTCATGGCCGGCACAGTAGGTCGAGCGCACCTCGTCGGCGTCGCGCACCGAGAGGTTGAAGGGCAGCTGCAGGTCGGGGGCTCCCTGACGGGCGCGCACCACCACGTAGTAGATGCCCTGGGGCAGGAACTGGTTGAAGCTCGGATGGGTGCCCGGTGAGGTGGACGAATCGTAGGCCGCGCAGGCGATCAGATCGTCGGGCCGGGTGTCGGCGCCGGCGGTGCAGCTGGCCGGATCATCCCAGCAGCTGCCGCTCGCGTTATCCAGAACGTCGGTGCCGAAGTCGGCGGCCTGCGGGAATAGGGCGATCACCGTCTCCAGGGTCGAGCCCTCGGCATCGATGGTCACGTTGGCGCCCGCCGGGTCGGTGACCTCGAATTCGAAGAAGGCTTCGCCCGCATCCGGCACGTCTCCGCAGCCGAAGTCCGGCACCCCAGCCAGATCCTGCACCCTGAGCTCATAGGCGCCCGAGTCGAGCACCGTCTGGCCCTTGACCACCACGTAGTAGGGCACGCCGCCGTTGAGGTCGGCTTCGATAGAGGAAGCGTCGCAGGCCACCAGCGGCGCACCCGACGTGGCCGTGCTGGCCTGATCCTTGATGAGCAACTTGTAGCTGGTATCGGCGGGCATCACGCCGTCCTGGGGTGTGATACCCACGTAGTAGGTCCCCGGGTCGAGCTGCTGGGTGATGGCGGCGCCGCCGCTGGCGCTACCGTCGGCGCAGGCGATGGCTCCCAGCGCGTCCTGGTCGTAGATCTCCAGCTCGAAGGCCTTGTCCCCGAGGCCACCGGCCACCGCCGAACCCCGGTAGAGCACGTAGTAGCTGCCCGCCGTCAGCGCACAGGTGATGGGCGTCGAAGTCGGCGAGCAGGGGCAGCCAGTGACCGCGGCGCCCGTATTGTCGAAGACCTGGAAGGAGCCGTCGAGCACGGAGCCCGACATGTCGAAGCTCACATCCCGCGCACTGGCCAGGGTGAACTCGGCGTAGCCGTCGGGCGCCGAAATTTCGGTGGCGCAATCCATGGCCTCGACCTCGGTCACGTCGGTGATCGCCAGGCTGAAGTTGCCCGAGACGGCCCCGTCGCCCTTCACCACGACGTAATAGGGGGTGCCACCGACGACGGTTTGCGTCAGCGCCATCTTCTTGGGATCGCCACCTGCGTCCGGCACGCCGCTGGAGGCCACGCAGGCAAGTGCTGCCGACGCGCCACCGCTGAGCAGGCCCTGGTCGGCGAACTGGATCTCGTAGCTTCCCGAAACGCCACCGCGCTCGCTCAGGGCCACGTAGTAGGTACCCGGCTGCAGCGTCTGCACGATCTGCGCAGGCGCCGCCGAGGTGCCGTCGTCGCAGAACATAGAACCGATTCCGTCGTCGTCGACGATCGAGATCCGCACCGTGCCGTCGGCCGCCCCGGCCGCGACGCTGGTGCCCTTGACCACCACGTAATAGGTGCCGGCGGCCAACGACGCATAGGACTCGGCCGCGCTGCTGTTGCCACAGGTGCCCACCGCGACGTCGTTGGCGAAGGAGCCGTCGGCGCCCACGTCTTGATAGAGCTGGAAGGCGGATGCCTGCGTGGAGCCGCTGAGGTCCACCGTCACGCTGCGCACCGAGGCGAGCGTGAAAGCGTAATAGGCGTCCGGCGCCGACAGGTCCGCGCCGCAGTCGATGTCGGTGGCGCTCTCGGCGAAGGCCGCCGTGGGCGAGAGCGTGCCGATGTCGGTCAGTGTCAACCCGTAGCTGCCCGCCTGGCCGTCGGTCTGCCCCTTGACCACGGCGTAGTAGTCCTTGCCCGCCTCCACGGCCAGGTCCAGTTTCTCGCCCGTGGTGCACGCGATGGCCGTGCCACCGCCGGCCGCGAAGCTGGTGTCGCCGATGGACAGGCTGTAGGCGCCAGCGTCCGGCGCGGCCGACGCGGTATTGGTCAGGCCCACGTAATAGGTACCCGGATTGAGCAGCTGGGTGATGCTGGCGCCGCTGGCGGCGGTGCCGTCGGCGCAGGTGAGGGAACGCTGGCCCTCGGGGTCGCGAATCGAGACCTGGAAGGGCTGCTCCCCCATGCCGTAGCTGGCGTCGGTGCTGCGGATCTTCAAGTAATAGGTGTCGGCTGCCAGGTTGGCGCTGATCTCGCCGGAGCCCACGCCGGTCTGGGCGCAGCCCACCAGCGTGTCGGCGGCGGCGCCGTTGTCCTTCCAGACCTCGAAGACCGCGTCCAGGACCGAGCCGTTCATGTCGACGACAACATCGCGGCCGGCCGCGTCGGCGACGGTGAAGGCCATGTAGGCATCCGGCGCGCTGTCGTCGGCGTTGCCGCAGCTCATGTTGGCGACCGCACCGACGTCGTCGATGTGCAGATCGTAGGCTCCGGCGTCGCTCGTGCCCGCGCCCTTGACCACCAGGTAGTAGGGCGTGCCGGCGGTGACGTCGTACTCGAATTCGTCGCTGGCGCAGCTGAGGAACTGGGCCTTGTTGGTGGTGAGGGCCTTGTCCTCGAAGCTGATGGTGTAGGTGCCGGAGGTGGCGCCCGTGCCGGCGCTGTTGCCGGTGACGGCCACGTAGTAGGTGCCCGCTCCCATGGTGGCATCGATCACGCCGCCCGTGCCGGTCGCCCCGTAGGAGCAGTAGTCGGCGGCGTTGACGCGCTCGTCGCGGATCGAGAGTTCGAACGCGGCTTCGGCAGCGCCGGCACTGCTGTCGGTGCCGCGCACGACCACATAGTAGCTGCCCTGGGGCAGGTCGCGCGTGAGCTCGGTGCCCCCGTTGCTGCAGCCCTGGGAGACGCCCGCGGCGGTGAAGAGTTCGAAAGCCGTGTTCAGCGTGGAGTTTTTGGTGTCGATGGCCACGGTGCGGCCGGCGGCGTCGCTTACGTCGAAGTAGTAGATGGCGTCGGGCGCGGAGTTGTCGGCGCCACAGCCCACTTGATTGCTGGCTGCGCTCAGGTCGCTGAGGCTCAGATTGTAGGCGCCCTGGTCGCCGGCTCCGCTGGTGGCGCCCTTGACGATGGCCCAGTAGTCCTTACCCGCCTGCATCGTGACGTCCACGTAGCCATCGACGGCGCTGCAGCCGACGTTGACCGCGCCCACGGTGGCAAAGGCGGCGTTCTGGAAGGTGAGCTGGTAGGCGCCTGCCTTGGTGGCCGCACCCGACGAACCGGTGACCCCGACGATGTAGTCGCCCGGGGGCAGCGTCTTGACCATGGCGGCCTTGCTGCCGCCAGTGGTCGCGCAACCCAGGGCGCCCAGTCCGCTCTCATCGCGAATCGTGACTTCGAAGGGCAGCTCGCCTGCGCCAGCGAGCACGCTCTGGCCCTTGACCCGCAGGTAATAACTTCCGGTCGCCAGAGAATAGGTCTTGGGCGACTCGCTGAGTTCATAGCAGTTCTCGCCCCCGAGCGTGACCAGGGTGTCGTTGCTGGTGTCGCCGTCGGCGCCCACGTCCTGGTAAACCGCGAAGACGCCGCCCAGGTCGCCGACGGCGTTCTTGAAGGCGATGGAGATGTTGCGCGGCCCCGAGCTGACCTGGAAATCGTAGAAGGCGTCGGCCGCGGTCGGGTCGGCGTCGGCGTTGGCGACACCGCAGGCCGTGAGGTTATTGACTTTGCCGACGTCGGTGACGGCCAGGCCGTAGCCGCCCTCCTGGCCACCCTGGGTTCCCTTGACGATCGCGTAGTAGGTGCCACCGCTCTGCACCGGCACGTCGACGAAGTCGGTGGCGCAGGCCAGCTGCGTGGCGCCCGGCGGAGCTTGACTGGGGTTGCGGAAGTTCAGGCTGTAGGCGCCCTCGCCGATGGTGGTACCCGTGATGCCGACGCGGTAGGTGCCGGCCGGCAGACGGCCGGCGCCGCTGTAGCTCAGCACGACCGGGCTCGAAAGGTTGCCGGTGGCGCAGTCGATGGCGCCGCTGCCGTCCACGTCGCGTACCGAAACTTCGAAGCTGGCGTCACCGGCGCCGGCCGCGATCGACTTGCCCTTGACCTTGACGCGGTAGTCTCCGGCCGCGAGCGCCGCGGCGATGGAGTTGCTGCCGGCGGTGTCGGAGCAGCCGAGGACAGTGCCGCTCGCGGTCTGCAGCTGGTAGACGGCGTCCAGGGCGCCTCCGAGCGTGACCTCCACGTTCTGGTTGGCCGCACCCGCCGTGTCGGCCACGCTGAAGTCCATGTAGGCGTCGGGCGCCGCGTCGTCCCAAACGCTGGCGCCGCAGCTGGCGTCGGCATCGGCCACCGCGCCCACGTCGGTGACCGTCAGGCCGTAGCTGCCGCTGGCCGCCGCGTTCTGCCCCTTGACCACCACGTAATAGGTCTCGCCGGCCGCGACGGGAAGCGTGGTCTTGTCGCTTGCGCAGCTCACGAAGTCCGCACCCGTGACGCCCGCGAGGCTCGGGTTCGAGAAGTGAACATCGAAGCTTCCGCTGGCCGAGTTTTGACCGCTCAGGCCCACATAGTAGGTCCCGGCCGGCAGGCGATTGCCCTTGGCCAGGCTGCGCTCGATGCTGGTGCCGGTGCCGCCCACGCCGTCGGCACAGTCCAGGGCGCCGGTGCCGTCTTCGTCCTTGATGCTGGCGAAGAAGGTGCCGTCCAGGCCCGAGGTGCCGCGACTCTTGATGTAGTACTTGCCGGCGCTGGTCTCGGCGCTCGTGAAGGTACGGGGGCCGTTGTAGCAGGACGCCGTCACCAGCGTATCGTCGGCGGTGTCGCCGGGCACGCCGTCGTCCCGGTAGAGTTCCCAGGGGGTGTTGGCGTCGGCGCCCGCGGCGTAGCTGTCGGCGATCTGGGCGGCGCTCAGGGCCGCGCTGTAGATGCGGAACTCGTGGACGGTCGCGGCCAGCTCCGGATCGGCGCTGTCCTGGGAGCGGCCCAACCAGTTGTTGATGTCGTTCAGTAGATTCAGGGCGTCACCAGCGCCCAGAGCCACCGGCGAGTTGGCGTCCTCGCTGCCGTTGACGTAGAGCCGAAGCCGGTTGCCCGTGTCGTCGAAGACCACGGCGAGGTGGGTCAAGGTCCCAGGCAAGGCCGCACTGGCCGACAGCGACACCGCGCTGCCCGCCGGTTGCTTGAAGCTGACCTGGGGCACCCCGGCGCCACCATCGGCCGCCAGCGCGAGATAGCTCACGCGCGCGTCCTGGCTGCCCTCGCTGCCGCTGTCGCCGAAGTCGAAGATGCGCTCGCCGGCCGCCGAGGTGCCAGCCGTGAGCCATACCTCGAAGGTGGCGTCGCTCAGGGCGCTCACCACGCCGTTGGGCAGGTCCAGGTGCTGCTCGCTGGCCCCGCTGAGGGCAAGGTCACCCGAGAGCGCGCCGTTCATCACGCGCCCGTCGGCCGTGCCCACCAGGTCCTCGGCGATGGTGCCAGTGCCCGAAAAATCGTAGCGGTGAACCACCGAGGTCTCGAGCTTGTCGACCTCCACCGTGACGCTGCGGGCGCTGCTGACGTCGAATTCGAAGTAAGCGTCGGGTGAAGAGAGATGATCGTTGGCGCAGGCCATGTCGCCCGCGGCGCTGGCGTCGCCCACCCACAGCGAATAGCCGCCCGCGTCGGCCGCGGTGTCGCCTTTGACCACCACGTAATAGTCGTGACCGCCCAGCAGACTGGCGCTGAGCGTGCCGCTGCCGCCGCTGACCGCCGAGGCGCAGCTGAGCTGGGTGGCCGCGGCCGGCAGCGTGCTCTGGTCGCGGAAGCGGATCCTGTAGTCGCTGCCCGTGGTGCCCTGGGGCCGCGTGATGCCCACGTAGTAGGTCCCCGCCGCCAGGGTCTTCAGAATCTGGGCCTCGCCGTTGGGCGTTCCGTCACCGCTGTCGCAGGCGATGGCCGACTCGGCGGTGGGCGCCAAGTTGTCGTCGTCGCGCACCCCGAGCTCGACGATGCCCGTCGGGTTGGCGTCGGCGCCCTCGTCCTGCTTGACCACGACGTAATAGGTGGTGCTGGCGGCCAGGGCCTGGGTGATGCTGGGGAAGGCGGCGTCGTTGCAAGCAATGAAGGTTCCGCTGGCATCGTATAGGGCGATCGCCATCGAGGTGGCGGTGGAGTCCGCGGTCTCGACCGTGAAGTTGCCCGCCGCTGGCGTGGTGAAAGCGAAGTAGGCGTCCTTGCCGTCGTAGAGGTCCTCGTTGCACGAGGCCCAGTCGCGCGAGTCCTTCCAGGTCAACTCCAGGTCGTAAGTGCCGAGCGCCGCGGCCGTGCCGTTCTTGACCACCACGTAGTAGGTCTTGCCGGCTGTGACCTGCAGGTCATTGAGGACGACCGCATTGGCGGTGGCATCGGCGTCGCTCAGGGTCTGCGTGCCGCTCGCATTGGCGCTGTTGCCGTCGGTAACGCAGGCGACGTGGTCGGCCGGCAGGAAGTCGACGCCCACCGCGGCCAGGCCCGTGCCGCCGCCGGTGGCGTTGAAGTAGATGCGACCGTAGCCACCGCCGCCGCCACCGCCACCGGGCTCCTCGAGCAGACCGCCGGTATCATTACCGCCGCCGACCGGGTTGAGCGTGGTGAGGGCGGTGCCCTGGTATGCGAAGACACCACCGGCTCCGCCGTTGCCTCCCGCATCGCCCTTGAGGCCACCGGCGGCCGCGGTCGCGCTGTTGCTGGCACCGGCGCTGCCATTGCCGCCGACCTCGCCCGCGTCACCGCCGCCGCCGCCGCCACCGCCACCACCGTTGGCGGCGATCCAGCCACCGAGGCTGAGAGTGTCGCCCTCGACGATCACCGAGCCACCGCTGCCACCGCCGCCACCACCGTCGGCGTTGCTGGCCCCGGTGCCGCCGCCACCGGAAGCCGAGATAATTCCGGTGGCGGCAACCGTCACCGCCCCCGAAGCGCTGATCTGCACGGCGCCACCGCCGAAGCCACCCGCTGGATTGGTGTTGGAGCCGTTGCCACCGGCGCCACCGCTGCAACCGCCGGCCAGCGGCACGCTCGCGCCGTGGAGGCCGCCAGCGGCGCCGCCACCGCGGTCGCCATCGCCGTCACCACCGAGGCCACCAGCCGAGCCGTAGCCGGCGCCACCACCACCGGACGCGCCGCCGCTGTCGTTGGGACCGGCGCCGCCGGTGCCGGTGGCGCAGTCCTGGCCGCCGCCCGCTCCGGGCACTGTGCCGCTGGCGTCGGCGCTGACGTGACCACCCAGGGTGACCGGCCCGTCGACCAGCAGGATCACCGGCCGCGTGCCCTCGAGCTTGAGCGTGTGGCCGCTGGCGACGCTCAGGCCGCTGAGCTTGACCACCAGCGCCTGGGTGGCGCCGCTCTGGTTGAACGCTTCATAGGTCGGCAGCGTGCCGCACCAGTTGGTGAAGGTCGGCGTGCCGTCGATGGCGCCGGTGTTGATGGTCGTGGTGGTCGCCCCGGCGCAGGTGTTGTCCAGGGTGGTAACCGGCGCGCCCGCGAAGCTGACGCCCGTGGTGTCGATATTGCTGGCCCAGCTCCTGGCCGCGCAGCTGACGCCGCCGGCCAGCGTGCGCGTGACCACCCAGCCCTGGCCGCCGCCACCGCCGCCGCCGCCATCGCTGGTGCCGATGGTGGAGCCGCCGTTGGCCGCAGCGACGGCCGCGGGCGCGCCGCTGCCCTGCTGGGCATAGACCGCGCCGGCCCCGCCGACTCCGCCACCGGCGCAGGCGCCGCTGCCTGCGGCCGGCGTGGCGCTGGCAGTGGAACCGTCGGCGCCCGCTGCACAGCTGTTGCCACCGGCACCGGCGCCGCCATTGGCGGTCGCCCAGGCGCTGCCGTAAAGGTCGAGCACGCTGGCTTCGAGCAGCACGGCGCCACCGGAGCCACCGCCGCCGCCGCCATCGTTGTCGGTGGCGCTGCCCTGACCGCCGCCGCCGCCGGCCAGCACGGCGCCGGTGCTGCTGATCAGGAGCTTGCCGGTCACCGTAAACTGCACGGCGCCGCCGCCGCCACCGCCCGCCCCGGGCGCACCGCTGCCGCCGTTGCCACCAACCGCGCCGCGACATCCACCGCGCAAGGGCATCAGCGGGTCGGAAGCGCTGGCGTCCACCTCGATGGGTCCGCCGCCGCCGCCGGCCCCGCCGGCGAAGCCGCTGCCGCCGCTGCCACCGGCGGTGCGGAAACCGCCGCCGCCGCCACCGCTGGCGCCCGTGCCCGCGACACCGCCGCCGGCCGTGCCGGTGCAGCTGACGTCACCGCCGGCGCCCGCCGTCGAGCCGGCGCCGCTGGCGTCGATGGTGCCGTGGATCGTGGCGTCGCCCTCGACCGAGAAGACCACGGGCTTATTGCCGAGCAGGCGGATCGTGTTGCCCGCCGGCAGCGACAGGGTCCTGAGCGGGATCACCACCACGCTGGGGCCGGAGCCGCTGCTCTGGGTTTGGATCTGCGGCGTGGGCCACTCACCGAGGGTGTTCTGCACGAAGCTCTGGGCGCCGCCCACCGTGACGAGCGCCGCACCCGAGCGCTGGTTTTCGTACTCGAGCTTGACCCAGTCGGCGCTGCGCGCGGTGGTGGCCACGCGGAACTCGTCGAGCACGCCGCCTGTACCATTGCCGGTGCTGTAAGGAGCGTCACCGAGCCAGAGGTTGCCGCCACCCGTATCGAAGGTGGCGGGAATGGTTCCGCTGAATGTCAGAGGCTCGGGCGCGCCGTCCAGATAGATCTTCATGCGGTCGGCGTTGGTGAGGCCGCCGCCGTTGAAGACGAGGGTAAAGTAGCGCCACGCGCCTGCACTGATCGGCGTGCCCGTGGTCTCGCCCAGTGGTGTGGAAGACCCGCTGTTGGCGCGTGCATAGACCTTGCCAGCGCTGGTGCCGCCAGCGAGCGACCAGACGTTGCTGGAACTGCTGCCCTTGATCGCCAGGACGTTGGTGGCATTGACGTCGTCGATACGGGCCCAGCCCGAGACGGTGAGCACGCTGCCGGTATCCAGCGCCGCAACGTTACCGAAGTTGATTTCGTCGCTCGTGGCGAACGCGACACCGTTGCCAATAATCGCCGAGACCGAATCCGCAGCCGTCAGGCCGGTGCTCGCCGTTGAATTGACACCCTTGGGGCTGGCGTCCCGAACCGTGCCGCTGGGGTCCTCGTCCAGGTGCCACACGGCCTCGTAGGCATTACTCCAGGTCTGCTTGGCGTCGTGGGCGACGATCTGCTGGCCGCCGTAGTGGACGTAGATGGTGGTGTCGGCGGCGCTCGAAAGGGTGGGCACCTTGACCCAGGCCACCAGCTGTCCGGTGGTGGAGTTGTAGCTCTGCAGCTCGAAGTCGAGGTCGACGCTGCCGCTGCTGTCGCGGAAGTAAATGTCGCGGCCGTCAGTGCGCGCCAGGCTGCGAATGTCGCTGTCGGTGACGTTGACGAGCACCGGGAAGTTGCTCAGGTCCGCCCCGATGAAGACATCAGCGTTGATCAGCAGCGGTTTGCGATACTCGGCGGCGTCGACGCTGACGCAGCTGCCGCTGATCATGGCGCTGGGAGCCGCCGAGGTGTTGATGGTGACGTCGCAGTTGGGCGCAGCGCTGTGGTCGTAGGTCAGCGCTGCGTCGGTGGGGTCGAAGTTGCTGGCATCGCCGAAGCAGGCGCCGTAGTTCAACTTGGGCGGCCCGTCGTAGACGGCCACGATGGGGGCGGCGATGTCGCTGGCGCCGCCGGTGGGTGTCACCGACATGCGCAGGCTGCCGTCGACGGTCGGAGTGAAGGCGTAAACCGTATCGCCGCCGCCGTCACCGCCGCAGATCTCATCGTGATCGCTCAGGCGCACGCCGGTGTCACCGTCGATGCTGACGCGCTTGAGCGAAACGTCACCGAGGTCGATGGCGACCTGGCCGGTCTCGCCGGCGCTCGGGAAGTCGCTGGCCTCCACGTAGCTCACCGGCTGGGCCCAGCTGGCGCTCATGTTGGCCAGGTCGGCGCTTCGGACCACCCAGCGGTCCATGGTGATGTCGGCGGCCGCGACCGGTGACGCCAGGGCGGCGGCGGCGGTGTCGCGCTCGGCCGCAAGCGGCGCCGGCTTGGTCACCGCGCGCGGATCGGCATCGAAGAGCGAGATCCAGTGGGCCGTGGTGGTGTCCTCGGCGCTGATGAAGACCTCCGTGGGGGACGGCAGCGTGAAGGTGAAGAAGGCGTCTTCGTGGTTGGCCTGCACGTTGCAGGTGCCGGGGACGGCGGCCAGGTCGAAGACGTTTTCGTGCAAGTCCTCGGTGGAGGCGTCGCCGCTGTAGCCGACGGTGCTGCCGATGGTCACGCTCTGGGCGCTGTCGAGGGTCTCGTTGGTGGCGGCCACCGCCGTGTAGCTCGCCGGATCGAGCGCGGCGTTGCTCAGGGGCGCATTGCCGGTAGTCACGCCGCCGTCAAAGAGCGCCACCGAACCATCGAAGCCGGGCCCCTTCAGGTCGATGCGCACGTCGGTGTTGGCGCTGGTGGAGAACTTGTAGATCGCGTCGGCGGCGCCGTCGCTAACGCCGCAGACGGCCGAGCCCCCACTGGTATCGTCGAAGCTCGGGTAGGTGGCGGTGGCATCGGCGGTGCTGTCGGTGGTCACCGCATAGGCGGTGGCGTCGATGGTGCCCAGGACCGAGACGGCGTCGCCCACCGGAGCGCTGCCGGCCACCTCACTGACGGCGGAGAAGGTCAGCAGCGACGAGTCCACCGTACGCACCTGCCAGGTGCCGTCGATGCTACCGATCATGCCGCTGTTGTAGGCGTTGGCCCGGCTGTCGGCGAGGTTCGCGGGGCTGACGGCGGAGTAGTCGCCGGCGGCGGCGGTGGCGTTATCCGGTCGCTGGATCGGCGTGCTGTCCCACAGCGCCAGCGTGTGGGCGAAGCTGGTGCCGGCGCTGGTGGCGATGCGCACGTCCTGGGTCCCGTCGACGCTGAACGAGAAGAAGGCATCGGCGGCGACGGCACCGGCGCTGCAGGTCAGGTCACCGGCGCTGAGCGACTCGTCAAACGCACCGCCGGGCAGGTCGCTGGTCATTCCGGCGGTGCTGCCCGTGTAGGCGACCGCGCTGCCGATGGTGACCGCCTGGGCCGAGAGGAAGTCCTCGTTGGACGCGGGGCCGCCCATCACCGACTCCTGGGCTCCGGCCGCCAGGAACGTCGAACTTGACTTTTGGTTATTGTACTCCGCCTTGACCCAGGCCGGCGAGCGCGCCACCGAGGCGATGCGCACCTCGTCGAGCCAGCCGTACAGAGGCTCGTCGGTCGTGTAGTCGAAGCCGCCAAGCCATAGCGGCCCCGTATTGGCAGCGAGCTGGGCGGTGGTGTCGCCGTTACCGAGCAGCACGCCATTCTGGTAGAAGGCCGGGAAGGCCCCCGAGGCGGACACCGTAACCACGAGATGCGTGGGGGTTCCGATCGGCGCGTTGTAGCCGGTCTTGGTGCCAGTCGAGGGATTTCCGTCGTACCACACCCACTGCCGTGCGGTATCGCCAATGCCGACGTCGTAGTTGGTGGTGGCGGAGTTGGTGACCCGCTTGGCCACCATGGCTTCCCAGTAGCCCGGGTCGGTGCTCGAAACGTTCACCCACAGCGAGATCGTGAGCGCCGAGGTCATGTCCAGGCTGTTGCTGTCGGCGGCGTTGAGCCAACGGGCGCTGGTCCCGAAGTCCACCGCATTTCCGATCTGGCCCGCGGTGGAGGTGGGCGCTGTGAGCGGGGGCGTGAGGGTGTTGCCGTTGCCGCTGGAGTCGAGTTCCGTCGAACCGCCGTCGTCCAGGTGGTAGACCGCGCCAAAGCTGTTGCCCCACACGCCCGTCGGATTGCTCCTGTCGATCGTCGTTCCGTAGCCGTAGTGGATATAGAAGTCGGTGGCGACGCTGTCGCTGACCGAGGGCAGCTCGACCCAGGCGACGATGCTTCCGGTGGCCGAGTTCCAGGACTCGATCTCGTAGTCGAGCACGGTGCTTCCATCGGAGCCGGTGAACCAGAGGTCGGCCGCGTCGGCCCGCGAGACGCTCAGGTCCACGTCGGTCATGCGCACCAGTACCGGGAAATTCACCAGGGACTCGGCCGCGGCGCTGGTATCGACCTGGGTCGGGTCAATCGAGAGCCGCTTGCGATAGCCGAGCAGCGTCGAGAGATCGGTCGTCGGCGTCGCCTTCTCCAGCTGCGTCAAGGGATCGCCGAGGCCGTTGTCCTCGTAAATCTGCATGGCGGCGGCGAAGCCGGGCGTCGGGTTGTCGATGTTGAGCTGGACCGTGGTCGCACTGCTGGCGGTGAAGCTGTAGATGGCATCCGGGGATGCCTGGTCGGTCAGCGCGCATTCCTTGGGATAGGTCGCGCCCAGGGCCGCGGTGCTGCCTCCGCTGATGATGGACTGGGCGCCGACGACATCGCCCAGAGCGACAAGCGCGTCGCTCGCGGCGGCTGCCGGGCTGCCGACGCTGAGCTCACTGACCTGCATCGTGCTCATGTCACCGCTGCGCGCGATCCAGGTGCCGTCGATGTCGCCATGACTGGCCGCAAACGATGCAGCCTGGGTGTCGTAGGCGCCGGGCGAAGCGGCCGGCTGCACCAGTGGGGAGTCGTCAAAGAGCGCGATGCTATGACCGAAGCTGGTGCCGGTGGAGGCGATCTCGATGTCGGTGGCGCCGTCGGTGGTGAAGCTGAAGAAGGCGTCGCCGACCATGCCGGCGCCGCAGACGCCGCCGCCGTAGTCGGGGGCCTCGGAAAAAAGAGCGGCGGGGAGATCCGAGGAGTAGCCCGTGGTGTTGCCGGTGAAGGTGGCGCCGATGGCGTCCAGGCCGCTGGCAGCACCCACGTTGAAGGTACTGGCGAGCAGGTCGTTGGAGGCCAGCGCCACCTCGGGGCCGATGCTCACGAAGGTCGAAGCGGTGCGCTGGCTCTGGTAGTCGGCCTTGACCCAGGCGGCCGAGCGGGGCGTGGTGGAGACGCGGAACTCGTCGAGCACGCCTGCGGCGCCGTTGCCCGTGCTGTAGGGCGCATCGCCGATCCAAAGTTCGCCACCGTTGGCGTTGAAGCTGGTGGGAATGGCCGCGGCGTAGGTCAGGGGCTGCAGCGCGCCGTCCAGGTAGATCTTCATGCGGTCGGCGTCGGTGCTTCCGGTACCGTCGAAGACGTAGGACCAGTGGTGCCATACGCCGGCGCTAATCGGCGAGCCGGTGGTTTCGCCCAGCGGCGCCGAGGAGCCGTTCGTGGCGCGGGCGTAGGCCTTGCCCGCGCTGGGGCCGCCCGCCATCACCCAGGTGTTGGTGGAACCGCTGCCCTTGATGATGAGCACGTTGGTGGCGTTGAGGTTGTCGATGCGCGCCCAGCCCGAAGTGGTGAGCGCACTGCCGCTGTCGAGCGCCGCCACGTTGCCGAAACGAATGTCGTCGCTGGTCAGCATGGCGACGCCCTTGCCAATGATGGCGGCCACGGAGTCGCTGGCGACCAGGCCCGAGGTGGCCGTGGAGTTGACGTTGTGGCTGGTGGAGTCGCGCACGGTGCCACTTGGGTCGTCGTCCAGGTGCCAGACGGCCTGGAAGCCGCTGTCCCAAACGGCCACCCGATCGCTGCGGTCGGTGCTGCTGCCGTCCCCGTAGCGCAGGTAGATCATGGTGTCGCTGCTGCTCGAAACGCTGGGCACGCGCACCCACGCGGTCAGGTTGCCGCTGGCTCGATCGAAGGCCTGGCGTTCGAACGACAGCGGATTGCCGCCCGCGTCGGTGAAGTAGACGTCGAAGCCGTCGGCGCGTGGGTCGGTCTGCAGGTCGGCGTCGCCGCTGATGCGCACCAGCAGCGGATAGTCGCTGAGGTCGGCGTCGACCTGGGTGGAGTCGATGGTGAGGGCCTTCTCGAAGCCGCTTCCCATGGGCGTCACGGAGGCGACGAAGTCTGCTGATGTCAGCGGCTCGCCGCTGGCGCCGTCGAAGACCGCCACCACAGGGCTGAAGCCCGGGCTCGGGTTTTCCACCGACGCACGAACGGTGGTGGTGCCGGTGGCCACAAAGCCGTAGATGGCGTCGGCGGCGAGGTCGTCGATCAGCGCCCCGCCGCACTGCAGCACGAGGGGGTGCTTGGCGTAGTCCGAGGCGAGGCCACTGCTGTTGGCAGCGCCGATCTCGACCTTGCCTCCGACGACCGGATTGGTACCGGCCACCGTGAGGTCCTGGATCGCGTCGGTATTGCTCGCCGTGATATTCACGCTGCTGAGCTCGCTGACGCCCAGCGTCGACATGTCGGTGCTGAGCACCTGCCAGCCGCCGTCGATCGCGCCCAGGGAGTTGCCCGCGGCAGCGGCGCGGGTGTCGTTGTTCATGGACACGGCAGCGGGGGCGGAAAACTGGTCGCCCGCGTCCCACAGCGCCAGCACGGTGTTGTAGCTGGAGCTGGCGCTGTCGATGATGACGGTGGTGGTGGCGCTGAGGGAGAAGTCGAAGAAGGCGTCCGGTGCCGACGCGTCGGCCGAGCAGACCTTGCCGCCCAGCACGTCTTGCTGGTCGAAGATCACACCGGCCACGTCGCTACCCATGGACGAGGTGTCGCCCAGGAAGCGTTGCGCCGCGCCGATGGGAGCGGTCTGGGCGCTGGCCAGGGTCGGCAGCTCGTTCGGGTTGCCCGGGTTCAGATCGGTGAGCGTGGTGCCCACGTCCTCGGCGCGCGTGAGCGGGTCGACCCCCGGCTCGCCCTCGAAGACCGCCACGTGGAAGTTGCCGGTCTGCCCCGGGTTGTGAACGCCGACGCGGTAGGTGTTGCCCGCGGTGCCGCTGAACTTGTAGATGGCGTCGTTGCCGAGATCGTCGGCCATGCCGCAAGTCAGGGTGGTCTCGCTGTAGGTGTCGGCCAGGCTGGCGGTGGAGCCGCCGGTGACGCTCATGGCCAAGCCCGCCATGGAGCCGATGTCCTGGATTGACTCCGTGTTACTCGCCGCGACGCTCGAAGAGGTGAGCCCCTCGGCGGTCTTGCCCACAGTGGTGTCAGTCAGCACCTGCCAGGTTCCATCGACGGCCGAAAACTCCGTGGTCGCCGCGGCCGCCGTGGCCCTGGTGTCATGGTTGCCCGTAGCCGCCGCAAAGCTGCCGCCGGTGAAGGGATTGGGAGCGGCCGAGGTCGGGCGCGCGGCGCTGGCCGGCAGCTTGTCCTTCCACACCGAGACGGTGGTGTCGAAGCTCGAGCCGAAGGTGGTGATGCGCACGTCGGTGGCGGTGGTCAGGTCGAAGGTGAAGAGCGCGTCCGGGGTGCCGGCGGCAAAGCAGGCCATGCCGGCGACGCTGTCAAAGGCCGCGGTGGGTGAGACGTCGGCGCTCATGATCGAGGTGTCGCCCTGGTAAGTGGCGTAGTTGCCGATGGTGACCACCTCGGCCGTCGCCGCCGCCTCGTTCGAATTGTTCTGGGCGACCGTGAAGGCGATGCGACCGTAGCCGCCGCCACCGCCGCCGCCGCCGTTGGCACCTTCGTTCGCGGCCGTGCCGCCGTTGGAGCCGGGGCCGGTGGAGCCAGCTGCACCCGCGGTGCCGCCGCTGCCCTTGCCACCATTGCCGCCATTGGCCTCGGTCGCCATCGTCACCACCGCGGTGGTCTCCACCAGGATGCCGCCGCCGGAGCCGCCGCCGGTACCGCCGCCCTCACTGCCACAGCCGGTCTGTCCGGTGCCGCCGTTGGCGCGCAGGGTGCCGCCGGTGGTGAGCGTACCGGCCACCGCCAGCTGGAAGGCGCCCGCGCCGGCCGCGCCGATGGCCGTGCAGCCACCCCCCTTGCCGCCTCCGCAGCCGCCCAGGAGCGGCACCAGGCTGACGTCACCGCGACCAGGACCGCCGACGCCGTTGTTGTTGCCGTCGCCGTCGCCGCCGTTGCCACCGGCGGTGCCGAAACCGCCACCGCCGCCACCGCCGCCACCGCCGCTGCTCGAGCCGGTGCCGTCGGTGCCCGCGCTGGAGCCGCAGCTGACGTTGCCACCGGCGCCGGGCGTGGTGGCGTTGGCACTGGCGTCGATGACGCCAGCCACGGTCGCGTTGCCGTCGACCGCGAGGATGACGGGCTTGTCGCCGCTGAGCGTGAGCGTGCTGCCGGCCGGAAGGTTCAGGGACTTGAAGCGCAGGATCGTGACGTTGGGCCCGGTGCCCGAAGTCTGGGGCTCGCCCGAGCTGACTTCGGGATAGACGCCGCACCAGTCGCCGCTGAAGCTGCCGGTACCGGTGGAATCGAAGCCGCGCGAACCGGTGGTGCAGCCCAGACTCACGTCACTGGTATAGGTGTAGGCGTTGTGGTTGTAGTTGCTGGGCGCAAAGCCGAGCTTGATCGGCGTGGCGGGCAGGTCGCTGATCAGCAGCGGACCGCCATCGGTTCCGTCGTAAAGCGCCACGACATGGGGTGAAGCCGGCACGGGATTGTCGAGGGCGAACTTGATGCGCGTATTGGTCGTGGGCGTGAAAGCGTAGATCGCATCGGCCGCAGTGGAGTCGGCGGCGCAGACCAGGGTATTGGCGGGCACATCGCCAGCCAGGCCGCTGGTGTCGCCGCTGAGCAGGATCGATTGGCCGCTGATGTCACCGACGTTGACGGGCGTACCCGCGAGACTGTCGCTGTCGGCCAGGGCATAGTCGGCGGGCGCCGAGAAACCGCGCGCCGTCAGCTCGCTGATGCCAAGGCCGGTGCTGTCACCGCTCTTCACCAGCCAGCCGCCGTCCACGTCCGGCGTGATCGGTGCGGCAACGGCGGCCGTGAAGGTGTCGTGGGTCGTGGTCGGCGTCGCGCTGGGCACCGCGGGCTGGGCGCTTGGATCCCAGAGCGCCAGCGTGTGACCAAAGCCGGTGCCCGCGGCGTTGATGCTGACTTCGACCGGCGTCGTGCCCAGGGGATCGCTGCCGGCCGCGTAGCTTGAAGCAACCTGGGCCGTGCTCAGCGCCTGATCGTGGATGCGGAACTCGTGGATGATGCCGCCGAAGTCCGGGTCGCTCGAGACCAGGCCCTGGCCCAACCAGCTGTTGACGTCGTTTACGCCCGCGAGGGTACGCGAGTCCAGGGCCGTCGAAGCCACCTGCGCGCCGTTCAAGTACAGCCGCAGGCTGCCGCCGCTGACGTCGGCCACGGCCACGGCATGGTAGAGCGTATCGGTCCCCAGCGCGGCCGGGCAGTCGGCGTTCAGCGCACCGCCCACGGAATCGAGCCAGGTCAGGCGACAGGCGCCTGCTGCGGACAGGGGCTGCAACTCCAGGGCCGTGACGGCAGCAGTGCCCTGCCCTAGCCCGCCGCCAGCGTTACTGGCCCCGAAGCTGAAGACGCGCTGGCCGGCGCTGCCGCCATGCCAGCTAAACCAAACCTCGAAGCTGGCGTCGCTGAGGCCACCGATCAGGCCACCCGGAAGATCCACGTACTCGTTGCTACTGCCGCCGCGCAGGTAGACCTGGCCCGTGTTGCCGAGCACGGTCTTCTTGAGCGTGCCGTGCTGGGCGCCCACCGAGTCGTAGATGGCAGTGCCCAGACCCTCGAAGCTGTAGCGGTCGACCAGGCTCGTGGCTAGGGCATCGGCGCCCACCACCGTGAAGCTGTAGTAGGCGTCGGCGCCGTCGAGGTTGTCCTCGCTGCACAGGGCGCCGCCCAGGGCGCTGCGCTGGTCCCAGGAGAGCAGGCCGCCGCTGTAGCTGTTGTCGCCCGTGGTACCGGCGTAAACCTCCGTCGGACCGAGGCTGCTGGCGATGGCGTCGGCGGGCTGATTGCTCAAGGGCAGCTCGCACACGTATGCCTGGGTGCCACTACAGGGCTGGTCATCCCAGACGTCGGCCGCGCCCATCGAGAGGCAGTCATCGAGGTCGGCACTGGGCTCGCCCGTGCCCCAGGCCGCGAAGTGGCCGCCCGGGGCAGAACCGGCGCTGCCGCCAAGCCAGACCAGCTCGCCGTCGCCGAGCCAACGCCAGCTGTCGTTGCTGCGGGCATCGTGCAGGCCGAGCCAGGCGGCGCTGGCGGTCAACCCCTGGATGAACGCGTTTTCCGCGACGTCATCGACGCGCGCCAGGTACATGCCCGCGCTCTCGCAGTCGTTGCCCGCGTTGGCCCAGGTGCTGACGTTTGTGCACAGGAAATAGGCGTGACCGCCGAAGTACTGCACGCCGGCGGTGGTGCAGCCCGTGGGCGCCGCCACCGTGAAGTTATGGCTGAGCGGCGTCGCGCTCTGGGCCTTGGTCGCCGGGGGGCCGTCGAAGACTGCGATCACCGGGTCGAAGCCGGGCGCGGGGTTATCGACCGCCAGCCGTACGCTCGAACTCTGGGTGGTGCTGAACTTGAAGATTTGGTCGGGGGCGCTGTTGCTACTGCCGCAGGTCAGCGAGGCGGCGCTGTAGTTTGAGCCGGTGGTGCTGGTGTCGGCGCCGCTGGTCTCGAGCTGCTTGCCGTCGATGAAGCCTAGGTCCTGGACGTCCGAGGTGTTGACGAAGTCGACCAGCAGGTCGGCGTCGTTGCCGTCGGCGTTCACCGTCTTGAGCTCATTGCTCAACTCGCCGATGCCCAGCTGCGACATGTCGGTGCTGTAGCTGACCCAGGTGTCATCCAGGGCGGCCATGGTCGCGCTGGCGCGATCGTCGTTGGTGTTGACCACCGTGGGCGCTGGCGCGCTCAGGGGCGAGTCGTCGAAGAGCGCCAGCGTGTGGTCGAAGCCGGTGGCGCCGCTGACGGCGATGCGCACATCGGTGGCCGCCGGCAGTGTAAAGCTGAAGAAGGCGTCGGCGCCGGAAGCGTCCGCGTTGCATTGATTGAGCGCGTCGCCGCCGGCAGCAACTGACGGGTCATACAGGGTTCCGTTCAAACCGCTGGTCAGCGAGCCCGTATTGCCGGCATAGGCCACGTTGGCTCCGATCGACACCGAGTACGCCGTTCCCAGCGTATTGTTCATGTCGCCGGTAGCCGTCGGCGTCGGGCTGATCATGGCGGCGGTCTGGGGCGAGGCCTCGAAGACCGCCAGCACGGGTGCGAAGCTTGCGACGGGATTATTGACGGCGATGCGTACGTCGCCGTCGCGGGCCGGCGTGAACGCAAAGACCATGTCCTTGCCAGCGTCGGAGCTGCCACAGGTCAGGGTCGACTGCAGATAGGTCGCGCTGGTGGACGTGGTGTCGGTGCCGCCGGTGACGAGCTGACCGTTGGCAGCCAAGGCGCCCAGGTCTTGCACGCTGTCGCTATTGCTGATGTCGCCGCCGGCGACGGTGAGCGTGGTCGAGGTGACATTGCCGGGCGCGAGATTTGCGGTGTCACCGCTCAGCACGTACCAGCTGTCGTCCATGGACAGGGCATTGGTGCCGCCGGCCGCGGCGCGCGTCTCGTAGTCGGCGCCCGCCACGGCCGTGGCGCCGCCGAGGGCGCTGCTGCCGTCCGCGAAGAGCGACAGGGTGTGGGCGAAACCGCTGCCTGTGGAATCGAGCACCACCGTCTTGGGCGCACTCAGCGTGAACGCGAAGAAGGCGTCGGCCCCCGCTGGCGCGGCACTGCAGACGGCGCCGCCGTAGAGGTCTGCCTGATCCCACAGCGAAGGCGTCGACGCCGTCCCGTCCATGCTGCCCAGGTCATCAACCATGCCGCCGACATTGCCGATGTAAGTCACCGGGTCGGTGGCCGGCACCACATGGGCACTGCCCGGCCCCTCGTTGGTATTGGGCGAGCCGGCAAGGGTCTCGTCCATGGGCACCACGTCGCTCTTCTTCAGCGGATAGCTTCCGCCACCGCCATTGAAGAGGGCGATCACCGAATCGTGGGCCTCGGTCGTCAAATAGATGCGCACCGGTCCCGTGGTCGAGGGCGTGAACTCGTAGATGGCGTCGATGGAGTCGTCGACGACCGGGGTGACGCCGCAGGCCGGCGCCCGGAAGTCGCTGGTCAGCGATAGCGTGCTGGCGTTGGTCGTGGAGACCTGCTCACCCGAGATCGGCGCGAAGACGCCGGCCGAGACCTCCACGCCCAGGTTCTGGGCATCGACGGTGTTGCCGTCGATGCCGGGCATGTCCACCGTGCGCTGGCTGATCAGGGTGGTGGTCAAGTTGGCCATGTCGGCGCTCTTGACCACCCAGCGGTTATCGATGGGGCCGATTGGGTTGAGCGACGCCGCGGCGAGCGTGTCGTTTTCCATGGCAAAGGCCGCCGGGTCCACGCTGCTGCCGCTGAAGACGATCTCGTAGCTGCCCTCGTAGCCCGCAGCGCTGCCGGTGAGCACCACGTAATAGGTGTCAGCCGGCAGCAAGGCGTTGATCTGCGGCGCCGCGTCGCTCTGCAGACGGCAGGTCGAACCCGCGTCGAGGTAACCCTGGGCGCCGATGCCGCCCCGGAACAGGCCCACCACCGCGCCCGTGAACGAGGCGCTGAAGTCCACCTGCACGCTGGTTTCGTAGGCCAGGTCCAGGCGGAAGACCGCGTCTGGCGCAAAGGCGTCGGCGCCGCATCCGACGAGACCGCCCACCGAGCTGCCGGTGGCCGCCGTGGAGCCCCGAAAATGGCGCAGCGAGCCGAGCACATCGACGGTTTGCGGAGCGGCCGCCGTGGGAACCGGCGGTAGCGTCCCGAAGACCTTCTGCTCGCAGAGGTAGGGGAAGGCACCGCTGCCGGCCGCCGTGTCGACCCAGAGGCCGTCCTGGTAGCGCATGCGGGTGCCGACGTTGCCGACCTCGTTGGGTTCGGTGCCCTGAAAGTTGCGGTAGACGCCGCCCGAAAGGTCGAGCCAGGTGCCTGGCACGTCGGTCGCCGGCGAGGCCCAGGCGACGTAGGGATCGTCTGCGATCAACCCGATGTGATGGTCGAAAGCCGTCGGCGCCACCAGGCCCAGCAGCTCGGCATTTTCGAGCGAACTGTCGACCACCGCCAGCGTGTAGCCCGCCAGGGCGCACATGGCGCGGGCCCCATCCCAGCTGCGCGCGGGGCTGCACTGCCAATAGCGATGCAGGTTCCAGTCGTAGGGCACGCAACCGGGCTCCGGCTGCCCCGGCAGCGCGTCCTTGTCGTAGAGCTGGGTGATGGCCGCGGCCTGGGAGCTAAGACTGCTCACCGAGGGCCGCGTGAAGGGGCTGTCGAAGATGCCCATCACGGTCTGATAGGCCGAGCCCTCGGTGGTGATCTCCACCTCGGTGGTCTTCTCGAGCGTGAAACTGAAGACCGCGTCGGCGCCACCCACGGCCGCGCCGCAGTAATTTGCACTCGGCACGTCGTAGTAGAGTGGCGCCTCCACGTCGTAGGACATGCCCGCCGTCGTGCCGGTGTAGACGTAGGTGTCGCCGCCGGCCACCGGCACCGAATGGGCGCTGGCCTGATCCTCGTGGCTTTGCCCCAACGCGCTTTCAATGCTCGCGAGCTGCGCGTTGGTCAGCGGCAGACCTGTGGTTCCGTCGTAGAGCGCGACAACCGTGTCGAAGCCCAGGTCCGGATTCGACGTGGAGATGCGGACGGCACCACTTTCGCTGGGCACGAAGCGATAGAGGGCATCGGCTGCATCGTCAGCCCCGCCACAGCTCGGCGCAGGGAAGTCGCCCAGCTGGCTGCTGGTGTCGGCATTGACGACCGCGATGCGCTTGCCCATGGGATCGCCGAGGAGCAGCGGCGTGACGTCGTTGAGGTTGCCCGAATTGTCGATCTCGATGGCCGGCTGTGCCGATGGATTGAGGTTCGCGAGGTCGCCGGAGTAGCGGTACCAGGTGCCGTTGACGACGGGCGTGGGGCTCGGATTGAAGTCCGCCAGCGCCGCGGTGTCGTTTTCCAGGGGCACTGGTTCGGGCGCCACGCCGGAGATGGCCGAGGTGTCGAAGAGCATCAGGACCGGTGAGATCATGCCCGAGCCCACAGGCGGCCGCGCGTCGATCTCCACCGTGGTCGCGCGCCTGAGGTCGAATTGGTAGACCGCGTCGGGGGCGGTGATGTCGCCACCGCAGGCGTTGATCAGGGTCGGGTCGTTGCCCAGGGAGGTGTAGAGATTGGGCGCGAGGGAGCCGCTATCGCCGATATACTCGAAGGTACCACCCGCCGACAACTCAACCTGGGTACCGCTCAACAACCAGTCATTGGTATTGAGATCGCTCCCGGTGTTGTAGCGGCAGACGGCGTTATTGCTGGGGTCCAGCTCGCTAGAGCCGTAGTAGACACAGCCGCCGCCGGGGATCAGATACAGCCAGTTGCAGGATCCCACGGTGGCATCGGCGCAGTCCGGATCGACGATACCACAACCGCAATCGCATTGATTCTTCTTGCCGGAGCCGTAACGCGTTGGATCGCAGCGCCACTTGTCGTTCTCGAAGGCGCAGTTCGAGTCGCATCCATCACCATCGACCGTGTTGCCGTCGTCGCATTGCTCGCCCTGCTGCGCGATGCCGTTGCCGCAGACCACCGGCAGGCAGACCGCGTTATTGAGCGGGTCGATCGTGTAGCCCGCAGCCCCGTAGTAGTCGAGCACATCGGGACCGGGGATGTTGAGCAGCCTCAGGCAGTTGTCGTAGTAGGGCAGGAACTGACAGCTCGCGGTCGTGCTGTCGAGACAGTCCGGATCGACGGCGCCGCAGCCACAGTCGCACTCCGGCGTCAGCCCCTGGCCGCCCTCGTCATAGAAAGCCGGATCGCAGTGCCAACGACCGGCCTCGAAGTTACATGAAGAAGAGCAGCCGTCGCCGTTGACGCTGTTGCCGTCGTCGCAGTACTCGTTCCACTCCAGGACGCCATTGCCGCAGCCGGGTAGAGCATTGAAGTCGGTGAGGCGGTAGGCGTTGTCGACGGCGCGCAGCGGCGCTCCCGTGGAGCCGTCGTACAGCGCCAGCACCGGCGCAAAGCTCGGCGCCGGCACTCCCGTGGCGGGATTGGCCGCAGTGCTGATGCGCACCTCGGTGGTCACGCTCGAGTAGAACTCGTAGATCGCATCGGGCGAAGTGTCGCTGCCGCCGCACCAGAAGGCCTCGTAGTCGGCCAGCATCCCCGAGGTGTCACCGCCGAGCACCGTAACCCGGCTACCCCAGACATCCCCCAGGTCCATCGCGCCCATGAGCGTGTCGGGCAGCACCACTTCGTTGGTGTTGTCCGTCATCTCGGTCACCTGGCGCTGGCTGCTGACGCTCAGGTTGGAGACGTTGGCGTCGTAGTTGAGCCAGGACCCGTCGGCGACCGGCGTGGGCGTGGGGTTGCTGTCGGCCTGGATGTAAGTGTCGTTTTCCAGCGTCGTAGAAGCCGGCCTCTCCAGACCGAAGTCGTTGAAGAGCGCGATCACCGGATCGCCCATCATGCCACCCGCAGTGGAAGCACTCGCGTCGATCTCCAAACTGGTCGCATCCTGGAGCGTGAAACGGAAGACCGCGTCGCGGCCATCGGGCGCGGCGCCACAGGCCAGAAGCGTTCCGTCGATGTCGTTGCCCATCGAGGCCGTGCTGCCCTCAAACGTGCGAGGCGGGCCGCTCAGGTCCACCACGTAGGCCGTGTCGCTGCTCTCGTTGGTGTTGCCCGAGGCTCCCAGGTTGGTCAGGGTCGCGGTCGCATCTGGCGCGCCCTCGAACACGCTCACCGTGCCCGTCTTCGCCCCCATGTCCACCGCGAACCGCAGGTTGGTGTCGATCGACGGCGTGATCCTGTAGACCGCATCCGGGGAGGCGCTGTCGCTGCCGCAACTGATGGCTCCTGCTCCTCCGGTGTCGGCGTCGACACTGTAGTTGGGCGCCATCGCCGCCGTCGAGGTCTGAACCACCTCGATCTTGGCCCGGTAGGGGTCGCCGAGGGCCAGCGCGTCGGCGCTGCTCTCGTTGAGCGCCGCCGGGTTTTCGTACTCCAGGCGGCTTTGATAGAGGCTGTCGGCGACGAAGGAATAGCCCCCACCCAGCGTCGACCGGCTCTCGACCAACACGTAGTAGTCATGATTGGCGTAGACGTCGGCCTCGACCACCGCCGGAGTGCTCGCGTTCTCCACCGCGCAGGCCAACTCCAGGCCGCTACCGGCCAGACCGCTTTCACTGATCTTCAGTTGGTACTTGCCCTGCGGCTGCGGGGCGGTTCCCGTAACCACGAGATAATAGGTCTCATTGGCGGTCAGCACCTGATTGGTCAGCCCCGCCTGGCTAGGCGTCGACGAAGCTGCCGTGACATCGACCCCCGGCGCCACCCCGTTGGCATCGCAACGCACGAATTCCGTGCTCTCGATGGTGCCGGATTTGTTACCGTCATGGAAAAGCCCCACCACGGCCGGAAAGTCCGAGCCCGCCGTCGTGACGTCCAGGGTGACACCGGTGGTGTAGCTGAGCCTGAAGACCGCATCTGGCGCATCGGCGGTGGCGCCGCAGGGCCAGTTGGCCTTGCCGAGTATGTTGCTCTCCATCCGGCGCGTGGAGCCGCGGAAGACCTGCGAAACCCCGGCGGGATTCGGAACCACGTGGGCGCTGGGGCCGTCCTCCGGCGCCGGGCTCGCTGGCGCCGGATTCTCGCATACGTAGCGATAGCTACTGGTGCAATATAGGTCGTACCAGAGCTCGCTACCCGAGCGGTAATAGGCGGCGCAGTCGCGACTATCCGGCTCGCCGCTGGCCCAGGCATTGAAGAAGCCGCCCAGGGCAGAGCCTGTGCTACCACCGCTCCAGAAGCGATCGACGTCCGTGTCCGCCCAATACCACTCGTCGGACAGGTCCCGATCGTGGGCCCCGATCCAGCTGGTGTCGGCGGCGCGAATCCCGCTCACAAAGAGGTTTTCGGCAGCGTCGTCAAGGCGCACCAGATAGCCGCCCACATTGCCGCAGTTGGTCTGGGCGCTGGCCCAGCTCTGGCTGTTGGAGCAGGCGTAGTAGAAGTGACCGCCACGACTGTGAACCACACAGCTGGTTTCCGGCAGCGGGCTGACCAGGCTGGCGTCGAAGACCTGCGTGCTGCTGGTGGCGCCGCCGGTCGGCGGAGGCCCGTCGTAGACCGCAAGCGCCTGGTAAATGCCACCCCCGGTTGCCACCTGGAAACGCACGGTGCCGTCGGAACTCGGGGTGAACTTGTAAATCTGATCGGGATAGACCTGCGACTCCACGCACTTTTTCGTCGAAGGCTGGCAGATCATACCGGTGCAACAGTCGGGGTCCGATGCGCAGGTGCCGCCCACGCTGGAGCAGCCCGCAGGCGACGCACAGGTCAAAACGCCGGCTGCGAAATTGCTGGTGACGCCGTTCAAGTCGGCATTGATCACCTCGGTCGTGTACTGCCCCACCGGGTCACCCAGGCTCAGCGCCGTCGCCGTGCTGGTGTGGTTGTTGCCCGTGGCCGCCGCGTCGATCACCGTGCTCTGGCCGGGGCTCTGCGCGTACAGGAAGACCGCCGGCGTAAAACTCGAGTCGTTGTCGTCCTGGGTCGAGATGCGCAGGTGGGTAGCCCGCGTCAGGTCGAAGCTGAACGAGAAATCATCAGCGCCGTCGGTATCCGCGGGACCACAACTCGGAGCCACGTAGTCGGTGTTCAGGCCTTTGGTGCCCTCGCTGTCGGTGTCGATGGCGAAGGCGGTGTTGGTGGCGGTGCCGAGCACGTAGGGGTCGGACTCGTTCGAGAGATTCAAATCCGTGTGGTTCACCGTGCGCGGCGGCTTGCCGTCATGCACACTCAGGACGGTCTTGAAGTTGCTTCCCTCGGTGTCGATGCGCAGGCGCTTGGGCTGATCGAGGTCGAAGGTGAAGACCGCGTCCGGGCCGTCGGCATTGACGCCGCAACCCACCACGTCCGCCGTGTAATCGGCCGTCGGATAGCTGCCGCTGCCGGTACCGTCAGCGGTATCCACGCCACTGCTGCCCGAGTCGACCAGCGAGAGCATGTCGCCGATGTAGGTGACGTAGTCGCCATCCATCTTGCCATCGCCGGAAATGGCGATGGCCGTGTCAAAGGTGTCGTTGGTGTTGCCGCTGCCGCCGAGGATGAACTTGTCGGTGCCCAGCGTGCTCGGATTGTCCGGCAGACCGCTGGGCAGGCCCTCGTGTAGCGAAATGACAGTCGTGAAGTCTGTCTCTGCGGAATCGATCACCACGGTGGCATCGACCACGGGGCGGAAGGTGTAGACCACCTCGTTGGTCTCGCCGTCGGCCCCGCAGCCGCTAATGCCCCCCAGGTAGCCACGCGCCGACTCACCGGAGGCCGCAGAGGTGCCCAGGTAGGTCAGGTAGGTCAGGTCGGGCCCCGAAGGAATCGGATTGACGCGCGTACCGCCCACGTCGATGGGTTCCTGAATCGCCGAGGGAACGCCGCGGTAGAGCGAGAGCACCACCGGCATCGTGGTGGCTGTCGTCGGCGGATTGTCCGCCGTGTGCACGTTTGCGGCAAAGCGCACGGGCGCGCCTGCGCCACCGGTGGCGACGGTAAAGCGAAAGACCGCGTCGGGACCCGCCGAGTCCGGATCGCAACCGGTGACCACGCTCGGAATGTCACCGGTCATGTGGGTGAGGTTGCCGGAGGCCACCACGAACTGATTGGTGACGTCGCCCAGGTTCATGGCAGTGGCGAAGGCCTCGGTCTGCGACGGCACGAAGCGCGCGATGCCGTCGCTCGTCAGCTGCCCGTTGCGCGCAATGGCTGCGCTGTAGGGTGCGTTGTAGCCGGGCGGGCCGTTGTGCATCGGGTCGTCGGTGAAGAGCAGCACGATGGGAATGGCGTCGTCGCGGAAGCAGGGGTAGCCAAACGTCGCCGCAGGGCAGCCCGCACCGAGGCGTTCGGGCACGTTGGGGGAGCCGTGTCCGAAGAACTGCCCCTTGCCCGTCAAAAGGGAGTGCAGGCCCACCATGTCGCCCTCGGGGTAGTCGAGGTTGGCGTTGGTCACGAAGCTGCGGATGGCCTCACGCACCCGGTCGACGTCGTCAGTCATGTCGACGTAGTGCCTGAAGGCCACCTCGTCGCTGTCACCGTAGCCTCCCAGCGGAATCTCGTTGAAGAGGCCCGTGCCGAAGAAGGAGTTGCCCATCAGACAGCGGATGGCGCCGACCACGCCCTTTTGCTTGAGCTCGTTGTCCGGCAGGCCGTCGAAGTCCAGGTCCGGGCAGTTGGTCTGCGTGGAGCTGGTGCAGTAGTCGTTCTGGGCGTCCCGGCAGTCGCCCTGGTTTTCGGCGTTGACCCTGTCCATGCAGGCGGTGAAGTCACCGCCTGTCTGAGCATCGCAACAATTTTTAAGCAGCGCGCACTCGACGTAGTTGCCGTCGGTCATCGACGCCACAAGGTTATCGCGCTCGCCCGACATGGTCGTCGACATGTCCATCAGGAAGTACACGTCGGCATGCTGGACCTGGTAGGCGATGTCGATGGCCGTCTGCCCCGCTTCGCCACGGTCCAGGATGTGGAAGATGGTCTGGTTGTTGGAGTCGGGAAGTGGCCTCACCTGCCCGTTGCAGTCGGGATTGCTATCCACCGTCGCTGGCGTGCACTCATCCCACTCGTCGGGAATGCCGTCGCAGTCGGTATCGGCCAGGGTGCCACCGGTGATGCAGTCGCTGACCGGACCGGTAATGGTGGGACAGATCGAGGCCAGCGCCGTATTGCAGACCGCGTCGTCTGCACCGGCCACGATGGTTTGGCACTCGCTGTAGCTTTCGGAGCTGGCCGGCAAACGGTCGTCGCAACACTCCTTCAGGCCCGAGCAGCCGGTCAACACCGGCACGCCCCCCTCGCCACCGTCGCCGCTGCTCACACCGCCGTCGCCCGGCCCCAGGCTCAAGCCACCGCCCGAGCCGATTTTCACGCCCGTGCCCGCATCGCCGAGGGTCTGTAGCGGATCGCGCACGATGAAACACTTGGGCTCGCAGAGGCTGCAGGTCTCGGGCGAGGCGTTCGGGTCGATCACGGAGCGCACGGCTGGATCGGGCGTGATCACGTAGCTATGCACGTCCGTGCAAGCGCCCCACAGCCCGTCGTGACAGTAGCGGGTGCCCTCGTGACACATCACGTTGCCATCTTCCAGATACTTGTCCGGAAGGAAGCAGGAGATGGGCTGCTGGCCGCCGGGGCAAGGACAGCCCGCCTCGGGCCGCGCGCACGTCCGACACTCGTGGGTTATGCCCGCGTCGTGGTCATTGCAGTCGCTACCAAGCGAACAGCCCACGCCGAAGCCATCGCCGTCCAGGTCGACACAGTCGGCCACGCTCGCATCCATGACGGGCGAGGCTCCACCGGAACCGCCTCCCTCGAAGCAGCCGGTGACGAAAAACACACCAAACAGCCATGCACCTAAGCGACGCATCCAAGCCCCGGAAAAGTCCGCCAGCTCCCGGATTGCAGTATTTCACTGCGTCGGAGGCGCTTCAATGTGGTTGCACCACCACAGAGTGCGATACGCACGAAGGTCATCCCGTCCCATGCCTCTGCAATGGCCGTTCCCAAACGGGACAATGGCGTATTTCCTCTGCATCCGCCGCCGTAGAAGAGCAGCCGCGTTGCAGCCAGTTGCAATGGCACGAAAAAAGTGCGCGAACCCACACCGGGGGTTATGGGGGTTCTAGCACTACTGTGTCAGGTGTCCTTTCGATCACATAGGCGTTCTCCTTCTGCACGAGCCGGCCGATCGCGCCCATCCCTGAGCGTTCCCTACTGTGCGCTCTGGCACTCGTAAGTCATGTACCAGCGGTAGAGTGTCGGACTCTTGCTAGCGATGTCGTTGGCGGTGAGGCGAATGCGCACCTTGGCGTAGGGCTTACCGTTACTTCCGTCGCTGAGGTTGTTGACGATATCGCCGGGCGGGCTGCGGTAGACGCACTCTCCGATTGCCGTGTCGCAACTGGAGATCAACACGTAGCCCTGGCCGTTGTCGCCGTTTTCCGAGCAATCGGCGTCGGCGGCGCAGAAGCCCCTACGCTTGGGCGGACTGATGAACTGACACTGGCCGCCAGCGCCGCAGAAGCCGTCCTTGACCTCACCCGAGTCCAGCATCCGACCCTCGCAGTCGCTATCGAGGGTGCAGCCGCCACTGGTGGAGATCACAGTCATGATCTCTTCATAGCGAGTGTCACAGGTGGCGAGCTCGGCCACTGTATCACCCGTGCAAAGATCGAAACTCAGACTCGTTCCGTACGGCACGTCGGCCTTGTAGAAGAAGTCGGTCCAGACCTGTGCCTCATTGGTGGTGCACTCCGGGTCGAGGAAGTCCACACGACCGTCGTTGTCGTTGTCGACTCCGTCCAGGCAGCTGCCGGGCAAACAGCCCGGATCCGGCGGATACTCCGGACGGATGTCGGGCGCGAACTCCCCGGCGTCGAGGTAGTCGCCGTCCATGTTCAGGTCCACACCGGGATCGTTGAAGTCGCCATCGCCGTTATTGTCTACGCCCGGGTCGATGTAGTCGCCGTCCTGGTTGGCGTCGAACCCGCGGTCGATGGCGCCGTCGCCGTTGTTGTCCGCGCCGTCGCTACATGTATTGGCGCCCGCGACTTCACCCTCGAGCTGCCAGAAGTTACAGCCGCCACCGTAGACTTCCTGCTCGTAGCTCCCCGCGCTGGTGAAGAGACCGGCCGCCTGATCGACCTGTGTCGGGAAGTCCTGGTTGGTCGGAATGATGTAGACGGGAATCTCCTCCAGCACGTACTGGCCGTCGCCCACGATATTGACCTGGAAGTGGTAGCCGCCGAAGGGATCGTCGGGGTTCGGAATCAGGTTATTCGGGAACTCGGGATTGGTGATGGTGACGACGAAACGCGGCTGGGCACCCGGCGAGCATCCGCAGATTTTGTTGCTCGTCTGCCAGGTCTCCGGCGGTTTGCACGCATAGCTGCAGCCGCTGGTCCACTGCGCACACACCAGCTGCTGCAGCGGATCTGCGGGATCGGTGCACTTCTGGTAGCTGATATCGAAGCCCGGGTTGCCCTGATCGCCGAGGGAGATGTCCATGGACAGGAAGTTGGCCAGGTCGCGCACTGCCAGCGCCAAGCCCGAACCGATGCCGCTACCGCTGCTATCGATGAAGCGCGTCATGCCGTCGTTCAACGCCGGATCGATGGCGCCCGAGGCCTTGGCCAACGCGCGAGCCTGATCTTCGGCTCCGCTGCAACGGCTACCCAAGCTGCAGGAAAGCACCGGCAGCACCTTGACGCCCGTACTGTCCAGGGCGTCGGTGACCTGGGTCAGCGTCGGCGGCACGTACTTGGTGCCCGGCACGCCGTCTGCTGGATCGCCGACCTGCAGTTCGTAGAAGCCCGGATCGGTCGCATCGCGCGCCTTCACGGTCAGATAGTAGGTATCGTCGGGGAGTGTCTCGGTGAAGAAGCTGTTGGCCTCACCGCGATCACTGAAGTCGCAGTAGGAGGGACTGGAGCTGGAGCTATAGGGCTGCATGTCCGGGCAGACGGTCTGGCAGCTGACCAGGTCGCCCGTTCCGCTGCGCAAGCCCAGCTCGTCGTAGAGCTTGATGTTGTAGTCCCCCTGCTGGAACTGACCGTCGCCCTTGAGCAATAGCGTGTAATCTTCGCCCGCCTTGACGTCGTAGCTGATGCGCTCCGCGAAGTCCGAGTCGGCACAGGCCACGGCATTGTCCGGATGGGCCACCGTGTCTCGCAGGTTCAACTGGTAGGTGCCGGTCTGGCCCGGCCCATCGCCCTTGACCACCAGGTAGTGGGTGCCGGCCTGCAAGTCCACCTCGAGCGCCGAAGTGTTGTTCGGGCCGCTGCCCGCATCACAGGCAATGCGGTTGAAGTCCGTGAAAGCGTCCGCATCTTCCACCTGGAGTTGGAAGGCCCCTTCGTCTCCATTCACGCCGGATACGATGGCGTAGTAATCACCCGCCGGATAGGTCGCTTCGATGCTGGATCCCTCCACCGCGCAGGCGATGGGCGTGTCGGCCGCCACACCCTGGGAGGCGGCGACGTCGTCGATCGAAAGCCTGTAACTGCCGGCATCACCCGTGGTGTCGCCCTTGACGACCACGAAGTATTCCTTGCCACCCTGCACCGGAACGCCGTCGACCTTGCCGTCCATATCGGCGTCGCCACCGTCCAGGGTGCCGAGCGCACAGCCGATCTCGGTGCCGGCCGCGGAACCCGTCGTGCTCAGGTCGTTGAAGGTAATGCTGTAGGCGCCGCCGGCGCTGGCACTCGCTTGCGGGTCGGTGTCGCTGAGCACCACAATGTAGTCGCCGGCCGAAAGCTCGCGCGTGATCTTCGAGCCGTCGGCGGAAGTCGCGCAGGCGATGGACTGCGACGAGCTGGCGTCGCGGATCGACAGGTTGAACAGCTCGTTGGACGCGGCGTAGTTGCCGCTGCTGTAGATGCTACCTTTGACCACCGCGTAGTAGTCGCCCGCTGCGAGCGTCGCGCTCACCTGCGAGGCCGTCGTCGACCCGTCCTTGTTGTCGTTACAGCCCACGGACGTGCTGAAGACGTCGGTGGCGTAATTGGTGCCGAAGCTGGTCGCGTTGCCCGGGTAGATCGCGAGCACCGTGTCGAGCTGCGAACCCACAGTGTCGACCGTGATCTCACTCTGCTGCAGCAGCGTGAACTTGAAGAACGCGTCCGGCGAGGTGGGGTCGGCGTTGCAGCCCATATTCGCCGCACCGGCATCGATGCTCTCCACCGTCAGCCCGTAGCTGCCACCCGCGGCGTCGTCCTTGACCACCACGTAGTAGGGAATGTTGGGCTCGATGGTCGCGGTCAGCGTCTGGGTGTCGATGGTCTCGTAGTCGCAGCCGATCATCTGTGCCTGGTTGCCCACCACACCGATGTCCCTGAACCTCACGTCATAGCTTCCGCCCACGGGGCTGTCGCCCGAAACCACCAGCGTGTAGCTGCCGGCGGGAAGCGTCTGGCTGATGTAGGAGGTGCTGGCGTCGGCGCAGGCGCGCACGCTGGTATTCGACGTCTCCTTCAGCGAGATTTCGTAGGGCCAGCTGGCGGTGCCGTATTCGGCACCGGCGCCGGTCCGGGCGCTGACCACCGCGTAGTAGTCGCCGGGCGCGAGTTCACGCTGGATGCTTGTGATGCCGTCGCTGTCGCCGTTGTCACAGCCGACGATGGTGCCGTCAGCGCCAATCGCGTAGTTGGTGCCGAAGTAGGTGGCCGACGAAGGGTAGATCGCCAGCACGCTGCCCTCCGGCGAACCCACGGGCGCGGTCGGCCCCGACGCGGCGATCGTCACCGTTGCGGTCTGCGCCAGCGAGAACTTGTAGAAGGAGTCAGCGGCGTTCAGATCGGCGTTGCAACCCATGCCGGTGCCGGCCGCGAAGTTCTCCACCGTCAGCTTGTAGGCGCCGGCGTCACTGCTGGTCTGCCCCTTGACGGCCACGTAGTAAGGCTTGTCGGCCTCGACACTGTAATAGAGGGTGTCGGACGCGGTGTCGCAGGCCAGCTCGGTCGAGGCCTCGGCGAACTTGCCGTAGTCGCGGAAGCGTATCTTGTAGTCGCCCTCGGTCGGCGAGGTGCCACCGAGCCCGGCGAGGGCGACCCAGTAGGTGCCGGCATCGAGAGTCTGGCGCAGCGTCGGCTGCACACTGCCGTCGTGGCCCGCGCAGTAGCTGGAGCGCACGGCGTCGGCGTCGCGCACCGAAAGGTTGAAGGGCAGCTGCATGTCGGCGGCCCCGCTGCGCGCACGGACCACCACGTAGTAGACGCCCTGGGGCAGCCATTGGTTGAAGCTCGGATGGGACGACGTTCCTGGATCGTAGCTTCCGCAGGCGATCAGGTCGTCGGGCCGGCTGTCGGCACCGACCGTGCAGCTGCCGGGTTCATCCCAACAGCTGCCGCTGGCGTTGTCGAGTACGTCGGTGCCGAAGTCGGCCGCCTGTGGGAAGAGGGCTACCACGGTCTCGAGCGTCGAGCCCTCGGCGTCGATGGTCACGTTGGCACCGGCCGGGTCGGTGACCTCGAACTCGAAGAAGGCCTCGCCCGCATCCGGCACGTCGCCGCAGCCGAAGCTCGGCACGCCCGACAGGTCCTGCACGCGCAACTCGTAGGCGCCAAAGTCCAGAGCGGTCTGCCCCTTGACCACCACGTAGTAGGGCACATTGCCGTTGAGATCGGCCTCGATGGCCGTCCCGTCGCAGGCGACCAGCGGCGCCGCCGAAGCCGCCACGCTGGCCTGATCCTTGATCAGGAGCTTGTAGCTCGTATCAGCCGGCACCACGCCATCCTGCGGCGTGATGCCCACGTAGTAGGTGCCCGGGTCCAACTGCTGAGTGATACTCGTACCGCCGCTGGCGCTGCCGTCGCCGCAGGCGATGGCGCCGAGCCCGTCCTGGTCGTAGATCTCGAGCTGGACGGCCTGATCCCCGAGGCCACCGGCGACCGCCGAGCCGCGGTAGAGCACGTAGTAGCTCCCGGCGGTCAACGCACAGGTAATCGGCGTCGTGGTCGGGGAGCACGGACATCCAGCCACCGCAGTGCCCGTGTTGTCGAAGACCTGGAACGACCCGTCTAGCACCGAGGCCGACATGTCCAGGGTCACATCGCGGTCGCTGGCCAGGGAGAACTCGACGTAGCCGTCGGGCGCCGAGATCTCGGTGGCGCAGTCCATCGCCTCGACGTCGGTCACATCGGTGATCGCCAGATCAAAGCCGCCCGAGACCGCGCCGTCGCCCTTGACCACCACGTAATAGGGCTGCCCGGCTTGCACCGTCTGGGTCAAGGCCATCTTCCTGGGATCGCCCCCCGCATCCGGCACGCCGCTGGAGGCCACGCACGAGAGCGCAGCGGCCCCACCGCCGCCGAAGAAGCTCCACTCGGCGAACTGAAGTCTGTAGCTACCCGACACACCGCCACGCTCGCTCAGGGCCGCGTAGTAGGTGCCCGGCTGTAGGGTCTGCACGATCCTGGCCGGCGCCGACGCCGTGCCATCATCGCAGAACATGGAGCCCACGCCGTCGTCGTCGCGGATCGAGATCCGCACCGGTTGCTCAGCCGCGCCGGCTGCCACGCTCGTGCCCTTGACCACCACGTAGTAGGCCCCGGCCGCGAGCGATGCGTAGCTCTTGCTGACGCTACTGTCGCCGCAGGTGCCAACCGCGGTGTCGTTGGCGAAGGAGCCGTCGGCGCCCACGTCTCGATAAAGCTGGAAGGCCGCGCTTTGGCTCGAGCCGCCGATGTCGACGGTGATATTGCGCGTCGAAGCCAGCGTAAACGCGTAGTAGGCATCGGGGGCCGACAGGTCCGCACCACAACCGATGTCGGTGGCGCTTTCGTGGAGCGCCGCCGTGGGCGAAAGCGAGCCGACGTCGGTCAGGGTCAACTCGTAGCTGCCGACCTCGCCGTTCAGCTCGCCCTTGACCACCGCGTAGTAGTCCTTGCCCGCCTCAACCGCCACGTCCATGGTCTCGCCCGTGGTGCAGGCGACGGCGCTGCCACCGCCCGCGGCGAAGCTGGTGTCGCCGATGGAGAGGCTGTAGCTGCCGAAGTCCGGCGCGGCCGCGCTGGTGTTGGTCAGGCCCACGTAGTAGGTGCCCGGGCTCAGCGTCTGCGTGATGCTGGCTCCGGTGACCGCAGTACCGTCGGCGCATGCCAGCGAGCGCTGGCCCTCGGGGTCGCGGATCGAGACCTGGAAGGGTTGCTCGCCGAGGCCATCGCTGGCGTCGGTGCTGCGGATCTTCACGTAGTAGGTGTCGGCGACCAGGTTGGCGCTGATTTCGCCGGTGCCCACGCCGGTCTGGGCGCAGCCCACCAGGGTGTCGGCGGCGGCGCCGTTGTCCTTCCAGACTTCGAAGACCGCGTTCAGGGTCGAACCGTTCATGTCGACCACCACGTCGCGACCGCCGGCGTCGGCCACGGTGAAGGCCATGTAGGCATCCGGCGCGCTGTCATCGGCGCTGCCGCAGCTCATGTTGGCGACCGCACCGACGTCGTCGATGTGCAACTGGTAGGCGCCCTCATCACCGCTGCCAGCGCCCTTGACCACCACGTAGTAGGGCGTGCCAGCCGTGACGTCGTACTCGAATGCGTCGCCGGCGCAGCTGAGGAATTGGGCCTTGTTCTGGGTGACGGCCTTGTCCTCGAAGGAAATGGTGTAGGCACCCGATGTGGCGCCGCCGTCGACGCTGTTGCCGGTGACCGCCACGTAGTAGGTGCCCGGTCCCATGGTCGCATCGATGGTGCCGCCGAGACCGGTCGCCCCGTAGGCGCAGTAGTCGGCGGCGTTGACGCGCTCGTCGCGGATCGAAAGCTCGAAGGCGGCTTCCGCGGCACCACCGCTTCCGTCGGTACCGCGCACCACCACGTAGTAGCTGCCCTGGGCCAGCGTGCGCGTCAGCTCGGTGCCGCCGTTGCTACAACCCTGGGAGACGCCGGCTTCCGTGAAGAGTTCGAAGGCCGTGCTCAACGCGGAGTTCGCGGTATCGATGCTCACGGTGCGGCCGCTCGCGTCGCCGACGTCGAAGTAATAGATGGCGTCGGGAGTGGAGTTATCAGCGCCGCAACCGAGCTGATTGCTGACGGCGCTCAGGTCCGTGAGGCTCAAGCCGTAGGCGCCCTGGTCGCCGGCCGTGCTGGTCGCCCCCTTGACCACCGCCCAGTACTCCTTGCCCGCCTGCAGCGTCACGTCCACGAAGCCGTCGACGCCGCTGCAGCCCATGTTCGAAGCGCCCACACTGGAGAGCGTCGCGTCCTGGAACTCCAGCTGGTAGGCCCCGCTGGTGACGCCGCCGGACAGGCCGGAGAGCCCGACGACGTAGTCCCCCGGCTGCAGGGTCGTGGTCATCGCCGCCTTGGTGCCTCCGGAGCTAGCGCAGTTGATGGATCCGGTGGCGTCCTTGTCACTGATGGTGACCTCGAGCGGGCGCTCACCGGCGCCAGCCAAAACGCTCTGGCCCTTGACGCGCAGGTAATAGGTGCCGGCCGCCAGGCTGACCGTCCGCGGCGAGTCGGCCAGCTCGTAGCAGCTGGCCTCGGCCACGACGTCGTTGCTGGTGTCGCCGTCGGCGCCCACGTCCTGGTAGAGCTGGTAGACACCCGCCAGGTCACCACCGCCGTTACCAAAGGCGAGCTCGACGTTCATCGGGCCGCTGCCCACGGTGAACTCGTAGTAGGCGTCGGGCGCGCTCGGATCGGCATCCACGTTGGCCGCGCCGCAGCCGGTGAGGTTATTGACCGCGCCGATGTCGGTCACCGCCAGGCCATAGGCGCCTTCGTGACCGCTGTTGATGCCCTTGACGACCGTGTAATAGGTCTTGCCGGCGGTCACGGCGACGTCGACGAAATCGGTGGCGCAGGCCAGCTGGGTCGCGCCGCTGGCCAAAGTGTTGGGGTCGGAGAAGTGCAGCCGATAGGCCCCCACGTCGCTGCCGGCTTGACCGGTCATGCCGACCCGGTAGCTGCCCGCCGCCAGCCGATCGGCCCCCGAAAGAGTCAGCGCTCCGCCTACGGCGGTGGTGCCGCTGGCGCAGCTAAGCGCGCCGATGCCATCGACGTCCCTGATCGAAATCTCGAAGGGCTTGTCGCCCGCGCCGGCCGCGAAGTCCGTGCCCTTGACCCTCACGCGGTAGTCGCCCGCGGGCAGCGCCGCCGAAATCAGGTTGGCCCCGGCGGTGTCCGAACAGCCCAGGACCGCGCCCGCCGTGGTCTGGAGCTGGTAGACCGCGCTCAGAGTCCCGGAAAGCGCGACCTCCACGTTCTGGTTGGCCGGCCCCGCCAGATCCGATACCGAGAAGTCGAGGTAGGCATCGGGGGCAGCGTCATTCCAACTCGCCGCACAGCTGGCGTCGGGATCGGCCACCGCCCCGCTGTCGGTGACGGTCAAGTTGTAGCCGCCGCTCTGATTGGCGGCCTGGCCCTTGACGATCACGTAGTAGGTCTCGCCCGCATCCACCGGCAGTTGATACTCGCCGGCCGAGCAGCCGAGGAAGGTGGCCCCGATCGGCCAGGCCACGTTGGGATCCTGGAAGTGAATCGCGTAGCTGCCACCGGCCGATGCCTGGCCCGTGAGGCCCACGTAATAGGTGCCGGCGGGTAGGCGGTTACCGCCGGCCTGGGTGCGCGAAATGCTGGTGCCGGTGACGGCGACGCCGTCGGCGCAGTCGAGGGCGCCGGTGCCGTCGGTGTCCTTGATGCTGGCGAAGAAAGTGCCCGAGTTGCCCGAGGTGCCGCGGGTCTTGATGTAGTACTTGCCGGCGGTGGTCTCGACGTTCGCAAAGGTGTGGGGGCCGTTGTAGCAGGCCGCGGTGACCAGCGTGTCGTCGGCGGTGGCGCCCAAGGTGCCGTCGTCGCGGTACAGCTCCCACGGCGCGTTGGCGTCGGCTCCGGCGGCATAGCTGTCGGCGATTTGCGTGGCGCCCAGGGCCGCACCGTAGATGCGCAACTCGTGAATGGTGGCGGCCAGCTCCGGATCGGCGCTGTCCTGGGAGCGGCCGATCCAGTTATTGACGTCATTGACCAGGTTGAGCGCGTCGGTGCCGGCGAGCGTCACCGGCGAGTTGGCATCCTCGGCACCGTTGACGTAGAGACGCAGCTGATTGCTGCCGTCGTCGAAGACCACCGCCAGGTGTGTGAGCGTGGTCGGCAGCGCCGCGCTCGCCGAAAGGGTCACGGCGCTGCCCGCGGGCTGCTTAAAGCTAACCTGCGGCACGCCCGCGCCACCATCGGCGGCCAAGGAGAGATAGCTCACGCGCGCGCCCTGGGCGCCTTCGCTGCCGCTGTCGCCGAAGTCGAAGATGCGCTCGCCGGCCACCGAGGTACCCGCCGTGAGCCACACCTCGACGGTGGCGTCGCTCAGGGCGCTGAGCAATCCATTGGGCAGGTTCGCGTGCTGTTCGGCAGCGCCGCTGAGCACGAGGTCCCCCGAAAGCGCTCCGTTGATGACGTGCCCGTCGGCGGTGGCTACCAGATCCTCGACCAGGGTGCCGGTGCCCGAGAAGTCGTAGCGATGGGCGACCGACGAGTGGAGTTTGTCGACCTCAACTTCCACCCTGCGCGCCGCCGCCACGTCGAACTCGAAGTAGGCGTCGGGCGAGTCCGGGGCGTCGTTGGCGCAGGCCATGTCCGCGACGGCGCCCACGTCCCCTACCCGCAGCGAGTAGGAGCCGGTGTCGGCGACATCGTCGCCCTTGACGACCACGTAGTAGTCGCGACCGCCGGTAACTGTGGTGCTGAAGGCGGTCGAGCCGCCGCTGGTCACCGAGGCGCAGTCCAGCTGGGTGGCGGCCGCCGGCAGCGTGCCCTGGTCGCGGAAGCGGATGAAGTAGTCGCTGGCGGTGGTGCCCAGGGGCCGGGTGATGCCGACGTAGTAGGTGCCCGCCGCCAGCACCTGCGAAATCGTGGCCTCGCCATTGGCCAGGCCGGTTCCGGTATCACAGGCGATGGCCGTGGGAGTCTGGTAGGCCAGGGCCTCCTCGTCGCGCACGCCCAGGCTCACGATGCCGGTCGGCGACGCGGTCGCACCCTCGGGCTGCTTGACCACCGCGTAATAGGTCGAGCTCGCCGCCAGCAGTTGGGCGATGCTGGGGGAGGCCGCGTCGCTGCAAGCCATGAAGGTGCCGCTGCTGTCGTAGAGCGCGAGCACCACGGAAGCCGTAGAGCCCTCGGTCTCGATGGTGTAGTTGCCCGCCCCGGTGGCGCTGGTCGTGAATGCGAAGTAGGCGTCCTTGCCGTCGTAGGGATCTTCGCCACAGGAGGCCCACTCGCGCGCGTCCTTCCAGGCCAACTCCAAGTTGTAGTCACCCAGGGCCGCAGCGCTGCCGTTCTTGACCACCACGTAGTAGGTCTTGCCCGCGGTGACCTGCAGGTCGTTGATGACGACCGTGTTGGCGCTGGCATCTGCGTCGGCCAGCGGCTGCGAGCCGGCGACGTTGCCGGTGTTGTCGTCGGTGACGCAGCCGACGCTGTCGGCCGGCAAAAAGTCGACGCCCGAGGCGGCGAGCCCCGTGCCGCCACCGGTGGCGTTGAGGTAGATGCGACCGTAACCACCGCCACCGCCGCCGCCGCCGGGCTCTTCGCCGAGGCCGCCGGTGTCGTTGTCACCGCCGGTCGGGGCGAGCGTGGTGCCGGTCAGTCCTTGATAGGCCAGAACGCCGCCGTTGCCGCCGTTGCCACCAGCGCCGGCCTTGAGACCACCGACCGCGGCGCCGGAGCCCGCGCTGGTGCCCGCGACGCCATTGGCGCCGGTTTGGCCCGCGTTGCCGCCGCCGCCGCCGCCGCCACTGCCACCGTTGGCCGTGATCCAGCCAGCGAGGCTGAGCGTGTCGCCCTCGACCACGAGCGAGCCCGCGCTGCCGCCACCGCCGCCGCCGTCGGCATTGTCACCGCCGGTGCCGCCGCCGCCCGAAGCGGAAATCACCCCCGTGGCCGACATGGTCAAGGCGCCCGACGCGCTGATCTGCAGCACGCCGCCGGCCTGGCCCGCGGCCGGATTGGTGGTGGTGCCCATGCCGCCAGCGCCACCCGCGCAGCCGCCGGCCAGCGGGGAGCTGGAGCCATGGACGGCGCCGGCCGCGCCGCCGCCCTGGTCGCCGTCGCCGTCGCCTCCGAGACCACCTGTGGAGCCATAGCCACCACCACCGCCGCCCGAGGCGCCGCTGCTGCTGTTGGGCCCCGCCCCGCCCGAGCCGCTGGAGCAGTCCTGACCACCGCCGGCGCCGGAAGCCGTCGTGCTGGCGTCGGCGCTCACATGACCATCGATGGTCACCGCGCCGTCGACCAGCAGGATCACCGGCCGCGTGCCCTCGAGCTTCAGCGTGTGCCCGCTGGCCACGCTCAGCCCGGTGAGCTTGACGACCAGGGCCTGGGTGGCGCCGCTCTGGTTGAGCGCCTCGTAGGTCGGCGCCGTGCCGCACCAGTTGGTGAAGGTCGGGGTGCCATCGACGGCGCCGCTATTGATGGTGGTCGTCGTCGCACCGGCACAGGTGTTGTCCAGGCTGGTGTTCGGGGCGCCGGTGAAGTCCACGCCCGTGGTGTCGAGGTTGCTGGCCCAGGTCTTGGCCGCACAGCCGGACCCGCCCGCCAGGGTGCGCGCGACCGCCCAGCCGGCGCCACCGCCACCGCCGCCAGCGCCGTCGCCAGCCTCGTTCTGCGTCGAGGTGGCCTGGCCGGCGACGCCTGCACCGGTGCCGCTGCCGCCGTTGCCGCCATTGCCGCCGTCACCGCTGGCGCCGCCGAGGCCGCCACTGCTCGCGTTGTTGGGGCCGTCGCCGCCAGCGACACCATCGGCGAGGTCGTCGTCGTTGCCCTCGCCGCCGCCGCCTCCGTTGGCCGTGACCCAGCCGCCCGCGTAGATGTCGAGCACCGAGGCTTCCACCAGCACGGTTCCGCCCGAGCCGCCGCCGCCGCCGCCATCCTCCTGGTTATCGCCCGCGCCGCCACCGGCGCCATTGGCCTCGATGCGGCCGCTGGCAGTCACCGTCAGTTTGCCCGTAACGCTGAGTTGCACCGCGCCACCGGCGGCGCCGCCGCTGCCGCCAGTGCCCGCGCCCGCGCCACCCTTGCCTCCAGCACAGCCGCCGCGCAGGGGCTCCCCCGCTTCGGCCGGCGAGCCGGCCTGGGCCGCGGCACCGCCGGACGTGCCTCCAGCGACGACGTTGCCCGCACCGCCAGCGCCACCGGCGGTGCGCATGCCGCCACCCTGGCCACCGCTGGCGCCGTTGGCGGAGGTGGCGTCGTCGGTTCCCGCCGCGCCGGTCGAGCCGGTGCAGCTGACGTGACCGCCGGCACCGGGCGTGGTGCCGCTGGCGCTGGCGTCGATGGTTCCGGCCACCAACACATCACCCTCGACGGCGAAGACCACGGGCTTGTCGCCGCGCAGGGTCAGGGTCGTGCCCGCCGAGACCGACAGGCGCTTGAGCGGAATCACGACCACGCTCGGGCCCAGGCCGCTGGTCTGGCTCTGGATCTGGGGCGTGGGCCAGTCGCCGATGGTGTTCTGCACGAAGCTCTGGGCGCCGCCCACGCTCACCACGGTGGAGCCCGAGCGCTGGTTTTCGTACTCGAGCTTCACCCAGTCGGCGCTGCGGGCGCTGGCCGCCACGCGGAATTCGTCGAGCACGCCGCCAGCGCCATTGCCGGCGGCGTACGGAACGTCGCCGAGCCAGAGGTCACCACCATTGGTATTGAAGCTCGCGGGAATGGTGCCGGCGTAGGTCAGGGGCTCGAGCACGCCATCGAGGTAGAGCTTCATGCGATCTTCGTTGGTGACGCCAGAGCCGTCGAAGACGTAGGTCCAGTGGCGCCAGGCCCCGGCCGTGATCGGCGAGGCCGTGGTCGTGCCCTGGGGCGTCGCCGAGCCATCGCGGGCGCGCACGTAGGCCTTGCCGGCGCTTTCGCCGCCCGCCATCAACCAGTTGTTGGAGGTGCTGGTGCCCTTGGCGATCAGGATGTTGAGGGCGTTGAGGTCGTCGATGCGCGCCCAGCCCGAGGTCGTCAGCACGCTGCCGGTGTCGAGCGCCGCCACGTTGCCGAAGCGGATCTCGTCGCTGGTCAGGAAGTTCACGCCGTTGCCAATAATGGCCGCGACCGAGTCCGCCGCGGCCAAGCCCGTGCTGCCCGTGGAGTTGACCCCCTTGGGGCTGGCGTCCCGCACCATGCCGCTGGGGTCCTCGTCCAGGTGCCAGACGGCCTCGAAGCCGTTGCTCCAGGTCAGCGTCGAGTCGTGGGCGTAAACCTGCTGGCCGCCGTAGTAGACGTAGATGGTGGTGGCGGCCGTGCTGGAGACGGTGGGGACCTTGACCCAGGCGACGAGCTGGCCGGTCGCGGAGTTGTAGCTCTGCAGCTCGAACTCAAGGTCCACGCTGCCACTGCTGTCGCGGAAGTAGATGTCGCCGCCGTCGCTGCGCGCCAGGCTCCGGATGTCGCCGTCGGTGAGATTCACCAGCACCGGGAAGTTGCTCAGGTCGGCGCCGATGTGGGCGTTGGCGTTGATCAGCAGCGGTTTGCGGTATTCGGTGCCGTCGACGGTGACGCAGCTGCCGCTGATCATGGCGGCAGCTGCGACCGAGGTGTCGATGGTCACGTCGCAGTTGGATGCGGCGCTGTGATCATAACTGAGAGCCGCATCGGCCGGATCGAAGTTGCTGGCGTCGCCCCAGCAGCCGCCGAAGTTCAGCTTGGGAGCGGCGTCGTAGACGGCCACGATCGGCGCCGCGATGTCGCTGGCGCCGCCAGCGGGCGTCACCGACATGCGCAGGGTGCCGTCGACCGAGGGCGTGAAGGCGTAGACCGCGTCGCCGCCGCCGTCGCCGCCGCAGACCTCATCGTGGTCTGCCGTGCGCAGACCGGTGTCGCCATCGATGCTCACGCGCTTGAGCGAAACGTCACCGAAGTCCATGGGCGTCTCACCGGTCTCGCCGAGCCCTGCGAAGTCGCTGGCCTCGACATAGCTCACCGGCTGGGCCCAGCTGGCGCCCAGGTTCGCGACGTCCGCTTCGCGCACGGTCCAGGCGCCGTCCACGGGACCGTAGCTCGCGGCCAGGGCGGCGGCCGCGGTGTCCTGCTCGTAGACGCCGCTCGAGGCGGGTCTGACCGCCGCCGGTCCGCGCGGGTCGCTGTCGAAGAGCGAGATCCAGTGGGCCGTGGTGGTGTCCTCGGCGCTGATGAAGACATCGGTGTCGGCCGCCAGCGTGAACTCGAAGAAGGCGTCTTCGTGATCGGCGGGCACGTTGCAGGTGCCCGGAGAGGCAGCCAGGTCGAAGACGTCCTGGTGCACGTTCTCGGCAGCCGCATCGCCGCGGTAGCCGACGGTGCTGCCGATGCTCACGATCTGAGGGCTGTCCATGCCCTCGTTGGCCGCTGCCAGCGCGGTGTAGCTGGCCGGATCGAGGTCGCTGTTGCTCAGGGGCAGGTCGCCGGCGCTGAGCCCTCCGTCGAAGAGCGCGATGGAGCCGTCGAAGGCCGGCCCCTCGAGGGCCACGGTGACGTAGGAGGTTGCCGTGGTCGAGAACTTGTAGATGGCGTCGGCGCTGTCATCGCTGAAGCCGCAGACCTGGGAGCCGGCGCTCTCGTCGTCGAAGCTGGGATAGCTGGCGGAGTAGCCGCCGGTGCTGGCCGCCGAGACCAGGTAGCTGGTGCCGTCGATTGCGCCGAGGTTCTGAACCACACCGTCGGCCGCCGCAGTGCCCGCGACCTCGGCCGCGCCCGAACCGCTCAAGCTCGCCGAGTTGACGGTGCGAACCTTCCAGCCGCCATCGATGGTGCCCGCGTGCTCGGCGTTGCCGTAGGCGGCGGCACGGTTGTCGGCGTTGACCGGGGTGATGGCAGCGAAGTCGCTGGCCGCCGCCGTGACATTGTCCGGGCGCGTGATGGGCGTGGTGTCGTAGAGGGCGATGGTATGGGCGAAGGAGGTGTCGGTGGTCTCGATGACCACGTCTTGGGTGCCGTCGACCGTGAACTGGAAGAAGGCGTCGGCCGCGGAAGCGTTGGCGCTGCAGACGGCCCCGCCCGCGTCGCTGGATTCATTGAAGTGGTCGCCCGAGAGGTCGCTCGACATGGTGCTGGTGTTGCCGATGAAGGTGACCTGGGTGGTGAGCGGCACCACCGGCGCGCTGGCGAAGGTCTCGTTGCTCACGCCCACATCGGTGACCGGCGGCACCGTCTCCGTGTAGACCAGCGGATCGCCGAACCCGTTGTCCTCGTAGACCATCATCGCCGCAGCGAAGCCGGGACTCGGATTGTCGATGTTCAACTGAATGGTGGTGGCGCTGCCGGGTGTGAACTTGAAGATGGCGTCGCGCGCGGTCTGATCGGGGACCAGGGCGCAGCTGGCCTCGACCGGATAGGTCGCGCTCAGCCCCGAGGTGGTCATGTCGCTCAGCAGCAGACGCTTGGGAACGATCTGGCGGCCGACCGGATTGCTCAGGGTCACGATGTTATCGGTCGCCGACTCGGTGGGTGTACTCCTCGACAACTCGCTGACGTTCATCGAGCCGGTGTTTCCGCTGCGCACGACCCAGCGGCCGTCGAGGGCGCCCAGGGTATTGGTCAGGGAGCTGGCGGGTGTGTCGTAGGTGCCCGCAACCGCAGCCGGTCGGACCAGCGGACTGAGATCGAAGAGCGACAGGGTGTGATCGAAGCCGCTGCCGTCGGCGCGGATGGCGAGGTCGGTGGCGCCATCGATGGTGAAGCTGAAGAAGGCGTCGCCGACCATGCCCGCGCTGCACACGGCGCCACCGGCGTTGGCGCTCTGGGAGAAGCTGCTCGCGCTCAGGTCGGATGCGAAAGCGCTGGTGTCGCCGGTGAATACGAGTCCGGCAGCGTCCATGGCGCTGAGGTCGCCGAGGTCGTAGGGGCTGGCGAGGGCGTCGTTGGCGCTGACGGACGTAACCGGCGCCACCAGGTCGCCCTTGATGAGGGGCGTGCCAGCGCTGCCGTCGAAGACGGCAACGATGGGGCTGAAGCTGGGCGCCGGGTTTTCGACCGAGGCGCGGAGCGTGGTCGCACTGCTGGCCACGAAGCCGTAGATGGCATCGGCCGCGCCGTCGTTGATCAACGCGCCGCCGCATTGCAGCACTGCCGGGTCCTTCGGGTAGTCGGCGGCGAGGCCCAGGGAGTCGGCCCCTTGCACGACGAAGCGATAGGCGCCCGAGGGCACAGCCTGCTCAGCACCGACGCTGACAAAGGTCGAGCCGGAGCGCTGACTCTGGTAGTCGGCCTTGACCCAGGCGGCCGAGCGCGGCGTGGTGGAGACGCGGAACTCGTCGAGCACACCCCCGGCGCCGTTGCCGGTGGCGTACGGCACGTCGCCAAGCCAGAGGTCGCCGCCACCGGTATCGAAGCTGGGCGGGATGGTGCCGGCGTAGGTCAGCGGCTCGATCGCGCCATCGAGATAGAACTTCATGCGATCTTCGTTGGCGGCACCGGACCCGTCGAAGACGTAGGTCCAGTGACGCCACACCCCTGCCGAAATCGGCGAGGCCGTGGTCACGCCCTGGGGCGTGGCCGATCCGTCGCGCGCGCGCACGTAGGCCTTGCCGGCACTGTCGCCTCCCGCCATCAACCAGTTGTTGGAAGTACTGGTGCCCTTGGCGATCAGGATGTTGAGGCTGTTGACGTCGTCGATGCGCGCCCAGCCCGAGGTCGTCAGCGCGCTGCCGGTGTCGAGCGCCACCACGTTGCCGAAGCGGATGTCATCACTGGTCAGCATGGCCACGCCGCTGCCGACCATGGCCGCCACCGAGTCGCTGGCCGTAAGACCACTGGTGGCGGTGGAGTGCACAGCGTTGCCCGTGGAGTCGCGCACGGTGCCGCTGGGGTCTTCGCCCAGGTGCCACACGGCCTCGAAGCCCGCGTCCCAGACGCCGGCGGGATTGCTGCGATCGCTGGGCCAGTCGTCACCGTAGTTCAGCCAGATCACGGTGTCGCTGCTGCTGGAAACGCTGGGCACGCGCACCCAGGCCAGGAGGTCACCGGCGGTCTGATCAAAGGACTCGATCTCGAAATCCAAGAGCGTACCGCTGGAGTCGCTGAAGTGGATGTCGAAACCGTCGGCGCGGGTGTCGGTCTGCAGGTCGCTGTCGGCGCTGATGCGTACCAGAAGCGGGTAGTCGCTGAGGTCGGCATCGACCTGGGTGGAGTCCACGGTCAGCGCCTTGCGCAAACCGCTGGGCACCGGCAGGCTCTGCACGGCGTCGGTGTTGCGGGCCAGGACGCCGACGGTGACAAGCTCGCTGACGCCGAGGGCGGACATGTCGGTGGAGAGCGTCTGGGAGCGGCCGTCGATGACGCCGATGCTATCGACAGCCGCATCCGCGCGGGTGTCGTTGTTCATCACCGCCGAGCCCCGGGCGGCCAGGTCAGTGGTGGACCAGACCGCCATCACCGTATCGAAGCCCGAGCCGGCACTGTCCACGCTCACGTTGGTCGTGGTGCTGAGCGAAAATTCGAAGAAGGCATCGGCGCCGGTGGCCTCGGCGCTACAGACTTTGCCTCCGAGTGAACCCTGCTGATCAAAGAAGGGCCCGGGCAGATCGTTGCTCATGGAGCTGGTGTCGCCGAGGTAAAGCTGGGCCGCACCGATGGGCACATTCTGGGCGCTGACCACGGTGGGGAGCTCGTTGGCATTGCCGGGTGACAGATCGGTGACCGTGGGCGGCAGGTCTTCGGCGCGGGTGAGCGGGTCGACACCGGGGTCGCCTTCGAAGACCGCGACGTGGAAGTTGCCGCTCTGACCCGGGTTGTGCACGCCGACCCGGTAGCTGCTGCCGGCGGTGCCGCTGAACTTGTAGATGGCGTCGTTGCCCAGGTCGTCGGCAAGACCGCAGAGCAGAGTCGAATCGGCATAGGTGTCGGCCATGCTGGCGGTGGTGGCGCCGGTGACGCTCATGGCCAGGTCCGCGACCGAGCCGAGGTCCTGGATTGACTCGGCGTTGGCGGCTGCAACGCTCGAGGCGGTCAGCCCTTCGACGCCCTTGCCCACCGTGGTGTCGCTCAGCACCTGCCAGGTGCCGTCCACCACGCCGAACTCGGTGCTCTCGAGGATGGCGGTCGAGCGCGTGTCGTGATCACCGGTCGCCGCGCCGAAGCTGGCACCGGCGAAGGGATTGGGAGTCGCCAGGGTCGGGCGCGCGGCCCCGGCGGGCAGCTTGTCCTTCCAGACCGAGAGCGTGGTGTCGAAGCCCGAGCCCGCGCTGCTGATGCGCACGTCGGTGGTGGTGGCCAGCGTGAAGGTGTAGGTGGCGTCGGGGGTGCCGGCGGCGTAGCACATGGCGCCCGCACTGCTGTCGTAGGCGGCGGCCGCGATGTCGCTCGTCATCACCTCGGTGTCGCCCTGGTAGATCACCTGCTTGCCGATCGTTACCGGCTGGGCGCTCGGGCCATCCTCGTTGACGTTGCCCTGGGCTTCGAAGCTGGCGTAGCGGCCGTGGCCGCCGCCGCCACCGCCGCCGCCCCTGGCGCTGTCGGTCACACCCGGGGAGCCCGGAGAAGAAGCCGAAGTGGAGCCGCCGCCGCCCGCACCGCCGGTGCCCGCATCGCCGCCAGCGCCGCCGTTGACCTCGATGGTGGCGCTGGCGAGGTCCAGAGAGCCAGCCTCGAGCAAGATACCGCCACCGGAGCCACCGCCGGAGCCGCCGCGCTGGCTCGCACAGCCGACCGGTCCGACGCCGCCGTTGGCCCGCACCGTGCCGGTGATGCTCAGCGTGGCCTTGGCCGCAATTTGCACCGCGCCGCCGCCAGCACCCTGGGCGCTGCAGTCGCCGCCATAGCCGCCGCCGCAGCCACCGAGCAGCGGGCTCAGCGTTGTATCGCCGCGACTGGTGCCGCCAGCACCGCCGTTGGTGTCATCGCCGTTGCCGCCCTTGCCGCCGGGCGTGCCGAAGCCACCGCCACCGCCGCCGCCGGTCTCGTTGCCGCTTGTGCCCACGTTGCCGCCGGCGCTGGCGCCGCAGCTCCAGTTGCCGCCGGCGCCGGGCGTTACGCCGCTGCCGCTGGCGTCGACCACACCTGCGATGGTGGCGTTGCCATCGACCGCCAGGATCACGGGCTTATCGCCGCTCAAGGTCAGCGTGCTGCCGACCGGAATCGTGAGCGACTTGAAGCGCAGGATGGTGACGCTGGGTCCGCCGGTCGCGCTCTGGGCCACGCCCGAGCTGACCTCGGGAAGAATGCCACACCAATCGCCGCTGAAGCTGCCGGCGCCGGTCGAATCGAAAGCGCGCGACCCGGCACTGCAGCCCAGGTTCACGTCGTTGTTGTAGCTGTAGGCCTTGTGGTCGTAGTTGCTGGGTGTGAACGCGAGCTTGACCGGGGGATCGGCCAACTCGCTGACCATCAGCGGGCTGCCGTTGGTGCCATCAAAGAGGCCGACGACATGGGGTGAGCCCGGCGCCGGATTGTCGATGGCGAGCTTGATGCGGGTATTGGTGCTGGGTGTGAAGGTGAACATCGCGTCGGCGGCGGTCGAGTCCGCGGCGCAGATCATCTGATAGGTAGGCACGTCTCCGAAGAAGCCCGTGGTTTCGCCCGATAGCAGCAGCGATTGGCCGCTGGGATCTCCGAAATCGACGCTGACGCCGACCACGCCATCACTGTCGGCCAAGGTGTAATCGGCGGCCGCCGAGAACGTGCGCGCCGTCAGCTCGCTGATGCTCATGCCCGTGGTGTCACCGCTGGGCAGCAGCCAGGTTCCGTCCACGTCGGGCGAAATCGGTGCCGCGAGGGCAGCGGCCGCCGTGTCATGCGTAATCGAGGGCGTCGCGCTCGGCACCGCCGGTGAAGCGCTTTCATCCCAGAGCGCAAGCGTATGAGCGAAGCCGGTGCCGCCGGCGCTGATGCTGACCTCGACGGGGGTCGTGCCCAGGGGGTCGCTGCCGGCCGTGTAGCTGGCCGAGACATCCGCGGCGGTCAGGGCCCGGTCATGAATGCGCAGCTCGTGGATGATGCCGCCGAAATCCGGATCGCTCGCAACCAGGCCCTGCCCCAACCAGTTGTTGAGGTCGTTGATACCGGCAAGCGTGCGCGAATCCAGGGGCGTCGAGGCGACCTGAGCGCCGTCCAGGTACAACAGCATGTTGCCGCCGCTGACGTCGGCCACGGCCACCACATGGTAGAGCGTGCCGGCGCTCAGCGCCGCCGGGCAGTCGGCGTTGAGGCTGCCATTGCCCGCGTCGAGCCAGTGCAGGCGACAGGCGCCACCACCCGACAGGGCCTGCAGCTCCAGGACCGTGACGGCCGCGGTGCCTTGACCCACCCCGCCGCCCGCGTCGCTTTCGCCGAAGCTGAGGACGCGCTGACCGGCGCTGCCACCGTGCCAGGTGAACCACAGCTCGAAGCTGGCGTCGGAGAGGCCCCCGATCAGGCCGCCCGGAAGGTCGACGAACTCATTGCTGCTGCCGCCGCGCAGATAGACTTGGCCGCCGTTGCCGAGCACGGCCTTCTGCAGCGTGCCGTGCTGGGCGCCCACCGAGTCGTAGATGTCCTGGCCGAGACCGTCGAAGCTGTAGCGGTGGATCAGGCTCGCGGGAAAGGCGTCGGCGCCGACGACCGTGAAGCTGTAATAGGCATCGGCGCCGTCGATGTTGTCCTCGCTGCACAGGGCGCCGCCCAGGGCCGCGCGCTGGTCCCAGGACAAGAGGCCTCCGCTGTAGCTGTTATCGACGGTAGTACCGGTGAAGATCTCGGTCGGCCCCAGGCCGCTGGCGATGGCAGAGGCGGGTTGGTCGCCCAGGGGCAACTCGCAGATGTAGGCCTGGGTGTTGGCACAGGGCTGGTCATTCCAGGTGTCGGCCGCAGCCATCGAGACGCAGTCGTCGCTGGTGGTGCTGGGCTCGCCCGCGCCCCAGGCCGCGTAGTTTCCGCCCTGGGCTGCGCCGCCGCTACCGCCGAGCCAGACCAGCTCGCCGTCGCCGAGCCAGCGCCAGCTGTCGTCGCTCCGGGCGTCGTGCAAGCCGATCCACGCGGCGCTCGTGGTCAGGCCCTGGATGAAGGTGTTTTCCGCGTCGTCATCGATGCGCGCCAGGTACATGCCCGCGCTCTCGCAGTCGTTGCCCGCGTTGGCCCAGGTGCTGACGTTGGTGCACAGATAATAGGCGTGGCCACCGTAGTACTGCCCACCCGTCGTGGTGCAGGCGGTGGGCGCCGCCACCGTCACATCGCGGCTCAGGGGTGCCGCGCTCTCGGCCTTGGTCGCCGGGGCGCCGTCGAAGACCGCGATCACCGGGTTGAAGCCCGGCGCGGGATTGTTCACAGCAAGCCGCACGGTCGAGTTCTGGGTGGCGCTGAACTTGAAGACCTGGTCGGGGGTGCTGTCGCTGCTGCCGCAGGTCAGCGAGGCGGCACTGTAGTTGGAGCCGGTGGTGCTGGTGTCGGCGCCGCTGGTCTCGATCTGCTTGCCGTCGATGAAGCCCAGGTCCTGGACGGCGGAGCTGTTGGCGAAGTCGACGAGCAGGTCAGCGTCGTTGCCGTCAGCGTCGACCGTTTTGAGTTCATTGCTGAGCTCGCCGATGCCCAGCATCGACATGTCGGTGCTGTAGCTGAGCCAGCCGTCGTCGAGGGCCGCCGTGGGGGCGCTGGCGCGGTCGTCGTTGGTATTGATGGCGGTTGGCGCGGGCTCGCTCAAGGGCGAGTCGTCGAAGAGCGCCAGGGTGTGATCGAAGATGCTGAAGCCCGAGGCCGCGATGCGCACGGCGGTGGTCGTCGGCAGCGTGAAGGTGAAGAAAGCGTCACCACCCGCGGCGTCGGCGTTGCATTGGTTGAAGGGATCCCCGCCGGCGCTGGCGGAGGGGTCGTAGTAGGCGCCGCCGACACCACTGGTCAGCGAACCGGTGTTGCCCGAATAGGCCGCGTTGCTCCCGATGGAGACCGAGTAGGCGGTGGCCAGGGTATCGTTCATATCCCCGGTGGCCGTGGGCGTTGGACTGATCATCGACGCGGTCTGGGGTGTGTCGTCGAAGACCGCCAGCACCGGCGCGAAGCTGGGCAGGGGGTTGTTGACGGCGATGCGCACGTCGCCGTCGCGCGCCGGCGTGAACGCGAAGACCATGTCGTTGCCCGCATCCGAGCTGCCGCAAGTAAGCGTCGAGGTCAGGTAGGTGGCGCTGGTCGCGCTGGTGTCGCCGCCGCTCACGAGAAGCTGACCATTGGCCACCAGCGCTCCCAGGTCCTGAACGCTGTCGTTGTTGGTGAAGTCGCCGCTGGCCACGCTCAGGGTGCTCGCCGCAACGCCTCCCGGCGCGAGGTTGCTGGTGTCGCCGCTGAGCACGTACCAGCCTCCGTCCATGGGCAGCGTGTTGGCACCGCCAGCATCGACCCGTGTCTCGTAGTCGGCGCCGGCCACGGCGGTGGGTCCGCTGAGCGCACTGCTGCCGTCGGCAAAGAGCGACAGCGTGTGGGCGAAGCCGCTACCAGTGCTGTCGATCACCACGGTCTTGGTTTCGCCGACCGTGAATGCGAAAAAGGCGTCGGCCCCCGCCGGTGCCGCACTGCAGACAGCGCCACCGTAGATGTCGGCCTGATCCCAGAACGAAGCGGTCGCCGAGGTGCCGTCGAAGCTGCCCAGGTCGTCGCCCATGCCGCCGATGTCGGCGCTGTAGGTCACGGGGTCGACCGCCGGGACCACGTATGCCGTCCCGGGCGCCTCGTTGGTATTGGGCGCGCCCGGGAGCGTCTCGTCCATCGGCACCACATCGCTCTTTTTGAGCGGGTAGCTGCCGCCGGCACCGTTGTAGAGCGCGATCACCGCCTCGTGGGCGGGCGCGTCCAGGTAGATGCGGACCGGCCCCGTGGTGGCGGGCGTAAACTCGTAGATGGCGTCGATCGAGTCGTCGCTCACGGGCGTGACGCCACAGGCCGGCGCCCGAAAGTCGCTGGTCAGCGAGCTGGTGCTGGAGTTGATGGTGGTGACTTCTTCGCCCGCGATCGGCGCGAAGACCCCCGCCGACACCTCGACCCCCAGGTTCTGGGCATCGACCGTATTGCCATCGATGCCCGGCATGTCCACCGTGCGCTGGCTGATCAGCGTGGTGGTCAAGTTCGCCATGTCCGCGGTCTTGACCACCCACTGATTGTCGATGGCCCCGATGGGATTGAGCTGGGCCTCGGCCAGCGTGTCGTTCTCCATCGCAAACGCGGCCGGGTCCACGCTGCTGCCCGTGAAGACGATTTCGTAGCTGCCTTCATAGCCCGCAGCGCTGCCGGTCAGCACCACGTAGTAGGTGCCGGACGCTAGCAGCGCATTAATCTGCGGCGCCGCGTCGCTCTGCAGCCGGCAGGTATCACCGGCGTCGATGTAGCCCTGGGCGCCGATGCCACCGCGGAAGAGCCCAATGACAGCGCCCGTGAACGAATTGCCGAAGTCCACCTGCAGGGTGGTTGCGTAGGCCAGATCCAACCGGAAGACCGCGTCGGGTGCGAAGGCGTCGGCTCCGCAGCCGACGAGTCCACCCACCGAGCTTCCGGTGCCGCCCGTCGAGCCGACGAAATGCCGCACAGAGCCCAGCACGTCCACCGCTTGTGGGCTGGCCGCCGTCGGCACCGGCGGCAGCACGTCGAAAACCTCCTGCTCGCAGAGATAGGGGAAGGTTCCGCTGCCGGCCGCCGTGTCCACCCAGTAGCCGTCCTGGTAGCGCATGCGCGCGCCCACATTGCCGACCTCATTGGGCTCGGCGCCCTGGAAGTTGCGGTAGACGCTGCCCGAAAGGTCGAGCCAGGTGCCCGGCAGGTCGGTGGCGGGCGAGGCCCAGGCCACGTAGGGGTCGTCGGCGATCAGGCCGAAGTGATGGTCGCGGGCGGTGGGCGCGACCAGGCCAAAGAGTTCGCCGTTCTCGAGGGCGCTGTCGATCACCGCCAGCGTGTAGCCCGCCACGGCGCACATGGCGCGCGCGCCGTCCCAGGTGCGCTCGGGGCTGCACCGCCAGTAGCGGTGCAGGTTCCAATCGTAGGGCGTGCAGCCGGACTCGGGCTGACCCGGCAGCGCGTCCTTGTCGTAGAGCTGGGTGATGGCCGCCGGCTGCGAGCTGATGCTCGTCACCGACGGGCGCGTGAAGGGGCTGTCGAAGACACCCACCACCGTTTGATAGGCCGAGCCCTCGGTGGTGATCTCGACCTCGGTGGTCTCCTCGAGGGTGAAGCTGAAGACGGCGTCGGCACCGCCGATGGCTGCCCCGCAGTAGCCGCCGCTGGCTTCGTCATAGTAGAGCGTCGCCTCCACATCGCTCGACATGCCCGCCGTCGTGCCGGTGTAGACGTAGGTATCGCCGCTGGCCACCGGCACCGAATGGGCGCTGGCCTGGCCCTCGTGGCTCTGTCCCAGGGCACTGTCGATGCTGACCAGCTCGGCATTGGTCAGCGGCAAGCCCGTCGTGCCGTCGTAGAGCGCGATCACCGTGTCGAAGCCCAGGTCCGGGTTCGCCGTGGAGATGCGCACGGCGCCACTCTCGCTCGGCACAAAGCGGTAGAGGGCATCAGCCGCGTCGTCGGCACCTCCGCAGCTGGGAGCCGGGTAGTCACCCAGCTGGGCGCTGGTATCGGCGTTCACGACCGCGATGCGCTTGCCCATGGGGTCACCAAGGACCAACGGCGTAACATCGTTCTGGTTGCCGAAGTTGTCGATCTCAACCGCCGGTTGCGCCGATGGATTGAGGTTCGCGAGGTCGCCCGAGTAGCGGTACCAGGTGCCGTTGACGACGGGCGTGGGACTCGGATTGAAGTCCGCCTGGGCCGCGGTGTCGTTTTCCAGGGTCACCGGATCGGGCGCCACGCCAGAGATGGCCGAGGTATCGAAGAGCATCAGGACCGGAGAGGTCATGCCCGAACCCAAAGGTGGGCGTGCGTCGATCTCAACCGTCGTCGCGCGCCTGAGGTCGAATTGGTAGACCGCGTCAGGAGCGGTGATGTCGCCACCGCAGGCGTTGATCAGGGTCGCGTCGTTGCCCAGGGAGGTGTAGAGATTGGGCGAGAGGTCGCTGCTATCGCCGATGTACTCGAAGGTACCACCGGCCGACAGCTCGACCTGGGCAGCGCTCAACAACCAGTCATTGGTATTGAGGTCGCTCCCGGTGTTGTAGCGGCAGACCCCGTTGTTGCCGGGGTCCAGCTCGCTGGAGTCGTAATAGACGCAGCCGCCGCCCGCGATCAGATACAGCCAGTTACAGGCCCCCACGGTGGCATCGGCGCAGTCCGGGTCGACCAGGCCACAACCGCAGTCACATTGATTCTTTTTGCCCGAGCCGTAACGCGCCGGATCGCAGCGCCACTTGTCATTCTCGAACGCGCAGTTCGAGTCGCACCCGTCACCATTGACCGTATTGCCGTCGTCGCATTGCTCGCCCTGCTGCACGATGCCGTCGCCACAGACCACAGGCAGGCAGACCGCGTTATTGGTCGGGTCGATCGTGTAACCCGCAGCCCCGTAGTAGTCGAGCACATCGGGACCGGGAATGTTGAGCAGCCTCAGGCAGTTGTCGTAATAGGGCAGGAACTCACAGCTCGCGGTCGTTGTATCGAGACAGTCCGGGTCGGCGGCGCCGCAGCCACAGTCGCATGCCGGCGTCAGCCCTTGGCCACCCTCGTCGTAGAAAGCCGGATCGCAGTGCCAACGACCGGCCTCGAAATTACACGACGAAGAGCAACCGTCGCCGTTGACGCTGTTGCCGTCATCGCAGTACTCGTTCCACTCCAGCACGCCGTTACCGCAACCGGGGAGAGCATTGAAGTCAGTGAGCCGGTAGGCGTTATCCACGGCGCGCAGCGGCGCTCCCGTGGAGCCGTCGTACAGCGCCAGCACCGGCGCAAAGCTCGGCGCCGGCACCCCCGTGGCGGGATTGGCCGAGGTGCTGATGCGCACCTCGGTGGTCACGCTCGAGTAGAACTCGTAGATCGCATCGGGTGAAGTGTCGCTGCCGCCGCACCAGAAGCCGTCGTAGTCGGCCAGCATCCCCGACGTATCGCCACCGAGCACCGTAACGCGGCTGCCCCAGACATCGCCCAGATCCATCGCCCCCGTGAGCGTGTCGGGCAGCACCACCTCATGGGTGTTGTCCGTCATCTCCGTGACCTGCCGCTGACTGCTGACGCTCAGGTTGGAGACGTTGGCGTCGTAGTTGAGCCAGGCCTGGTCGGCCGCTGGCGTCGGCGCCGGACTGAGGTCGGCGGCCAGGTAGGTATCGTTTTCAAGCGTCGTCGAGGCCGGACGCTCCAGGGCGAAGTCGTTGAAGAGCGCGATCACCGGATCGCCCATCATGCCGCCCGCGGTCGACGCGCTGGCATCGATCTCCACACGGGTCGCGCTCTGCAGCGTGAAACGGAAGACCGCGTCGCGACCGTCGGGCGCTGCACCGCAAGCCATCAGCGAGCCATCGATGTCATTGCCCATCGAGGCCGTGCTGCCCTCGAGGGTCCGCGGCGGGCCGCTCAGGTCGACCACGTAGGCCGTATCACTGCTCTCGTTGGTGTTGCCCGAGGCACCCAGGTTGGTCAGGGTCGCGGTGGCATCGGGCGCGCCCTCGAACACGCTCACCGTGCCCGTCTTCGCCCCCATGTCCACTGCAAACCGCAGGTTGGTGTCGATCGACGGCGTGATCCTGTAGACCGCATCCGGTGAGGCGCTGTCGCTGCCGCAGCTGATGGCACCTGCTCCCCCGGTGTCGGCGTCGACGCTGTAGTTGGGCGCCATCGCCGCCGTCGAGGTCTGGATCACCTCGATCTTGGCCCGATAGGGGTCGCCCAGGGCCAGCGCGTCGGCGCTGCTCTCGTTGAGCGCCGCCGGGTTTTCGTACTCCAGGCGGCTCTGGTAAAGACTGTCGGCGACGAGAGAATAGGGACCACCCAGCGTCGAGAGGCTCTCGACCACCACATAGTAGTCGTGATTGGCGTAGACGTCGGCCTCGACCACCGCCGGAGTGCTCGCGCTCTCCACCGCGCAGGCCAGCTCCAAGCCGCTACCGGCCAGACCGCTTTCACTGATCTTCAGCTGGTACTTGCCCTCCGGCTGCGGGGCGGTTCCCGTAACCACGAGGTAATAGGTCTCATTGGCGGTCAGCACCTGATTGGTCAGCCCCGCCTGGCTTGGCGTCGACGAAGCAGCCGTGACATCGACCCCCGGCGCAACCCCGTTGGCGTCGCAGCGCACGAACTCGGTGCTCTCGATGGTGCCGGACTTGTTACCGTCATGGAAGAGCCCCACCACGGCCGGAAAGTCCGAGCCCGCCGTCGTAATGTCCAGGGTGACACCGGTGGTGTAGCTGAGTTTGAAGACCGCATCCGGCGCATCGGCGGTGGCGCCGCAGGGCCAGTTGGCCTTGCCCGAAACGTTGCTCTCCATCCGGCGCGTCGAGCCGCGGAAGACCTGCGAGACCCCGGCGGGATCCGGGACCACGTGGGCGCTGGGTCCGTCCTCCGGCGCCGGGCTCGCTGGCGCCGGATTCTCGCATACGTAGCGATAGCTGCTGGTGCAATACAGGTCGTACCAAAGTTCGCTTCCCGAGCGGTAATAGGCGGCGCAGTCGCGACTATCCGGCTCGCCGCTGGCCCAGGCGTTGAAGAAGCCGCCCGTGGCGGAGCCGCTGCTACCGCCGCTCCAAAACCGATCCACGTCCGTGTCGGCCCAATACCAATCGTCGGTCACATCCCGATCGTGGGCCCCGATCCAGCTTGTGTCAGCGGCGCGAATCCCGCTCACGAAGAGGTTTTCGGCGGCATCGTCGAGGCGCACCAGATAGCCGCCCACATTGCCGCAGTTGGTCTGGGCGCTGGCCCAGCTCTGGCTGTTGGAGCACACGTAGTAGAAATGACCGCCGCGACTGTGAACCACGCAGCTCGTCTCCGGCAGCGGGCTCACCAGGCTGGCGTCGAAGACCTGCGTGCTGCTGGTGGCGCCACCGGTCGGCGGAGGCCCATCGTAGACCGCGAGCGCCTGGTAGATGCCGCCCCCGGTTGCCACCTGGAAACGCACGCTACCATCGGAGCTCGGTGTGAACTTGTAGATCTGATCGGGATAGACCTGCGACTCCACGCACTGCTTCGTCGAAGGCTGGCAGATCATGCCGGTGCAACAATCGGGGTCCGATGCGCAGGTGCCGCCCACGCTGGAGCAGCCCGCCGGCGATGCACAGGTCAAAACTCCAGCGGCGAAATTGCTGCTGACGCCCACCAGGTCCGCGCCAACCACCTCGGTCGTGTACTGCCCCACCGGATCGCCCAAGCCCAGCGCCGTGGCGGTGCTGGTGTGGCTGTTGCCCGTGGCCGTCGCGTCGATGACCGTGCTCTGGCCGGGGCTCTGGGCGTACAGGAAGACCGCCGGCGTGAAGCTCGCGTCGTTGTCGTCCTGGGTCGAAATGCGCAGGTGGGTGGCGCGGGTCAGCGAAAAGCGGAAATTGGCGTCGTTGGCGCCGTCGGTATCCGCGGCGCCGCAGCTCGGCGCCACCGTATCGGGCAGGTTCTTGGTGCCGTCGGCGTCGCTGTCGACGCTGTAGGAAGTGTTGGTGGCCGTGCCGAGCACATAGGGGTCAGGCTCCACCTCCATGTTCAGGTCGGAAAGCGTCACCGTGCTCGGCGGCTTGCCGTCGTGGACCGAAAGCACGGTCTTGAAGTTGCTGCCCTCGGTGTCGATGCGCACGCGCTTGGGCTGGTCCAGGTCGAAGGTGAAGACCGCGTCGGGGCCGTCGGGATTGACACCACAGCCCACCACATCCGCCGTGTAGTCGGCCGTCGGATAGCTGCCGCTACCGGTGCCGTCGGCGGTGTCCACCCCGCTACTGCCCGAGTCGACCAGCGAGAGCATGTCACCGACGTAGGTGACGTAATCTCCGTCCATCTTGCCGTCACCGGAGATGGCGATGGCGGTGTCGAAGCTATCGTTGGTATTGCCGGTCGCGCCGAGAATGAACTTGTCGGTGCCCAACGTGGCCGGGTTGTCCGGCAGGCCGCTGGGCAACCCCTCGTGCAACGAGATCACGGTCTTGAAGTCTGTCTCCGCGGAATCGACCACGATGGTGGCGTCGACCACGGGCCGGAAGGTGTAGACCACCTCATTGGTCTCACCGTCGGCGCCGCAGCCACTGACGCCCCCCAAAAATCCCCGCGCCGACTCGCTCTGCCCGGAGGTGGTTCCAACATAGGTCAGGTAGGTCAGGTCGGGGCCCGATGGGATCGGATTGACGCGCGTCTCGCCCACGTCGATGGGTGCCTGAATCGCCGATGGCACCCCGCGGTAGAGCGACAGCACCACGGGCATCGTGGTCGCCGTGGTCGGCGGACTATCCGCCGTGTGCACGTTGGCGCCGATGCGCACGGTGGCGCCTGTACCGCCCGTGTCGACGGTGAAGCGGAAGACCGCGTCGGGGCCCGCCGAGTCCGGGTCGCAGCCCGTGATTACGCTCGGAATGTCGCCGCTCATGTAGGTGAGATTGCCCGAGGCCACCACGAACTGGTTGGTGACGTCGCCCAGGTTCATGGCCGTGGCGAAGGCCTCGGATTGCTCCGGCACGAAGCGCGCGATGCCGTCGCTGCTGAGCTGGCCGTTTCGAGTCACGGTGGGGCTGTAGGGCGCGTTGTAGCCGGGCGGCCCGTTGTGCATCGGGTCGTCGGTGAAGAGCACCACGATGGGAATGGAGTCGCTGCGGAAGCAGGGATAGCCAAAGGTCGCCGCGGGGCAGCCCGCGCCCAGGCGCTCGGGCACGTTGGGCGAGCCGTGGCCGAAAAACTGCCCCTTGCCCGTGAGCAAGGAGTGCAGCCCGACCATGTCGCCCTCGGGGTAGTCATTGTTCTCGTTGGTCACGAAGCTGCGGATGGCTTCGCGCACCCGGTCGACGTCCTCGGTCATGTCGACGTAATGGCGGAAGGCCACTTCGTCGCTGTCGCCGTAGCCGCCCACGGGGATCTCGCTGAACAGGCCCGTGCCGAAGAAGGAGCTACCCATGAGGCAGCGGATCGCCCCCACCACGCCCTTGTTCTTCAGCTCATTGTCGGGCAGGCCGTCGAAGTCCAGGTCCGGGCAGTTCGTCTGGGTCGGGCTGGTGCAGTAGTCAGCCTGGGCGTTCAGGCAGTTATCTTGATTGTCTGCACTGACCTTGGCCATGCAGTCGCTGAAGCCACCGCCGGTCTGGGCTTCGCAGCAATTTTTCAGCAGCGCGCACTCGACGTAGTTGCCGTCGGTCATCGACGACACGAGGTTATCGCGCTCCCCCGACATGGTCGTCGACATGTCCATCAGGAAATACACGTCGGCGTTTTGCACCTGGTAGGCGATGTCGATGGCGGTCTGCCCCGATTCGCCGCGGTCGAGGATGTGGAAAATTGTCTGGTTGTTGGAGTCGGGCAACGGCCGCACCTGACCGTTGCAGCGGGGGTTACTGTCCACCGTCGCCGGCGTGCACTCATCCCATTCGTCCGGAATGCCGTCGCAGTCGGTGTCGGCCAGTGTGCCGCCGGTGATGCAGTCGCTAGTCGGCCCCGTGATGGTGGGGCAGATGGAGGCCAGCGCCGTATTGCACACGGCATCGTCGCCTCCGGCCACGATCGTCTGACATTCGGTGTAGCTGGCGGAACTCGCTGGAAGCCGATCGTCGCAGCACTCCTGCAAACCTGGACAGCCGGTGAGCACGGTCGCGCCGGCGTCACCGCCGTCGCTCGCAGTGGCGCCGCCATCCCCCGGCCCCAGGCTCAGACCCCCACCGGAGCCGATTTGCACGCCGTTTCCCGCGTCACCCAGCGCCTGCAACGGATCGCGAACGATGAAGCACTTCGGATCGCAGAGGCTGCAGGTCTCGGGTGAAGCGCTGGGGTCGATCACCGCACGAAGCGCCGGATCGGGCGTGACCACGTAGCTGTGCACGTCCAGACAAGCCCCCCAAAGACCGTCCTGGCAGTGGCGGGTGCCCTCGTGGCACATGACGTTGCCATCCTCCAGGTGCTTGTCCGGAAGAAAGCAGGCGATGGGCTGCTGGCCTGGGGCACACGGACAACCCGTCTCCGGCAGGGCGCACGTCCTGCACTCGTGCGTGATACCCGCATCGCGATCGTTGCAATCGCTGCCGAGCGAGCAACCCACGCCAAAGCCATCGCCGTCCAGGTCGATGCAGTCGGCCACACTCGCGTCCATCGCGGGCCCAGCGGTTCCGCCACCGCTTCCATCGAAGCAGCCAACCAGCGACGCGCAATAAACTATCAGACAACACCAACGACGCATGCACTACCCAGACTGAGCGCCGACACCGAAACCGCAGTATTTCACTACGACGCTGGCGTCTCAATGTGTTTGAAACCACACAAAGTGGGATGCGCACTCAGACCATCTCGCGGCACTTGCCTGCAATTAACACTCCCCTTGGTGGCCTCACTAAACCACGGAAGGCTCTCGACCACCGCACGCCTATGCTACGCATCCTATTGCAGCATTCGACAAAAAGTGCGCCACCTTACATATGCGCCCATGAAAGCATCGCCGCTCGCTTGGCTGCCCCACACGATTGTTTCGTCCAACCGCGCAAAAGCTCACGAACAGCTCCCCCTCATGGGCTACCACCGCGTCACGCTGCCCGGGCGATGTGAACCATTTCATTCACGTTTTCGGACACCGGTGGCTGCCACGGCAGCCGCGCTCAAGCGATAGGGACACGCCGCCAAAATGACAAAGCCCGAACGCCGCGACGCCCGAGGGCGTCGGCCCCCAACGAAAGCGGAAAAGCCCCCTACCAGGCCCAGCCAGCCCCATCCTGCTCGGGCTCGGCCTCCCGCGGCAACGGCGGCCATGCCGGCGCCCCGCGATCGCTGGCTTCCCCACCGGCCGCCACTCGCTTGCTCGGCGACGCCCTCCGCTGCTCCAGCCGCTCCCGATCGTCCTGCTCGGGCTCGACCGCCCCTACGCTAATCTTGAAAGCCATTGCGCCCCTAATGCTGAGCCCAAAGACGGCCTGGAGCAAGCACGGCCATGGAGCGCCCTGACCCGAAGATCGCCCCACAACCCCATCCCACAGACCAGGGACTCACGCCTTTTCCCGCTTTTCGCCACACCCGGGGACAGGCATGCCTTGGCTCGTCGCCCCGATCGGCTACGCTGGGGCGCCTTTTTCTCCTTTTGCCCCCCGTTGCCCCCTTTTATCCCCCCCCCCCGAGGTGCCCCCATGGCCGAGCCCCAATTCCCACCCATCGACATCGCCGGCGAAGGCGCCCTCTTTGCCCGCCTGCACACCACCCAGGGCGTGGTCGTCATCTCGCTCGAAGAAGAGCGCACGCCCAAGACCGTTCGGAGCTTCGTCGGCCTCGCCACCGGCAGCATCGATTGGGAGGATCCCAAGACCCGAAAGGGTATGGCCGGCACCCCCATGTACGACGGCATCCGCTTCCACCGCGTGATCCCCGGCTTCATGGTGCAGGTGGGCGACCCCTTCAGCCGCTACGACGACGACGCGTCACGGGCGCGCTGGGGCACCGGCGGTCCCGGCTATCGCTTCGGCGACGAGATCGATCCCTCCCTGCGCCACGACGGCGCGGGCATCCTTTCGATGGCCAACGCGGGCCCCGGCACCAACGGCTCCCAGTTCTTCATCACCGAGGGCCCCACACCGCACCTGGACGGCCGCCACACGGTCTTCGGACGCGTCGTGGTCGGCCAGGACGTGATCGGCCGCATCGCCAACGTGCCACGGGACGGCCGCGACCGGCCCAACGACGATCAGAAGATCGAGCGCGTCGAAGTCTTCCGCAGCGAAAGCGTGCCCACTGCCTGAGACAAAGGGCCAGGTCGGCGCTCTGGTCACGCTGACCACGGATTTCGGCACGCGCGACAGCTACGTCGCTCAAATGGCGGGCGTGCTGCTCAGCCAGGGCCCCGCCGAGCTGCGGCTCGTGCACCTCTCCCACGAGCTGCCGGCCCAGGATGTGCGCAGCGCCGCCCTCTTTTTGCGCCAGGCCGTGCCGCGCTTTCCGGAGGGCACGGTGCACCTTGCGGTGATCGATCCCGGCGTGGGCGGCGCCCGCCGCGCCGTGGCTGTGGCCCTGGGTGGTCAAGCGCTGGTCGGCCCCGACAACGGCATCTTCGGCTGGCTGCTCGACGGCAGCGAGCGCGCCGTGGAGCTTGCTCCGGAGCGCCTGGCCAGCGGTCCCATCAGCTCCACCTTCCACGGCCGCGATCTCTTCGCCCCGGCCGCCGCCCGCCTGGCCGCTGGCGTGCAGCTCGAAACCCTGGGCACGGCCGCCGACTCCCTGATACGCCTACCCTGGCCCAGGCCGCTGCGCGACGGGCGGGGTAGCCTCGGCGAGATCGTGCACGTCGACCACTTCGGCAACCTGATCACCAACCTCACTCCCGCGGACCTTCCGGCGACAACGGACGCCGCCCGCGTGTACCTGGGCGAGCGCCCCATCGGCACGCTTGTGGCCCACTACGCCGCCGTCGCACGCGGACAGCTGGCCGCCCTGATCGGCTCCGACGACCTGCTCGAGATCGCCGAACGCGACGGCGACGCCGCCTGCCGCACGGGCGCCCGCGTGGGCGATGCCGTGCGTGTCGAAGCCCCCGGGAGCCCGGAGGGCTGAGCGTGCTGCGCTGGCTGAAGGACCTGCTGCAGGCGCGCCCGCGACAGGGGCAGACCCGCGACCAAGCCCCCGAAGAGCCCCCGGACGAGCCCCTGCCCGATGCCGTGGTCGAACTCCCCATCGACGGCGAGCTCGACCTGCACACCTTCCGTCCCTCCGAGGTCGCCGACCTGGTGGCCGACTACGTGCACGCCTGCCAGCAGCGGGGCATCCTCGAGCTGCGCATCGTGCACGGCAAGGGCAAGGGCACCCTGCGCCGAACCGTGCACAAGGCCCTCGACCGCATGCCCGATGCCGTGCGCGGCTACCGTCTGGCACCGCCCGAACGCGGCGGCTGGGGCGCAACCCTGGTCGAACTAAACTCCGAGTCAATCGCCAGCGACTAAAAAACCGCGCATCATGAACGACGTCAGGGCATCGAGCATCGTGCCGAACTCCCGGCGATTGAAGCGCGCACCGCTGTCGAGCCAGTCCACGTGCACCCGCGGCCGCGCCCCGTCGGCGAAGTGCCCGACCAGGTCGAGGTGGTCGGCCTGGCCGCACCACAAAAGCTCCCGCCACAACATCGACAGCGTCGGCACGATGCCGTCCACCATCTCGGGCTCCACCTCGCGGCCGAGGCCCAACGACAAAAGGCGCGCCTGCTCGGCGTCGGGCTTGGCGTAGGGATAGCGGGCGTCAGCACGACTGGTGACGCCATAGACTGTCGTATAAACTGCGAGTTGAAGCGCGGCCAGCGGCGAAGTCACCGCCCGCAAAAGGCGCCGCGGCCCCGGAGGAGGGGAAGCCGCCGCGATGCAGCCGTAGCGCACATCGGGGTTATCGTGCACGGCCGCGTTGAAGAGCTCCATCACCTCCGGCATCAGCTGGATGATGCCGCCGCGGTCGCCGTGCACGTGGGCGAGGTAGTCGTGGATCTCCCCGCGGCCCCGCTCGCCCACGAAGCGCAGCAAGGTATCGGTGAGCTGATCGATGAGGTGAATGTCGAGTCCCAGGGCGTCATCGAGGGCTTCCACCGCCGCCACCATGCCCGAAAACGCCGTCAGCGGAATGCGACCGAGGGTCAAGCTGGTCACCGTCAGCAGCGACAGGGCGTAGAGCATGCGCGTGCCGGCCACGGTGGTGAAGTAGCCGGCCAGGGGCGTGCCGTAGTGGGGGCAATCGATGGTCGCCAGCGAGGCCACCCGGCGCGTCCAGGCGAGTTCGGCCGCGCCCACATCCACGTTGCAGCCCGGCGAGATCAAAAGCCGGGCGTCGAGGCCGCCCGTGGAATGCCCCAGAAGGTGGATCGGCCCGCTGGAGCGCTCGGCATCGCGGGCGATCTGGCGGGCGATCACCGCCGTGCGCAGGGCGATGGAGGCCGTGGGCGGTGCCGCGATCACGCGCGGCCGCAGCGACAGCCCGGCGCGCGCGAAGCGGGCCTGCAGACCGCGCTCCACGTGCCCGAAGTAGTCGTAGCCGGCGAGTTCGGCAAAACCGAAGAGACCGGGGATCAAATAAACGTGGTGGGTTTGTCGCCGATCCATGCTCGCTTACGGCGCGGCCGCATTGGCATCCGCCGCCGCATCGCCCGCATCGGCACCTCCGGCGTCCGCTCCCGCATCCTGGGGCGGCCTGGCAAATTTCGGCAACGTCGGATCATCGCAGCCGACGCAGGCCAGAAGCGCGGCCGCCAGGACGGCGCGCACGGCCCCTCCCGAAGCCTCAGCGCGCATCGTCATTCACCGTCGGCATCGGTGCTCAAAAACACCTCATGGATCTCCAGCACATTGGCCCCGCGGAACATCTCCTTGGGCGGGCGGTCGGCGTGGGCCTTGGCGAAGGACTCGCTTTTGGTCCAGGCAACAAAGTCATCGAAGCTACGCCACCAGGTCTTCACCTCGTAGTAACCCTCGGCGTCGCTGTCTTCGCTCCACTGGCCGCTCTGGTGGTCGAGCTTCATCGGCCGCGGCCGGTGCACCTCGTTGCGGATGAAGCCCGGCGACTCATCCACCAGATGCACCCGCTTGCGGAAACGGTCCTCGAAGTCGATCTCGTGGCCGGCCGCCACGGGGATTCGATTGGTCACGACGATCATGGCTCTCTCCTCGCAAATGCAGGACCGAGGTGTAGCACAGGCTATGCTTCACCCACATGTGGACGCGCTTGACCGCCGCCATCGCACTCGCCCTTTTGCTGGCCGGCCTGGGCCTGGGCGCCAAGCGCGTCTACGGCCTGGAGCGGTCCGAGCAGTCCACCGAGTCCGACCTGCGCAGTCTGGAGGCCTGGCTGCAGGCCCCGGGCAGCACCCGACGCAGCGCCCGGCTGCTGCGCCTCTCGCTTCAGGCCGGCCAAAGCGTGCTCTTCGAGGTCTGCAGCGATGACCGCCTCGAGGCGCCCCACTTCCGCGATGCCTTCCAGCTGGTGGTCTTCGAGCTCGAGCCGCTGCAGCTGATGCTGAAGGTGCCCCTGGACGCCGCCCACCTGGACCCGGCCCAGGGAGCCCTGCGGCGCAACGCTGACGGCGCCTGTCTGCAGATGGGCGGCGGCAAGGTGGAGCGCTCGGGGCGCTACAGCGTGGATCTGGTCTTTGCGGAGGCCCAGCCTGCACCCGAGGTCCTGGCCAGCGCCTGGCAGGCCCGCGTGCTGGCCCGGCGCCGCTTGGAAACGGGCGACCTGGGCTACGTGATGAGCATCGCCGCCGGTCTCGCGCTCTTTGTGGGCCTGCTCTGGCTGAACCGTGTGGAGACGCCGACACCGAAAACACCCACCGTGGGCAGCGGGCCGAGCGCTGCAGGGGAGTTGCTGCTGTTGGCCCTGGCGACCGCAACCGTGGCGGGCGGCACACTGCTGCCCCTCTTCGGTTCGACCCTGGCGCTGCTCAAGGGTGCGCTGCTGATGTCGGCCCAGGTAGGCCTGGCACTGCTTTTGTGCGGCGCTGGACGCCGAACGGGCCTGGCTCTCGTGGCACCCGCAAAGCAGCCGCTGGGCTGGTTGGCCGCGGCCCTGGCCGGCGCCGTGGCCCTGTGGCTGACGGCAAAGCTATCGCTCAGCCTGGTACCCTCGACCTCGGAGGCGCCGATTCAGACCTTCATCAGCTGGCCCAGCGGCATGCTGGCCTTCGGGGCCCTGGGCGTGCTGATGCCCCTGGGCGAGGAGATCTTCTTTCGCGGCTACGTCTATCGGGCCACCCTGCGCCTGGGGCAGGCCGCCGCCTTCGGGCTGACCACCCTGCTCTTCGTCGCCATGCACGCCCAGCAGAGCTGGGGCAACTGGGGCGGGCTGTTGGCGATCGCGATCACGGGCACGGTTTTAACGGCCCTGCGCGCCCTCAGTGGCTCGACCCTGGTGCCAGCGGTGGCACATCTGCTCTACAATTTCAGTCTGACTGTGGCATCGTTCTGACGCCCCAGCTTCGGGCACCACCCACGGAGACCCACTCTTGATGTCTAGCCTGCGTGAACTTCTGGGCGGCGGCGACACGCGCCGGCGCCTCATCGATGACTCCCTGGTCGTCCTCGACGCCGAGGTCGCCACCAAAGGTGGGATTTCCGGCATGGCGATCAAGGGCGCCTATAAACTGGTCAAGGGCATCAGCCCCGGCTTCCTGCGCCAGGTGGTCGACCATCTAATGGACGACTTCCTCGATGGCCTCGACCCCATCTACCAGGAGGCCCAGACCCAGGGCCTCGCGCCCGGCGCGCACCTGACCAAGAACTCGAGCCGCGTGGCCGACGCGCTGCTCTCGATCACCGATCGACGCGCCAAAAACGCGCAGAACAAGGTGATCCAGAAGACCTACGACAAACTCCGCAGCCAGGCGAAGAAGCACGTGGAGGCGGCGGTTCCGCGTCTGGGTGAACTCTTCGAACGGCACGTTCCGGCCTGAATGAGCGCCGCAACCAAGAAAAGTCACGGCGGCTTTCGGCTCAGCCCCACGGTGCGGCCGAGTCACTACGAGCTACATGTCGAGCTCGATCCCGAGCGCTCGCGCCGCTACCGGGGCACAGTCGAAATCCGGCTGTCGCTGGGCGAGCCCGGCCACAGCATCGAGCTGCACAGCGCCGATCTGAAACTCAGCGGCGCGCGGCTTCTGCAGCAGGGCGCGACCCGGCGCGGGGCCATCCAGGCCCACCCCGAGCGCGAAACCGCGGTCGTCTCCTTCAAGCGCGCCTTTGCGGCGGGCGAGGCGACGCTGCAGCTGAGCTTTGCGGGCCGCCTGCGCGATGATCTCCGGGGCCTGTACTTCGCGCGGAGCGGCGGCCATCGCTACGCCTTCACCCAACTCGAAGCCGCCGACGCCCGGCGCTTCTTTCCCTGCTTCGACGAACCCGCCTTCAAGGCCCGCTTCTCGTTGCAGGTCACCACCGCCGCCGAGCTCACGGTGGTCAGCAACGCCCCCTCGACGCGCCATCTGAAGCTACAGGACGGCCGCGTGCGCACGGCCTTCGCGACGACGCCGCCACTTTCGACCTACCTGGTGGCGCTGGCGGTGGGCAAGCTCAGCGCTTCGCGCGTCAAGCGCGCCGGCCGCACGCCGATCCGCGTCTACCACGTGCCCGGCCACGAGCAGCGCACGGCCTTCGCGCGCAAGGTCGCCGCCGCCTGCCTCGAGCAGCTCGAGCGCTACTTCGACGTGCCCTACCCCTATGCCAAGCTCGATCTTTTGGCCGTCCCGGACTTCGAATTCGGCGCCATGGAAAACGCTGGCGCCGTCTTCTTCCGCGAGGCCCTCTTGCTCGTCGACGAAGCGCGCATCGCCCTGCCCGAGAAAAAGCGCGTGGTCGAGGTGATCTGCCACGAGCTGGCACACATGTGGTACGGCAACCTGGTCACCATGAAGTGGTGGGATGACCTGTGGTTAAACGAGGCCTTCGCCACCTGGATGGCCTTCGAGATCGGCGACCGCATCTGGCCGGAGCTGGAGATGTGGACCGACTTCGGACAATTTCGCGCCTCGGCCCTGGAGGCCGACGCCCTGCGCCACACCCATGCCATCTATTGCGAAGTGCGCGACGCCGAAGAAGCCACCGAAAACTTCGATTTGATCACCTACGAAAAAGGCGCCGCGGTGGTGCGCATGTTGGAGCGCTACCTGGGGCCGAAGGTCTTCCAGCGCGGCGTGCGCAAGTACATCGCGCGCCACCGCGAGGGCAATGCCACCGCCGACGACCTGTGGCGGGCGCTGTCGGATGTGGCCGGCCAGGGCGTGGCCCAGGTCGTGCGCCCCTGGATCGAGCGCGAGGGCTTTCCGCTGCTCAGGATCAATCGCCGGCGCGGCGGCGGCCTCGAGCTCAGCCAGGAGCGCTTCGTTGCACGCGGCCCGTCCGTGCGCGGTGGCGGCAAAGCCCCCAAGCGGCTCCAGAACAAGCCCTGGCCGCTGCCGGTCGTGCTGCGCTCAGGCCGCGGCAAAAAGGGGCGAAGGGCGTTTCTGCTCGACGGCCCGCGTACCGTGCTCTCGGCGACACCCAAGGCTGCCCTGCTCTACGCCAACGCCGACGAAGGCGGCTTCTACCGCCCCTTGCACGAGGGCAAGCTGCTGGCTGAGCTCACCGAGAACGTGACGAAGCTGGCCCCGGCCGAACGCCTGGGTCTACTCGACCACCAGTGGGCCCACGCCCACGCCGGCTACGACCGCCTGGGCGCCTACCTGGACCTGGTGCTGCAGCTGGGCGACGAGCGCGACCCGGCCGTGCTCGGCACCGTCGTCGCACCGCTCGCCCAGATCCTCGATCAAGCCGCGAGCGCGCCGAACCAGGCCGAGCACCTGCGCGGCCTGATCGCCGACTGCTTCGCCGGCGCCCTCGAGACCATGGGCCCGCGGCCCAAGCGCGGCGAAGACCCCCAGCAGAGCCTGCGGCGCGGCCAGCTCTTGCTGCTGGTGGGCGTGGTCGCCGAAGCTCCCGAAGTCGTCGCGACCTGGGCCGAGCGCGGCCGGGCCCAGCTCGACAATGGAGGCAAGCTCGACGCCAACCTGGCGTTGGTGGCGGCCACGCTGGCGGCGCGTGAGGGCGGCCCGGCCCTGCAGCGGCGCTTCCTGCGCGCCTCGCAGAACGCGCCCACGCCCCAGGAGCAGCGCCGTTATCGCATGGCGCTGGCCGAGTTTCGCGACCCGCGGGCGCTCGAGCTCAGCCAGCGCGCCTGCCTCGGCAACGCCGTGCCGACCCAGGACCGCATCCTTTTGCTCTCGCGCATGCTGCAAAATCCAAGCGCCCGCCAGGGAACCTGGGACTTCGTGCGCGAACACTGGGCTCAACTCAGAAGCAAAATGCCTACCCTGCTGATGTCGCGCCTGGTGGAAGCCACACCGGCGCTGCTGAGCGCGCGCCACCGGCGCGAGGTCAAGGACTTCTTCACGGCCCATCCCCTGCCCACCGCCATGCGCGCGCTCAAGCAGGCCGACGAGCGCTTCGTCCTCGACCTGGCCTTCGCGCGGCGCGGTCGCCAGCAGCTCGACCAATGGCTCGAGGCGCGCGCGGGCGACGCCGGGGAAGCCTCTTGAGCCCCGAGCGGTGTCATCTTCGCCTGGGGCTCGCGGGCTGGGGCATGATGCTCGCGCTCGGCGCTGGCGGCTGCCTCGACGGCTGCGACTGCACGGGCGAAGGGGCAGAAGAAGCGGCGCAGGAAAAAGACGGCACGTCACTACCGAAGGCCGGCCCGCCGCGCCCCTTGCCACCGCCGGACGGAGGGGTCCGCGTCCAACGCGCGGCCTGGACGCCGGCCCCGGACTCGCTGCTGACGCGCCAGCTCAAGGCCGCCAAGAGCGTGATCGATGCGGGCAAGATCTACGACAAGCTCACCCCCGAGAAAAAGCTCGGCGGTGCCCTCGGCAAGAAGATCCTCGACTACGAGACCACCACAGAGGTCTCGGCGCGAACCCTCGGCGAAGGCAAAACGCGCGTGGCCAGCGCCGCTCGCAATTACCGCTCGGGGGACACGGAAATCCGCGTCAAGCTCACCGACACCGGCCTGACCGCCACCGCACGCAGCGCCGTCAGTCGCAGGCTCGATCAGCTCGGCAACATCTCCACCGGCTCCGAGCGGGGCGGCTTCGTACGCGGCTATCCCGTTATCTTGCAGAGCTTCCCGGTGCGTCGCGTCAGCCGCCTGCGCGGCCTTGTGGGCGACCGCTACCTCTTGCAGATCATGGTCCGCAATACCGACGACCCCGAAGCCGCAGTCAAGGTCATGGAGGGCATGGCCTGGTCGTCGATCGCCAGGGCCGAGGGCAAGCTGCCCAAGGTCGATACCACGGGACTTTCGGAGACGGGCGAAGGCAAAGGCACCAGACTCGGGCCCGGTGGCCAGCCCGTCGCGGGTGCTGGCGGCCAGACCCAGTGATGCTACTTCAATAGACTCAATCGCTCGCGGTGACGGGTCTGGGAAGCGACGTAGTCATCCTGGGTCAGCCCCATGGCGTCGGTGGCGCGGCGCAGCCAGTGGGTCTCCTCCATGGAGATCGTGCCATCGGCGGCGGCCACGTCGACCAGCAGGTCGAGGATCTCCAGGCGCAGCTCCCGGTCGGCGTGCTGGCGGATGGCGCGGGTGTGGGCCTGGCTGCTGCTGTGGGCGATCTCGATGATGTGCTCGCGCAGGGCGGCACAGATGGCGGCTACGCCATGTGGGTCGAGACCGTGGATTTGACGCAGCGCATGCTCGACGTACTCCTGTTCTTCCCTGGTGTACTCGCGGTCGGCGTAGGCCACCGCCGCCAGCAGGCCGGTCATGGCCGAAACGAGCTCGAGACTTGCGCTGTCGGCATCGGTCAAGTGCTCGGCGACCAGCCGCCGCACGCGGTCGTTCTCCGCTGGCGAGACGTCGCTGTCATCGAGCCACGTCAGAAGGCGCTTGAGGATCATGCATGGATGGTCTGCAAAGCACGCCGCGCTGACAAGAAGGGCGCCAGCGAAAAAAGAGAGCACACTCGAGGTACACCGCACGCCGGATTTCGCGACTCTCCTATCCCTTGCCCGTCCTCGCTCCGACCGCGGCGGTCGCGTTCGGCGTCCCCTTCCAGCGGCAGCCCGACGCCAGGCCGGTCCACGCCGCGCGTTCGGACTGTCTTGTCCGCGTTCGCGCTGACCACGAAGGCACCGAGCAGACCGGAGTTCGCACCAACCTGCGACTGCCCAGTGCATCCAAATCGGGTTCATGGTAGGCGTCCGCTTGCGCTATGATCGCTCGGCTCACCGGGCGACTGCCACGCACCTGCGACCCGCCTGCGACCCGCTGAGAAAGGCCGTCTGGACCGCCATTTTCGCGCTCACCACGCGTATCGCACGGGCCATACGGAAGAAGAGCTGACGTGGATATCATCCTGATCAATGCGAAGGTGCTCGAGCTGCCGATCTCCCGCCGAGCTGGTGCGATCGTGTACGACGGCACGGCCGATCTGGGGCTGTGGCGGCCTCCCGGCCCCGACCGCGACCTGTCCGATGCCTACGGGTCCCAGCTGGCCGATACGCTGGCGAAGTTGAAAACCAGCCTGCCCGGTGGCGAGCTCGAGTTGGGGCAGACGGTACGCCTGCATCCAGGGCGGCTGCGCTGCGACTATTTGATCTGGGCGGCCAGCCGCGAGAGCCATGGCGAGCTGGAGGCCGCGGCTGCACCGGGACTCGAGTTGCTCGAGCGGCTGGCAGAAAGCGCGCTACAGCTGGCGGCCCACCACGACACCGTGCGCGTGGCCTTCGGAACCGCGGGTGCGGGCCCGGGCGCCGAGCCCGCCGCCGAGCGCATGGCCGCGCTGGTGCGGGGCGCCAATGCTTTTCGCAGCTCGCTGGAAGCGCGCGGTGCTACCACCTCCGTCGAAGAGGTGCTGGTCTGCGGGCCCAGCGCAGCCGATGTGGCCAAGGCCAAGCGCATGGTCGAACGCATGGCTCGACCGGCCTCGGCGCCGCCACTGCCACCGCCCACCCCGGCGCGGCGCACGGCCTCCCGCAGCGGCAGCCGCAGCACCTCGGGCGGCACGCGACGCGTGGCCCGACCGCGTGGGCTCGATCCGGACGCGTTGATGCGAGCGCGCGGCCAGGCCGGCCCCTACGACCGCACCGAAACCTACATCGAAGGCCAGTGGTTCATCCATCCCAAGTTCGGCGCCGGGCAGGTCCAGGCGACCCACGTGGCCGAACGCATGGTGACGGTGCTCTTCGAAGACGGTCAACAGCGGCGCCTGATCCACGCGAGGCCCGCGTGAACGAAGCCGCGTCGGCCGGCGCCAGCGCCGAACGCCGCGGTTTTCTCGAGCTGGTCGCCTGCTCGGATGCGGAGCTGACGCGCATCCTGGGCGCGGGCACGGCTCCGGCTTTCGACGACCTGGTGGGCTGGGAGTTCGACGGCGCCAACACCGCCAAGAGCGCCCACCTGATCGGCGCCGCCAAGTTCCGCAAGGGCTTCTACGAAGGCCCCCCGCTGCGCCCGGGCGGCCCCGAGCCCTTCATCCAGGGCTACAACATCGACGTCCGCTCCGGGCCGCTGACCGAAGCCTGGCACGCCAAGCCCAGCGACCAGGCACCGACGCGCAAGTTCTTCTACCGCGTCCATGCGGTGGTCCCCGGCGCGCGCCACAGCCGCTTCGAAAACGCGCTGCTACTCGACTACGGCCTGACGGCGAAGTTCAGCGTCGCCAGCCCCCTGCGCGACTACCTGGTGCAGGTCTATCCCGACGACCCGGACTTGCTGCTAGGGCGCGCGTATTACGCGCTGGGGCCGGTCAGCATCCCGCTGAGCTTCTTCGTTCTCAAACGCTGGGCACGGCACGACTTTCGGGGCTGAAACCCCCGAGCTGTACGTGCGTGGAGCACAACGTCGCGCGTTGCGGACGGCGAAAGCCGTCGCCTAAACTAGTCACGCACTTCAGGTCCTCGCTGCAGCGGAAGACGTGGCTCGTTGTGCTCCCCGCGTTCCGAAGATGCAGACCAAGCCCGGCAGAAAGGCCAGAGCCTCCGCCCCCGAATCGTCGCGGCGCAGATCGACTCCAGGAGTCGGTACGGTGCTCGACGAACGCTACCGGCTCGACGAAGAGCTGGGCGCTGGCGGCGGCGGCGCGGTCTATCGCGCACGCCACCTGGGTCTCGACAAGGACGTTGCGGTCAAGCTGCTCCTGGACGAGCACGCCGGCGATCCTGCCCTCAAGCGCCGCTTCGAGCGCGAAGCCCGGGCCACCGCCGCGCTCAGCCATCCGCATATCGTGGGCATGAGCGACTTCGGCATCGCCGACGGTCGGCCCTACCTCGTGATGGAACTGCTGCAGGGCACAGACCTCTACGAGTACCTCGCCCAGCACAAACCGCTGCCGGTGGCGACGGCCCTGGCCATCGCCGAGCAAACGCTGGAAGCCCTGGCCTACGCCCACGAGCAGGGCCTGGTCCACCGCGACCTCAAGCCCCAGAACATCTATATGCAAGCGGTGTCGGGTCGCGAGATCCACGTGCGCGTGCTGGACTTCGGCCTGGCCAAGTTCGTCGACGCCGATCGCAAGACCATCGGTCCAGCGCTGACCCAGTCGGGCATGGTGCTCGGTACACCGGCCTATATGTCGCCCGAGCAAATCGGCGCCTCTGCGCGGGTCGATGCCCGCGCCGACGTGTATTCCCTGGGCATCCTGCTCTACGAGATGCTGGCTGGCGAGCGCCCCTTCGGCGGCAGCCCCATGGACATCGCCCGCCAGCACTTGATGCAGCCGCTGCCCAAGGTCACGGCCGCGCGACCCAAGCTCGAACATGGCGCTGCCCTCGAAGCCGTGCTGGCGCGGGCGACCGCCAAGGAGCCGGCCGCCCGCTTCGCCAATGCCAGCGAGATGCTCGAGGCGCTGCGCGCGCTCTATCCCGACGCGCGCATGAGCGGCGGCTCGGTCATGACCCGCAGGGCATCCCTGGGCGGGGCGCTCGAGATGCCAAAGAACGCACCGCCGAGAGCGGGCGGCGCTTCGGGGCTGCGGGTCGCGGTGCCGGCCGCCGCGTTGGCGCTGGGCGGGCTGCTCTTCTGGATGTTCGCAGGCCCCAAGACCGAGGAAAGCGGCGGTGATCGGCCGAAGGCAGTCGCGCAACAGGCGGCGCCAACACCCGCGCCCACAGCCGCCACTGCGGCGAGCGCGGACGAGGCGCCGACGGCGGAAACCCAAGCCCGAACCGACACCACCGCGGCCGAACGCGCCCTGGCCGATCCGTGGGCCCAGGGCATCCCCGCCGCGCTCGAGCCGATCGTCTCCCGACTCGACCGCGGGCGCGACATCAGCTCGCGCATGGAAGCCAAGCTGCGCTCCCACCACCGCAGCGAGAGCGACGCGCGGGCGCTTCTGCTGCTCGGCCGGGCCTACGTGGCGCGCGGCTGGCGCCCCGACGGCCTCGAAAAATACCTGGAAGCCTACGAGGCCGACCCCGCCATGCGCGGCGACCCGCACATGCTCGAAGACCTGATCGGCCTGGCGGCCCACTCGGCGACCGGGCGCACGGCGCGAACGGCCTTGCAGGAGATCTACGGCCCGAGCGCCCTGCCCGCCCTGCGCGAGCGCCTGAAGTCTGCCGACCTGGCGCGCTCCGATCGGGCGACCTACGAGCGCCTGCTGCAGACGCTGCAAGCAGCTCAGAAAAGCGTGCGCTGACCGCTGCCCCGAAAGAAGATCCAGCCCTCGCGCTCCGCCAGCTCCGGCTCCTCCGGCACCAGACCATGACCGCGCGCGAAGTCCGCGGCGGCCAGGGCGCTGATCGCGGCCTCGAAGAGATTGCTGTCGTCGATCAGGAGATCGCGCGAGACAGCGGTCACCATTTCGTCCTGCAGCCGGTCGAGGACGCGGGCCCGGGCCTCGCGCCCGCGGCCGCTGCCCGCGGCACGCTCCTCGCTGCGGATCTTGCGGCTGGCCAGGGTGGCGTCCGTCCACACCTCGATCACGCCCGCATCCTGCCCCGGCCGCCACGCCATGGGCAGTGGCTCGGGCAGCAGCTGACGAACCTCCGCCAGCAGTAACAGCGCCGCCCGCGCCCGACGGGCCACGCGGTCGGCTCCCACGTCCGGCGGCAAGCGACCCAACTCGCGCTGCACGATGCGGTCGGTCTCGCGGCGGAAGAGCTGCTCGGCCGGCGCCGCGATCGGCTCGCCGGCGCGGTGGGCGCCGAGGGCGCGGGCAAATCCCGTCGGCCAACCCAGGGGCGCATGCACGGCGACCACGGTCCTGGGCTGGCCGCGCACCCAACCGGCCACGGTCGCTGCCGCCGACTCACCCGCAGTGCCCAGGGTCACCCGGCGCAGCGTCAGCTCGCCGTCGGCGAAGACCGAAGCGTGGGCCAGCCCCGTGCGCGCCTCCCGCGTCGCCGGATGTACCCCGATCACCGTCCAGGCCCCAGCTTCCGCCATGCCTTCTCCGCTCACGCCCCGGTCCGCAACAAACGCCGGGTCAGGCGCCCGAGCCGCCGTCCGTGGGCCTGCTCACCCTCCAACTCCAGGGTAAAACGCGCATGGCCGTAGGCGCGCGCGGGATCGGCCAGCCGGTGTTCGTAGAGTTTTGCCAACTCCAGGTGAGCGCGGCCACTCCACAGGTCATCGGTCGCATGCTGAAGCACGCGGCTCCAGCTCTCGGCGGCGTGCTCATGGCGCTTGGCGCGGGCGGCAGCCAGCGCCGCCAGTGCAAGCGCCTGACAGCGCAGCTCACCGTCGTCGCTGTGGTCGGCAGCGAAAATCGAAAACTCCAGCGCGCGCTCCAGGTCTCCGGCCCGGAGGGCCACGCGCCCATAGGCCAGCAGATCGCGCGGATCATCGGCCGGCCTCAGCTCGGCAAAGTGGGAGCACAGGCGCGCCGCCACCGCGGCCAGGGCCACCAGATCGGACTCGTTGTGCTCGATGATGGGCAGCAGACTCTCCGGGTCGGCCCCGCGCAGGTAGTCGGCGTAGAGCGCCGGGATCAAAGCGCTGTCGACGTCGCCCTCGCGGAAAAAGCCGAGCAGCTCCCGCTCCACCTCGGTCAGACGCACGCTCTGCATGCGCGGCTTCAAGACGCGGCGCGCGCAGTGCAAGAGATCCAGATGCGGCGGCGGCGGCTCCACCGGCACGCGCGCCATGATGAAGCGGGTGCGCAAGAGCGGCCAGTCGAAGCTCTTGCCGTTGTAGCTGACGATGCAGCTGGCTGCGGCCATGCGGCGGCTGAGGTGGTGTAGCATGGGCGCCTCGGCCCCGAGGTTGGGCAAAAACAGTTGCTCGACCTTGAGCACGCCGTCTTCGAAAAAGGCCAGGCCGATCAAAAAAGGCACGGTGCCGGTACCGCCGGCCAAGCCCGTGGTCTCGGTGTCGAAGATCAACATCCGCGACAGGTCCACGTCGCTCAGGGCCGGGTCGAGCGCGAAGCGGGCGAGCAGCGGTGGCGCAATGGTGAGGGCGCCGGCCACGGCAACGCGACCGTGGTGATGGTCGGGCTCCAGAAAACGTTCGAGCAAATGCAACGGACCGTCGTCGGTGTCCCGCCGCTCGCCAAAGGGCAGCGGCAACGGTCCCTGCGCCGGGGCGCGGTGGCGCTGGCGCCGGCGGTCGCGCTCGACCACCTGACCTATCAAGCCGCGCAGTTGCTGGAGGCGATCGGCGCCGGGTGTGTCCGCATCGATTTCACTGTGCGTCAACTCTGTCGCCGGAACCGGATCCGGCTCGGGACGCCCTGGGGCCGGCAGGTGGGAGAGCTTGTCGCGCAGGCGCATGACCTTGACCTCGCCTCCCGCTCAGTGCAGGGCGCTCACGCCCAAATCATCCAGCAGCGCCAGCGCCACGCCACGCCGCGACACATCCGCCGCAATATCCAGCAGCTCGCCGGAGATGGGCCCGACGCAGCTGGGACATCCCAGGTCGCAGTTACAGGCCTGGATCAACCCGCGGGCGCGGCGCAGCAATTCCTCGCGCGCCTCGAAAAGCCGCGGCGACAGCCCGATGCCTCCGGGAATGCGATCGAAAACGAAGATGGTGGGGTCGAAGCCGGGCGCGCCGCCCACGCTCTTGCCCGGCGGCCCGTCGGGCTCCTTGCGGTCGCCGATGGCGTGCCCGAGGTCTCCCGGGTCGGCCATCAAACCCACGCAGGCCACCGTGCGCAGGGCGTGGGCGATGCCGCCCATGGCGTCGACCACCAGCGGGCGCGACACCGCCTGCCGCGCCACGACCGGCTCGGGCACCGTGAGCCAAAAAGACGTGGTGTGCATCTGCATCTCGGGCAGCCGCACGTCGCCATAACCCACGTTCTCGTGGGAGTGGTACTTGATCTTCTTGTAGCCCACGACCTTCTCGACCACGCTGACGTCGCCGTGTTCGCAGCGGGCCTCGCCCAGCTCGGCCTGTTGCTCGCGCTCGAGCACGCTGACGTTGACGTGGGTCATGGCATCGGTGAAGTAGTCGGAGCCCACCTTGCGCACGAAGGCCTTGTGGTTTTCGAAGTCCAGGCGCTCCACCTGATACTGCTGCCCCTCGTGCTGATAGATGGCCTGCTCGTGCAGCATGGTGTGGGTCGAGCGCCAGTCCATCTCGGCGATGCTCCTGTCGTGCTCGACGTCGATGATGACGAAGTTATCCCAGCCCACGCTGCGCAGGGAGACATCGTTGGCCGGGTAGGAGTCGCTCGCCCAGTGGTAGACCGTCTTGCCGCGCGCACCCTCGACGGGATGCAAGAGGCGGTGGTCGCTCAAATAATCGAGAGCGTCGTGCACGGCCTCGGGGGGCACGTCGCCGAAGCCCTCGCCGCGCTCGAAGGGCAGCTCGAAGGCGCCGCACTTGAGGTGCTGCACCAGGATCTCGGCGTTGTCCGGGTCGATGCGGGCCTCTTCGATGGGCGCGCGCAGGAGCTGGGAAGCGCCGCGGGCGATGTACTGGTCGAGCGGGGCGCTGGATGTAACCAGGAGTGAGAGGCTCTCCTCACCGCGACGACCGCCACGTCCGAAGCGCTGCCACAGCCCCGCCACGCTGCCCGGATAGCCGGCGCAGACCACGGCGTCCAGGTCGCCGATGTCGATACCCAGCTCGAGCGCGTTGGTGGCCACCACGCAGGCCAGCTCGCCGCCGCGCAGGGCGCTCTCGATGCCGCGCCTGAGCTGGGGCAAATAGCCGCCCCGGTAGGCCACGATGCGCTCCGGATCGATGCCGTCGCGGGCCAGGCGGTCGCGCAGGTACTTCAGCATCACTTCCACATTGTTGCGCGACTGCCCGAACACCAGCGTGCTGATGCCGGCGCGCACCAGATCGCAGCTCAGACGCACCGCCGCCTTGACGTAGCTCTCGCGGACACCCAACTCCTGGTTGACCACCGGCGGATTGTAGACCAGCACCCGGCGTGCCCCCGACGGCGCCCCGCTCTCGTCGATCAGCTCCGGGGTGCGCCCTATGATGCGCGCGGCGTGCTCGCGCGGATTGCCGATTGTGGCCGAGGCCATCAGAAACCGCGGATCGCTGCCATGAAAACGCGCGATGCGCTGCAGCCGTCGCATCACGTTGCTCAGGTGCGAGCCGAAGACGCCGCGATAGACGTGCAGCTCGTCGATCACCACATAGCGCAGGTTCGAAAACAGGCGCGCCCAATTGGCGTGGTGCGGCAAGATACCCGAGTGCAGCATGTCGGGGTTGGTGATGAGCACGCCGCCCCGTTCGCGCGCGGCGCGGCGGGCATCGCCGGGCGTATCGCCGTCGTAGGTGATGGCCCCGTGCTGCAGGCCGGCCTCACCCATCATCGCGCGCAGGGCTTCTTCCTGGTCGCGGGAGAGCGCCTTGGTGGGAAAGAGATAGATGGCGCGCGCCTCTGGATCGCCCTCCAGCGCGTGCAGCACCGGCAGGTTGTAGCAGAGGCTCTTGCCCGAGGCGGTGGGCGTGGCGATCACCAGATCGCGGCCGGCCAGGGCGAGGTCGAAGGCGCGGCGTTGGTGCGCATACAGCGTGTCGATGCCGCGCTTCTCCAGGGCCTGTCGCAGGCGCGGACCCAGGCACTCGGGCTGCGGCGCGTGATGGGCGGGGCGCGCATCGATGCGCTCGGAAAGCACCAGGTTGTGACGCACGCGGCCGTTTCCCTGCCAGTCGGCGAGTACCGCGGACAGCCCGTGGCGACGGCCCCAGGGCGTCTTGGCCTCGGCCTGAAAACGACCGGGCGCGTTGGTCTCACGATCGGGGGGCGGCGCGGCCTGCGACATGCGGGGCCACTGTACGGATGCCCAGAATCGGAATCAAGCCCGCTGTGTCGAAGCTTCAGGATTCTGAGCCCAGGCGCGCAACATGGCGTAGAGGCCCGCCGAGCAACGCTCGGCCCACTCGCAATCGCGGGCCGGGTCGCCGCGGTCGAGCCAGACCCGCACCGCGGTCCAGACGTGGTCGACGGCGACCTCGGCGCCCCAGCGCCGCAGGGTGTCGTCGGTCAACGGAATCCGCGGCATCCACAGGTCGACCACGCGATCGCGCAGCTCGGCGGCGAAGTCGGCGAACTCCGGCTCGCGCAGGGCATGCACAAAGAGCAGGCGCAGGGCCTCGGGGTGGGAGCGCCCGACGCTGAGCACCGAGCGCACGGCGGCGCCGCTGCGGCTCTGCTCCATCTCGCGCTCCAGGGCCACCGCCATCAGCTCCAGCGTGCGCCCCAGGGCGCGGCGGTAGAGGTCGGCCTTGCCCTCGAAGTGCCGGTAGACGATGAGCTTGGTGACGCCGGCCTCGGCGGCCACCTCCTGCATCGAGGTGGCCGCGTAGCCCGAGCGGGCGAAGGCGCGGGCGGCGGCCTCGAGGATGCTCTTGCGGCGCGCGTCGCGGGGCAAAAGCTGGCGGACGGTGGAGGACATCGGGGGCATGGAGCGCGCTTGACGGGCCTGTATACCCAGAAGTATACACCCATTGGTATACCCCTCCAAGGGGGGCAGCGCGCAGGCCTGGCAGGCCCCCTCACCCCACACCGGCATTCCACACAGCGGAGAAGCCCCATGAAGTTCGGAATCTTTTACGAGCACCAACTGCCACGCCCCTGGGACGAGGGAGCCGAGCTGAAGCTATTTCAAGAAGCGCTGGACCAGGTCGAGTTCGCCGACAAGATGGGCATCGACATGCTGTGGGAGGTGGAGCACCACTTCCTTGAGGAGTACTCCCACTCCTCGGCCCCCGAGGTATTTCTCGCGGCCTGCAGCCAGCGCACCAAGAACATCCGCCTCGGCCACGGCATCATCCAGACCGCGCCGGCCTACAACCACCCGGCGCGCACGGCCGAGCGCCTGGCGACGCTGGACCTGGTGAGCAACGGGCGCGTGGAGTTCGGCTCCGGCGAGTCGTCCTCGCGGGCCGAGCTGCGAGGCTTCCGCATCGAGCCCGAAGCCAAGCGCGCCATGTGGCGCGAGGGACTCGAGATCACCCTGCGCTGCATGACCGAGGAGCCCTTCGGCGGCGTCAAGGGACAGTACGTGGAGATGCCCCCGCGCAACGTGGTGCCCAAGCCCGTACAAAAGCCGCACCCCCCGCTGTGGGTAGCCTGCTCGCGCCGCGACACCATCCTGATGGCCGCGCGCGAAGGCATGGGCGCGCTGACCTTCTCCTTCATCGATCCCGAAGAAGCCCGCGGCTGGGTCCAGGACTACGAAAAAGAGCTAGAGGAAAAATGCGTTCCCATCGGCCTGGCGATCAACCCCCAGGTCGCCTGCGTCTCGCCCATGATGCTGCACCACGACGCCAAAGAAGCGGTGGCACGCGGCCTCGAAGGCGGCAACTTCTTCGGCTACTCCCTGGCCCACTTCTACATCTTCGGCAAGCACGTACCGGGCAAGACCGACGTCTGGCAAGAGTTCCAGGAAAAGCGCAGCGAGATGGGCTATTCACCTGAAGTTGAAGAAGCCGTCAAACAGGAAACCCTGGGCGCCAAAATCGCCTCGGGCGAAGCCACGGGCCTGCGCGGTGCCGTGGGCACCCCTGACCAGCTGCGCGAGTACATCCGGCGCTACGAGGACGCCGGCGTCGACCAGCTGATCTTCGTAATGCAGGCCGGGCGCAACAAACACGAACACATCATGGAGTCGCTCGAAATCTTCGGCAAAGAGGTGATGCCGGAGTTCAAGGAGCGCGACGAAAAGCTCGTCGCCAAAAAGCGCGAGCGCCTGCAGCCGATCCTCGACAAAGCCATGGCCCGCCGCATCGACAACGCCCCAAAGATGCCCGAGAACTACACCATCACCCCCATGGTGCGCCGCATGATGGAAAGCCGAATGGGCGAAGAAGCCGTGGAAAAGCTCCAGAAGGCGCAGGCCACGGGCGCAGGCGGAGGTGCCTTCGGCATGGCCAACCGGCGCGGGCGTGGTGGGCAAGGGCCCGGGCAGGGATGAGGGCCATGGCGTAGGTCGTGGGTCGCACCTGAACGTAGCGGCCCATCGCCTGCACCCCGAGCCCTCCAGGTAGCACCTCCTCGCGCAGAAAAGGCTCGACGTCGCGCGCCCGGCGGTCGTGGTCGGGCGGAGCGATGATGGGGGTGGTGAGCGGAGAACCCGATCCCTGCCTGCGAATTTGGGGGGATTGGGGGTCGCACGCCGAGTCGCCGGAGAGCGTCGGTGCGGCCGGGCGCGGCGGTGAGGCCACATCTTGAACACGCGGGTGCAAAATGTGAGCGCCGCCATCCATCGCCAAAAGCGACCGCTGAACGCCAAATGCGTCCAGAGGTCCCGGAGCGGCTCCGCACGAAGCCACGCGACCACCGCAGTGGCGGCCGCCACCCTGCCGCCGGCGGCCGCCACCCCGGAGCGCCCCTGCTTCACGCGTAAATGCCTGAAATCACGCGCATCCGATCCCGGCACGCGACTTGCGTTGCGGCCTGGTCGTGCCCGAAATCGCCACACAGCCCAGTAGGCTGTCCAACGACGCGGCCGAGACGCTCGCGAGCGCCGAATACCGGCGTCGCGATCCCCAGACCGGCGCCCTGCATCGGGTCCCGCGCGAAAACCTCGAAACCTTCCTGGCGCGTGCGCAGAGCGCCGGCAACGACGGCCGCGGCGTGCCCAGCTTCGTGGCAGACGAGCTTCGCAGCCATCTGCGCTGCGGCGTTTTGGCGCATGGCTTAATCCGGCTTCATTGCGGGAAATGCCGGAAAGACGACGTCATAGCTCTGAGTTGTAAAGGCCGCGGCTTCTGTCCCAGGTGTGGCGGCCGGAGGATGACCGAACTGGCCGCCCACATCAGCGATCACGTCCTGCCGAACGTGCCCGTGCGGCAATGGGTCTTGACCGTACCACACCGGCTGCGCTTTCGCCTCGGCTACGACCACGAACTCAGCAAGAAGGTGCTGAAAATCTTCAGCGACGCCGTCTACGACTACTACCGCCGCGCCACCGGCGAAGCGCTGGGGCAGACAGCAAGCATCACCTTCATCCAGCGCTTTAACTCTGAGATTGCACTCAACCTCCATTACCACCAGACGGTTATGGACGGCGTCTTCGTGGAAGACGCCACCGGGGCGCTGCGCTTCATCCCCGCACCAGAGCCCGAAGACGTCGACATCGCCGAAGTGCTCGCCACCGTGCGCGCGAAAGTCACCACCTTGGCCCGGCGCCACGGCATCTATTTGGGTAGCGATCCAGAATTCGCCTGCGACGAACCCGAGCCGCTCTTCGAAGACATGCCGGCGCTGGCGGCCTGCTACGACGCCTCCATCACCCGCCGCACGGCCTTCGGGCAGTCTTCGGAAGGGCGAAGAGCGGTGACACGCATCGGCGGCGACCCGCAGGCGCCATGGATCTCGCCGGACCGACCTCGCCATGCTCAGCATGGCGGCTTTGACCTACATGCAGGCGAGGTGGTCGCCGGCAGCGACCGCCAGGGTCGCGAGCAGCTGCTGCGCTACTGCGCGCGACCGGCGATTGCACAGGACAGACTGGCGTTGACCGCCGACGGGCGGGTCTCGTTGCAGCTGAAGCGCCCGTACTATGACGGAACCACCAACATCGAATTCGAGCCGCTTGCGTTCATCGAGCGCCTGGCGGCGTTAATTCCTCGACCGCACAAAAATTCGCTGGTCTACCGCGGCGTACTGGCGCCGCGCTCGGCGCTGCGTGCGCGGGTCGTCGCCTACCAGGCGCAGGCGGGGCCGGTTGCCGGGCGTGCCGGCACCGAGGAGGAACTCGGCTCGGAGCCGCCGGTGCCGGGAGGCAGCGGTGAGCGGGCGCAGGGGGGCTACAGGTAGTGCCGACGCCGGGGCGCCGGAACTGTCGCCCGCTCAGGCCACGACCACCCAATCCGCGAACGACAGTTTCGCATAGGCCCCCGACACCAATCGCGTCCGCGCCAGCAGCTGCAACACGAGGGTTCGAAAGGCCCAGGCCTTGTACTCGACCACGGGCCAGCCGGCGTCGAGTACCAAGCCGCGGTAGGAGTCGTGGCCGTGGAGGAGGACGACGAGGTCGGTGGCTCGATTGACGTCGAGGCCGTCGCGCAATGTGCCGAGTTCGGCGAGGCGAGCGACGATCTGGCGTTGGCCGGCGCGGCGGCCGTTGTTGACGTGGTCCCAGTAGCGACCAACTTCCGGGTCCGCGGCGGCGGCGGCGTGGACGGCGGGCCACAGGGGCGCGGCGCGGGCGTAGATGTCGGTGCCGTGCTCGACCATGAGCGCCAAGACGCGCTGGGCCGAGTCCGAGGACAGCAGCTCGCGCATCCACGGGCGCTCCGGCACCGGCGGCGCGTCTTCTTCTCCCGCCGCCGTCGCTTCCACCACCTCGCGCAGCAGCTGTCCCTTGGTTCGAAACGTGTAGTACAGGGTCTGCACCGCGACGTCGGCCTCGCGAGCGATCTGGTCCATCGTGGTCTCGCCGTACCCGACGTTCACGAACAGGTCCCGCGCCGCCTCGCGCATGCGTTTTCGCGTCTGCCGCGCCTTCTCTGCCCGTGTCTGCTTCATGCGCTCCTTGCTGCGGCATCCGGCCCGCAGTTGACCGGAGTATATCACTAGTGGTAACGCTAGTGAGGACTCTAGCCAGCTGACTCCCACCTCGAAAGTGATCGATCCGATGGCGCCCCCCTCCTCCTTCCGTCGCACCGCGAGCCGAGCCCTGGTCCTCAGCGCCGTCTTCGCCGTTCCCGCCGGGCTGCTTACCTTTCTCTATCCCCCCGCCGTCGAAAACACAGTCTGGGGCTATCCCTTCGACGTCGGCCTCCTCAGCGCCGTCTCCGCCGCCCTCGTCCTCGCCCACCTGCTCAAGGCGCTGGGGTTCATCGGACTCTCTGGCTTGGACGGCGCGGGGGCGGTCACCCGCGGGGCCATGGGCGTCGCGGCGCTCGGCTTCGTCGTCCTCGCTGTCTGTGAGGCGATCTCGGTCACCCTGGCCGGGGTCCCGATGGATTCACCGGCCGCCGTCAACCTCAACAACGGTTACGGCGCGGGCTCGATGATGGAGGCCTTGCCGTCGATCCTCGGCGGCATCTTCATCGCGCGCAAGAAGCTGCTTCCCGGGTTTGACCGCTGGTCGGTGCTGTTGTCCGGAGTGTTCATGGTCTTTGTGGTCACGCCCGCGCTCTTAACTGGGCGGGGGGCGCCGGCATACCTGGCATTGACGGCGTGGAGCTTGTTCTATGTGTGGATCGGGCGCGCGCTGGGGCGCGTGGTTGATGGCTGAAGGAAACCCGAGGCAAGCGGCGTCGCGCGCCGACACTCAGCTCGCGCGCTCTCCCGCAAGCTATGGACCGGCATCTGCCGCCACGCCCAGGGTCAACTGCAGCAGCTGCTCGGAGGCGCCGCAGGTGGCGCACGTCGGGGCCATTTCGTCGAAGCCTTCAGGCGGCATGTGAGGCCCGTAGCCCGTCACCGTCACCTCGCCCTCGAGCCCGTGGCCGGTAGCCGTCGCCACCAGCTCGGCTTCGAAGCGCAGCTCGAGCTGCGCAAAGCGTTCGAGTTCGGCGCCCGTGGGCATGAGCACGCCCCAGCGATCACGCAGTTCGTCAGCGGTCAGCGACAAGCTGCTGGAGGGGTCGGCCAGGCGCGAGAAGCCGACACGAACCTCGCGGCTGCCCTCGAAAAAGAGGTTCCGCGCCTCGAGTTCCACCGGCCAGCTCGCCTCGATCCTGCCATCGGCGTCGGCCAGGGCGAGCGTGCCGCCGAGGAGGACCTCGCCGGGCGGCGTACCGTCGAAATGAACCCACTGGGGACGCGCACAGGCGCTGCCCTCCTGATACTCGAAGCCGACGCTCAGCACCGCAAGCGTTCCGTCCGCCCAGCGCCCCGAGGCTTCGCCCACGGACTCCATCGCCGCAATCAGTTCCGCCGGCGGCGGCAAGCCGCCAAGTGCAGTCTCGGGGTCGACCCGGTAGCCGGGTCCCCAGACGCAATGCACCCCGATCTCGCCGAAGTTCTGAACCAGAGAGACCCGGTCTCCGCGCGTCCGCACCCACCCTGACAACCATCCGTTCACTCCGAGTTCACTGACTTCGAGCCAGAGGTCGAGCCAGGCAAAGCTGGAGCGCGAGTCATCGCCATCGACCACCTCCAGCGTGCCCTCGAGCCGATTGCCCAGCGCCGCGTCGGTAGCTTCGAGCCCGGGCCCCTGCGCGTCGTTGACCTCGGTGGGGACACCCACGGCGACCACGGCGGCCGCGGGCGAAGTGGCCGAAAGAACCGCACTCCAGTGGTCCTCGAGAGCGCCGCTTTCGGAGCGCAAGCGTAGCTCGACGTCGACCTCGAGCCGCCCCTTGCAGCCGCTCTGGCTGCCCGGCCCGGGCGGAAAGTAGCGAACCTCACCGTCGGTGTATTGCAGCTCGATGCTCAGGGGCTCCCGCCCGAGCACGGGCGAAACCTGGAGTGGCCCGTCCGTGCTTGCCAGGTCGCCGCCGAACTCGTCGACCGGGCGGTCGGTGAAGCGCACCGTGGTCTCGTGCACGCCCAGGGCGAACTCGAGGATGGTGGCCGCGTCGAAGCCAAGCGTGCCGGGGCTGTCGTCGATCGACGCGAGCGCCATCGCCTCTCCTTCGCTGCCACAGGCGCTGTCGCTGGATGCGCTCCCCGGCGGCACGAAGGGCGGTCTTTCGCTGGCCCCCTCATCGCCCGTCTGACCCGCCTGGTTGCACGCGAGTAACAGGCAGGCCGATAGCTGCATCGCAGTCATGGCCCAGCCATCACGCCACACACCCGAGATCCCCACATCGAAGCTCGCCATGCCCAAACTCAAGCACGCACTCCAGGCGAGATCCAGCGACACTTGGCACATACTGACTTGATGTTTGGTGCGTTCGTGTGCGACCTATCAAGAGTGGACTACGAACGCATCAGTGCCGAGCTGCTCCGGAAGCTGCGCGGAAGTCGCTCCCAGGAGGCCTTCGCTCGACGCGTGGGCGTGCGCGCCAACGCCATCTACACCTGGGAAGCGGGGCGAAATTTTCCGAGCGCCTCGCGCGCCCTGACGGCGGCCAGTCGCGCCGGGGTCGACGTGGTGGCTGCGCTCGAGCGCTTCTACGGACGCGAGCTGTCGTGGCTGGGCGAGGCCGAGCCGACCAGCGCCGAGGGGGTCGCGCGGCTGCTGCAGGACCTGCGGGGCAAGAGTTCGATCCTCGACCTCTCTCGGCGCTCGGGCCAGAGCCGCTTCACCATTTCGCGCTGGCTCAAGGGCCAGGCCGAGCCGCGCCTGCCCGACCTGCTGTGCCTGATCGAAGCCGCCTCCCTACGCCTGCTCGATTTTCTCGCATGTTTCGTCGACCCCCGCGAGCTGCCTTCGATCGCCGAGGCCTACCGCAGCCTGGAAGCCACGCGCGCGGCGGCCTACGAGTCGCCCTGGTCGCAGGCGTTTCTACGCGCCCTGGAGCTGTCCTCCTATCGCGCGCTTCCGGGTCACGAAGCGGGCTGGTTGGCGGAAAAGCTCGGCCTGAGCGCCGAAGAGGAGATCCGCTGCTTGTCGCTGCTCGAGCGCTCGGGACAAATCGTGCGCCTGGCAACCGGCCACTTCACACCCGCCGAAGTCAAAGCCGTCGACACCCGCCGCGACCCCGAAGCGGCGCGACGGCTGCGGCTGTTTTGGGCCAAGACGGCCAATGAACGCCTGGATCAGGCGGCGCCCGAACACGGCGTGGTCGCCTACAACCTCTTCGGCGTATCGCTCGCGGACCTGCAGCGCCTCGAGGAGTTACAGCGGGCCTACTTCCGCGAAATGCGCGCCATCATCGCCGAGTCCGAGCCGGCCGAGACGGTCGTGATCGCCACCATGCAGATGGTGCGGCTTTTGACGTGAAGCGTGAAGCAACCCGATCCTTGCGCGGGAGTCACATCGCGCCCGCTGCAACCGGGGCGACAGGCGCTCCCCGCTGCTGCAGGGCATGCTTGTGCGCGGGCTTGCCGCGCCCCTGGCGCCGAGGTGCCGGCGCACGAATCGTGGCCGCGCGACCCATTCATCCGTCCATCCGGATACACAAATAGATAGCTGCAATCACGGTGTCCGGCCCCAGGCGTGCGCTGCACACTGCGCTACACTTCTAGCGATGGCCCGGTCGAGCAAATGCCAGCCGTGGGCGGCCGCGCTGCTGGTGCTGGCTCTCGCAGCCACGGCGGTCGCTTCGGAAACCGGCACCCACAGCAAGGGGCTCACGCTGGAGCTTTCGCCGGAACACTCGGCCTTTGTTCACGACGGAGTGCCCGGCGCGCTGGTGCATGTGCCGCCGGGCTTCGATGCCAATGGGCCCCTGCATGTGGTCGTCTTTCTTCACGGCTACACCGGCTGCGCGCGGGTGCTGATGGGGGCGGGACCGGTCGTCTGCCACGCGGGCGATGTCGTGCGCAAGGGCTGGGATTTGGCCTCGCTCCACGATGCGGCGGGTCGCAACTCTCTCCTGGTCATCCCACAGTTGGAATTGCTCAAGCGCAGCGGCAATCCGGGCTGCTTCGGACGGGCGGGCTGCTTTCGGCTTTTCCTCGATGAGCTGCTGTCGGGGCCCCTGGCCGAGAACCTGGGCGGGGCGCGGGGACTCGATGCGGTGGCGTCGGTGACGTTGGTGGCCCACAGCGCGGGTTTCCAGGCGGCCCGCGCGATCCTCGACAAGGGCGAGGTCGGGGGCCTCGTGCACCACCTGGTCTTGATGGATGCGCTCTACGGCGGCGCCCCCGCCTTTGCGCGCTGGTTGACGACGACGCGGGTCGACAAGCCGCGGCTGTTGAGCATCTACCTCGGGCGCGGCAAGACCCGCAGCGGTAGCCTCGCGCTTTTTCGAAAGGCACGCCGCAAGCTCGGCAAAGCGCGCGCCATCCGCGCCAGGGCCGATACCATGCTCGAAGCGCTGGCAGACCACAGTCTGGTGGTCGCGTCGGGGCGGGGTAGCCACCGCGAGGTGCCCCACAACTACCTGGCGCCGGTGCTCGCCGCGCTGCCGCTGCCTCCGCGATAGGAGGGTTCACTGACGAAGCGCTCCAGCTTGCGCTCCAGCTCCCTCCGCCGGCTCGGGTCGAGTGCGCCGGCGCTGGCGCGCACGCGGGCGAGTTCACGACCAAAGTTGGGCACCTTGGCACCGCGACGCCGTAGCTCGGCCATCAGCGCCGGATCCCAGCGCAGGGGATAGACGCGCTCCTGGCCGAGCTGGATCTGCATCAGCGGAATCGCCTCGCGCAAGCCCAGGATTTCCACCGCGCGTTTCCGCAGCACGAAGTTGGCGCCGCGCCTGTCGATCAGGTAGTCGAGGTCGGCGTGTTTTTCATGTCCGGGTCGACCGCGGGCCTCGAGCACCTGGCGCGCGATGGTGGGGTCGGTGAGGCCGGTCTCGGCTTCGATGGCAACCGGGATGCGCGCCTCGTACATCAGCTTGGCATCACCACCGGTGAAGGCGATGACCACGTCGAGCCCCTCGAAGTAGCGGCGAAGCTCCTGCGCCCGCCCGGCCCGCTCGCGCACGGGGTCGGGGAAGGCGCGCTCGTCGACGATGCCGCTCGGCCACATTTGCTCGAAGCTGGGACGCGGGGTCAGCAGCGTGGCAAAGGCAACGGCCAGGGCGAGTCCGGCCAGGCGACCAGGGCGAGCCGGCCACCGCTCCCGCAAAAGCCCCTCGGCGCCGAGCAGCAGCGGCGCCAGCGCCGGCACCAACATGCGCCCGTACATGAAGTCGCCGCCGACGCGCACGACGTAAAAGACGTAGAGAAATCCCGCCGCGAGCAAGAACAGCGACCTCAGGTGGGCGGCCCCGTCGCGCGGCCGCTCGGCGCCCCCGCGCAGCGCGGTCCACAGCAGGGCGTAACCCACGAGCAATCCCAGCGCCCAGCTTCGCTGCAGAAACAGGCCCAGGTAGCGGAGCCCCTGGCCGTACCAGGCCAGCTGCGCGGATTTGGCGTGGTAGGTATTGGGCAAGAGCTCGCCGTAGTAGAGCCCGCGAAAAACCAGCTGAGCGCCGGCGATGCAGGCGATGGGACCTGCCACACAGAGCGCAGCTTTCAGGCGCCTCCCGGGAGCAGCCGAGAGCCAAGCGCCGAGCACGGCCAGCGGTGCAAAGAGCAAGCCGTCGGCGCGCGTCACCGCGGCCAGCCCCAGCAGCGAGCCGGCGACAAGCAGGCGTCCGAGCCCGGCGACCGACGCCAGCGCAAGCAGGAGCCCGAGGCAAGCCAGCAGGCTGAAAGCCATGGTCTCGAGCCCGGAGGTAGCGAAGTCCCACAGCGCCGGATGCAGGGCGGCGATGGTCGCTGCAAGCGGCAGCGACGGCCCTGAAACGCCCTCCCCGAGGTTCGCGCCGGGCAGCTCGACGCGCGCCATGGCGTAGATCAACAGCCCGTAGCACGCGATGCCGGTGAGCTGCGCGAAAAGGCCCGGCTCGGCCCCCAACGCGAGGCCCGCGGCGATCCACAGGGTCCACAGCAGGTTGCTGTAGCCCTCGACGTATTCGCCAGCGTTGAAGACCAGTCCCTGCCCCTCCACCAGGTTGCGCGCGTAACGGAAAGAAATGAAGGCGTCGTCGCAGAGCCAGCGCGTACGCCATCCGAGCAGCACCGCGGCAAGGGCCAAGGCCGGGGCGACGACCGCCCCGATGCCGGTGGCATAGCCCTCGTCCCGTTTTCGTCGCGCCCTGGACACGACATGGAACTCGCCGCTCGAGGGCCCGGAGTCAAGCCCTCCGCAACAATGACCCGCGCGCTGCTACGGGTAGTAGCAGCAGCGGAAGCCGGTGTTGGGGAACTTGAAGGTGTCGGGCGCCACCGAGAAGTCGAAGCCACAGGCGCGACCGCCCTCGACGTCGTTGTAGCTGCCGCCGCGGATCTCGTACTGCCCCGCCGCGGCCTCCGTGTTGGTCCACTCCTGAAGGTTGCCCGACATGTCGTGGATGTTGCCGTCGGTCCACTGGGAGTAGCAATCGGAGTAGTCCGGATCGCCGGTGATGGTCGCGCACTCGGCGTCTCCACCGGCGCAGGTCGTCAGACCCGAGGCCAGCGCCTCGGTGCCCAGACAGACGTTCTGATAGCTCGTCACATCGGGAGCGTGAGCGCAGACGGCACCGTCGGCGCCCGGATCGTTGTAGCCCCAGTCACATAGGGCCGTTTCCGCCTCGCAGGCGAGCTGGAAGGTGGAGGCGTCACACAGCCGCCAACCACTGCCATCGATGGCGCACACGCCGCTGTCGTTGAGCTTGCAGCAGGCCGCCGATGCATCGTTCCAATCGATGCTGGCCGCCGGCTGCACGCCGCTGACCGAGCAGGGCTGGCCGCTCAGGGTCACGCCAGGGTCGTTGCTCTGCAGCGTCGGCAGCGAAGCCTCGTAGGCCATGACCAGGACGTTGCCCGCGGCAGCGCCGAGGTCCACATACATGAAGTTACCCACCGCCGCGGTGGCGGGGTCGGCGAAGTTGTCGGCGATGCCGTCGCAGTCGTCGTCCATGCCGTTGCAGGACTCGGCGCTGCCAGCGCCGGCGACGACCGGATTCTGGTCCGCGTCCTGACAGCTGGTGGCACCGACGCCGTTGCACTGAATGGTTCCGACATTGCGACAGCCTCCGTCACCGGCGTAACAGAACTGGCCGAGAGCGGGGAAGGCCTCGTCGATGTAGCCGTCGCAGTCGTTGTCGAGACCGTCGCACCTGGTCTCGTCGACCTCATAGTCGACAGGCGGCGAGGGCAGACCCGCGATGTCGCAGACAATGCTCGCGCTCTGACACTTCAAGGCCCCGCTCAGGTCCGCACCGAAGCACACGCCGGTGTTTTTGGCCAGGCAGACCTCGTCGGGCAGGCTGGCCGGGTCGACGTCGTCGGGCGTGCCGTTGCAGTCGTTGTCGGCGCCATCGCAGCGTTCGGCACCGGTAAAGGTGCAGGCGAGCTCGCAGCCGTCGTTCCAGGTGGCGTTGCTGTCGGCGTAGCCCGTGTCGCAGTCGCCGATGGCGCAGGCGCCCTCGATGCAGGCGATGGTCGCATGCAATGTCACGGCATCCGGCGTGCACGCGGTACCGCAGCCGCCGCAGTTGGCGAGGTCGCGACTGGTGTCGAAGTCCTCGTCGACCTTGGTGTCGCAGTCGTTGTCGGCGCCGTCGCAGCTCTCCAGCGTCGGCACGGTCACGCCCGGGTCGTATTGGCAGGCGATGCGGCCCTGGCTGCAGACCCGGGTGCCGTCCTCGCCGGGGCAACAGGCAAAGCCCACCCGATCGCAGCAGGAGCTGCCGTCGTAACCCGCTGCCGGACCCTCGTCGACGGCGCCGTCGCAGTCGTTGTCGAGGCCGTCGCAGGCGGTCTCGATCGATCCGCTGGGGCCGGGCGGCACATATTTGTCGCTCGGCAGCGCGCCGCTGCAGACGACCAGCGGAACCGCGCCGCTGGTATCGCAGACGGTGGTTCCGGTCTTGCACGCGCCCACGTTGGGCGGACCGCAGGGCTGACCCACATCCGGGTCGGTCGAGGCCACTCCGTTGACGGGGTCGCCGTTGCAATCCCAGTCCTCCGGGTCGCATTGCTCCGGGCTCGGTCCCTGCTCGCCGATGCAGCCGATCTGGCCCGCCTCACAGACGGTCAGTCCGGTGCGGCACTTGCCGATCGAGGCTGCCGCCGGCGGGGCCGTGTTGACGCTGTCGTCGGGGTTGGTGATGCAGGCCACACCTTCGCCGGGCAGCGGAATGTCGTTGTTGCCCGCGTCCTTGTCGCGCTCGTCGATGTTGCCGTCGCAGTCGTTGTCCTTGCCATCACAGACTTCGTCGCCCGGCCCCACCTCACCCACGCACAGCAGCGCCTCGTTGCCCAGGTCGCACACGTAGGTGCCGAGCGCGCACTCGCCCTGGTCGGTCAGGCCGCAGGGGTCGCCGATGCGCGGGTCGGGACCGCTTGTGGCCGTGCCGTCGCCCGAGTCGCTGAAGCCATTGAGCGCGCTCCCATCGCAGTCGTGATCGAGCGCGTCGCAGAGTTCGGCGGCCTCCGGCGAGACCTCGCCGTTGCAGCGCAGGAAGCCCGAGTCACAGCTCGTGCGCCCGGCGCTGCAGAGACCGGGTGGATCGACACCAACCAGCTCCATGCCCGAGTCGGTGTTCAAACACAGCTGGTTTTCTTCCGGCCTGTAGCCCGTGGTGGGGTCCTTCTCGTCGACCTTGCCGTCGCAGTCGTCGTCGCGGTTGTTGCAGGTCTCGTCGGCCGGCAACACCAGCCCCAGACACACCAGCTGCGTGATCTCGCCGGCAGGGCAGCCGGTGGAAGGCGGGATCTGAAGCGTGCCCTGGCGGCACTCGCTACCGGGCGTGACCTGTCCGCAGGGCAGGCCGAGGTCCGGATGATCGGTATCGATTTCGCCGTCGCAGTCGTTGTCGGCGCCGTCACAGACCTCCGTCGTCGGCCGTACCTCGCCCACGCAACCGATGTAGCCGCCCGGAGCGCAGACGCTGGTGCCGTTCTTGCACTGCCCCACCGGCGCCGCGGGATCGAGCTCGACGGTGGTGCCGTCGGCCCCGAAGCGACAGCTGACGCCGATGCGATCGTCGGCATCCCCGGTCTTTTCGTCGATGTTGCCGTCGCAGTCGTCGTCGGAGCCGTTGCAGACCTCGACGGGGGGATCGGCCAGCGTGCAGAAGAACTCGCAGCCGTTGATGGGCTTACTGTCGAGGTCGTGCCAGTTGTCGTCGCACTTGCTGTTGTCGAGGGTGCACTCCCCGTTGGTGCAGATGCCGCCAGCGGCCGCGTGTCCAAAACTGCAAGTGAAACCGCAGAAGCCGCAGTTGTCGACGTCGTTTTGGAAGTCGATGTCCTCATCGACGTCACCATCGCAGTCGTTGTCGAGCAGATCGCAGATGGTGTCGTCGGCGGCCGATACCGTGCAGCGATACTCGCAGCCGTTGGCCTGTTCGCCGTCGAGGTCGTGGTAGCCGACGTCGCAGCCGTTTTCGCCCTGGCTGCGGTCGACCACGCACGCGCCATCGGAGCACATCGCAAAGGCGTGGTCGATCGCGCACACATTGCCGCACGCGCCGCAGTGTTCGAGGTCGCTCTGCAGATCGATGTTCTGATCGGCCGGGTCGACCCCTTCGTCGACCTTGCCGTCGCAGTCGTTGTCCTTGCCGTCGCACAGCTCCTGATCGAGACAGCCCGGAGGCGTGGTTTTCGCGTCGGTCGCGGCATCGCGAGGCCCTGCATCCACCACCACCACGGGACCGGAGTCGCGCCGCCCCTGGCCACCGAAATCGAATAACGAGTCTCCGCCGTCGCCCTTCGACCAGCCGGGCGCCTCCCGCTCGTCGCAGTCGATGCAAAAGGTCTCGACTTCGCAGCCGGAGAGCAGGCCACTGATGAGCACCAGCAGGGCCAGCAGCGAAAGCGCCGAGAGCTTCGGCAGGCGCAGGCCACCGAGCCCCGACGCCCTGCGGCGGCGCCGCCGCCGCAGGGTCAGCAGCGCCAGACCGAAGAGCGACAGGCCGAGCGCGGCACCGCCACGTGCTCCCGAAGGCGCACCCGAAGCCAGCCGCGACCCGCCGCCGGGCACCGAGCAGGTGCAGCCGCCACCGCCGCTGGCGATCAGGTGGGTGCCATCGGGCGCAGTGCCCGCATCGGTGCCCGAAGCGCAGGTGCCCGCGACACAGGTGGTGCCCGCGGCACACTTGCTGCCGCCGTTTTCACCTGCGCAGTCGTCGCTGGCACCGCAGAAGTCGGCGTTCGTTCGGGGGTCGATGCAACCGCCCTGACAATCGACCCAGCCGTCGTCGCATCCGCCGGTCTTGCACACGCCGCGCGAGCAGACCTCGTCGTCGGCACAGGCCGAACCGGCCGAGCTGCCCTGGCAATCGGCGCTAGCGCCGCAGAAGCGCTTGCTGGTGTTGGCGTCGATGCACTCACCGTCGCAGTAGACCAAGGTGCCGCCACAGCGCAGCTCGCACTGGGAAGTCTCGCTGTTGCAGATCTGCCCGTAGGGACAGTGCGTCCTGAGGCAGGGGTCTTCGCCGCACTCGCCGCCCGCCGGTTCGCATACCTGGCCCTCGGGGCAGCCCCCGAAGAAGCAGCCGTCCCTGGGCGGGATCACGCAGGCGCCGGTCGGCTTGTCGCAGATCTCCCCGCTGTCGCATTGGGTGACAGCACAGGGATCGGCCACGCAAGAGCCGTCCTCGCAGCGATTGGCTTCGTCGCATTCAACGGTGGCGCAGCTGGCAAAGCAGACGCCGTCGCGACAGGCCTCGCCGCTGCCGCAGTCCATGCTCGCGCAGGCGTCGGAGACGCAGGCCCAGGCGCCGTCCATGCCCTGGCAGCGCTCGCCCTCGGGACAGGCGAACTGTTGCTGGCGACAGTCGGGCGGCTTGCAGCGGCCGTCGGTGGGATCGCAGACGTTGCCATCGGTGCACGGGCGACCCGCGCAGACAAAGCTGCACTCGTTGTTCCTGCACACGCAGTCGGCGACCGATCCGCTGTTGGGGGCGCACTGGACCTCGCCGTCGACTTCGATGGTCTCGGCGGCGCACTCGTCACGCTTGCACTGCTCGCCGACGCAGTAGCAGGCATCGGCCCCGCCGACCGCCACGGTGACGGCCGCCTTGCCCTGCGGGCACTGGGCCTCGAACTCCATGCCCATGGTGCAGGGCAGCGCGCACTGACACATCAGGCACTGGGCTTCGCCGGGACACAGCGAGGCATCGCCCGTCTCCTCGTCGACGTTTCCGTCGCAATCGTTGTCGACGCAGTCGCAGACTTCGATGCCCGGTGTCATTTGACCGACGCACTTGATGACGCCGTCGACGCACTGCTTCTTGCCGGTCTGGCAGATGCCCTCGTCGGTGCCGCAGGCCTCTCCCAGCCCCAGGCCTTCGTCGACCTTGCTGTCGCAGTCGTTGTCGAGGCCGTCGCAGACTTCGTCGCTGCCGGCCACGGCGCCGAGGCATACCAGCTCGCTACCCTCGCATACGAGCTTGCCCGGTTGGCACTCGCCCTCGCTCTCACCACAGGGCGCGTTGAGGCCGGGCACGTCATCGATGATGCCGTTGCAGTCGTTGTCGAGGCCATCGCAGACCTCCGGACCGGGCTCCTGGCCGCCGACACAGACGAGCTTGCCCTCGACGCAGTCGAGCTGCCCCTTCGAGCACTCGCCCTGATCGGCGCCCACACAGTCTTCGCCCACGTTCGGCTTTGCGGGGTCGTCGGGCGGGATCTCGCTGGGATCGCAGCTGCCGCCGTTGTCGGTGGAGTCGGCGGGATCCAGGCATTCGTCGACGACTCCGTCACAGTCATTGTCGGTCAGGTCGCAGACCTCGTAGTCGGCCTTACCGATGGCGCCGACGCACAGGATCGCGTTGCCGATGCACTGCTGGGTGCCGAAGCGGCAGATGCCGCAGGCCGCATCGTCGGGATCGTTGGGCACGCCGTCGCCGTCGACGTCCACGCGGCACTCCCCGACCTGGTCGGCCGTGTCGCCGCAGCGCACGCCCACGCGCGGGTCGTCGACCGGATCGATGGCCTCGTCGACCTTGGTGTCGCAGTCGTCGTCCAGGCCGTTGCAGACCTCGGGACCGCCTTCGACGGCGCCGGCACAGATGTAGCCGGGGTTGCCCAGGCCATCGACGTCGGCCACGCACTTGGTCTTGCCCTGCTCGCAGGGCGGGTCGGGATCGCCGCAGAGGTCGCCGCCACCGGCGCCCAACGGACCGAGCGGGTCGGTGTTACAGGCGATGTAGGCCGCCGAGTCGGTCGCACCGGCACACTCGTCGCTGCTGCCGTCGCAGTCGTTATCCTCGCCGTCGCAGACCTCGATGGACGGGCCGTTGCCGCCGACGCATTGGTAGTCGTAGCCGTCGGGGTCGATGTCGGTGGACACCGCCACGCAGGCAATCTGTCCCTGGGTGCAGTTGCCGGTGGAGCTTCCGCACAGCACGACGTCGCGCACGCCGTCCCCGTTTTCGTCGGGCAGCTTCTCGTCGGTGAAGCCATCGCAGTCGTTGTCGAGACCGTCGCAGACCTCGTCGACGGGCGTCTGCAGGGGCGTGCAGGCGATGGTGCCTTCGACCGTGCACACGCTGTAGCCGGGCTCGCACTCGCCGCGGCTGGTGCCGCACTGCACACCCAGGCGCGGGTCGCTGCTGCTGAGGTCGGGGTCGTCGTTGTCGACGAGGTCGTCGCAGTCGTCGTCGAGCGCGTTGCAGACCTCGTCGCCGGGCAGCACTTCGCCCAGGCACTGCCAGCGGCCGTTGGTGCAGGCGTAGTCGCCCGGACTGCAGATGCCGTAGATGGTGGTGGCGCAGAGGCTGCCGCAGCAGGCACCGACCGGCCCGCCGCTGAGACCGTCGATGTCCAGGCCCATGATGGCTTCTTCGTCGACGTCGCCGTCGCAGTCATCGTCGACGTCGTTGCAGGTCTCCTCGAAGCTGCCCGGCAGCGGCGCGTCGCACTCCAGGCTGGGCGGATCGCCGGCTTCATCGCAGTAGAGGTTGCCGGTGCAAATGCCGAGGCCGGCTCCGCAGACGCTGCCGACCAGGAAGGGATCGGGTCCGATGACGCACGAAGCGTTGGTGCAGGTGAAGTTGTTGCCGTCACAATCGTGATCGCTGAGATCGCATAGCTCGCGGTCTTCGGGCAGCACCTCGCCGTCGCAGACCCAGTAGCCGGAGACGCACTCGTACTGGCCCTGCTGACAGATGCCCACCGGCGTGGTGGCGCACTGGGAGCCGCAGCAGCTGCCGGTCGGGCCGCCGGGGTTACCACCCAGGTCGTTGCCCGCGGTGGCGATGGTGTCGTCGACGATGCCGTTGCAGTCGTTGTCGACGTTGTCGCAGGTCTCTTCGCCCGGCCCGATCTCACCGACGCACGTGCTGGTGTCGAGCGCGCCGGTGATCTCATCGCAGAGAAAGAAACCGGGCTCGCAGGCGCCGGTGCTGCGACCGCAGGGCACGTCGCTGACGCACTTTTGTGGACAAGCCGAGAAGGCCGCGCCGCTGTCATCGCCCTCGTCGAAGAGGTCGTCGCAGTCGTCGTCGAGGCCGTTGCAGGGATCGCCGGTCACGGGGCAGATCAGCTCGCCGTGGCAGTCCACGCGGGTGCCGTCGTCCTCATCGACCAGGCCATCGCAGTCGTCGTCGGTGTTGGCGTTGGCGCAGGTGTCGTCCACCTTGCCGCAGACGACCTGCTCGGTCGCCAACGCCGTGCTCTGCAACAGCGAGCCATTGTACTCGGGACGCAGGTTGACCTGGTCGTTTTGGGCCGTGCTGCGGTTGGCCTCGCCGTCGCAGGACAGGGCCTCGGGCTGGGGGTCGGAACCCGGCTGCACCAGCGAGAGATCCTCGTCGACCTCACCGTCGCAGTCGTCATCGAGGCCATTGCAGACCTCGAAGGCGAGGGAGTCTTGCACGATCTCGGCCAGCGTCGCCGACAGCTCGGCGGGGCTGTTGGCGAAGCGGGCGCTGTCGGTGCCGCCGTAGTGGGCGATGGCGTTGAGGGAGTCCTGGCTCGTGGGCACGATGCTGACGCCCACCACGTAGGTGCGGATGTCGGGGGTGCCGGGGAGCGGTGTCGTCAGGTTGCCGGGAAAAGGCTGGCCGGGGAAGGCTAGCTCGAAGGCCTTCTGATTCGGATCGGTATTGCAGGTCTCCTCACCATCGGTCAGCAGGATGATGCTGTACTGACGGCAGCTCGCCGCAGAGTCGCCGCCGCGCACGTCGGCGATGTAGGCGCCCGAGTCACGGATGATGCCGCCCAGGGGCGTCCAGCCGATCTTCGGCGCCCGGAGCTCGCAGTCGTTGCCGCCGACGTGATCGCACAGGTCCACCGCGAGGATGTCCGACCCCGTCGGCTGATGGAAAGCGGTCTCCACGTAGTCGATCCAGCGCAACAGGGACGGTCGGTTGTCGATGGCGGCGAACGCCTCACCGGCAATGCCGGGAAAGCCCACCAGCATTTCACCGGAGCCCGCGACATAGCTGTTCATGCACAGCGACGAGCCCGCATTGCAGCAGTGGCCCGCGTAGTTGAGGACGTCGTAGTTCGAGCACTGGCCCTCGGCCCCAGCGCAAGCGCCGTTGTCGATGTCGACCTGGTAATTCGCGTTGGTCTCGATCCCTGTGACTTGGTACTGCGAGAAGCGCGACATCGCCCACTCGACGTCACCGAAGCCGTAGATCATCTTGCGGATCGCGTCCTTGGCGATCCAGAGCTTGCTGTCATTGGGAAAGCAGTCGCCGTCGGTATCGAAACCGGCGCCCGTTCTTCCGGTCACGAGGTTGGAGCTACCATCGCCACAGCCGTAATACACGCCATCGAGAATGCGCGCGCTGTCATCGCCCGCCTGTGGCACGCGACCGACGCCATCGCCCTCGGTCTCGGCTCCCGCGAGATTCTCACGCATGGACCCTGAGGTATCGACCGCCAATACGAAGCGCGGTTTGACCTGGGCCGTGGCGCGCCCCGGATCGAAGGCGGCGACGAGCAGCGCGGCAGAGAGCCCTAGCAGCCTCGAAAATCGGCGAGAATCGGACATGGGTTGCCCCTCAAATCGAAGTGTCGTGGCACGTTGCCGGATACGCCCACGAGCGGACGACCCCGGCAGCGAACTCAGGCAAGCGATACGATACACCCCGCAAACGCGCGAAGACAAGGCGAAGCTCCGCTGCGATCGGTCGCGATCACGCGCAGCCACAGCGTCGTGTGATCGGCGTCACTGCGATGACAGCAAGCCGGAATCGAAGGCGACGATCGCGGTGATGGTACACATCCGATCACTCGCAATTGGCTTACGAACGGGATGTGCGACCCTGTATGACAGCCACCCCCATCAGCTGCCAGGATTGCGATGCTGCAACGTCCTGCTGCAGCGTCCACGGCGAGTTGAGTTGGAAGCCGCCAATGTAGCGGCGTCGCACGGCTTCGCAGCGACTGCACGCAGGGCTTGCAAACGTTGCGTCAAATTGCGATCGGCGCCATTATAGTCACCCGGTTGCCGCCGTTTTTCGCGTCACCGCAACTCGGCTCGACGCGCTTACATCGCGACGTCCGCTTCGTCTGGAACAACACGAGGGGAAATCCCACCATGCGTAATCGTCTCATCGCCAAGCTCGCAGCGCTGGTGCTATTCAGCCAATGCCTCATCGCCTGCGGCGACTCCGACGGGGGTTCGAAGGCAGACGCCGCTGGCGGTAGCGGCGGCAGCGGCGGCGATCAGGGCAGCGGCAGCACGGGACAGAAGGACGGCTCTGCCGGCTCGACGGCGGACGCTGGCGGCAAGGACGGCGGCAGCGACACCAAGGACGCCGGAGGCGGCAACACCGACAGCAAAGACGCTGGCGACGGCGGGGGCAGCAGCACCGACCGCGCCGACGGTGGCAGCGGCGACAACGACTGCAACGGCAAGGACGACGACGGCGACGGCAAGACCGACGAGGGCTACACGCCGGCCGACAGCGCCTGCGGCGTCGGCGCCTGCGCGGCCACCGGCTCCACCTCATGCGTCGGCGGCGAGGTCCAGGACAACTGCCGCCCCAAGACGGCCGCGCGCGACGACGACACCTGCGACAACATCGACGACGACTGCGACGGCAAAACCGACGAGGACTACGTCGTGGTCGACAACTGCGGCACCGGCTATTGCGAGACCCACAACACGCCTTCGAGCTGCGTCGACGGTGTCGAGACGGTGTGCGCGCCGGCCACGCGCCTCAACGCCGATGACGCCAGCTGCGACAGCGTCGACGACGACTGCGACGGCGCCGCCGATGAGGGCTACGTCGTCGACAGCAGCTGCGGCGCCGGCTACTGCAACAGCACCAACACGCCCTCGAGCTGCGCCGGCGGCGTCGAAACCGCCTGCAGCCCGGGCTCGCCGCTTTCCTCCGACGACACCACATGCGACGGCGTCGACGACGACTGCGACGGCACCGACGACGACGACTACGTGGTCAACAGCACCTGCGGCACCGGCTACTGCGAGACGAATAACACGCCCTCGAGCTGCGTCGGCGGCGTCGAAACCCTGTGCACCGCCGCCAGCCAGAACACGCCCGACGACAAGGGCTGCAACGGCGTCGACGACGACTGCGACGGCTCGACCGACGAGGACTACGTGGCCGACGCCAGCTGCGGCTCGGGCCCGTGCCGGGGCACCAACACGCCCTCCACCTGCGTCGACGGCGTCGAGACCCCCTGCATGTCCGGCTCCGAGGGCAACACCACCGACCCAACCTGCGACGGTGTCGACGACGACTGCGACGGCACCCCCGACGACGACTACGCCTCGGTGACCACCAGCTGCGGCGTCGGCGCCTGCGCCTCGACCGGCGCGACCAGCTGCGCCAACGGCAAGGTCACCGACAGCTGCATCGCCGGCGATCCCGCCCCCAGCGACGCCAGCTGCGATGGCGTGGACGACGACTGCGACGGCACCCCCGACGACGACTACGTCGTCGATGCCAGCTGCGGCATCGGCGAGTGCAACGCCTCCAACACGCCCTCGAGCTGCGCGGGCGGCGTGGAGACCCTGTGCGTGGCCGGCACGCCGGCGACCGGCGTCGACAGCAGCTGCGACAACAAGGATGACGACTGCGACAGCAGCTTCGACGAGGACTACGTGCCCGTCGCCAGCTGCGGCATCGGCTACTGCAGGCAGGCCAACACGCCCTCCTCCTGCAGCGGCGGCGTCATCACCGACTGCGTGCCCAGCGATCCCAAGAGCGCCACCGACGCCACCTGCGACGGCGTGGACGATGACTGCGACGGCGCCTCGGACGAGGACTTCGATCCCTATTGCAGCGGCAGCTCCACCGTCACCTGCGTGGACGGCGGCGAGGTGCTGACCGCCTGCGACGACGGCATCATCTGCACCGAGGACATCTGCACCGCGGGCAGCTGCGACGTGATTCCGGACGACAGCGCCTGCGCCGACGACGGCGTCGCCTGCACCAACGAACGCTGCGTCGTCGGGCTCGGCTGCCAGTCGCTGACCGACCACAACTACTGCAGTCAAACCGTGGACGGTGGCAAGCGCTGCAACGGCTCCGAGCGCTGCGAGCCCGAGGTCGCCGGCGACGAGGTCGGCTGCGTGCCGGGCACGCCCCCCTGCGGCGACGACTGGGCCTGCACCGACATCGTCTGCAACGAGACCGGCCCCGAGGTCTGCACCACGACCCTGAACCACGCCTTCTGTCAGGCCGCCGACGGTGTCTTCTGCAACGGCGCCGAGCAGTGCAATCCCGGCGATGAAGCCAACCGGGACGCAAACGGCTGCGTGGCCGGTTCCGACCCCTGTGCGGGCATGCAGGACTCGGCCGAGTGCACGGTGCTGGTCTGCAACGAGGACACCGACAGCTGCGACAACGTGCCCGACGACGGCTACAGCTGCGACGACGGCATCAACTGCACCGACGACGTCTGCGATCCCGACGCCGCGGTCGATCCCACCGGCTGCGTCTGGACGGCCAAGGACTGCAGCGGTGCCGACACCGACGCCATCGCCTGCACCGTCGCCTACTGCGACGAGGCCGATGGCAGCTGCAAGATCAACTACAGCTCCGAGCTCTGCGGCGGCGACGCCTGCACCGATAGCGGCTGCGCCACCTGCACCTCGGATGCCGACTGCGGCAACGACGACAGCAACCTCTGTGATGGCGTGGCCGCCTGTGTCACGGGGGAGTGCGTACTGACCTCGCCCGTGATCGACTGCAACGACGGCAAGGCCTGCACCACAGACCTCTGCGACGGCCCCTCCGGCACCTGCAACCACGTGGCCAATGACAGCTATTGCTTCGACGGCGTCTGCGACGGGCTAGATGCCTGCGACCCGGGCGACCCCTCAGCCGACGCGACCACCGGCTGCGTGGAAGCCGCGCCACCCGACTGCGACGACGGCATCGCCTGCACCACCGACCTCTGCAACTACCTGACGGGCTGCTACCCGTTTCCCAACCACGCCACGTGCGCCGCGGGCGACACAACCGTGTGCAACGGCGAGCAATTCTGCGACTCGGGCGCCGACCCTGGGGTCAACCCTTCGGGCTGTGTGGAGCCCTTCCCCGACGGCATCGACTGCGACGACGGCATCCCCTGCACGCGCGATGAATGCGTCGAGCCCTCGGGCAGCAACGAAGGCGGCTGCCGCTCGACCAACGACAGCACCAACTGCCCCTGCGGCCAGAGCTGCGATCCCGTCAGCGGCGGCTGCCTCACCACCTGCACCGTCACCGAGTGCCAGGGCAAGCTCTACGAGTGCGGCGACTGCATCGACAACGACAACGACTGCGCCTGCTTCTGCGATGACAACACCGCGGCGAGCTGCCCCGTCGATGGCAGCGGCAACGAGTGCGAGTGCGACCCCGACTGCAGCGTACCGGCGACGAGCTGCGCCTGCGACACCGCCTCCAGCAGCTGCGACGCCAGCTGCTACTGCGATCCCGACTGCTACTACCCCAACAACGGCGCCGGCATCGACTCCGGCTCCGACCTGAGCTGCTTCGGCCCCTGCGACAACAACGAGTCCGGTTTCCACGGCGGAATCCCGGGCCAGAACAACGCACCCTGCAAGATGGAATGTTACTTCGACCAGGACACGGGCGCCGGCAACGACGACTGCTACTGGGACCACGGCTGCGATCCCCTCTCGGTGGCCGCAGACTATCCCCCCTCGGGTGACTCCGCCTGCGAGTACGACCCCAACACCAACATCGCCGGCAGCAGCCTGAGCTGCGCCGAAGCCCAGGCGACGCAGTCGGCGGTGTGCTGGGAAGAGGGCAGCGATCCGGGGACGACCGGCAACAACTACTGCGGCTCCCTGGTGCCCAACGGCTGCGACTGCTTCGGCTGCTGTGACGTACCCGGCAGGGATACGGCCGTCTACCTCGGCTCGGAAGAGCCCAAGGACGTCGGCAGCTGCACCCTGGACGTGCTCCAGGACGAAACCCTCTGCAAGCCCTGCACCATCGTGACGGCCTGTCACAACTCGTGCGAGACCTGCGAGCTGTGCATCGGCAAGCCCACGCTGCCGCCCGAGTGCGGCTGCCAGATCTGCCCCGCTGGCGTGCAGCTCTGCGGCGACCCCTGCGGCAGCCCCTGCCCCGCCGGCTACTTCTGCAACACCGGCTGCTGCGCACCGGCGCCGCTCTGAGCCGCCCCCGGTCTGAGGAACGCCCCCGGCCGTTTCAGACGGTCGGGTGGCGTGATCGGCCACGCCCGGGCCAAACATCGAGTTTCCAGGAATTTCTGGAAATCACGAATGCGCCCCGAGGAGTGCTCACATTGTCCTGAAGAGGGGCACCTCTCCTTTACACCTGGTGCGTCGGATGTAAATTGGGCAGCGACTCGCACCCAAACCTTTGCGGGGACCGGCCACGGGATAGCGGCCGCGACTCGCACACGGGGAATTCCATGCCCGGACGACGCGTTTCTGCTCGCGCTTTTGCCCTGTTGCCGCTGCTCCTCGGAGCCTGGCTGAGTCCTTCCACCGCGCAGGCCCAGGCGGTCAAGCCGTGGTTCTTGGTGGTCATGGATACGTCGGGGTCGATGAATGACACCGGCGTCAGCAACAGCTGCGGCTTCGGTGGCAGCACCAAGATGAATGCCGCCAAGTGCGCGCTGCAGAACATCCTGAATACGACGGGAGACGCAGAGTTCGGGCTGGCGCAATTCGACCAGCCTCAGAATTGCACGGGCGCTGGCGGCGGCGGCGGCACCAGCGGCAGATGTGACGACACATGGGAGTCGGGCATGATGCGAGTCGGGCTCTCGGCGACCGCTTACCAGACGATCCTGCCGTTGGTCGACGGCGTGGGTAGCGGCGACAACACGCTCGAACTATGCGCGGCTGGCTACACGCCCCTGGAGGGCACCTTGCGCATGGCGGGGGAATACTTCTCCGACAACCTGTCGCCAACGTTCCCATCACCCACAGCAATGGACGGCGCGGTCGGCTGCCGCCCGGTGTCGGTCATCTTGCTCACCGACGGTGCAGACACCTGTGGCCCTGGCGGTTTTTCACAATCCAATGGCGGTGACCCGGCCGCGGGCGCCGCAGTCCTGCGCAGCGTGACCGTGCCCGTGCCCGGCGGCGGCACCACCACCATCGACGTCAAGACCTACGTGATCGGCTTCGGCATCCCCGAAAATGATCCCGAGATCGAAGCCATCGCCGAAGCCGGCGGCACCGACAACCAGATCGATGGCCCAGGAGGCCTCGACGGCTACTACGCCACCGACGAAGCCGAGCTCTCCGAGGCCCTGGCGCGCATCATCTTCGAGAGCCAGCTGAACGAGGTCTGCAACGGCATTGATGACGACTGCGACGAGAAGGTCGACGAGACGCACCCCACCTATTGCGATATCGACGGCATCCGCGCCGACAACCCCTTGGTCTGGGTTCCCGCCTCCGGCACCACGGAGGACCAGGCCCAGGTCAGCGGCTCCAACCTCAGCGCCTACACCTGCTCGGGCCCGAACGTGGGCGACGTCACCGCCTGCGCCGACACCCCCGGCAGCTGCTGCACGCCCGTGCCCGGCGACACCGACGGCACGCCCGCCGACCTCGCCGTCTGCGCCTCGCCCGACTACGGCGACAAGCTGATGTGCAATCCGCTCAATCTCCTGTGCGAGAGCCCGGGCGAGCTGTGCGACGGCCAGGACAACGACTGCGACGGCAAGACCGACGAGGGCCCCCTGGTGGGCACCCCGCCCGACGAGGAGTGCTTCGACGGCGAGGACGACGACTGCGACGGCAACACCGACGAGGGCTGCGCCGGCTGCGTGCCGGAGACCTGCGACGGCGAGGACAACGACTGCGACGGCCGCTTCGACGAAGGCCTGACCCTGGCCTGCGGCTTCGAGTTCGACATGGCGCTGTTCCCCGACACCATCTGCCGCAGCGGCGAGCGCACCTGCGTGCTGGGGCAGTGGGGCGCCATCTGCCCCGCCGGCTCGGCCTGCACGGTCTCGGAGGCCAGCATCGATCGCTACCAGGCGGTCAGCTACCCGGCCGACTGGGTCGAAGGTGAAGGCACCTGCATCGAGCCCGAGGCGAGCGAGAGCTGCGACGCCCTCGACAACGACTGCGACACCCTGGTCGACGAGGACACGCCCACCCGCAGCTGCGACACCAGCGACCCGGCCCACGGCAACGAAGGCATTTGCCGCGAGGGCACGCAATTTTGCGATCCGAACGCCGGGGATCTCTTCACCGCCGAGTGCTTCTTCGAGGTCGTTCCCGAAACCGAGATCTGCGACGGCCTGGACAACGACTGCGACGGCACCATCGACGAAGCGGCCGGCACGGGCGTGCCCGAGAGCCTGACCCGCCAGTGCGGCACCGACGCCGGCATCTGCATGCGCGGCACCGAGCGCTGCACCGACGGCAACGCCACAAACCTCGACGACCGTTTCACCGGCTGCACCGCCACCACGCCCCAGACCGAGGTCTGCAACTACCCCGGCGCCCCCAGCGACCCCACCGCCTACGACGAGGACTGCGACACCCGCGTCGACGAGAGCGACCCGACGATCCCCGCCACCTGCGTGGCCGACGTGGACGGCACCCCCATCACGCCGGGGCCCGGCGACGACACCGGCCTGTGCAGCCTGGGAAGCGTGCAATGCGTGGGCGGCGAGTTGCTATGCCGCAACTACCAGGGCCCGAGACCCGAGCTGTGCGACGGCCTGGACCAGGACTGCGACGGCGACAACGCCAATGGCGTCGGCCCGACCACCGGCGATCCCGACGCCGCCGCCGGCACCGACCCCAGCCTTGGCACCCCCTGCTTCGAGTACGGCGCGGGCGAGTTCCCCGGCTTCGCCGACGCCCTGCCGGGCCTGGGCGTGTGCACCCCGGGCAAGCTGGTCTGTGACGTCAGCATTCCCGATCGCGTCTGCGTCGGCTACGGCCTGCCCTCGGCGGAGGTCTGCGACGGCATCGACAACGACTGCGACGCCGCCGTCGACGAAGACGTCTTCGGCCCCAGCGAGTCCTGTCAGACCGGCGACGCCGGCCTCGACCCCCTGCCCTACACCACACCGCGGGACTTCTGCGGCGAGTGCGTCGACAAAAACGGCGACATCGTGGTCTGCCGCGCCTCGCTGCTCGACGGCGACGACGACACGGCCACCACCGACGCCAGCTTTGACTGCCAGAGCAGCTTCTTCGGCCTGGGCGCAGGCTACGGCGCGCCCATCGGCCACGGCGGCGTTTCCGATTGCTGCGGCAACTACGCCTTCAGCAGCTCCTGGAACTTCGGCAACCTCGAAGGCCAGCACAATGGCGCAGGCCAGTGCACGACGGGCGTCAAGCGCTGCATCGGCGGCGAGACCGTCTGCGACGGCGAGGTCACGCCCGGCGACGAGAGCTGCGACGGCATCGACAACGACTGCGACGGCGAAACCGACGAGTACGTGGCCGCCGAGGGCCAGCTCTGCGGCAACGGCACCGGCGAGTGCGTGCAGGGCAACCTCGAGTGCACCGGCGAAAGCGGCCTGCAGTGCCTGGGCTTCACGCCCCCGGCCGACGAGACCTGCGACGCCAAGGACAACGACTGCGACGGCTTCACCGACGAGGGCAACCCCGACGGCGGCGCCGCCTGCGGTGGCAACATCGACAACTGCCTCCGGCGCGCCGATCCCACCAACACCAGCCAGGCCGCGACCGAAGCCTGCGGCGAATGCCAGGCCGGCATCCAGGTCTGCGTCACCACCTACGAGGCCGGCGAGGCGGTCAGCGCCGCGCTCGAATGCCAGGGCTCGGTCGAACCCATCGACGAGAAGTGCGACGGCCGCGACAACGACTGCGACTCGCACTGCCTGGTCCAAAACGACGGCACCATCATCTGCCCGCCCGACGAACCCGACGCCGACGACAAGATCGACGAGGGCGTCGAGGTCACCGACCCCGAAATCGGCAAGGAATGCGGCAAGGACGAGGGCGTGTGCATGAAGGGCACCAAGGCCTGCGTCGCGGGCGGCTACTCCTGCCAAAACGAAGTCACGGGCACGACCGAGGTCTGCAACGGCATCGACGACGACTGCGACGGCCTGGTCGACGACGGCATCCCGGTGGGCGCCCCCTGCGGCATCGACACCGGCGAGTGCTCGCCGGGCAACCTGGTCTGCAGCCCCGAGACCGGTAGCCTGGTCTGCCAGGGCGAGATCACCCCCGTCGACGAGATCTGCGACGGCCTCGACAACGACTGCGACGGCAGCACCGACGAGGGCCTGGGCCTGGGCGATGCCTGTGGTAGCGACGTGGGGCTGTGCGAGAAGGGCCGCTTCGCCTGCCTCGACGGCCGCCTGGTCTGCCAGGGCGAGGTCACAGCCGCACCCGAGACCTGCGACTGCGAGGACAACGACTGCGACGGCGAGGTCGACGAGGGCGACGCCGACGGCCTGTGCCCCGGCGGCAGCGCCTGCGTCATGTGCCAGTGCGCCCTGCCCTGCACCGAGGGCATGGAGTTCTCCGCCCGCTGCCCCCAGGGCAAGGCCGCCGTCGAGGTCAATGAAAGCGGCATCGACGGCTGCTACTGCGTGGGCGCCCTGTGCAAGGCACAGGACTGCGCCAAGGAGACCATCGAGCTCGACGGCCGGGTCGCCTGCGCCCCCGATCGCAGCGACGTGGGCGAGTGCAGCTGCAAGAACAACGAGTGCGTCTCGCGCTGCACCGGCGTCACCTGCATGGGCGGCCTGGTCTGCGACCTCACCGACGGCCGCTGCAAGGAACCCAGCTGCCTGCTGACGCAGTTCGCCTGCGCCGAGGGCGAGGTCTGCCAGCCGGTCAGCGGCGCCTTCAGCTGCGTCGAAGACCTCTGCGCCGACACCCAATGCGCCGGTGACGAGGCCTGCCGCGCGGGCGAGTGCATCCGCAGCTGCGGCCGCGTCGACTGCGCCAACACGGAGCGCTGCGTCGATGGCGCGTGCGTCACCGATCACTGTCGCGCAAACTCCTGCATGCCCGGCCAGGTCTGCGATCCCAGCGACGGCAGCTGCGTGCTCGCTGGCGAGTGCGTCGGCAGTGGCTGTCCCACGGGCCAGGTCTGCGATGCGGTGGGCGGCGACTGCGAGGCCGACCCCTGCCTGAGCACCCATTGTCCCTTCGACGAGAAGTGCGACAGCGAGACCGGCCAGTGCGAGCTGCGCTGCGGCAGCGGCCTGCTCTACTGCGGCGAAGAAGGCGGCTGCGTCGACCCGGCGTCCAACCCGAAGTACTGCGGCGCCACGGGCGACTGCATGGGAGCCAGCGCCGGCAGCGAATGCCCCGAGGGGCAGGTCTGCTCCAACGGCGAGTGCGGCGACAGCTGCAGCGACGGCAAGATCAACTGCCAGGGCGAGTGCATCGACCCCGCATCCAACCAGCTCCACTGCGGGGCCAGCGAAGACTGCGAGGGCGACAACGCCGGCCAGGTCTGCCGCACCGGCTATGCCTGCATGGACGGCCAGTGCATCTCCAACACCGCCCCGGTGGATGCGGGCCGTCTCGACCCGAGCCTCAACACGCGCCTCATCGCCTCCGGTGGTGGCGGCTGCACCTGCAGCGTGCCGGGCAGCTCGGGTGGCGCAGGTGACAGCCGGCGCGGGCCGCTGTCGCTCGGCCTGATGGCCCTGTCGCTGCTCATCCTGGGCCGCCGCCGGCGGCGCTGGCTGCAGCTGGCCAGCCACTGGCTGCCGCTGCTGCTGCTCTTGGCCCTGGCGATGCTCGGTGGCTGCAAGGTCGACCCTTACTGCATCGACTGCGCTGAAGACGGCGACGCGGGCAAGGGCCCCAAGCTGCAACCCGACTTGCCCAGCGGGCGCGACGGCGGCACCGGCAACGGCGGCAACGACGTCATCGACACGCGCGACGCCACGGTCGGCGACGGCGCCACGCGTGACGCCCTGACCGATTGTGGCCAGAGCGAGGTCTGCAACGGCGTCGATGACGACTGCGACGGCGTCGTCGACGAAGACGTGGACCCCGCCGCCCAGGGCATCGACTTCGACAGCGACGTCGAGCACTGCGGCGGCTGCGGCCAGCGCTGCCAAATCGCCCACGCCTTCCCCTCTTGCGTCGCTGGCGAATGCGGCATCGACGGTGACCAGGGCGAAGGCGGCTGCGACGTGGGCTTCCACGACCTCGACAAAAACCCGGACAACGGCTGCGAGTACCGCTGCACCCAGAGCACCGACGACGACGCCCTGTGCGACCTGATCGACAACGACTGCGACGGCAAGGTCGACGAAGACATCGACGTCCAGAGCGACCCCGACAACTGCGGCTCCTGCGGCTTCGGCTGCTTCTTCTCCAACGCCGCAACCGGCGCCAGCTGCGTGGCCGGCAAGTGCCTGCTCGACGACACCAAGTGCAACGACGGCTTCCGCAACCTCGACGGCCTCGACGACAACGGCTGCGAGTGGGAGTGCTCGGTCAACCCGCCGGCCGATGAGCTGTGCAACGCCAAGGACGACGACTGCGACGGCAAGATCGACGAGGGCGTGGCCAGCACCGACTCGCGCCTCGGCCAGGTCTGCGGCACCAATGAGGGCGAGTGCAAGACCGGCCTGACCGTCTGCAAGAACGGCGACCCCACCTTCTGCCAGGGCGAAATCGGCCCGGCCGACCACGACAACTGCGACACCAAGGACAACGACTGCGACACGCGCATCGACGAGGATGACAGCCGCGTCGGCCAGTCCTGTGGCAACCACCTCGGTCGTTGCGAGACCGGCGTCAAGGCCTGCGAGGGCGGCACGATCGTCTGCAACGGTGAGACCACCTCGCTCGGCTTTGAGCTATGCAACCGCATCGACGACGACTGCGACGGTGCCGTCGACGAACACGTGCTGGTGGACGGCGAGACCGGCAACGGCCTGGACCTGGACGCCACGGGCGGCGTCAGCTGCAGCCGCGCCTCGGGCTCGCTGGTGGTCAGCCCTGCTGCGGCGGCCCTGGGCCAGTGCGTGCTGGGCAAGCTGGAGTGCCGCAGCGGTCAGCTCGACTGCCGGGGCGAAGTATTGGCCCGGCCCGAGCAGTGCGACAACCTGGACTGGGACTGCGACGGCAAGATGGTCCCCGACAACCTGGCTGCGCTCAAGGCCACCGACGACGAGATCGGCCCCACCTGCGGCAACCAGCTGGGCATCTGCACGCCGGGCGAGTTCGTCTGCGAAAACACGGGCTCCGGAGCCTCCCCGGCCTGGCAGCCCGTATGCAGCGAAGGCGGCGTGCAACCCGAAGCCATGGAGACCTGCGACGGCCAGGACGACGACTGCGACGGTAGGATCGACGAGAGCACCCAGGCCGGTGAGCCCATCGGCGCCACCGGCGACTGCCACCTGGTCGACAGCAACGACGACGGCGTGCTCGACCAGTACATGGGCTCGCCCAACGACACCGGCGAGTGCAACTCGGGCACCTCCTACTGCGTGGGCGGCAGCGCCGCCTGCATCGGCTATCAAGGCCCCAGCGTGGAAATCTGCGACGGCCTGGACAACGACTGCGACGGCAGCGTCGACGAGGACGGCGGCACCAGGTACGAGGGCGATCCCTGCAACGTGCTTTCGGGAGGCCCCGGCAGCAGCGACACCTGGGATCTCTTCGGCATCTGCACGGCTGGCACCTGGGACTGCCCGGCGCCATCGGGCGCCAGCAGCAATGTGCTCGTCTGCGTGGGCGGCACGCGGCCGGCGGCCGACGAAGTCTGCAACGGCGAAGACGACGACTGCGACGGCAGCGTCGACGAGCAGTGGGTGGCCCAGGGCGGCGAAGCCGAGCCCGGCACCAGCTGCTGCCCCGACGATCCCAGCACGCCCTACGTCGACGTCTGCGGCGCCCCGAACTGCCCGGCCGGCGCCATCGGCTGCGCCGGCGGCAGCGTCGGCTGCGTCCAGAACGGCTGGACCCCCAGCAGCGAGGTCTGCGATCTGGGCACCGGCGTCGACAACGACTGCGACGGCAGCATCGACGAGGACTACATCACGGGCGACGTCTACGACACCATCGAGCACTGCGGCGCCTGCGGCAACGACTGCGAAGCGCCCGGCAATCAGGTGGCCAATGCGCGCATGGGCTGCATCGCCGGCAGCTGCGAGATCGTGGCCTGCGAGGCCGACTACTACGACAACGCCACGACCGGCGCCGAAGACTGCAGCCTCTACTGCCCGGCCTTCATCGCCAAGGACTTCGAGCTATGCGACGGCGCCGACAACGACTGCGACGGCAGCATCGACGAGGCGGCCGACCTGGAAGCGCCCGTGGCCAGCACCTTCTGCGACCAGGACGGCGCCTGCGCCGGCTCGACGCCCATCTGCGCCGACCTGGGCGGAGGCGACAAGGGCTGGACCTGCACCGTCACCGCTGAAGCCAACGATGGCTGCGACCCGGGCAACCCCACGGCCGTGGGCGGCAACGACGACTGCGATGGCAGGAGCGACGAGGACGTCACCACGATCGCCACCGGCTTCACCGCGGGTAGTGAAGGCATCGGCGTGGGCAAGCCCTGCTACGGCCCCGGCACCGGCGTCTGCCGCACCCAGGGGGTTCAGGTCTGCGGCGCGACCAGCACCGAGACCACCTGCGTGGTCTCCCTGGGCGACCTCACCGAAGTCACCGAAAACACCGGCGCCCGCGACCACGAGGTGTGCGACGGCGCTGACAACGACTGCGACGGCAGCATCGACGAGCCCTGCATGGACGGCGCCGTTCTATGTCTGCCCGACAACACCACCTGCATCGACGCCAACACCAGCTCTGGCGTGCTCGGCTGCGTGATCGACGGCTTTGCCCAGCTCGACGCCAGCACCTGGGTCTACACCCACGAGGCCTCGCGCCCCGACGCCGACGGCGCCACCATCGGCAGCTCCGAGGCGCGCGCCTGCAGCGGCGGCGACCGCCTGCCCTGGACCGGCGTCAGCTACGACGAGGCCGTGGCGGCCTGCGAGGCGGCCGGCGCCCGCCTGTGCACGCGCGACGACTGGCGCCTGGCCTGCTCCTGCGGGGGCACCGGCTCGGGCAGCTCACCCAACTACGACTACGGCTGGCCCTCGGGCGGCAGCTGCACCACCAGCGTGGCGACCGTCGAGGCCCAGTGCAACATCGAGGATCCCAGTGGCGCCATCGAGCCCGGCGGCACTTCATCGAGCTGCTACATCACCCATGGCGGCGTGGGCGTCTACGACCTCAGCGGCAACGTTCGCGAGCTAACGGCGGCCGAGAACGGCAGCGGCGCCGCCTGTGACCCCGGATTGAGCAGCGACTGCCGCATCATGGTGCGCGGCGGCGCCTCCACCAACACCGCCGTCGGCTCCGCCTGCGGCTACGAAAAAGCCATCTGGCCCGACGAGGCCCCGTTCTACAACGTGGGCTTCCGCTGCTGCGCCGACGCACCGTAGGTGCACCGCGCCCAGCAAATGCGTCGTCGATTCGCCGCGGAGCCAAGCGCTCCGCGGCGCAGCGCGCGGCAGCATCGCCTTGAGACCCGCCACGCTCACCGACCGGACTGCAGCGCCAGCGCCTCCGGAAGCTCCGTGGCTGCCGCGGCCGCCAGATACCGGGTGGCTGCTTCGACCTGGGCGTCGGCGGCTAGCAAAAGGCCCGCCGCGAAGAGATTGCGCCCCGGATCGCCGAGCAAGGGTTGTCGCTGCCAGTCCGGCAGCCGCAGCAGCCCATCGCGCGCGGTGAGCCTGCGATGTTCAACCGACGGCTGAAGCCGCTTCGGCACCCCCGCCAGCAGTGAGCGGAGAGCCGCCTCCGGATGCCCGGTGGCGAGCAAGCCGATGGCCCGCTCGTAGGCGACCAGGGTGATCAAACCGTCGCTGGCCGGCGAACCGCTGCCGAGTTCTTCGAGCGCGGCAGCCAGGGCCCGCGTGGGCGCTGCGTCCGGCGCGCGCTTCGGGTCACAACGGGCCGCGCTCGCAAACAACCAACCGCCGGCACACACGTGCAGCCCCATCCTCCGGGCCGTCTGCACGCGCTCGAAGCGCACCGGCCGCTCGGCATGGGCGTCGAGGAAACGGCGCAGGCGAGCGTCGCGCCCGCCCGGGCCGCGCAGGGAAAACGCACGCAGCTCGGGGTGCAGCTGGTATTGCAGGCGCCAGTACCAACTCGAGCTACTGAGGCCCGTAGCCAGCACGACCACGTCCGGGCGCTGGCGCTCGACCATGGTGAGATAGAGCAGGGCCGCGACGTAGTGGTCGTGTTCGACGACCAGGATCGCGTCCGGCAGCGCCTCGGCCAGCGCCCCTTCGGCCAGCAAGCGGGTGACGCGATCGCGATGGCGGCTGCGCGCAAGGATCGAAGGCGGCGAAAGCAGTGCGGTCAGCGCCAGCGCGGCCACGCCCAGCGCGAGGGCGCGCCGACCCCGCCCCGCGAGCAAACGCAAGAGACCGGCGCCCAGGGCCGCGGTGCTGCACCACAGCGAAGGCGCCAGATAGCCGAGGTAGTCCGGGTTGTCGGGCCGGAAAATCGTATTGCTGGCGATCATGAGCAGCGACAGCCCGCTCAGCAGAGGCAGTGCCAGCGGCCCCAACCCGTGGCGACCGGGTCGCAGCTGGGCGACGCTGGCGACGACGAGCAGGAGCGGCAGCAACGACGGTGCGAAGTGAAGCGTCCATTGACCGACCTGGGCTGCGATCTGCGCCACTGCCGCCACGGCTCCACCTTCGAGCGCCCCTGGCAAAAACAGGAGGTTCGGACGCTCACCGCGAAAATCCGCCCCCGAGAAGTAGTGCAGCAGCGCGCTCGCATCCGTGGGGTCTCCCCACAGGAAGATGCCGCTACGGCCGGCGACGAGGGGCACGTATGCCAGGAGGGTCAGACCCAACAGCCCTCCGCCGCAGATGCGGAGCAAGCGTTGCAGCGGCAACTCGCGGCGCAGGAGCAGCGCGAGCAGCCTCGGTGCCACCGCCGTCGCCGAAAGCACACCCACAAAGAGGTGCGTGACCGCGGCGAGCCCGAAGAGCAATCCCACGCCCCAATCGAGCGCCGGCCGCGCCCGCCGCGCCTGGTCCTTCATGCTCAGCAGGCGCGCCAAAAGCGCAATGCCCCAGAGCGCGAAGAACGAAGCCAGCGGATAGACCTCGATGCGCGAGGCCGGCTCCCACAGCGCGCCATGCAGCGCCACCACGGCCACCGCCGGATACAGCCAGCGACTGTTGACCACCGCCGTGGCATCACCGCCGCGGGCGAAGTGCTCGGCGAGGCTCAGCGCCGGCACGAGGCAAAGCGCCGAGCACAGTGCGGAGAGGGCGCCCAGGCCGTGCAGCGGCTCGATGCCCGGCAGGTGTGAAAAGAGCCAGCCCAGCAGCATGTAGCTCGGCTGACCAAAAGGATGGCCGAGACCCAGCTGATAGGCCGCGAGTGCCAGCTCCGGACTGTCGAGCTGCGACATATCGCGGCACATGGTCGCCAGGTAGTAGACGGCCAGCAGCGCGGTAAGCGTCCAGGCGCGCTTGCGATCGTCGAGCGGTAGAAAGAGCGTGGACATGGGCCAGCTGCGCCGCCCGTCGCCCGAGCCGCGATGACCGATCATCCCGGCTCAATGCAATGAAGCCAATCCCAAACGCTTGATCATCTTCTGCAGACCGTAGCGCGAGACCCCCAACATGCGCGCCGCCCGCGTCTGATTGCCCGCCGACGCCTGCAGGGCCTCGCGGATCAGCCGCCGCTCGAGCTGGTCGACCTGGGCCTTGAGGTCCAACGGATCGGCCGGCTCGACACCCGCGTCCAGCAGCGCCGACGACAGGTGCTCAAGGTCGATCAGTCCGTCGCACAACACCACCGCCCGCCGCATCTCGTTTTCGAGCTGGCGCACATTGCCCGGCCAGGGGTGCTGCGTCAGTGCCGAAAGCGCGCGCGGCGCCATGCGCAACGGCTGGTCGGGGCTGTGGAGCGACAGGAAGTGGCGGATCAGGGGCGCGATGTCGGGGCGGCGCTCGCGCAGGGGCGGCAGCATCACCGGCACCACCGACAATCGGTAATAGAGGTCCTCGCGGAAGCTGCCATCGGAGACCATGGCCTCCAGGTCGCGGTGGGTGGCGGCGATCACGCGCACGTCCACCTTGTGCGCGCGCTCGCCGCCCACGGGCCGCACCTCGCCGTTCTGCAGCACGCGCAGAAGCCGCGCCTGCATCGAGGGCGACATTTCGCCGATCTCGTCGAGGAAGAGCGTGCCGCCGTCGGCCACCTCGAACAGGCCCTGGCGCCGCCGGTCGGCACCCGTGAACGCCCCGCGCACGTGGCCGAAGAGGGCGCTCTCGAGCAGCGTCTCCGGGATCGCACCGCAGTTTTCGCTGATGAAGGGCCCTGCGCTGCGCGCGCCCAGACGGTGGACGGCCTGGGCGATCAACTCCTTGCCGGTGCCGCTTTCGCCGCGGATCAACACAGGTAACTCCGAGCTTGCCACCTTGCGCACCAGGGCCAGCACCTCGCCCATGGCCGCGCTCTCGGCCACGATGCCAGCGACCGAGCCCGCGTCGGCCTCGCCGCGCTGGCGCAACGATTGCAACTCGATGGCCTGGCTCTCGACGGTGCGCGCAAGCCGCGCCCGCGCCACCAAAAGCCTGCGCGCCGCACGCCGCTCGGCGCGCAGAGCGTCGGCCGAGGCCAGCGCCAGGCCACCCAGCTCCACCAGATCGCGCAGCAGTAGCAGCTCCGTGGGACCGAAGGCCGAGGGGCGCATGCGGTCCTCCAGGTAAAGCGCACCGCGCACTTCGCCCAGCAACCGAAGGGGCAGCGCCACCACCGAGCGCAGCGCCAGACTGTGCACGCTAGCAGCCCCGCTGAGGCGCTCGTCGCTACTGGCATCGACGGTGGTCAGGGCCTCGCCGCTGCCCAGGACGCGCGCCACGATGGAGCGCGATAGGGCGTGCTCGTCGGCTTGCAGGTCGTGGCGGTCGAGGCCGCGCCCCACGCGCATGCGCGGGCGCCCATCGCGGTCGAGGCGCAGCAGATAGCCGCGCTCGGCGCCGACCAGCTCGATGGCAGCGTCGAGCAGCAGTTCGTGCAGCCGCCCCACCCGGTGCTCCGAGGACAGGCGCTTGGCGACGCCAGCGAGCTGCTGCCAGCGCGGATCGACCGCCGCCGACGCCGGGGTCGGCTCGGCGCCGGCGACCGGCCGGGCCTCGAAGGCCTGGCGGTAGCTCTCCACGCGGCGCAGCCGGGCCCGGGCCGGCGCATCCAGACCGCGCTCGACGCCGTCGAGCACGCTGCGCACCTCGGACAAATGACGGGCCGCCGCCCCGTGATCGCCGGCGGCACGCGCACAGCGCGCCGACAGCAGCGCCGCCCGCAGCCTCCCATCGAAACTGCCCACCCGCTGGGCCAGCCCATGGGCGGCCACCGCGAGCGCCTCGGCCTCCCCGTGGCGCCCATCCTCGAGCGCCAGCGAGGCCCGCGCCAGCGCCAGCTCACAGCGGGCCCCTTCGCTGCCGGCCGCGGCCGCGAAGCGCTCGGCCTCGGCCAGCGTCGTCTCTCGTGCCTCGGCGCCCAACCCCACGCGCAGCGACAGCACGGCGCTGCGCGCCGCCGTGGTTGCGGCATCGGCGGGGGGCAGCTGCGCGAGCTCCGGCAGCTGCGAAAGCGCCCTGGCAGCCTTGCGCCGCTCGCCGCGCAGGAGCCGGGACTCGGCCTCCAGGCAGCGCGCGTAGGCCAGAGTCGCCGCGTCGGCCGGCGGCTCACCCCCCGCGATCTCCACCACCCGCGACAGCGCCGACAGCGCCCGCTCGCCCGAGCCGATCAGGTGCTCGGCGTAGGCCAGGTTGTAGAGCACGCGCGCCAGATCCGAACGACGCCCGAGCTGGGCCAACTGCCGCGCCGCCTCGCGCAGGGCCGCGATCGCCGGCCCCGGCTCGCCGCAATCCAGGCGCTGGACGCCCAGATTGTGCAAAAAGGTGGCCGTCCCGTGGCGCTCACCGGCGGCCTCGGCCCGCTCCACCGCCTGGGCAAACCCCCTGGCAGCCCCCCGCAGGTCGCCCTCGGCGCGGGCAACCTGGGCCAAGACGCTCAAAAGTCGCGCCTCGGCGCCGCGCTCACCGCGGTCGCGGGCCCGCTCGAAAGCGTCCTGGCAGCTTTTTCGGGCCGCCTCGGCATCGCCGCCATAGAGCTCGGCCAGGGCCAGGACCTCGGCCGCCCGGAGCGCCGCCGGGGCAGCCGCAGCCCGGGCCAGGACCGCGCCCGCCCAGCGCTCGGCCGCCGCCAGGTCTCCGGCGTCGAAGGCCAGGCGGGCCAGCACCACCTGGGCCGCCGCCTGGGCCTCCTGGCGCTCCGCCTCGGGGCCGGTGCCCTCCGGCAGCGGCTCGCTCGACTGCGACCAGGCCTCGGGATCGACCACCGCGCGCGCCTCGGCCTGGGCCTGCTGCCGGCGGCCGCACAGGCGCAAAAGCTCGGCCCGCAGCGCCCCCGCCGCCCCGCCCTCGACCCGCTCCAGGCTGGTCAGGGCCTCGGCATAGCGCCCCTGGGCCCGCAAGCCCTCGGCCAACTGGCGCCGGAAGCAGGCGGCGGCCTCGGGGGTCTTCAGGCGGGTCAGCGCCTCGCGCGCCAGCTGCTCCAGCGCCTCGGGCTGTCCGTCGGCGGCCAGCGCCTCAAGGGCGGCCCCCAGCCCGGCCAGCGCCTCTTCGGCGCGCCCCTCTTCTTGCAGCAGCCGCGCCTGGGCCACCTGTCCTCGCAGCGCGACCGGCAGCCGCGCCGCAAGCTGCAGATAGCGGGCCTCGGGCATGGCGGAAAGCAGCCGGCGCCGCACGTCGGGGCGCAACCCGAGTTCACCGCCCCGCTCGTCGGCCTGGCCGGCGGCGAGCAACTCGCGCACCGCCGCCCCACGCCCGGCGCGGTCACCGCCAAGCCCATCGAGCGCCGCCGCCGACACCACCTCCCGGGCCACCGAAAGCAGCTCCGAAAGCTCCCTGGCAGCTTCCCCCAGCAGCGCCGGATCCGACGCCAGCTCCGCCCCCAGGGCGCGCAGCGCCGCCGGCCGCTCCAGTGAGCGCCCCTCGCGCACCCCGCGCGAAAGCAAGCGACACAGCCGCCCGGGCAGCCCGCCGCTGGCCACGCGTGCCGCCTCCAGCAACGCCGCCGAGGCCCCGGAGCCGGGTAGGGCCGCCTCGAGCAGGGGCCGCAGGGCCGCCGCGGCGAGCGGCTCGAGTTCGATGCTCGCGTCGGCCCCCGAAAGCGGTCGCTCCCGCTCCAGCACGAGCGCTAGCTCCACGCCCTCCAACTGCGCCGCCTGCAGCAGCGCATCACAGGCCGCAAGCTCGATGCCATCGGCCCCCTCCAGATGCAGCACGGTGTTGGCCCCCAGGGCCTGGCGCGGCAACGCCGACAGCGGCCGATAGGTGGGCACCGCGCCACCGCCCTCGGCCCGCCCGGCCTGCAGCGCCCACACCACGTCGCGGATCAGGCGTGAACGTCCGGCCCCCGGCGGGCCCCAGACCACGCTCAAGCCGGGCGTCGAAAGCGCCTCGGCAAGCGCCCGAGACTCCGCCTCGCGACCGACGAGGGGCAGCGCCGAAAGCGCCCGTGCCCGCTCCTCCACGCCGGGCCGGTCGTCGGCGCCCGCGCCCAGGGCCTCGGGCAAAAGCCCGCGCCGCTCGGCCAGGGCCGCGAGCTGGGCGGCGGCCTCGCGCGCGCTGGACAGGCGCCGCGCCGGGTCGGCCTCGGTCAGCTGCTCGATCAACTCCGCCAGCGCCGCGGGCACGAAGCCCGGAAGCTCACCCCGCTCGCGCAGGGGCCGCAGCGCGGCGCTCAGCAGCTGACCCACGTCACTGACCGCCGTCTGCTCGGGCGCAGCGCCGCGCAACAGCGACCACAGCGTCACGCCCAGGGCGTAGAGATCGCTGGCGATGCCGCGCTCGCCACCGAAGACCTCCGGCGCCATGAAGCCCGGCGTACCGGCCGGCCGCCCCCTGCCGATGGCGCCCGAAAGCCCCAGATCCACCAACGTGCAACGCCCCCGGGCCGCATCCACGACCAGATTTTCAGGCTTGACGTCGCCGTGCAGCAGCCCCGCCGCATGCATCGCCGAAAGTGCCGAGGCCGCCGCGAACCCGGCCTCGAGCGCGAGCGCCAGCCGGGCCTCGGGCTCAGCGGCCAGCTCGCTCGCCCGCGCCAGCCCGTGGCAGCCGGGGGCGTACTCACAGACCAGCGCCTGAACCCCGGTGGCGACGTCGAAGTCGGCGACCGGCCGCTCCACCGACAGCAGCTCGTACACGCGCGCCAGGTTCGGATGCGACAACTGCCGAAGCAGGGCGAATTCCCAGCGTAGGCGCGCCGCGTGGGCGGGTTCGACCAGCTTGATCGCCCGCAACGCCCCACCCTCCAGCGTGTCCCGGGCCAGCACCACGCGCCCCGAGCCACCTCGCCCCAGCTCCCGGTCGAAGCGGTAGCGCCCCGCCAAAAGCTCACCATCTGCCAAATCAGTTGCCATGCGCCTCGCAGTCAATTGTCGACATTTTCACGGCAAATTTCCAGGACTGCCAATCTTTTTGGCCGATAGCTGGTGCCCATCCCGAAATGGCTGTTTTCGGGTTTGCAGGCCAGCACCCGGAGCAGAGCGAAGCGGTGCCACGCGCCGCCCGGCGGCCGCCCCCCGACTCATAAGAATCGCGCCCCGCCTCCACCCACCATCTGAACCCCCGTCGCTAGAGCGCCGACCGATTTGAAATCGCCGCAAATTCGCGAGGGAGAGTGGGTTCGGCGGGCCGTTATGGTGCCGAAGTCGTAGCCGAGCTACTTCGAGGCGCCGTAGCGGTGCGCTGGGCCCGCTAAACCCGCGAAGTTGTGGCGGTTTCAAACCGATCGGTGCTCTAGGCGGGCCTGGAATGGGAGGAAGCAGTCGATGGCAACGCGAATCTCGGCCACCTGGACGCTACTGACCTTTTGTTTCTGCGGCCCCGCCACCGCCCAGGGGCAGGAGGCACAGCCCGTTCGCGCCACCATCGTCGCCATCCAGGGCGATGACTACCTCGTCGACCTCGGGCGCAACGCCGTCGGCGACGGTCAGAGCCTGCGCATCTACCGCGCCATCAAGGTGCGCCATCCTATTACCCAGCAGCGCCTCGAGGATCGCTTCGAGATCGGCACCCTGCAGATCGTCCAGACGGGCCAGACCCTGAGCATCGGCCGCCTTTCGCAGCAGCCCGATCGCGTGCTTCAGGTGGGCGACGCGGTCGAAGCCCTGGTACCGGCGCCCGTGACTTCAGCGCCCCAGAGCACGCCGCAGGCCCAGGGGGCAGCACCCGCGGAGGCCGACGCGAGCGCAACCTCCGCGCAAGACGCAGCCATGGACCGGCCCACGCGGGAGTTGCTCGCCTATTGGCATGCAACCCTGGGTCAACCTCCCCGGCGCCGCATCCGGTACTACCGCTCCTTCCTGCAGCGCCACCCCCAGTCGCGCTTCTCACCGGGAGTCGCCCGTGAAGTCGCGCACCTTGAGGCCGAGCTCAAGCGCGCCCAGGCGCGTGCGATGGACGCGGAGGACCCAGCGCGGGCGCCGGCCAGGACCGCACGAAGTCACGTCTCTCTCGATCCCATCGAACGCATCCGCATCGGTGAGCCCACCGATCTCGCCGTCGGCGCCGGCGGCTCGGTGCGCAGCCTCCTGGTCCACACCCGAACCACGGACCAGTCCGACTTCAGCACGCATTCGGCGCCCCTGGATGAAAGCGGCCATGGACGCATCACCCTGGACGCTGCGCTCAGCGGAGAAGAAGGCTTCGAGTATTTCGTCGAGAGTGTGGACCGCGACGGTCGCCTGCGCCCCGTGGCGGGCCGAGCCGCCCAGCCACTGGTGCCCGAGGTCGTCGCCAAACCCGACCGCGGCCACCGCACCGAACCCCAAACCAGCGTGGGCTTCAGCAGCGAGTGGGTCAGCTTCGACGGCATGTCGGGGCGCGATCAGTTCCTGATCACCGAAGGCGACTTTTTCAGCCGCTTGAAGCTGGGCCTTCTGAGCGGATTGCGCATGGGCTACGGGCACTTTCGGGGTGAGGGCGGCACCGTGGAAGCTCTGGACGTCCAGGGCCTGGACCCCGAGCCGGCGACTTTTAGCTATGGATTCGTCGAGGCCGAATTCTCCCTGCACACCCACTTCGGCGCAGCCGTCCGCACCACCGCGGGCCTGGGACGACCTGCCTCCGAAGACGAGCAACGGGACGGCCTGACCGGCGGCTTTCAGCTGCGCCTGCGCATCGGCCAGATGTCCGGGACACGTTTGGTCGTGGCCGGCGAGCTGATGCCCGAGATCGGTCAGCGCGCCTTCCTCGGCTTGCACTGGGAAACCCTCGAGGACTTTCCCATGGCCGCCGAGGTGGTCGTCACCGACCAACCCGTCGACTCCAACGAGCTGGCCGTACGGCTCATCTACCAGCTCGGCTATAGGGTGAGTCAGAGGGTGACGCTCTCGCTCAGGCCCTCCTACCAGCTGCGCACCATCGCCCATGCCGGCCCCGGCCTGGGCGCCGCGGCCAACTTCGAGTTTTGAGGTCAAGCATGAGAGAAAGCCTCGCGTTCTTGAGCATCCTGGTGTGTGCCGTGGCACCGGCCGCGGCCCAACAGGAGACGACCGAAGCCGAGCAACCAGCCGACGATCCGGCCCAAACCCGGACGAGCGGCGCGGACCCGAGCGGCGCGGACCCGGACGCCAGCCAAGAAAAAGCGCCCGCCGTCCGCCATTTCCCGGAGAACGAATGCGACGCCGGCCCCCTCGAGCTGCGCTTCGAAGTCGACTCCCCCGACACCGCCGGCCAAGTCGTCGTGCACTACCTCGCTCACGACGGCCGAAGCGGCCAGGCTGTGGCCCGCCGCTCGACGGAGGGCTACCGGGCGCGCATCCCACAGGGCGCGGTACAGCCCCCTGGGTTGCGCTATTGGGTCGTTCGAAAGCTCCCCGACGGCCGCCTCGAGCCGGTCTTCGCCAGCGCCGAGCGCCCCCATCGCGTGCGCGTATTCCACGACCCCCAGCGCGCCCGCACGCTGCGCCAGGAGGGCTATCGCGGGGGCAAACGCTCGAGCGTGATCGCCAGGGGCGAGTACGTCGACTTCGGCAGTCGCCGCATTAGCGCCAGCTCGGGCAGCCAGCGGGACCGCTACTACCGCCTCGAAGCCGGCTACGCCTACGCCTTCCTGACGACCCTCGAAGACATTCAACTCACAGTCGTGCGCGTGCGTGGCGAAGCCGGCGTGGCCGGCGCAGGACTCGTCGAAGAAGCCCAGCCGGGTACCGACTACGGGCGCGCACGGCTGTCGCTAATGCCACTGGAGTTCGTCAGGCTGCGCGCGGCGGTGCTGCTGGGCGCCTCCCAGGAGGGCTTTGAATACGGCGGCAGCGGAGAGCTGGTGCTGGGCAACCCCTACGACTTGAGCCTGTCGCTGCGCGCCGAATCACTAACCACACTTGGCTACACAACGGCACTGCGCATGGGCTTTCACGTAACACCACGTATCCCGATGGGTGCCTCGGTGGAAATTTCGAACTTTCCCGTCGGCCAGGATGCCGGCGTGCGTCTGCTCTACGACATCGGCTACGTCCTGACCCCCGGCACCCGCATCGTGGTGCGCGGCGGCTACCAGGCGCGCACCAGCGTCACCGGCGGCCCCGCGCTCGGCGCGGCCCTGCGCTACGGGTTCTGAGGCCCAGACCGGTGCTCGCCAGCGCCTGGCCACGCCGACCAAAACAACGGCCTGCCGCGCCAATGTCGCAACCCGCTGCGCGAGCCAGCATGATCCCATGGACCAACGGGAAAAAAAGACTCCGAGCGACCACGTAGGGCCGCTCACGACACCACAAAACGCGCAACCGAAGGCCAGCTCCAACGGCCACAGCGTCGCCGAGGTCTGCGCCCGCCACCACACCGACATCGAGCGCTTCCTGCGCCGCCGGGGCGTGCGCGACGGCGACATCGAGGATCTGCGCCAGGAGGTCATGCTGGTCATCCACCGGCGACTCCAGGGCTTTGAAAGCCGCTCCAGCCTGCGCACCTGGATCTACGGCATCTGCGTGCGCGTGGCCGCCGACTACCACCGACGCGCACACCGGCGCCACGAGACGGCCGCCCGCTGCCTACCGGAGCCCCACATCAGTGCACCGCAACAGGGTGCGCTCGAGCTGCAGCAGGCGCTGTCACAGCTCGAAGAAGCCCTCGGCGACCTCGACGACACCAGGCGCGAGACCTTCCTGCTCTACGAGTTGCACCAATACACCATGGGCGAGATCTCCAAGCTCCTGGGATGCCCCGTGCAGACCGGCTACTCACGGCTGCGCGCCGCCCGGCGCCACGTGGACAGTCAGCTTTCGAGGGAGTCCCGGTAGGGGCGTCACAGTCCCCCCGGAAGCCGCGTCCCCGGCGAGCTTCGCAGTCCTTGCGAATCCGGAAATTTGTCTACTGCTAATGGCATCGCGCGATGCTTCGCCGCTTCGAGTTCGAGCCGTGGAGCAATTCCATGCCCATGGGTCAAGGCCGTCGGCTGCTGACGGACGACTCGGTCGTCGCCGTGGGCTACTACGGGAGCTACTCGGCGGCGGGATTCATCGCCACTCGCTGGAGCCGAGGCTGGCCCTGTGCATCACCGCAGGCGATCACCGTCAGCCCGGGCGGCCCGCTGGTCTCGACCGGAAACTTCTGGAACACGGCCACGCTAGTCACCTGTGTCGGTAGTTTTGGGCAAAACTCGGCGAGCAATCGACGGCCCTCGGCGTGGCGAATCGACGAAGGACATACAGAGTATATTCGAGGAGATAGCCCGAAGGGCGGTCGACGCGGCGAGGGCCGCCGATTGCTCGCCGAGTTTTGCCCAAGACTACCGACACAGGTGACTAGGCACGGGCGAACCCGTCGAGACGACCATCGACACTCGATACGCCACCTCGGACGCCGACGGCGTGGTGATCGCCTTTCAGCTCTGAATGAACGCCGGCCGCTCAGGGAATGGAATCGTCATAGGCGCAGGCCTGCAGCACGATCGGCCGACCTTCGGCATCACGCTTCCACGCGTAGCATTCCTGGGCGCTCCCGTCGCATCCGGGGTCGTGGGCTTCGGTAAGCACGTTGCCAAAAACATCGTAGGAGTAGGTGACACAGCTGTCGATTACGCCATCACATTGCGGTTCCCAGCCTCGGTAGATCTCGTTGCCGGCGTCGTCATATTCGTACGAGGTGCAAGTGGCGTTGCCATCGCAGTTGGTCTCGTAGGCGCGCCGCAGGGTCCTTCCCTCGGCGTCGAGGGTCAGGTGCGCGCACGCATCGGTGGTACCGTTGCAGTCGCGATCCCAGGTGTCGTCGATGCTGTTGTCCGCGTTGTAGGTCCTCTCAAAGCAGTCGGTGGCCGCGCCGGTGCAGTCGGACGAGTAGTTCTCGATGGTCATCACACGCCCCTGCTCGTCGTACTGAGTGAGCTCGCAGGAAAGCACCGTCCCGTCGCAGCCCGAATCGATGAGCAGGACTCGCGTCCCGGCTTCCGCATCGTAGGTGTAGGTCCAGCAGTGCCTCGACGCTCGCGAGAATTGACCCACCTGTGCTCGCGAAAAGTGATCCACCCAGTGCCGAGCGAGCGTAGCGGCAGTGGATTCAGAAAAGCCGAGGTACGGCGCCTGTCACGGCGCTTGACACCTC